>Ga0316197_10003949_pt1 | contig 10536 bp, 8 predicted proteins | sample OudBiesiAoxic_MG_FD_204939 | JGI IMG/M metagenome (GOLD analysis project Ga0316197, IMG submission 204939) | Coastal sediment microbial communities from Oude Bieten Haven, Netherlands - site A oxic | ecosystem: Environmental > Aquatic > Marine > Coastal > Sediment | place: Netherlands... | reverse complement strand
TCGTGATCGGTGGGGATCTTGATGGCAGGCGACTCTGGGCTCGCGCCTACCGTCTGGACGAGTCCAAACGCAGGACTGAGTGAGCCTGTGCCCTCCGCTCAGCAGGCAGGCAGGCGCGATCCGCGATCCCCCCCAGCCCTGATTTCCCTACTTGCTGTCGGGGAGGATCTTTAGGTAGAGATCTTTGTAGTGGACGACGCTCTTCGGGTCATGCGCCTGCAAGGCGATCGTCCCGCTGCCGATCTTGCGGCCAGGCATTTTCTCGAGATGTTCTGGGTTCTCTGGCTCCGTGTATTCGGTGACGACCTTGCCATTGATCTTAATAACGACGTGTTTGCCGACCACTTTGATGTAGTAGTCGAACCACTCTTCATCCTTGGCCACCTCCGCCTTGTTGTCCTTGACCGCGTAAAGGCTGCCGGTCTTGCGCCAGTCGCTGTGGGTGTTGTTCACCTGGCACTCGTAGCCCGCATCTGGCCAGCCGCTGTCCTGGAACTTGGTATGAAAGTAGATGCCGGAGTTGGCATCCTTGAAGGTTCTGACCTTTGCCTTGAATTCGAAATTCTTGAAGTTGTGGTTGCCGACCTCCCCGTCGTAGAACGCATGGGTACGTTTGCCGTCGATAATGATCATCCCGTCCTTGGCGACGATCGATCCAGGGTTCTCACCATTGACCTTCCAGCCGCTCAGGTCTTTGCCGTTGAAGATTGGGACGAACCCATCTTCGACAGCATTGGCCGGGGCGGACTTCTCGTCTTTCGCTTGGGAGTAGCCGCCGAGGCAGAGGCTGACGGCAAGGAGGGCAAGGGTGGATTGGATCGTCTTCTTCTTCATTGGTAAATTCTGGGTTTAGAGCAGCCATTCTCAGCTACCATCACGAACCTGTCACGCGCTTTTCACCGCGCCTAGCGCCGCGGTTCCAGCTGGCGCACCTCGCCGTTCCGCCCCCTGATCGAGAGGATCCTAAACTCCAATCCTCCCATGTAGAGATCCATCTCGCCAGTGGACGGCCGGTCGCTACTAATCCGGATGTGCGTGGCATTGATCATCGTCTCCCCCCAGCTCGGATCGACCGAATGCCAGTGGCCGTCGACCTCGACCTCACACCAGGCGTGCCCGCCGAAGCTGGCGTCAACCGCCTCACCGTAGATGAACCCGCTGACTTCCCGCGCCGGGATCCCTGCGGCCCGGGCCATCGTCACGAAGAGTTGGCTGTGCTCGGTACAATCACCCCGCTGGGTGTCGATGATGTCATTGACCGTGAGCGGCTCGTTGCCCATATCGTCGATGATAAATTGATCGACAAATTCGACCAGTCGCTTGATTCGCGCCTTGGGGCGGGTCGCGCTACCGATGGCGCGCTTCACGAGCGCGATGATCTGCGGGTCACTGGTCGGGTAGGCACTCGTCTCCTCGAGCGACTTCGCCCGCTCTTCCGGTGTCACTGGGATTCGCTTGCCATGTTCCGTCCCGACCTTCAGCAGGAGGCGCCCGCTGTCAGCGTCATACTCAGCATCCTGATCCGGGCTATCGGTGATGAGATCGATGCTGTCCCCGGTAATCTCGAGCTCCATCGCACGGATCTCGCTCGGGTCCCCCAAGCGCTGCCCGATCCTGATCAGGGAGGACTCGAAGAGATCCAGCTTGGCTTCGAGTTTGCGCGCCGCGTCGGCATGCGTGAGCCGGAGATCGACCGAGCCGCCGATCTTCCCCGTCAGCAACTGACCGTGTGCATCCAACACGAATTGGGCACGGGTCTTGCCGACCTCGTCGAAGTAATCGATTTCATACTTTCCAATCAAGCCACACCGCTGCACTGACCCATCCCCATCCGGAGGCAACAAGCGCTGGACCGTGTGCAGCGTGGCCCTCACTTCGAGGTCGGTCAAATCCAGCTCCCGCAAGCGCACGGCAGATCCAACCTCCGGCTCCCCCTCACACCAGACCAAGCCGGCAAGTGCATCGCCAAGGCAGTAGTCCAATTCGCCCATCGGATTCTCGCGCTCGACTTTACCACTCTTCAACTGCGCCGTGAACTCCTGCCCACCCTGGCGCGATCGACGGATGCGCGTCTCCGATTCAAACCCGTTCTGGCGCGATTGCGAATTCGCGGCCATGAAACGATGGGGCGGCTCGGCGGCAAAGTACTGGACGTCGAGACTCTTGATAGTGATCGCCTCCCCGTTGTTGAGCAATTTCTGCAGAAACTCGACCTCGAACGCGATGACGTCCTCTCCCTCGAATTTTCCCGACGCCAACGATTGCCGAATCCAACCCACCTTCGTCCCTTTGATCAAGACCTCAAAGTGGACCGTGCTCTCACGCAGGTGAGATCCGCTCAGGGTCGCACGCAGAATCGGCACCTCCGCCAAGATGGCAGCAGCCGGTGACGCCAAGAGCAGCCAGACAAGTGCTGGGATCAAATCGGTTAAAGGACGCATCTAGACGCTCATCCTAAGCTATCAATTCGCGGGCTGCGAACGGCGATTTTCAGGCTTTGCCAACGTGAAAATCACGCTACTATCAATTATTTAAGGTGTCTGAAACACCCCTCCACCATGAAAATTGCTGTCATCATCCCATCTTACAAAGCTGCCGAGACCCTGCCGGGCGTGATCGACGCCCTCCCGGATGGGCTAGCCTCCAGCGGTGGTGTGGCGGTGATCGTGAACGATGCCAGCCCGGACAATACCGGTGAGGTTGCCGAGAACCTTGCAAAAACGCACGAGCATGTCCACGTCGTCCACCACGAAATCAACCGTGGTTACGGGGGCGCACTGAAAACCGGCCTCTCGCACGGCTACGAGATGGGCTGCGACGTCTTTCCGGTTGTCCATTCGGATGGTCAGTATGCGCCACACCTCGCGCTCGCCCTGTGCGTCCCGATCCTCGAAGGAAAGGCGGAGATCGTCCAGGGGTCGCGATTCAAAGGTGGTGGCGCACGCGAGGGGGGCATGCCGGCCTCGCGCTACTATGCGAACCGTGGACTCACGACCATGGAAAACCTGACTTTCGGCACGAGGATGGCCGAGTTCCACAGCGGCTACATGGTTTTCTCGCGCAAGTTACTCGAAGCAGTCCCTTACAAGGAGTTGCAGGACAACTACAATTTTGATGCGGAGATGATCATCATGGCGCAGCTCGCAGGATACAAGTGCACGGAGATCCCGATCCCCACCCGCTACGACGACGAGACCTCGAGCCTGGATCCGATCCCCTACGGCGTGAATGTACTCAAGATGATGGCGCGCTACACCCTCGGGCACTATCGCAAGCTGCTGGATGACCACACCGCCGCCACCGGGCAGCACGGCTTAGGCGGATGATCGGCCGCTACCGGCAGGCAATCCTCCGCTCTCACCGGCCGACGCTCTTTCTGGGCTGGGGTTTGATAGCGATCGCCTGTGTCGGGCTGGGGATCTACCTGCAGGGCGCTGAAAAACCTTGGAGACGTGGTGTAGAAGCATGTCTCGCGGCCGGGCGAACGGTAAGGGTTGAGAACCATGTCATCAGCGGCCTTTGGTATGGATCTTGGATCAACCTGATCCTCTGCGCCCTGCTCTTCTGTTCGATGCCCCTGCTCGCCCAGCCGCTCTCGGGGTTCGAACGGAAGAAGGCGGGCGTCGCGCCAAAGTCTCGGGCGGCCTTCCTCATCGCTGCTATGGCCGCGCTCGGCATCTCGACCTTTCTATGCCTGCCGCGCCTCGACATGAGCCTGTGGGGAGACGAGGACTACACACTCCGCCGCAGCATCATCGGCGAGTACGAGCGCATGGGCGACAGCCAGCCTGAGCTGCGTCCCCTCACCTGGCAGAGTACCTTGTGGAACTACAAGAAACCGAACAACCACATCCTCAACAGCATCCTCAGCCGCTTGAGCCACCAGGCATTCTTCCGTCAGACCGACAGCCCACAACAGCTCTACTTCAGCGAGCCGATCCTCCGCCTGCCGGCATTTCTCGCGGCGCTCGGCGCGATCGTGGCAAGCGCCTATGCGCTCGCCTGCCTCGGTTTCCTCCGGGCGGGGATCCTCTCGATGTTCCTGCTCGCCCTGCACCCGTGGTTCGTGCGCTATGGCACGGAGACCCGTGGCTATGCTTTCGTGCTACTCTTCGCGGCGCTCTCGCTAGCCTTTCTTATCAAGGCGGTTCGCCGCGGGCGCTGGCGGTATTGGATGGCCTATGCGCTCTGTGAGTTTCTGATGTTCCTCGCCTACCCGGGGACCCTGTACCTCCTGATCGCGATGAACCTCAGCGGGCTCGCGCTGACACTGTCAGCACGCGGCGGCAGGCGGAACCGGCGCATCCTCTGCGGCAGATTTCTGCTCGCCAACATCGTGGCGGGCATGCTGGTCATCCAGGCGATGGCCCCGTGCTACACACAGTTGAAGGCCTACCTCCTCGAGAGTGAGGGGCAAAAGTTTCTCAGCTGGCCATGGCTGAGCGACAACCTCAGCTACCTGGCAAGCGGTATGCCATGGCGACCATGGCAGGAAGATAACCCACTCTGCCACAGCCTGTCGCAACACCCGCTGCTCAGCGGGCTACTAATGGGTCTCAGCCTTGCTGCTGCAATCGCAGGTGCGCTTCGGCTCTATTCGGCCTCGCTCCAATCCCGCTACCTCCTCCCATATTTCCTGCTCCCCTGGCCGCTGCTGATCGGGCTCAGCACCTTACAGGGGACATTGCTCTACCAGTGGTACTCGCTGATCCTCCTCGTCCCAACGATGATGCTCATCGCCCTGGGTGTCGAATGGTGGTCGAGCGCGAGACTCCGGCCAGGCTCCCCGAGGATCGCTATGATCCCCCCGCTCCTTTTTCTAGGATTATTCGCCCGAACCACCCACCCAGAGACTTCCGAATTGAGAGCCCACTCTATCGAGCCACTGAGGGAATCATTGCTGGTGACACGCACGATCGTGAACCCGCATCACCCGGACGTCGATGAGGTCATCACGGTCGGATTTGTGCAGGCGAACCGCGCCTACGATGCAACGATGTATTTCATCCGGAAGTCAGACCCTCCAGGTCGATTCGAGCGCCTGCTGAGGAAGGCCGATTCCGAAAATAAACCACTCTATGTCAACCTCGCGCTGCCCGGCGTCGCACGGCTAGAGTTTCCAGAGATGATGCAACTAATCGATGATCCGGACGAGTTCGAACTCAGCGCGCAACTCTACGGGATGGCGAACAATACAACGCGCTTGATCTACCGCTACAAAGGGAAGGATAAGAAAACTGATGGCTGACGCAGACGACTGGTACGACTCTCCGCGCTACTACGATCTGATCTTTGATGAAGACACGGTCAACGAGGCGGATTTCCTCGAAGCGATGATGTGGGAATACGGGATCGCCGAATCGGGCAGGATCCTCGAACCGGCCTGCGGCAGCGGGCGCCTCGTCAGCGAGTTCGCAAGGCGAGGTTACTCGGTAGATGGTTTCGACCTGAATGAGAACATGCTAGAGTTCGCCCAGAGACGGCTTGTCGAGGACGATCTGATGGCGGGCCTGTGGGTCGACTCGATGCAAGGGTTCCGGACCGAGGGGCGCTACGATCTCGCCCATTGCCTCGTCAGCACCTTCAAATACCTGAAGACCGAAAAAGACGCACTCGCCCACCTGGAGCGGGTTGCCAACTGCCTGCGCAAGGGCGGCCTCTATGTGGTCGGCATCCACCTCAGCAACTACGGGCGCGAGCGCTTCGAGCACGAGCGCTGGGTGGTCGAGAGGGACGGCCTCAAGGTGACGTCGAATACCCGAACGTGGCCCGCTGACGCCGAGCGACGCACCGAGCGGCTGCGCAACCGCCTGCGCATCCAACACCGCGGGAAAGCTGAGAAGACCCTGGAGACGAACTGGGAATTCCGCACTTACGATGCGGAGCAACTGCGCCAACTGATCGTGCAGGTCCCAGCCTTCGAAGCGGTGGCCTTCCACGATTTCAATTGTGACGTGGGTATCGAACGCCAGCTCGATGACGAATACGAAGACATCGTCGTCGTGCTGAGGAAGCGCTGACAGAGCGGCCTGCCAACCCGGTCTAGTTCGCTCCTTGCAGAAGGCTTGCTTCGGCCCAGTTCGCATGGTCCGAGATATCCAGATCGATACCCGGGTCGACCGAGAGGACGAGCTCGTCCACCCCGCTCACATCGACCCTGATCAGCTTCGCCTCATCGTCCCCCCTGACCCGCTGGCGAAAGATCTCACGCCCGTCGCCGTGCATCACGAACTCGCAGTCGCCCCGCCTCCGAGTCTCAGCATCGATCCCGATGCTGGCTGTGAACAAATCGAAGTCACCATCTAGCCGGTAGGTGATCTCCATTCCCGCCGCGAGCCCGAGCCCCTGATCGAAGACGGTCTCCCCGATCGTCAACTCGTTGCCAGAGACGCTGCGGTTGCGCTGGAATTTCCACTTCGGTGCCAGGATGGCCTGGGTCTTGATCTCCTCCGGATCCAGTTCGGCGACCGAGACGAGCCGCGGAGAATAGATCCGCAGCCGGTTGAGGTTCTCCCATGGGAGTTCGATTTCTATCCCATCAATCATCAGCAGGCGGAGCGTCCCGCCAGCTAGCGAGGCAACTTTACCGGCGAATGATGAGCGATCGTCCATGATCGCCCGGCAGGGCATCGGCTCGTCCAGGTCCGGCGAGGCGAGGATGACGCCGTGGATCTTGTCGCGCGCGATGGTCTCTTTCTTGCCGTTGCGGTCGAAGCTCACCGATTCCGCGCTGATGTTCTCGATCAGACAGTTCAGCTCGAGCAACTCCCCTGCCACACCGGTGACGTAAACGGTGTCCTCTTTGCGCTGATCCGCCTCGAGCCGAAGAGTCTGCTCGAAGCGAGACCCTTCGATCGGCAGGGCCAGCCGAACGGCGCGAACCGAATCGACCGGAATCTCCAATCGCTTAGCGGCCGACGCGGAATCGAACACGAAGGACTCATCCTCGAACGCGAGGTCTCGCGCACGCAGGTCACTCCCGCACACCAGAATGATCCGCAGCGGAGACTCGTCGGCCTCCGGTGGCGCCTCGTCATCTGGTGACTGCGCGGGGGCAATGTATCGAAGCGCCTCTAGGTCGACCAGGCGCCCGCCCATGCTCACACGACCGGAGCCGTCGATCGACTCGATCGCTCCCTGTAGGATCTCTCCCTCGAGCGTCATGGCGAAGCCATCACGGGCGACGGCCAAGAGACTAGAGGATGAGAGGAGACCCGTGGCGAGCAGGCAGATGGTGGCGAGCTTGGTGTTCCTCATGCGTCCGGGGATGGGAGGCCAGCCCTCAGCCTTACCCCACCGCTCACTCACCGCTGCCCTCAGAGGTCTTCTGGAGATCTCTGTAATACTGCTCGACGAGTTCTTTATAGCGCGCTGGGTACTTTGACTTGATCCCGGATAAAGCATCCGTTCCACGGTCGCGTTCGCGCAGATCATCCCACGCACTCGCCGCCGCGCCACGGATCCGCCGCACGACTTTGGGTGCCTGTTGCGCCTGGGCGTTGCGGCCAGCGGACTGGCTCTCCCCTTGACCGCTCGATCCCGGCTTCTGTCCCTGACCAGGGCTGCCGGAAGGAGTTCCACCGCTTCAGGGTGGGGAGTCCTCGGCCTGCTTGATCAGCTCGTCGAGCATGGCGATGATATCATCCTGCACGCCCTGAGTCCCTTCACCCGAATCGACGAGCTCCAGCTTGTTGGTTGCATAACCCATGTGGTCGGCAACGTCGTCGATCGAGCCGTCGAGAACGTTCTCGATCCGCGCGAGGATGTCGTTCGCCTCATTCAGGAGACGCTCAGGAGCATCTGGGTAGAGATCGACAAAGTCGTTTAGTGAGATCGATGCAGAATCACGCTGCAGCGTAAAAGATTCGCATACCCCCTGGTAGAAGATCGATTCGCCAATGCGCAACGAGTAATCGAAGTAGTCATCTTGGATCTTGATGAAAATCGGTAGCGCTTCCTCGTTGCGCTGGCGGCTCATCAGGGTCCGGCCGAGATAGTAGGCACTCTCGGCAGCGAGGTACGGGTTGTCGCTCTCGGCTAGCCCCTCCAGCAGCGAGATTCCCTCGTCGCTTTCCGAATCCGAGGCCGCGGCCAGGGCTTTGGCGAACTCCGGATGCAGCTGGCGGAGAATCTCGGTGAGGGCACCCGGGTCAGTCGTCCCATCGGCGACGAGGGAGTCGAGATTGGCGAGAATCGCGGGATCAATCTCTCCGCGCCCATCGAGAGCTAGTCGATACCCTGCCAACACAGCGGCTGCCTCGTCTTTCTGATCAGCACCTACCTGGGTGGCGATCGCGAGCCCCACCAACGCGCAGGACGCGATCAAATTTCGGGTTTTCATAATCATCAGTCTAATTTGGAGGGTTTGGAAATCAATCGATTTCGGCTGGGTTCTGGGACTGCACCATGGCTGCGATCTCCCGCGCCATGGTCGTCACTTTCGCTTGGAAATCAGCCAGCTCTGCCGCCTGCCTGAGCATCGTTGCGTCGAGCTGACCAGCCTCGACCTGCGCGGCATCAAAATCGACCGTGCGACGGTTGACCCGGAGCTGGCTCAGCTTGAGCATACGCAGCTCGGCAGCAGGGGGGAGGAGCGGTGGTGGCGGCTGCTCTCCAGGAGGCTGTTGTTGCTGCTGTTGCTGTTGTTGCTTCTGGTTCTGGGCTTGCTTCATCGCCTCGATCAGTTCCTCTAGCGTGAGTTCGATCTCTTTCTGTGAACTCTGGACGAAGGCGCCGGTTTTGCTCGCATCCATCAGTTCGCCCACATCCTCCAGAGACTTCTTCAGCTCGGTGACGACGCTGAGGACAACGATGCTCGTCCCCTCGTCATATAGCAGCGTCTCGGCCTCTTCCGCAGTCTTGCCGAGTGATTTTTCGTCGCGGGAGAGGTTTCGCAGCTGGACGCGATCGGCGCGCGCGAGCTTGTCGTCGGCGGCCTGCTGCCGGCGGTGGTCGAGATCAGCGGTGTCCTTGGTCAGCTTCTTCTGTTTCTCTAACATCTCCCTAAAGATCGCCTCTAGTTGGGCGATCTGCTGCTCTTGGATCTCCTGCTTCATCTGTTCGATCTCCTCTTCCAGCTGCTGGAAAGCATCTTCGAGATCTTCGAGCGCCTCCTCCTGCTCCTCTTCGGCTTCCCCTGGTTTCTGCTCCGAAAGCTTCTCCGATGCCTTGCCCATCGACTGCTGGGCGCTCTTCATCGATTCGGCCGCTTTCTGTTCCGCTGATTTTTCTTGCGGTTCTCCACCCTCCTGCGGTTCTCCGCCCTCCTGCGGTTCTCCGCCCTCCTGCGGTTCTCCGCCCTCTTGAGGTTCTCCGCCCTCTTGAGGTTCTCCGCCCTCTTGAGGTTCTCCGCCCTCTTGAGGCTGTTGGCCACCGGCCATCTCCTGCGCGAGATCTCCGGTCTCCTCGGCAGTCTTTCCCTGATCCTGGGCAAGCTCCTTCGACTTCTCCTCGGGGTCTAGCCCAGCAATGCGGTCGCGCTCCTCTTTGAGTTCTTCGAGCGCACGCTTGAGATCATCGATCGCATCACTCTCTGACTGCTCAGCTTCGCCAGCCTGGCCGGCGGCGAGCTGGTCCTCGGCACGCTCCTGATCTTCGGCAGCCCGCTTCATCGATTCTGCCCCCGGAGCCTTGCTCTCCTGCTCCTGATCCGGTGGTGGGATCTGTTGCCCAGCCCCTTGTGGTTCCTGCTTGCTTAATTCCCGAGCGAGTTCCTCGGTTTTCTCCCGCAGCTCCGCCTGCTCGTTGGCTAGCTGCTCGACCTTGTCGAGTCCCTTGGCTGCCTCCTGCTTCGTCTTCTCCTTCAGGTTCTCTTGTTGGCGTAAAAGGTCCGCCGCCTCTCTGATCTGGGCATCGAGTTTGTCGAGCGCCCCTTCCTTATCGGCGATCGTGGCGCTGTCCTCCTTGAGCGCCTCCTCCTTCTCGATCAGGTCCTGTAGCTTCTGCTTCCACTCTTCGAGATCCTTGATCTTCTGCTTCATCTTCTCCAGCTCGTCCTCCTCCTCGAGGAGGATCGATATCAGCCCCTTGATGTCCCCGACGATCTTCTCCTGCTCCTCGCTGGCAGACTCCAGTTTCTGGCCATTCAGGAGCTGGATCACCTCGTCCATCCGCTGTTGCATCAGCAGTTCCTTCGATCGCTGGAATGCCTCGGTGAGCTTCTGCGCCTGCTCGGGCTGCTCGGGCTCGAGCTTCGCCGCAAGTTCGCTAAATTTCCGCTCGAGGTCGAGCATCAGGCGCTTCACCCGTTGCTGCCGGACACCGAGGGCGCTATCCGGATCCGCATTTCCACCCTCTTGCCCTATCGTCGGGCTCAGGATGAGCAGGCTGATGACAATGGCGTTGTAGATCGTTTTCATAGCGCTTGGCTGTTTCGTTCAATTGGATCCCCCCTCGGGTGGGCCGATGGACCCAGCCCCTTGCTCGATCAGCTCCTTCAGGCGAGCCGCCTTTTCCGAATCGGTCATCCGATTGATGTCAGACTGGAGCTTCTGCATCTCGTAGAGGAGATTGATGGCCTGTTGGAAGTCCTCATCC
>Ga0316197_10003948_pt1 | contig 10537 bp, 8 predicted proteins | sample OudBiesiAoxic_MG_FD_204939 | JGI IMG/M metagenome (GOLD analysis project Ga0316197, IMG submission 204939) | Coastal sediment microbial communities from Oude Bieten Haven, Netherlands - site A oxic | ecosystem: Environmental > Aquatic > Marine > Coastal > Sediment | place: Netherlands... | reverse complement strand
GGACGTACATCCCGCCCCCACGCCTTCGTCATAGATGCTTTCGTTCTAGAAGTTCTAGAACTTGCGGGCGAGGACCAGGCTTCCGCCGGCCACCACGGTCGCGATAATCATCACGCTCGCCACGGCAGTCATCGAAATGCCACTGTCGATGGGGCTGTTGCCGGTCGAGACAGCCGCAGGAGCGGCGCCGAGGCCGGTGATGCTCTGAGTGAGCACCGTCAACGTCTCATCGTCGAGCGAGCCTACCGCATAAACGATGAGCGACTCGCCATCCGTGACAGCAATATCCGCCGGGCCAATGACGACTGGCTCATCGGCGCCGGTGGGAACCACCTCAACGCTGTAGGAAGCGGCGGGAAGGTCGGCACTGGCCTCGTTCGGGTTGCTCAGGTTGCTGAACGCCACGGCGCCATCAGCCTTCACGTCCACAGCCGGAGCGGCGGCGGCGTGACGAACGACCAGACGACCGTTGCCGGCCGCGATCTCGGAGGTGTCATTCTCGTACGCATTGAGCGCCGGAGTACCCGAAGCGTCCAGGTTGGCGATCACCGAGTAGTTGCCCGAAGCCGGGACATCAAAATCAACCGGACCAATGACGGCGGTGTCGGTGCCTGCAAGCACGACCGTGAGGCCGGTCAACGTTGCGCCGGCAAGTGCCGAAAGATCTTGCGTGTCTCCGAACTGAAAGCCCTCGAAGACGGCTTCACCATCAACGATCACATCGACATCCGCATCCGGGATGCCGTGGATCAGCGTGATGGTGGCTGCGCTCTGAGCCATTGCGGGTGCTGCAATCGCCAGAGCCATCAAGGTAGCGGCGAATACCGCAATGAACTTCTTCATGGTTTGTCCCCTCCTTATGGGGTTGCTTGATGTCAATACGAAGCCAACAGGTCGCGTGGATGAGCAATCCTTGAGGGAATCCTGCATGACGCGTGGAAACGAAACGCTGCCGCATTCGATCCGTAGCAGGCGGCAGCTCCGAAGTACGGTTGAAAGGGAGGTCCACATGAAAATCGCCGTTACCGGAGCAACCGGCTATATCGGAGGGCGCCTGGTCCCCCGTTTGGTCGCTGAGGGCCACGAGGTGGTCTGCATTGCCAGAAACCCCGGCAAGCTCAACGGGCGTTCCTGGAGTGCCGATGTCGAGGCCGTCCGCGCCGATGTCTTCGAACCGGACACCCTCGAGCCGGCCCTCCGCGGCTGCGAAGCCGCCTACTATCTGATTCACTCGATGGGCGGGCCCGACGAATTCCGGGATGCCGACCGGATCGCCGCACACAACTTCGCAGACGCTGCCGCAGCGGCAGGTGTCGGCCGCATCATCTACCTCGGTGGTCTCGGAGACGAAGACGATCGACTTTCGGCACATCTCGGAAGCCGCCATGAAGTTGGACGTGCACTGGCTTCCGGACCGCTCCCGGTCACCGAGTTGCGAGCCGCCGTGATCATCGGGTCTGGCTCGGTCTCGTTCGAGATGCTCCGCTACCTGACCGAAGTGCTCCCCGCCATGGTGACGCCCTCGTGGGTTCAAACCCGATGTCAGCCCGTCGCCATCCGAGACGTCTTGCTTTATCTCATCGCAGCGCTCCGAGAGGAAGCAACCGGGCACACGATCTATGAGATCGGCGGTTCAGAAGTGCTTTCCTACCTCGACATGATGCAGGCGTATGCCCGCGTCGCCGGACTCCCACGACGGGTCGTCGTCCCGGTCCCGGTTCTCAGCCCGCGGCTGTCGTCGCTCTGGATCGGACTCGTCACACCGCTTCCCGTCGGTGTTGCTCGACCGCTTGTGGACTCGCTCAAGAACGAGGTGATCGTCCACGATCACACGGCCCAGGAACGCTTCGGCATCGATCCAACGCCGCTCGACGCAGCGATTGAGCGAGCGCTGGAGCACAGCGAGGACCTCAGCGTCGACACCCGATGGTCCGATGCCACAACCGGACCGGCCCGTCCATTCGAGGGCGATCCGTCATGGAGCGGCGGGACGCTCTTCACCGACCACAAAGAGGTTGACACCAGCGCCACACCGATCGACGTTTACCGCTCCTTCGCCCGCATCGGCGGCGATGTGGGGTATCACGGCTACGACTGGCTATGGCGTCTCCGCGGGCTTGTCGACGTCGTCGTCGGCGGCGTAGGCCTGCGGCGGGGCCGCCGGCACCCGCAGGACGTCCGCCTCGAAGATACGATCGATTTCTGGCGCGTCACCGGCGTCGAACCCGGACGCCGCCTCCAGCTATCCGCCGAAATGCGACTCCCCGGCGATGCCTGGCTCGAATGGAGCGTGGATCCGGCTACCGATCACAGCGTGTTGCAGCAAACCGCCTACTTCCGACCGCGGGGCCTCACCGGCCGGCTCTACTGGTATGCATTGCTTCCGTTCCATCACTTCATCTTCGGAAACATGGCGCGTCGCATCGCCGCCGATGCCGAGGAGGAGTCTGCCCAGCGCCTCGCCGGCCCGCACGGCTCGGACGCATGAGCGCTCTGGTCTGGTTCCGACGGGATCTGCGGCTCGACGACAACCCGGCGTGGGCGAACGCCACGATCGACCACGATGCGGTGGAGGGTGTCTTCGTGCTCGACGCTCGCCTGCTCGCTACGGCGGGTGAGCTCAGGCAGAGTCTCCTCTTCGAAAACCTGCGGTCGCTCGACATGCGCCTCCGCACCCTTGGAGGTGGGCTCACGGTCGTCAGCGGAACGCCGGAGGACGTGATCCCCCAGCTCGCAGCGCGGCACGAAGCGGTCTACTGGAATCGTGACTACACACCATTTGCTCGTCGGCGAGATGCGAGAGTCGACGAGGCCGTGAGCGCCGACGTCGAATGCTTCGACGGTTCCGTGGTCCATGCCCCCGGTACCGTGCTCACCGGCGACGGTACCCCGTACCGGGTGTTCACACCCTTCTACCGGAAGTGGGCGGAGACCCCAATCGAGCCGTGGCCGGCGGCCGGAGTCGCGACGGTGCTCGCTTCTCCCGGTATCGACCTTCCGAAGGCCGATCGGTCGATCATCGAGGGCGGCGATCGAGGAGCGCTCGAACGACTCGATCGTTTCCTCGACGTCGTCGACGACTACGGGGCCGATCGGAATCGGCCGGATATCGACGGCACGTCGCAACTCTCCGCCGACCTCAAGTTCGGAACGATCTCACCGCGTCGGGTTGCCCAAGTCGTCGGGTCGACCACGCCGGGGCGCCAGGCCTTTGTCCGCCAGCTGGCGTGGCGCGACTTCTACGCCCAAGTCCTCCTTCATTTCCCCCACACCGTCGATGCGCCGCTCCAGGAGAACCTGTCGTCGATCGTGTGGGCAGACGACAAGGAAGCGGCCAACGCCTGGGAGACCGGTCAGACGGGCTATCCGATCGTCGATGCCGGAATGCGGCAGCTCCGCTCGACGGGATGGATGCACAACCGGGTGCGGATGATCACAGCATCGTTCCTCGTCAAGGACCTCGGGATCGATTGGCGGGTTGGCGAACGGCACTTCCGTCGCCTCCTGATCGATGCCGATGTCTCCCAGAACGTCGGGAACTGGCAGTGGGTTGCCGGCACCGGAGCCGACGCAGCACCGTACTTCCGCATCATGAACCCCATCACGCAGAGCCGCCGCTTCGATCCGGATGGTGTCTATATCCGACGGCACGTCCCGGAGCTCGCTTCACTCGAAGCCCCCATCATCCACGCTCCGTGGGAGCGGCCGTTGGAGACCGCCGCCGCCGGCGTGACGCTCGGCGACACCTATCCCTACCCCATCGTCGACCACGCCACGGCACGCGAGATCACCCTCCAACGATTCGCTACCGCCAAGGGCTGACCGCGCACGGAACCGTCTGACCCCCTCCGCCGCCTTCGGCGCCACCTCCCCCTGACGGGGAGGACACATTGCGACGTCGGTCCTACCCTCGGTCCTCGTCCTTGCCGGCGTTCACCATCCTCCCCCTCAGGGGGAGGTGGCAGCGCCGCCAGGCGCTGACGGAGGGGGTCAGAACCACAGGTTCCGCAGCGCCGCCAGGCGCCGATGAAGAGGGTCAGAACCGCAGGCATCACCAATCCCAGAGACACCACTACCGGGCTTCGTGATCGTCCAGGCTCGGGACGATGACCGGTGCGCGAGAATGGGTGCCTTGCGCACGGGCGCAGTAGCAGGAAGAGGCCGAGGCATGAGAAGTGTGTTGAGGATCGTCGGAATCGTGTTGGCCGCGATCGCCGTGCTTCTCGTGGCCGCGATCCTGATCGTGCCTCCGATCCTCACCAAGGGGCCGATGCCGGAGGCCCTGCCTGCGATGGAGTCGAGCGCCACAGTCACCGTCGATGACGGGCGCCCCATCACGTTCACTCCGAGCACCGGCACCACATCGGGCGTCATCATCTACCCGGGTGCCTTCGTGGAGCCGCGCTCGTATGCGCCGGCGGCACGAGCTCTCGCGGAGGAGGGCGCTTTCGTGTCGATCGTGCCGATGCCGTTCAGCCTTGCGATCCTCGGCGCCAACCGTGCGGATGGTGTGATCGACGACCATCCCGAAATCGCCAATTGGACCATCGCGGGGCACTCCCTTGGTGGCGTCATGGCCGCCGGATACGCCGCCGACCACCACGACACGATCGGCGGTCTCGTGCTCTGGGCCTCCTATCCCCAAGACGGTGACGACCTAACCAACTGGGACGGAGAGGCGGCATCCGTGTTCGGCACGCTCGACGGCCTCACCACCCTCGACGATATCGAGGGGTCGAGAGTCCGCCTTCCGGCCGACACGGTGTTTGCCGCCATCGAAGGCGGGAACCACGCCTACTTCGGCTGGTACGGCGACCAACGCGGGGACAACATGGCGACGATCACGCGAGACCAGCAGCAGCAGCTCGTCATCGATGAGACCGCGGCCGTGGTGCGCCGCCTCGCCGACAACGGGTGATGCGTCGTTCGGCAAGCAAGCCTTGACACGGCAGCGAGGCCGGCACTACCTTCCCACGCCAATGACCGCTGCACGCACCAACATGATGATGCCCATGGCCCATATGAAGCCGTGCGGAGTCGTCGCGTAGCACCGACCACGAATTGACCAACGAAGGATCCGCACCGGCAACGGGGCGGATCGTTTTCGTTGGACGACCCTCCCTGCCGATCACAACCAACGATCCCTGGGAGGGAACCAATGAGCGACTACCGATACGAGACCCTGCAAGTCCACGCAGGCCAGGAACCGGCGCCGGGCACGAACGCGCGGGCCGTACCGATCTACCAGACCACGTCATATACGTTCGACGACTCCGAACACGGCGCCAAGCTGTTCGCGCTCGAAGAGTTCGGCAATATCTACACCCGGATCCAGAATCCGACCACCGACGTCTTCGAGAAGCGCATCGCGGCCCTCGAAGGAGGCGTCGCGGCCGTCGCTACCTCGAGCGGACAGGCCGCCCAGTTCACGGCCTTGACCACGCTGGCCGAGGCAGGGGACAACATCGTGTCGACCTCCTATCTCTACGGAGGTACGTACAACCAGTTCAAGGTGACGTTCGACCGTCTGGGCATCGAGGTACGTTTTGTCGACGGGGACGACCCGGCGGACTTCGCCGCCCTCATTGATGACCGAACGAAGGCCCTCTTCGTCGAGTCGATCGGCAACCCCAGGTTCAACATCGCCGATCTGCCGGAGCTCGCTCGCGTCGCACACGACGCAGGCGTGCCGCTGGTCGTTGACAACACCTTCGGCGCCGCCGGTTATCTCTGCCGACCGATCGACCACGGCGCGGACATCGTGGTGGCCTCGGCCACGAAATGGATCGGCGGACACGGCAACTCGATCGGCGGGATCATCGTCGACTCCGGCAACTTCGACTGGTCGAATGGTCGGTTCCCCACATTCACCGAGCCCTCCCCCGGCTACCACGGGCTTCGATTCGCCGAGACGTTCGGCCCGGACGGCCCGTTCGGGAACATCGCGTTTGCCATCCGGGCACGGGTGGAGGGTCTTCGCGACATCGGCGCGTGCCTGAGCCCCTTCAACGCGTTTCTCCTCCTCCAGGGCGTGGAAACGCTGTCGCTGCGGGTCCAGCGGCACGTCGACAACGCCCTGGAGCTCGCCACCTGGTTGCAGATCCATCCGTCGGTCGAGTGGGTCAATTACCCGGGCCTCGAGGACCATCCGCATCACGAAGCGGCAGAGCGGCTCCTCACGAACGGCTACGGGTCGGTGCTGTCGTTCGGCATCCGCGGCGGAGCAAGCGCGGCGCGACGGTTCATCGACTCGGTAGAGCTGGCGTCGCACCTCGCCAACGTCGGTGATGCGAAGACGCTGGTGATCAATCCGGCATCGACGACCCACCAGCAGCTCAGCGCCGAGGAGCAGGAATCCGCCGGCGTCACGGATGACCTGATCCGCGTCTCCGTCGGCATCGAGCACATCGAGGACATCATCGCCGACTTCGCTACGGCGTTTGCGAGCGCCGGCCTCGACGAGGTGGCCGCATGACCACCCAGTACCTGGACCTCCCGGGCATCTTTCCTCTCGAAGGCGGGGGAAGCCTCGACGGGGTGCGGGTTGCCTACCGGGCATGGGGGGAGCCGAAGGCCGAGGCAACCCTGATCTGTCACGCCCTCACCGGCTCCGCGGACGCCGATGACTGGTGGGACGGCTTGTTCAAACCAGGGGGTGTCTTCGATCCGTCGCGCAACTACGTCGTGGCGATCAACGTACTCGGCGGCTGCTCCGGCACTACCGGACCCACGAGCCCACGACCGGGGCGCCTCGCACCCTACGGACCGGACTTCCCAGAGGTCTCGATTCGTGACATGGTCCGGCTCCAGGCGCTGACCCTCACCCACCTCGGGGTCGCCCGGCTCAACCTCGTCATCGGTGGATCGATGGGCGGGATGCAGACGCTCGAGTGGGCGCTCATGTATCCAGAACGGGTCGATGCCATCGTCCCGATCGGCATCGGCGCCGCACAGTCACCGTGGGCCGTTGGATTGTCCGAGGCCCAGCGCAACGCCATCGTCACGGACCCGGGATTCCGGGGCGGCCACTACCGCAACGGACGCGGGCCCCACAACGGCCTCGCCACCGCCCGCATGATCGCAATGTGCAGCTATCGAAGCCCCGGCAATTTCGCATCGCGGTTCGGTCGAGTCGAGCAGGGCGATGACGGCTTCGCCGTGCAGTCGTACCTTCGCCACCAAGGGAGAAAGCTCGTCGAGCGGTTCGATGCGAATACGTATCTCACCCTCCTTGCGGCGATGGACGGCTACGACCTCGGGCGCGGACGAGGCCCCACCGAGGCTGTGCTTCGGCATGTTGAGACCCCGGCGCTCGTCGTCGGTATCTCATCGGACGTCTTGTACCCCGCTCGGGAAGTGGAGGCGCTGGCGCATTCGCTGGGAAATGGCGAGTTTGCTCTCCTTGACGAACCGCAAGGGCACGATGCGTTCCTGATCGAGATGGATCGACTCAACAACCTCGTCGCCAACTGGCTGCGACGGCAGCGGGGTGCCCCCCCGGTCGACGTGAAGCGGCGTGCCGGCATGTCGGAATCGGTCGGTTGACTGCCACGCAAGCCGGTCCACGAGTCTGCCGCGCTGAGGATGCCCTGCGTCGAATACTCTCCTCCAGATGAACAACATGACACGATCGGAAGCCCTGGTGTTCCTCGCAGCCGGAACCCGCACCGGGAAGCTCGCCACCGTCCGGCCCGACGGACGCCCCCACGCCGTGCCGGTGTGGTTTGTCGTTGACGCGGAGGATCTTGTCTTCAACACCTGGCACACGAGTGTGAAGGCGCGCAACCTCGGGGCCGATCCACGAGCATCCCTGGTCGCCGACTACCAGGAGCCTCCCTACGGGTACGTGATGGCGGAGGGGGCGGTCGAACTGATCGACGATCTCGACGAGGTACACCGAATCGCCACCATCATCGGCGCTCGCTACATGGGCGACGATCGTGCCGAGGAATTCGGCGCTCGCAACGGAGTAGCGGGCGAGCTGGCGGTTCGTCTCCGCATCGAACGGTTCGTGGGGCATGACGACGTAGCCGGGTGAAGCCCGCACGTGACGCGTCACGCGGCAGAGCACCCACCATCAACAATCGACCCCAAAATCTCTCACGCTGATCGGCATTCCTGTCATAGGCCGCTGATACGTTGTCTTCATGGTCAGCACCGACACCCTCACGATGGACACCATCGAGCAGCGCCTCGCTCGTGGCGAAGCCGCGATCGCCCGGATCCGGGCGGCGCAGATGACGTTGCTCCGAGAAGCCGATCGGCGCCAGGCTCCGATGGCCGACGGATGCCGCTCCCTGGCCGAGTGGGTCACTGGTCGTCTCGATGTCTCCCCCGACACCGCAAAGACGCTGGTCTCAACAACGCGTCGCCTCGAAGGTCTCCCGATTGTCGAGTCCGGTGCAGCGCAGGGTTCGATCAGCTTCGATCGCGCCGCCGCGGTCGCCCGCATAGCCGCCCCGGCCGAAGACGGCGAGATCCTCAGCGAGATGGCGCGCTACGACATCGCCGGGATCCAGCGCCTCGTTGCGTATCGGCGGCGCACGACCCGGGGAATGGAACGTGAAGCCCACGAGACCCGCTACCTCGCCGCACAACCGAACCTCGACGAGTCATCGTGGCGGGTCCACGGCTCACTTCCCGGGCCGGCCGGGCGCGTCTTCGTCGAGGCACTCGACGCCAGGTGCGACACGCTCCCCCAAGACCCGGTCGGCAACAGATCCAGGACCACCCGGTATGCCGACGCGCTGTGGGCGATGAGCCTCGACAGCCTGGCCGGCGGCGACGGCGCTTCGATCGACTCGGCCACGCCGCTCCTCACGGTCTTCGTGGACGCCAACCGGGCAGTCGCCAGCAACGGCGAGTCCGGAGTCGTGATCGAGGCAGGTCCGCGCGTCGGCCCGTCGGCGATCGAAGCGATCCTGTGTGACGGGATCATCGAAGTCACGGCGAGGAGCGCAACCGGCGAGCCGATCAACCTGGGCCGCCGAACGAGAGTTGTGCGCCCGAGGCTCCGTCGATTCGTGCTCCACCGAGACGGCGGCGTCTGCACGGTCGAGGGCTGCACCAGCCGCTATCGACTCCAAGCCCACCACATCGTCCCGTGGTCCGAGGGGGGTGTCACGAGCGAACACAACCTCACCACGCTCTGCTGGTACCACCACCACGTCATCGTCCACGGCCGCGAGTTCGCGATCGATCCCTCCAGTCCGCCACATCGGCGGCGCTTCCTGCGACCGCCGATTCACGCCCCACCCCGATAGCACGGGGTGCCGGCCGGAGCCGAGAGCTCGCCTCCACCGGCTCAGGAGGCGATCGAATCCGGTGATTGCTCGGTCTTCCTCGATTTCGCGTCGCTCAAGACCGCGCATCTCGGTACGCTCAAACACCTGCAACTCAACGATTCAGGGATATGAGCGAACCACCCACCTTCATGGACGGATACACCGGCCCGCGCATCGACACCGATCCCGCCGAAACAGGCGAGTGGCTCGAGGCGTTCGACTCGGTCGTGGCGACCGACGGCCCCAACCGAGCCCGCTACCTAGTGGCCCAATTGCTGGAACGTGCTTCCAAGAGCCACATCTCGGTGCCCGGCGCCGTCTCCACGCCGTACGTCAACACGATTCCGCCCGAGGACGACGCACCATTTCCCGGCGACGCTCAGATGGAGAAGCGGATTCGCCGGTTCATCCGGTGGAATGCCGCCGTCATGGTCATCCGAGCCAACCGGGCCGCCCCCGGTATCGGGGGGCACCTTTCGACGTTCGCTTCGTCGGCGACGCTCTATGAGGTTGGCTACAACCACTTCTTCCGCGGCACTGCCGACGGGCTGCCGGGTGATCACGTCTACTTCCAGGGTCATGCCTCACCCGGCGTCTATGCCAGGGCGTTCCTCGAACGCCGCCTCGACGAGAAGGACCTCGATCGCTTTCGCCGAGAGATTGGCGAACCGGGCCTCTCGAGCTATCCGCACCCGCGACTCATGCCCGAGTTCTGGGAGTACCCCACGGTTTCGATGGGACTCGGCCCGATCAACTCGATCTACCACGCCCAGTTCCTGAAGTACCTCGAGAACCGCGGCCTCGACGACACGGCGGGGTCGCGCGTGTGGTCCTTCCTCGGCGACGGAGAGACCGATGAGCCTGAGACGCTCGGCTCGATCTCGCTGGCCGGGCGCGAGAAACTCGACAACCTCACCTGGGTGGTCAACTGCAATCTTCAGCGCCTCGACGGGCCCGTCCGGGGCAATGGCAAGATCATCCAGGAGCTCGAGGCGATGTTCCGGGGCGCCGGCTGGAACGTGATCAAGGTCATCTGGGGCTCCGCGTGGGACCCGCTCCTGGCCCGCGATCCCGATGGCGCCCTCATCGACGTCATGACGACTACGGTCGACGGCGAGTACCAGCGCTACAAGGCCGAATCGGGTGCCTATGTGCGCGAGCACTTCTTCGGAAAGGATCCGCGCCTCACCGAGCTGGTGCGCGACATGACCGACGACGACATCTGGCGCCTGCGGCGCGGGGGCCTCGACTAC
>Ga0316197_10003947_pt1 | contig 10539 bp, 10 predicted proteins | sample OudBiesiAoxic_MG_FD_204939 | JGI IMG/M metagenome (GOLD analysis project Ga0316197, IMG submission 204939) | Coastal sediment microbial communities from Oude Bieten Haven, Netherlands - site A oxic | ecosystem: Environmental > Aquatic > Marine > Coastal > Sediment | place: Netherlands... | reverse complement strand
GCCCCCGTCGCGCCCAGCGGATGCCCCATCGCGATCGCGCCGCCGTTCACGTTGACCCGGTCCGCGTCCACCCCGAACGCCTGCATGAAGCGCAGCACCACCGCCGCGAAGGCCTCGTTCACCTCGAACAGATCGATGTCGGAGATGCTCATCCCGCTCTCCTTCAGGATCTTCTCGGTCACCGGCACCGGTCCGGTCAGCATGATCGTCGGATCGGTCCCGATCTTCGCCGTCGCCCGGATGCGCGCACGCGGCGTCAACCCGTGCTTCTCGCCGAAGGCCTTCGATCCGATCAGCAGCCCCGCCGCCCCGTCCACGATCCCGCTCGAATTTCCGGCGTGATGCACGTGTTTGATTTTCTCCAGATGCGGATATTTCAGCAGGGCCACAGCGTCGAAGCCCGGCATCGTCTCGCCCATGTCCTTGAACGCCGGCTTGAGCGCGCCCAGGCTCTGCATGTCCGTCTCGGGTCGCAGATACTCGTCACGCTCCAGGATCGTGACGCCGTTCATGTCCCGTACCGGAACGATGGATTTCGAGAAATTCCCGTCCGCCCAAGCTTTTGTCGCGCGTTCCTGAGATTCTACCGCAAGCGCGTCCACGTCGTCGCGGCTGAACCCGTATTCCGTCGCGATGATGTCCGCCGAGACGCCCTGCGGCACGAAATACGCCTTGAGCGCCAGCGACGGATCGACCGCGATCGCCGCCCCGTCCGACCCCATCGGCACCCGGCTCATCATCTCGACCCCGCCCGCGACGTAGCCCGACCCGGCCCCCGCCGCGACCTGGTTCGCGGCCAGGTTCACCGCCTCCAGCCCGCTGGCGCAGAACCGGTTGATCGACAGCCCCGGCACCCGCTCGCCCAGATCCGAGGCCAGCACCGCAGACCGCGCGAGGCAGCCGCCCTGTTCCATCACCTGCGTCGCATTGCCCCAGATCACGTCCTCGACGGCGTTCTCCGGCAACCCGCTGCGCTCCTTGAGCGCGTTCAGCGTCACAGCCGACAGCCGCAGCGCCGTCACCTCATAAAGGCTCCCGTCCTTGCGCCCCTTGCCGCGCGGGGTGCGGATCGCGTCGTAGATGTAGGCTTCGGTCATGTGCGTGTCCTTGAATTCGTCCGGCCGGTCTCAGGCCGCGTCCGGCAGCGGATGCCCCGGCATCAGATCATAGGGATGCTTCCAGCCCGGCAGGGCGGCGATGGCGTCGCGCCAACGGTTCACCTCCGGGTATTCGGCCATGTCGACCCCGTACTCCGTCTCGAAGTAGAGATACCCCACGCAGCTCAGATCCGCGATGGTCATCGCGTCGCCCACGATCCAGGCCCGGCCCTTCAGATGTCCGTCGAGCACCCCGAGCGACGCCCGCGCCCGTCCCATCAGGAACGCGATGACGTCGGGGTTGCGCTTCTCCTCCGCGAGGAAGTTCATCATGAACCGCGCCGCCCCGATGTAGCTGTTGAGCTTGTGGTTGTCCCACAGCGTCCAACGCAGGATCTCGCGGCGCTCCGTCTCATCCTTCCAGCCGTATTTCCCGAGCGTCCCTGCCAGATAGTCGAGGATCACCCCCGACTGGCTCAGCCGAAGATCGCCGTGCTCCAGAACCGGAACCTCGCCCATCTCGTTCATCGCCCGGTATTCGGGCGTGCGCGCCGCTCCGTTGAAAAAGTCGACGAAAACCGGCTCCCAGTCGGCGCCCGCCAGTTCAAGCATCAGCGCGTTCCGATACGCGTTGCCCGACTGGGCGAAGCAGTGAAGACGGTATTCGTTCATATGGTCTCTCCCTGGTCCCGGACGCGGGACGGTCGGTGTCGCCGGTCCGCCTCGACGTTGGTAACACAGGTTTCCGGAAGGTTAATGCGATTCTGATCAGTCAATCATATCAAGCGCTTGTCGAAAACGACACGCGTGTCACGAATCCGCGGGTGACGCTCAGAAATCCTCCGCCGCCAAGGCCATGACCGGCACCGCTCCGCTCTCGATCCGCGCCAGGTGCATCTTCGTCGCCGGAAGCTGCCGCGCCATGTAGTAGCGTCCGGTCGCGAGTTTCGCCTTGTGAAACTCCTCCGACCCCTCCAGCGCGGCCCTGGCGATCCGCGCCCACATGTACCCCAGGCACACATGTCCGAAGAGGTGCAGGAAATCCGTCGACCCGGCCAGCGCCGCGTTCGGATCCTTCATCCCGTTCTGCATGAAGAACATCGCCGCAGCCTGGAGGTCCTTCGACGCCGCCTTCAGCGGATCGAGGAAGTCGGCCTTCAGGCCCTCGTTCCCGTCGTTCTCCTTGATAAAGGTCTTCACCAAGTCGAAAAACGCCATGACCGGCTTGCCGCCCTCGGCACCGAGCTTGCGGCCAACCAGATCCAGCGCCTGGACCCCGTTCGCGCCCTCGTAGATCATCGCGATCCGCGCGTCCCGGACGAACTGGCTGACGCCCCATTCCTCGATGTATCCATGCCCGCCCAGCATCTGCTGCGCCTGCACCGTGCAATCGAAACCCTTGTCGGTCAGAAAGCCCTTCACAACCGGCGTCAGCAGCGACACCAGCCCCAACGCCTCCTTGTCGTCCGACCGGTGCCCCGCGTCGATCAGCGTCGCGGCCCACAAAGCGAAGGCCCGGCCGCCCTCGACGAAGCTCTTCTGATCCATCAGCGCGCGGCGCACGTCCGGATGCACGATCAGCGGATCGGCCGGCCCGTCCGGATTGGCCGCCTCGCCGATCGCGCGCCCCTGAAGCCGGTCTCGCGCGTAATCCGCCGCCACCTGATACGCCGCCGCAGCCTGGCCCAGACCCTGGAGCCCGACACCCACCCGCGCCTCGTTCATCATCGTGAACATCGCGCGCAGACCCTTGTGGGCCTCGCCGACCAGATACCCCTCCGCGCCGTCGTAATTCATCACGCAAGTCGCGTTGCCGTGGATGCCCATCTTCTCCTCAAGCTTGCCGCAGGACAGATCGTTGCGATCGCCAAGGCTCCCGTCGTCGTTCACGAGGAACTTCGGCACGATGAAAAGGCTGATGCCCTTCACCCCCTCCGGCCCGCCGGGGATCTTCGCCAACACCAGATGGATGATGTTCTCGGCCATGTCGTGCTCGCCGGCCGAGATGAAGATCTTCTGCCCGGTGATCAGGTGGCTTTCGTCATCCTGCGGTTCCGCCTTGGTCCGCAACAGCCCCAGATCCGTGCCGCAATGCGGCTCCGTCAGGTTCATCGTCCCGGTCCACTCGCCCGAGACCAGCTTGGGCAGCCACTTCGCCTTCTGTTCATCCGACCCGTGGACATGGATCGCCGAATACGCCCCGTGCGTCAGGCCCCAATACATGTTGAGCGCCATGTTCGACGCCACCTGCATCTCGCCTGTCGCCGCGTTCATCACGTAAGGTAGTCCCTGGCCGCCGAACTCCTCGGCGCAGTCGAGCCCCATCCATCCGCCCTCGCGCACCGTGTCGAACGCCGCCTTGAACCCGTCGGGCGTCCGCACGACGCCGTTCTCCAGCCGGCAGCCTTGCGTGTCCCCGACCGCGTTGAGCGGCGCGAGCACGTCGCGGGCGATCTTGCCCGCCTCCCCGAGGATCGCGGCAGTGAAATCACGGTCGAGATAGGCATAGCCCGGCGTCGAAGACGTTTCGATCTTCAGCACGTCATGCAGCACGAAATCCATGTCACGCAGCGGCGGAGAATAGGCGGCCATCAAACTGTTCCTTGTTGCTGCTGCGCGACGCGGTCGAGCCCACGTTCGGCGAGCACCCGCTCGCCCCATTCAAGCTGTTTCTTCAGATCGCCGATCGCCCCGTCCAGCTCTGCGCGCTGGGCTTCCATCGCCCGCAGTCGCTCCTGACCCAACTCATAGGTCCGCGCGATCTGCGTCACCTGCTGGTCGCCGATGGCGTAGAGGTCCAGAAGCTGCCGGATGTCCTCGAGGCTGAATCCGAATCTCTTGCCTTGGAGGATCAGCCGCAGCCGCGCCCGGCAGGCTCGCGTGAACAGCCTGCGCGTCCCGTCCCGGCGCGGAAAAAGCAGCTCCTTCGACTCGTAGAACCGCAACGTGCGCGGCGTCACGTCGAATTCCGCGCACATCCGCCCGATGGTGTAGAGGTCGTCGCTCAAGGATCCGCCCGTCCTGGCTGTTTCCGGTGTCGTCGTGGAAGATGTCGAGCGGCGGGGGTCGTTTCAAGCCCAAAACTTGACGTTAACGTCAGTATGACGCAACGTCACGTAGAGGCGCTTCGGCGTTCGGAATCCGTTAACCCTTAAATCTATTGAGAACAATACCTTGGCGTGTGGCCAAAGCTGGACGCTCTGGCAACCATATCGCGACCACCCGAGAACGCCGCTTTCCGTTTGAATCCCGCCACCGCTTGTGGGCACTTCTTCGGCTGAAAGCCGAGGATCTCATGGACGCCGAACAGAAGACCCGGATCGCCCGCCAGTTCATCCAGGCGATCCCGCACAGCCGCGACCTCGGAATGGAGATGGTCGAGATCGGACCCGGCTGGGCGCTGATGGCGCTCGAATACGACGAACGCTTCATCGGTGATCCCGAGACCGGCGTGCTCCATGGCGGCGTGGTGACCGCCCTCCTCGACACCTGCGGCGGGGCGAGCGTCATGGCGCATCCCGAGGCGCCCGGCGGGACCGCGACCATCGATCTCAGGATCGATTACATGCGCGCGGCGGAGCCCGGAAAGCGCCTCTTCGCCCGCGCAGAGTGCTACCGGATCACCCGGTCGGTCGCGTTCGTGCGGGGCTTCGCCTTCACCAGTTCGATCGACGAGCCCGTCGCCGCCGCGCATGGAGCCTTCACCGTCGAGAAGGGTGGCGTCTGATGGCGAGGCGACCACCCGAGCCGGTCCAGATCGTCAAGCAGCGGCGCGACGCCGCGCTGGCGGGAATGGTGGCCGCCGTGCCGTACATCCGGCATCTGGGCGTCGGGTTCGACCGGAGGGGCGACGAGCTGACGGCGCAGCTCCATTATGACGAGCGGCTGATCGGGAATCCGCTGGTGCCGGCGCTGCATGGCGGGGCGATCGGGTCGTTCCTCGAGATCACGGCGATCATGGAGCTGGCCTGGGCTCTGGTGTGGGAACGGATGGAGGGTGGCGGCCCGGAGGCGGCGGCGGCGGAGATAGAGGCGGGAAAGTTCCCGCCGATGCCAAAGACGATCGACTTCACCGTCGACTTCCTGCGCGCGGGTCTGCCCCGCGACGCTTATGCCCGCGCCAAGGTCAACCGGATGGGGCGGCGCTACGCGAGCGTCCATGTAGAGGCCTGGCAGGACAACCGGTCGCGGCTCTTCGCGCAGGCGACGGGGCATTTTCTGATGCCGCAATCCGGGGATGACTGAGCCGGTCACCCGGTCCCGCGTCTTCGCGATCGCCTTTCCCATCGTGATCTCGAACGCGACGATCCCGATCCTCGGCGCGGTCGACACCGCCGTGGTCGGGCAGATGGGACTGGCGGCGCCGATCGGAGCGGTCGGCATCGGGGCGGTGATCCTGGCGTCGGTCTACTGGATCTTCGGGTTTCTGCGGATGGGGACGACCGGTCTGGTCGCTCAGGCGCTCGGGGCGGGAGACGTGGCGGAGACCGGCGCGCTTCTGATGCGGGGCATGATTATCGCGGGTGTAGCGGGGCTGGCGCTGATCGCGGGGCAGGCGGCGTTCTTCGCGGGGGCGTTCGCGCTGGCGCCGGCGAGCGTGGAGGTCGAGGGTCTCGCGCGCGACTATCTGGCAATCCGGGTCTGGGGCGCGCCGGCGGCGATCGCGATCTACGCGCTGACCGGATGGCTGATCGCGATGGAGCGGACCCGGGCGGTCCTGGCGCTTCAGCTCTGGATGAACGCGGTCAACGTGGTGCTGGACCTTTGGTTCGTTCTGGGCCTGGGATGGGGCGTCGAGGGGGTGGCGGTCGCGACGCTGATCGCGGAATGGACGGCGCTCGGGCTCGGCGTGTGGCTCTGTCGCGCGGCCTTCTCGGGGGATCAGTGGCGGGACTGGGCGCGGGTGTTCGATCCCGTGAAGCTGCGCCGGATGGGCGAGGTCAACGGCAACATCCTGATCCGCTCGATCCTGCTCCAGACGACTTTCGTCAGCTTCATCTTCCTGGGGGCGCGGCACGGCGACGTGACGTTGGCGGCGAACCAGATCCTCGTGCAGTTCCTGTCGGTGTCGGCCTTCGCGCTCGACGGGTTCGCCTTCGCGGCCGAGGCGCTGGTGGGCCAGGCGAAAGGCGGGCGCGACCGGAAACGCCTGCGGCTGGCGGCTCTGCGGGCGTCGGAGCTGGCGGCGGTCCTGGCGGTCGCGCTGGCCGGGGCGTTCTGGATCGCGGGGCCGGTCGTGATCGACGTGATGGCGACGTCGGAGGCGGTGCGGGCCGCCGCGCGGGAATACCTGCCATGGATGATCGCGTCGCCTCTGGTCGGCGTGGCGGCCTGGATGCTCGACGGGATCTTCATCGGGGCGACCCGGACGCGGCAGATGCGCAACGCGATGCTGATCGCGACGGGGATCTATTTCGCGGCGCTGGCCCTGTTCGTGCCGGTCTGGGGCAATCACGGGCTCTGGGCCGCGCTGATGGTGCTGAACCTGGCGCGGGCGGTGACGCTGGGCCTGCGCTATCCGAAGCTGGAAGCCGCCGTGGAGGCGTGATCCGGCACGATGCGACACGCGTGTCGTTTTCGTTAAGTACATGAAATAAAAGGCATATCAGAAACGCGTTAACCCGGTGGAAACCTGTGTCACACCGGGTCGCGCGAGCGTCGGGTCAATTGCCGTCGGGCTCGCCCGAGCCGTCCCGGCCGTCCAGCACGAACTGTTCAGCATAGCCGAGGATCTCGTGGCGGGCGATCCCGATCTTGGCCAGGTCGGTGTCGGGCATCCCGTCCAGGACGCTCGCCATCCGGCTGATCTGCATCGCGACGAGCGTGTCGGACGCGACGGAGCGGGTCGCGCGCCATATCGCGGCGAGCGCGACGCGAGTCCGTTCGGGCAAATGCGACGCGGCCTGCGAGGCGTGTCGCGGAGCGAGCGCCTTCATCACCGGGCCCCTCCATATGCCGCTTCCCGCGCGATCGCGCGGATGTCCGCCCTCGGGATGCCGAGATCGGCGAGATCGCGATCCGTCAGTTGGGTGAGCTCGGCGACGGTATCGGCGAAAAGCGCCCGACGGCGACGCCATGCGGCGAGAGCGGCCTGTCCGCGCCGGACCGCGCCCCGGAGGTCGTCGAGCCGTGATCCGAGCGATCCGCCTGGATTGAGTATGGTCGTCGGCATTTTGTTGTCCTTTGCTTTGCTGTATCCAGAGATGTATGCTGCAGTGCGGTATCTATCGCGAGAAGGCACGCGTTCCAATCCGCCCTGTCGGAACAGGGGCTGTGACGAAGAGGAACAGAGGGCGTTAATCGAATGGAAACATCTTCTCAGATGCTTGTTTTTGTTAATGTTGTCGAAAGCGGCAGCATCTCGGCCGCATCGCGCTCGGCCGGCCAGACTCCGTCGGCCCTGAGCAAGCAGATCGGTCTGCTCGAGGAGCGGATCGGCCATAGATTGCTGCATCGCACCCGAACCGGGGTCTCGCTGACGGCGGAGGGGCGCGACTTCTACGACAGGTGCCGGGACGTGGCGTCGAAGGTCGAGGAGGCCGTCACGCACATGCAGAACCTGGGCGATCGGCCGCGCGGGTTGCTCAGGGTGACGTCGAGCGTCGCCTTCGGCAAATCGCAGCTGATCCCTGCCCTGCCGGATTTCCTCGCGGCGTATCCGGAACTGACGCTGTCGCTCGAGCTGAGCGATCGCCGGCTGGACCTGGAGGAAGAGGACATCGACGCCGCCATCCGTTTCTCCGAGCAACTGGACAATCCGCAGGTGATCGTGCGCAAGATCATGGAGAACGAGCGCATCCTGTGCGCGGCGCCATCCTATCTGGCGCGGTTCGGCACACCCGAGCGCTTCGCCGACCTTGCCCGGTTCAATTGTCTCAGGACGTCGCGGATCGGCGGCCGGAACGCCTGGGTGGCTAGTGTCGACGGAGTCGAGGAGTCGATCGACGCGACCGGCAATTTCGAGGGCAACAGCGCGGACGTCTTGTTCAACGCGGCGCTGGCCGGGCTGGGGATCGCGCGGCTGTCGGAATACCTGGTCGCCGATCGCATCCGGTCGGGCGATTTGGTGCGGGTTCTGCCCGGTTACGCCCAGACGAACGCCGACATCGCGGTTATCTTCGCGCAGAAACGTCTGCTGGCGCCCCGGACTCGGGTCTTCGTCGATTTCCTGAAAGAGCGGTTCGGGCGACGGTCGCAGGCGGAGTGAGCGATTGCCGGCGGGGCGTCGCCCGCACAGGCATCCAAGCGAAATTATCGCTCCCGGAGTGTTCTGCAAATGGTCGTGCGAAGAGATGAGGGCGGTGCCCGGCCCTGGGGGGCGAAGCGCGCTCGTCGTGCCGAAAGCACGCGTTCCGCGTGACGGGAGGGTCGGGCGCCGCCCGGCGGTGTCGCCGGGCGGGTCGGCTGGACGGGGGTTCTCAAGAGACGGGCGGGGGCATAGATGTTGGCGCGATGGGCGCGGTTGCGTCCGGGAGGGTCACATGCGATAGATCGCATGTGTTTTCAATCGAAGAGGAGAGCGACATGGGTTTGCGCATCGGGGACAGTGTTCCGGACTTCGCCGCCGACACGGACAAGGGGCGGATCGAGAGCTTTCATGACTGGATCGGCGATGACTGGGCGATTCTGTTCTCGCATCCCAAGGATTTCACGCCGGTCTGCACGACCGAGTTCGGCGCGGTCGCGCGGCTGGCCGACGAATGGGCCAAACGCGGCACCAAGGTGATCGGCATCTCGGTCGACGGGGTCGAGGACCACAAGAAGTGGAAGGGCGACATCGAGAGCTATGCCGGGACCGAAGCCGGTTTTCCGATCATCGCCGACGAGGGGCTGGAGGTGGCCAAGGCCTTCGACATGCTTCCCGCCGACGCCATTCTGCCTGACGGGCGGACGCCGGCGGACAGCCAGACGGTCCGGGCGGTGTTCATCATCTCGCCGGCGAAGAAGCTGATGCTGTCGATGACCTATCCGATGAACGTGGGCCGCAACTTCGCCGAGGTGCTGCGCGCGCTTGACGGGTTGCAGACCGCCAACGGTCGTGGCGTGGCGACGCCTGCCGATTGGCAGGTTGGCCAGGACGTGGTCATCCCGGCGACGGTGAAGGACGACGCCGCGCGCGAGAAGTTCGGCGAGTTCACGACGGTGTTCCCGTATCTGCGCACGGTGAAGCTCAAGGACTGAGCTTAGCCGGTTTCCGGGGCGCGCGCGCCCCGGAGGTCAGAGCTCGGCTTCGAGGCGGTCGGCGATCGTCTCGAGAACCTTGACCCGGGCGAAGCGTTTGTCGTTCGCCTCGACGAGCGTCCAGGGCGCCGCCGGTTTCGAGGTCAGGGCCACCATGTCCTCGACGGCGGCGGCGTAGAGCGGCCATTTCGCGCGGTTGCGCCAGTCGTCATCGGTGATCTTGAAGCGCTTGTGCGGCGTGTCCTGGCGGGCCTCGAAGCGCGCGAGCTGTTCCTCGGGGCTGATCGAGAGCCAGAACTTGTGGACGATCTGGCCGGCGCCGGTCAGCAGATGCTCGAAATCGTTGATCTCCTCGTAGGCGCGCCGCCAGTCGGCGCGGGGGGCGTAGCCTTCGACGCGCTCGACGAGGACGCGGCCGTACCAGCTCCGGTCGAAGATCGCGATGCGGCCCTGTTCGGGCACGTCGAGCCAGAAACGCCAGAGCCAGGGATGGGCCAGCGACTCGTCGCTCGGAGCCGCGACGGGGTGGACCTCGCTGCGGATCGGGTCGAGCGCCGCGCGCAGGCGGCGGATCGCGCCGCCCTTGCCGGCGGCGTCGTTGCCCTCGAAGACGCAGGTCAGCGCGCGGCCCTTGAAGGATTTCCGGCGGGTCTGCTCGTAGATCCGGGCCTGGGCGGCGAGCAGGCGTTTGCGGTACTTCTTTTTCGACAGGCTCTGGTCGAGATCGAGCGCTCCGAGAACGGACGGGCCGCGCGAGACGCGGCGCGGGGCGCTGGGCGGGCGGGCGCGGACGGTCTTGAGCTTGGGCGGCGCCGCGCGCAGGGCGTCGAGCACGAGCTCGCCGACGGCGAGATCACGGGCGCGCCGGTCGCTCGCCGGGATCCGGTGCCAGGGCGCGTCGGCGGCGCCGGGCGCATGGTCGAGTTCGGCGGCCGCCTCGACGAGGCGGCGGCGTTCCTTCTTGGTGTCGATCTCGCCCCATTCGCGCAGGAGCGGGCGGCGCTCGCCGTCGACATCCCGTTTCCAGCGGAAGCGGCGGGCGGCCTTGGCCGCGGGCAGGTCGAGCCAGAGTTTGAGAACGCGGACGTTCTCGGCGGCGAGCATCGCCTCGACGCGGTTGACCTGGTCGATGACGTGGAGAAACGCGTCCCGGTCGAGCGCGCCGGTGGCGCGGCGGTGCAGCATGACGTGATACCATGAGCCGAGCACGAGGCCGATGCGGCCGCGCTCGGGCATGTCGCGCCAATAGCGCCATCCGCCG
>Ga0316197_10003946_pt1 | contig 10543 bp, 10 predicted proteins | sample OudBiesiAoxic_MG_FD_204939 | JGI IMG/M metagenome (GOLD analysis project Ga0316197, IMG submission 204939) | Coastal sediment microbial communities from Oude Bieten Haven, Netherlands - site A oxic | ecosystem: Environmental > Aquatic > Marine > Coastal > Sediment | place: Netherlands... | reverse complement strand
TTCTGCGCTGATCAGCGGGGTCGGCGTATTGGCTGGCGGGCCATACGCGTGCGCCCGGGGCAGTGCCAGGCGCGCACTCGAGGTGTGTATGACCGGCGGGGCAGACGCCGCGGCGTCAATCGAACTGACCCGACAGGCCTTCCATCGCGGGACAATCGACGACCCGGCAAACCTCGCCGACGACAAGGTCTGGTTGTTTTCCGGTTACAACGACGGCGTCGTCAAGCAGCAGACGATGGATGCCCTGTACCTGTACTACGGTCACTTAACCGAAAAGGGAAATGTCTACTATCGCGACAATCTCGATGCCGGCCACGCACAGGTAACCCCGGACTTCGGCGGCCACTGCGCAGCTACCGGCGGCTCGTTCATCAACGACTGCGATTACGATGCTGCCGGCGCGCTGCTGCAACATATTTACGGGAGGCTCGAACCGACGACGAGCAACCGGCTGAGCGGAGTGCTGTTCGCGTTCGATCAGAAAGAGTTTGTTGGCGGAGATCCCTCGCACATCGGCCTTTCCGACAGCGGGTACGCTTATGTGCCGGCTGCCTGTTCCAACGGCACCCGTTGCAGGGTTCACGTGGCCTTTCACGGCTGTCAGCAGAATGCCGAGAAGATTGCTGACGCCTTTTACCGGCACGCAGGTTATAACGAGTGGGCCGACGGCAACCGGATCATCGTGCTGTATCCACAAACCGCCGCGACTCATCTGGGGCCGTTCAATCCGAATGCCTGCTGGGACTGGTGGGGATATACGGATGGAGACTATGCGACGCGCCGCGGGCAGCAGATCACGGTAGTGCGTGCCATGTTGGAACGTCTGGCCGGTGAAGGCAGGGCGGTCGAGGCGGCTGCGGCTGTCGGTGACGTGCCTGGATCCCCCCGTGACCTGACCGCAATCGATAGTGCGGACGATGCGGTGGCGCTGGCATGGACGCCTGTCAATGGTGCCGGCGGCTACAACGTCTACCGGACAGCGGGTGCCGATGGCGCATACACCCGACTGAACACGGTGCCGGTAAGCGGTGCCAGCTACGCCGACTCCGGCCTGGTGCCGGAGACCGAATACCTGTACGCCGTCACCTCGATCGGTACCGCCGGCGAAAGCGAGCCGGCAGGCCCGGTCCGCGCCGTGACCGGGCCTGTGGCGCCGCCGTGTGATCCATACTTTAGCGACAACGTGACGCATACCCTGCAAGGCAGGGCCTATGTGCTGTTCGGTCGCACCTATGCCAACGGCTCCAACGACGCGATGGGGTGGTGGAACATCTTCACTGAGAACAGCCTCTATCGAGACGGCGGCGGCTTCCGCGTAGGGACCTGCCCGGCACGTTGAGCGCGATCCGGGCGGATGTTGCGTCCGACTGGCTGTTTCTCCGAGGCATTGAGGCCGACGCGCAGTGAGATCGTGGGGTGTGTCGGTCTCAGTCAGGTCCACGATGAAGGCTCAAGCCCGCCAGCCAATCGAGCACCAATTCTGCGGCCTCGTGCCCGGCCGGCTCGTACATCAGCATGTGGCCTGCGCCTTCGAGCAAATGTGGTTCCACGCCGTAATACGCCGCTGTCAGCGTGACATCCAACGGTGGCACCAGGCTGTCTTTCATTCCACCGATGACCAGCATGTTGGGCTGTGACAGTGGCGGCGGTGCGATCGGTGGCCAGCCGATCGCACCATTCATCGCGACCAGGGACTCATCCTCGGCCCGGTCGAGCAGGCGGAGGAAAACCGCATCGTCCACGCCGCCCGGGAACAGGTTTTTCCGCAGCACGTCGATATCAGTCCTCTCCAGTCCGAACAGGCTGAACACCACGAGTTCTTTCCACAATATCGGGTTCAGCCAGAATGCCTCCAGCGATGCGCGCCACATGCCGTACGGAGGCACGGAACACAGCAACACGGTCCCGGCAAACTGCCGCCCCCGCCGCAGCAGGTTTTGCGCCACGGCGCCACCCAGTGAGTGTGCGATGACGACACAAGGGCGCTCGATCCGGTCGAGCGCCTGGGCCAGATCGGTCGAATACTGATCCAGGCCGTAGTGATTGAGGCTGCCGGCGCCGTGGCTGCCGCCATGCCCCGAGAGGCTCAGCGCCCAGGCCCGGTAACCGGCCGCGCCGAACAGAGGCAGCGCCTGCTCTTCCCATATCCATGCGCCAGCGCTCATGCCATGCAGGAACAGCAGATCCGGTTTGCCCGGATCCGGGTGATTGGTGTTTCGGATCAGTTCGAGGTTGTTCATGGGATTGGCCCGGTAAGGTATCGATTCAATTCGGCATCGGGTCGCGTTGTCGGCCCAATCCCTCGCACCCTCGAGGAAGCCGCCGGATGCGGCTTGCCGGGCTGAGTCAGGTGCCCGCCGACGAGGTTCAGGTCATCGGGCGGCGACGCATACGCAGGGCGGCAAGGCCCAGCATCAGCAACGCCAGCGTGCCGGGTACCGGCACAGAGGCAGCGGCTGCGGCCCGGCCGATAATCTCATGTGCCGCCGCGGACGGATGAATTTCGTCCCAAAACAGGTACTCGCCGGGCTCGTCACAGACCGTCTCGTCTCCGGTCACCGGCGGTTCGACAAAAAAGTTTTGCAGGCAGGCGTCTGTCGTGTTGGTCAGGCCCACGGCCGAAGGGTCGCCGATGATGGCGCCAAACAACGCATAGGTGTCGAAACGGACGACACTGACATCGCGCAGTGAGGCGACCACTGCATCGATCCCGGCGTTCAGGAACTGTGTTGCCTGGGTGGCCACGGAGCCAGTACCAGGCACCAGTGCATCAAGTTCCGCGATCCGCGGCGTCAGTGCCAGATCCGGAAGATTTGGAATGAGGAAATGCTCGCCACCCATCCCGACCAGTGAGGTGATCACGGTGGCCATGTCGTTGAGCGTCTGGTTCACCAGAGACAGCGCGGCCGCCGGGCCTTGGGTTGCGCCGAGCAGCAGCGCATCGGCGATATCGTTGGCACCCGACCAGACGACATGCAAGGCATCAGGGTCTGCGATGCCGCTCACTGTCGTCTGATAGCTGCCCAATTGACCCAAGAGGCTCAATGGCGTGGGATCGCTGCCAGGCGATGGTGGCAGTCCCGTAGCTGGGTCCAGGTCTGTCACGTGATAGCGCGATCTGGCGCCACCGAATGAGTAGTTGCTGCCGCCAAGCAGAGACGGCGTCAGTCTGCCGGGTAGGCCGAGTTCGTTGTACAGCACCTCGCTGTAGGCCGGCCCGTTTTGGAATCGGCCTTCGAAATAAAACTGTGGCTCGGGAATCGTTCCGCCGGTCAGGATAAACAGATTGCCGCTATCGGACAGGCTGTCGCCGAGCACCACCATGTCTGAAAATACGCTTGCGATACCCTGACCCGACGCGAGCGCCAAGGCGGCCAACAAGAGCCTTCTTAATCCTTGCATCTTCCTATTCTCCTCGGTGCGTCGCGGAGCGATCAGTTCCGACGAAACCAAATTCAAGCGGTGAGCGGTGACTCACGCAGTTCTATCATGAATCGGGCAAAAAGCCAGCGAGAGTTCCGAGCGATAATGGATCCAACAAGTCCTCGATGTGGATCCTGTCGTGGCCGAATCCCAAACTCTTTCGATCGTTATCCCGCTCTATAACGAACAGGCGAATGTCCAGCGCGGCTGAGCCGTGTGCACCAAGGCCTCGCCGAGTGCGCGATGCCGTGGGAACTGATCTGTGTCGACGACGACAGCAGCGATTCGGCGCTGGCGCGACTTGTGCGTCGCGGCACAGCGCCGCGGGCCACATGTGAAGCCGATCCTGTTGAGCCGCAATGACGGGCAGACCGCGGCGATGCAGGCCGGCATCGATGCCGCGCGCGCGGGTTTCATTACGACCCTGGACGGTGATTTGCAAAACGATCCGGCGGATATCCCACGCATGGTGGCGGAGTTGATTCAATGCGATCTGGATTTGCTGCAGGCCGCTGCGGCAAGGAACTCGGCCGGCACGCCTGTCGCGGGATGGGGTCGTTAGGTAATAAGGCCTTGTCGCCGGTTGATCGAGGTCTTTTTAACGCCATGTTTTTGCAGTGATTACTTGTCTTTTGCGGCGTCGGGGACTAGCCTTGCGCACCTTTAATCCGGCGAAGGACAGTGCTTTGGCGTCTTGCAGCGTTCAGTTCGAGGTTGACCCCGGCGGTCGGCTGACAGGACAACTCCGCGTTCCCGGTGACAAGTCGATCTCGCACCGCTCGATCATGCTTGGCGCGCTGGCCGACGGCGTGACCCGGGTCAGCGGTTTCCTCGAGGGCGATGACAGTCTCGCGACGCTGCGTGCGTTTCGCGACATGGGGGTATGCATCGACGGACCCGTCGATGGCCAGGTGACCATCCATGGTGTCGGTCTGCATGGACTGAAGGCGCCGGCCACAGCGTTGAACCTGGGCAACTCGGGTACCTCGATGCGGCTGATGTCCGGCCTGCTGGCCGGCCAGGGTCTGGACGTGACGCTGATTGGCGACGCCTCGTTGTCGCGGCGACCGATGCAACGGGTGACCGAACCGCTCGGTCGCATGGGTGCCCGGATCGAAACCGCCGAACGTGGCACCGCGCCGCTGCACATCCGGGCGGTGTCCGGCTTGACGGGTATCGACTACGCGATGCCGGTGGCGAGTGCGCAGGTCAAATCCTGTCTGTTGCTGGCCGGGATCTACGCAGCGGGTGAAACCTGTGTCAGCGAACCGGCGCCGACCCGCGACCATACGGAGCGAATGTTGCGTGGTTTCGGCTATGAGGTTCGCCGCGATGGCAGCCGGGCATGCCTGAGCGGCGGTGGGACCCTGCGCGCCTGTGAAATCGACGTGCCGGGGGACATCTCGTCCGCTGCCTTTTTCCTGGTTGGAGCCAGCATTGCCGAGGGGTCGGATCTGCTGCTCGAGCATGTCGGGATGAATCCGACCCGCGACGGCGTGATCACGATCCTTCGTCGAATGGGTGCCGACATCGAGGTGCTGAACGCGCGCGAGGTGGGAGGTGAACCGGTGGGGGATCTGCGTGTTCGCGCGGCGGCGCTGCGTGGCATCCGCATCCCGGAGGATCAGGTGCCGCTGGCGATCGACGAATTTCCCGTGTTGTTCGTTGCCGCGGCCTGCGCCGAGGGTGAGACGGTGCTGACCGGGGCAGAGGAGTTGCGGGTCAAGGAGTCCGACAGGATCCAGGTGATGGCCGACGGTCTGGCGGCGCTCGGTATCGATGTGCGGCCGACGGCCGACGGCATCGTGATTCAGGGCGGGGCGATCCACGGGGGGGCGGTGAACAGTCAAGGCGATCACCGTATCGCGATGGCGTTTGCGATGGCCGGGCTTCGGGCCGCCGGTCCGATCGTCATCGACGATTGCGCGAATGTGAACACCTCGTTTCCCGGATTCGCCGATCTGGCCACCCGCGCCGGCTCGCGAGTGGTTGTGCGCGATGTCTGATCAGGTCCCGGTCATCACGATCGACGGCCCCAGCGGGTCAGGCAAGGGCACGATCGCGCAGTTGCTGGCCGACCGGCTCGGCTGGCGCGTGCTCGACTCGGGTGCGCTGTACCGGCTCGTCGGCTACGCCGTGGATCAGGCGGGTATGGGGTTCGAGGATCAAAATAAAATCAATAAGATAGCTTCAGAACTTCATGTTGAATTTGATAATGGCGAGATTCGCCTGGCCGGCGTCGAGGTGACCGATCTCATCCGCACCGAGCATGCCGGAAACAATGCCTCGAAAGTGGCGGCGATGCCCGGGGTGCGCGCCGCGCTGCTCGACTGGCAGCGGGATTACGCCATACTGCCTGGCCTGGTCGCGGATGGCCGTGATATGGGAACCACGGTTTTCCCGAGGGCCGGGGTCAAGATTTTTCTCACCGCCAGTGCAGAGGAACGCGCACGGAGACGCCATAAGCAGTTGAAAGAAAAAGGATTGCCTGCTAACCTCGCCGCCCTTACGACTGAGATAGAAGAGCGCGATGCGCGCGATCGCAGTCGGACAGCCTCGCCGCTGCTTGCGGCGCCGGACGCAATCGAGATCGATTCGACCGCGCTGGGGATCGGTGACGTGGTCAGCAGGGTATTGCGAGAGGCTCACAGGGTCTATGCAACGCCGCTCTGACGTTCGACCGTAGTGTTTTTTGGTGCCCGGGATACCGGGTTGTCTTCAACTGGAAAAATCCGGATTGGTTACGACCACCGGTAGGATGGTCTGCCACCGAGCAGATCGGGAATAATACATGTCTGAAAGCTTTGCCGAGCTCTTTGAACAGAGCCTTACCAACACCAATCTCCAGCCCGGTGCCATCGTCATCGGAACGGTCGTCGCCATCGATAACGAGCACGTGATCGTCAATGCGGGGCTCAAGTCCGAAGGCGTTATCCCGAAGAGCCAGTTCATGGACATGGACGGCCAACTCGAATGCGAGATCGGCGACCAGATCGAAGTCGCGCTCGACGCCGTCGAGGACGGATTCGGCGCCACCCGCCTATCGCGTGAAAAGGCCAAGCGCCACCACGCGTGGCATAAGCTCGAAAAGGCTTTCGATGCGGAAGAGATCGTCGTCGGCCGCATCAACGGCAAGGTCAAGGGCGGCTTCACGGTCGAACTCGACCAGATCCGTGCCTTCCTGCCCGGATCGCTGGTCGATGTGCGCCCGGTCCGCGACACCTCGTATCTCGAAGGCAAGGACCTCGAGTTCAAGGTGATCAAACTCGACCAGAAGCGTAACAATGTCGTCGTCTCGCGCCGTGCGGTGGTCGAGCAGGAATACAGCGAGGAGCGCGACAAGCTGCTCGAGAACCTGCAGGAAGGCCAGGAAGTCAAAGGCGTGGTCAAGAACCTCACCGATTATGGTGCGTTCGTCGACCTCGGCGGCATCGACGGCCTGCTGCACATCACCGACATGGCATGGAAGCGCGTGAAGCATCCGTCCGAGGTCGTCGAGATCGGTGACGAGATCACCATCAAGGTGCTCAAGTTCGACCGCGAGAAAATGCGCGTCTCACTGGGCCTCAAGCAGATGGGCGAGGATCCGTGGGAGAACATCACCCGTCGCTATCCGGAGCACACCCGCCTGTTTGGTAAGGTCACCAACATCGCCGACTATGGCGCCTTCGTGGAGATCGAGGACGGCGTCGAGGGACTGGTGCACGTCTCCGAGATGGACTGGACCAACAAGAACGTCCACCCGAGCAAGGTTGTCACGCTTGGTGATGAGGTCGAGGTCGTCGTGCTGGACATCGACGAGGAGCGTCGTCGAATCTCACTCGGCATGAAGCAGTGCCAGGCCAACCCCTGGGAAGACTTCTCTCAGAAGTTCAACAAGGGTGACCATGTCAGCGGCGTGATCAAGTCGATCACCGACTTCGGTATCTTCATCGGTCTGGACGGTGGCATCGACGGCTTGGTGCATCTGTCCGACATCTCCTGGGATGACACCGGCGAGGCCATGATCCGCAACTACAAGAAGGGTCAGGAACTCGAAACCGTGGTACTGGCGGTCGATCCGGAGCGTGAGCGTATCTCGCTTGGCATCAAGCAGCTGGACAAGGATCCGATCTCAAGCTTCCTCGCGATGCATGAGAAGGGCTCGACGGTAACCGGCACGGTGCAGGAAGTGGATGCAAAGGGTGCGGTAATCGCCCTGGCCGATGGTGTTGAGGGCTACCTGCGTGCCTCCGAGCTTTCACGCGACCGTGTCGAGGACGCCCGCTCGATGCTCAAGGAAGGTGAGGCTATCGAGGCCAAGTTCATGGGGATAGATCGGAAGAACCGGTCGATCAGCCTGTCGGTCAAGGCCAAAGACATGGACGAGGAAAAAGCCGCCATCGCCACCTACTCCAGCGATGCCTCGAGTGCCGGCACGACGGCGTTCGGTGAGTTGTTGAAAGGCCACCTGGACGCGAACAAAGAATAAGCGGTCCATCGACCGCGATAATGACGGCGGCGGCTTCGGCCGCCGCATTCACCGTATATTGTTGGACTCGATTACCAATGACCAAATCGGAACTGATCGAAGTCATTGCTCGCGAACAAAGCCATCTTGCCTACCGCGACGTTGAACTGGCCGTCAAATGCATGATCGAGCAGATGAGCCAGGCCCTGGCCTCGGGCGAGCGTATAGAGATCCGTGGATTCGGGAGCTTCTCACTGCATTTCCGGCCGCCGCGGATGGGACGTAACCCCAAAACGGGCGACTCCGTCGAGCTGAGCGGCAAGTACGTCCCGCACTTCAAACCGGGCAAGGAACTGCGTGAGCGGGTAAACCTCAAGTTCGATTCTCTGCCCCAGGAGCAGAACGAACAGGTCGGGTGACCGGGTTTGTGGCGGACTGCCCAGTAAACGTGGCCGGCTTTTGCCGGCTTTTTGTTGTTCGCGGCACCGCGGTCTGTCGGGTCGTCGCCCGAACGGTTCAGAGACCTGCGTCCTTGCTTGGAAGCCCCGCGCGTTGCTGATCGCGGAATCTGATCGCTGTCCTTTCATCACCGGGCGTGCCGGCGGCCTTCTCGCTGCTGCGCGTGCCTACCTGCGGGGTGCCCTCGGCCTGCCGGCGACCCGCGGCCACCAGTTCCTCGTGCAGCTCCTTGTCGTAGGTGAGACGATGGACTCGCGGTTTCCGGAGACCGGATTGCTGTGCCCAGAGCAGAATCTCTCCGGCGCTGTCATCGCCCGGATCCGGCTCCTCGATCCGGTACGCCAATAGCTGAAACTGGTCGGGCAGCGGCGCGTCGCTTGGCCAGCCCTGAATTGCCCCGACCGAAACATAGTGGGCGATGTAGAACAGGGGTAGCGCGATCAGGATGACGACGATCAGCCGGCGCGGTCGGCTCCGTTGGGTCCCGAACGACAGCGCGAGCAGTGCGATCGGGATCAGGTAGGCCATGGTCAGCGATAACGCGGGAAGGCCATGCATGTCTCAGGGCCCCGGTTCCATCGCATAGGGTGTCAGCCGCTTCGGCAACTCGTTGATCTCTCCTATCTTGCCGATCCCGTCGAGCGTGAATCTCACTACTGTCTGCTCATCGTCCTGTTGGGCCAGCTGCACCTTGCGCACGTAAACCGTCTGCAGCGTCGGGTTGACCTTTTCGACCTTGATCAGGGCCTCGACGGGGCGTGCCTGCGCGGCCTTGTAGTAGTACAGATTGACAATGTACTCGCCCGGGATGATGCCGCGGATGGTCACGACCTCCTGGTTGATCGGATAGACCACCTCCCTGCCATCGATGATGACGGTGTCGTTGACCTCGCCCCGGTCATCACGGTCCAGGTGCAGCCAGCCGGCATCCTTGCGGAGGTACGACACGGTTTCGCCGATCGGGTCCTGAACCCAGAGGTCGATATCGTCGGCGAGTTGGTCCGCCCAGGTGACGGAGATGATGTACTCTGCCTTCAGGTTCACCCGTCCCTTGCGCGCCTCGGGGTTCATGAACATCACCGAGACCAGGAACAGGAATGTGAACCCCAGCAGTGCATTGAACAACAGGTCGATGAAGGGATCCGTGCCTCGGTATTGTCTCGCGTATCGGCGCCGCATTTCCGGCCTCAGGGCGTCGTCAGGCGGCGCAGTTGCGAGGTGACGTGCACCTCGGACAGCTCGATGATTTCGGCCATCAGGCGGTCGACCGCGCCGTCGAGCAGTCGGTACTGGAACCCCAGCAGTATCCCGGCGGCCAAGCCGGTTAGCGTGGTGTAAAGGGCAATGCGCATGCCGGCGCTCATGTTGGTCAGGAGTTGCTGCATGGCATGGATATCGACGCTCGAGACCTGGGCAACCGAACCGAGCATGAAAATGAAGCCGATGACCGTACCCAGCAGGCCGAGACGGATCATCAGATCAGCCAGAAACCAGCCGGTCTCGTGTCCACGCCCGAGCGCATTTTCCAGCCGTTCGAGCAGCAGATCCTGGTTGCACAGGGCGCCGTGTTGAAAGGTCTTGTTGGCAAGCAGTAGCAGATGATGATGGGCAAATGAGTCCGCATCCTGCTCAGCGTCGAAAATGACCCCCCGGTCCGGGTCGGTGGTGAATAGCTTGCCGCCCCGGCGCACCTGCGCGGAGAGCCGCATGGCCGTGCAGAGCTCCTTTCCGAGTTGCCGTGCACGCCGCCCGGCATCCAGACTCGCGAGCAGAAACAGCAGCAGGATCACCGCGGAAAGATGACTTTCGTCGGTACGCAACAGGGTGCCGACGAGGTCGTTGGACAACGCGATGAAGGCGCCGAACACGACGATGCCGAGGAATATCAGCCATCGGTAGAAGGCGGCATGGGCGCCGGCGCACTGGTTCATGGCGACGAGGGTTCTGGTTCGCGGTGTTGGCCGCAGTATAAACAAACCGCATCGCGGGAATGCGCGAGCGCCTCGTCACAGCTGTCGTGGACGTGCAGACCCGTTTGCTTCGTCGTTCCGGTCAGAGCCCGGTCGGTTGGTTTCCCGTTCACGGCCGCGGTCCCTGTGGGGCCAGGTGTCATGGCGCTGACTGGACGAGCCAGCGGGCATTGAAGAGCGCTCCGGCGTGTTCGCTGCGCGGGCGCCCGACTCAGGGAGGCGGTAGTCGAGCCGCCAGGGA
>Ga0316197_10003945_pt1 | contig 10545 bp, 9 predicted proteins | sample OudBiesiAoxic_MG_FD_204939 | JGI IMG/M metagenome (GOLD analysis project Ga0316197, IMG submission 204939) | Coastal sediment microbial communities from Oude Bieten Haven, Netherlands - site A oxic | ecosystem: Environmental > Aquatic > Marine > Coastal > Sediment | place: Netherlands... | reverse complement strand
TGTCATCGCACACGATAACCGATTTAGCGTGTAACTGAAGTGCTGAAATTGTCCAAAGGTGATTAACACTGCCTTCAACCGCAGCCTGAAGTGCCAATGCTTTGTTGTGGCCTGATACCAATAACATGACTTCTTTTGAATCGAGCAGCGTGCCGACACCTATTGTTAGCGCATATTTTGGCACTTGGTTTATATCACCATCGAAGAACCTAGAATTAGCGATTCGAGTATCCTCTGTCAACGTTTTGATTCGAGTACGTGAAGACAGTGAAGAGGCGGGTTCATTAAATGCAATGTGTCCATCGTTACCGACACCACCCATGAATAGATGAATTTGGCCGTAAGACTTAATTCTCTCTTCGTATTGTTTGCATTCAGCTTCATGATCATCAGTGCTTCCATCTAGCAAATTGATGTTTTTTTCTTGTATATCAACATGATTGAAGAAGTTTTCATACATAAAGGTGCGGTATGATTCAGGATGATCAGAAGGAAGCCCAATATATTCATCCATGTTAAATGTGACCACGTTTTTAAAGCTTACTTCGCCTGCATTATAAAGTTCGATAAGGTGCTTATACGTTTTTAGTGGTGAGCTACCAGTTGGCAAACCTAATATGAATGGGCGGTCCTCTGATGGCTTGAATTTATTGATAGTGTTAATAATGTGTCTAGCTGACCATAAGCCGACTTCATCAGATGTTTGTAGTGGTATAAGTCTCATCGTGGCACCTCATTTAAGTTTAGAAAACAGGTAAATATTATTACTGTAATGACATTAATTCGAATCATAAAATAAGTTTTATGATCTAGCTAGCAAAATATACCATTTCGCCCAAAAATAGGTGACTAGTATCACAAAAAGCGTGCTTTTAATTTGCGGAGTGAAATTAAAGTCATACACTAAATGTGACTAAATTGAAGGGGTGAAATAAGTCCTTCACACTAAATGGACATCCTATAGGGGGAACTCACGATGAATATTCTTGGATATTTTCAAAAAGTAGGTAAAGCACTGATGGTACCAGTTGCTACATTACCTGCAGCAGCAATACTAATGGGGATCGGATACTGGATCGATCCAACAGGTTGGGGTGGTAATAATGCGTTTGCTGCTTTTTTGATTAAAGCAGGCGCGGCAATTATAGACAATATGTCAGTATTGTTTGCCATCGGTGTTGCATACGGTATGTCTAAAGACAAAGACGGTGCTGCTGCATTGGCTGGTTTTGTTGGGTATATGGTTATTACAACACTATGTAGCGCAGCGTCAGTTGAAGCTATCGGCCTTGTGACTTTGGATGCAGGTTCTACGCTTGCCTTTAATAAAATAGGCAATCAGTTTGTAGGTATCTTGTCTGGTATTGTTGCCGCAGAGCTTTACAACCGTTACTACCAAGTTGAACTGCACAAAGCACTCGCGTTCTTTAGTGGTAAGCGCTTAGTTCCTATCTTGACTTCTTTCGCTGCTATTGGCATCTCTTTTGTTCTCATGTTTGCTTGGCCTATCATTTTCGGCGGATTGATTTCATTTGGTGAAAGCATTGTAGGTCTTGGTGAGGTAGGTTCTGGTCTATACGGATTCTTTAACCGTCTACTTATCCCTGTTGGTTTACACCATGCACTGAACTCAGTATTCTGGTTTGATATGGCTGGTATCAATGATCTTGGTAACTGGTGGACACCAAATGCAGTAGAAGCAGGTGTCGGTGTAGTGGGTGAAACAGGTCGTTATATGGCTGGTTTCTTCCCTATCATGATGTTTGGTCTACCTGGTGCAGCACTTGCTATCTACCATACGTCTAAGCCTGAGCATAAAGCTCGTGTTGCTTCAATTATGATTGCGGCTGGTTTTGCATCATTCTTCACCGGTGTAACTGAACCACTAGAATTCTCATTCATGTTCCTCGCTCCTATGCTGTATGTATTGCATGCTGCGTTGACAGGTCTATCTCTTTACATTGCAGATATAATGAATTGGACAGCTGGTTTCGGATTCTCCGCTGGTCTAGTGGATATGATTCTTTCAGCTCAAAATCCATTGGCAAATAAATGGTATATGCTGATTGTTCAAGGTTTCGCATTCTTCGGTATTTACTACTTCGTATTCCGTTGGGCTATCATTAAATTCGGTCTTAAAACACCTGGTCGTGAAGACGATGAAGACATCGCAGAAGTTAGTTCTTCAGCTGTTAGCAAAGACTCAGCGGAGCTTGCGAAAAAGTATCTAGCCGTACTTGGTGGTCACTCTAACATTCAAAACATTGATGCTTGTATTACACGCTTACGTTTGACGGTCAATGATATGGACGTGATTAACGAGAATGAGTTAAAAGCACTTGGAGCAATGGGTGTGGTAAAACTTGGTGGAAATAACCTACAAGTTATCCTAGGTCCACTTGCTGAAATTATTGCTGGGGAAATGAAAAATATCCCTGCCACTGATAGTTAATAAGTCATTACGTTACATTTATTTGTAAAACCTCCCGTAAGGGAGGTTTTTTTTGTTCTGCCACCAAGTAAATTAACAAGAATTGCACTGTTTTGGTTGTGTAAATATGGCGAATCGTGGATCATAAACGAAATTATTTTTGACAATACACTAGAGGTACATAGATGACTGAAGCTGAGGCTCGTCCATCAAATTTCATTCGCCAAATCATTGATAAAGATTTAGTGGAAGGCAAACACACTAGCGTGCATACCCGATTCCCGCCGGAACCAAATGGTTATCTGCATATCGGTCACGCTAAATCCATTTGTTTGAATTTTGGTATTGCTCAGGACTATCAGGGTCAATGTAATCTTCGTTTCGATGATACAAATCCTGAAAAAGAGGACATTGAGTACGTAGAGTCGATTAAAAATGACGTGCATTGGCTAGGTTTTGAGTGGTCTGGGGATATACATTACTCTTCAAATTACTTTGATGATCTTTATCGCTATGCTGTTGAGTTGATTAATAAGGGCTTAGCGTATGTCGATGAACTCAGCCCTGATCAAATCCGCGAGTATCGCGGGACATTGAAAGAGCCGGGCAAACATAGCCCATATCGTGATCGCAGTGCTGAGGAAAACCTCGCGTTATTTGAAAAAATGCGTGACGGTGGATTTAAAGAAGCAACAGCCTGCTTACGAGCCAAGATTGATATGGCGTCGCCATTTATGGTGATGAGAGATCCGGTTATTTATCGTATACGTTTTGCAGAGCATCATCAGACGGCTGATAAATGGTGCATTTATCCAATGTACGATTTTACCCATTGTATTTCTGATGCATTGGAAGGGATCACTCACTCAATTTGTACTTTGGAATTTCAAGACAACCGTCGTCTTTACGATTGGGTGTTGGATAATATTTCAATTGAATGCCAACCTCGTCAATATGAGTTTAGCCGCTTAAACCTTGAATATACGGTGATGTCTAAGCGTAAACTGAATCAATTGGTGACTGAAAACCTTGTAAACGGTTGGGATGACCCACGTATGCCGACTATCTCTGGCTTACGTCGCCGTGGCTTCACCTCGGCCGCTATTCGAGATTTCTGCCAGCGTATTGGCGTGACGAAGCAAGAGAACATGATTGAGTTTGGTTCTCTGGAGTCCTGTATACGCGACGACTTAAATGAGAATGCACCTCGCTCAATGGCTGTGCTTGATCCTGTGAAAATCGTACTTGAAGACATTGAAGCTGGCAAGGTAGAAACGCTAAATGTCGCTAATCATCCCAATAAGCCGGAGATGGGTAGCCGAGAAGTACCGTTTACTCGTGAAATATGGATTGAACGAGATGACTTCCGAGAAGAGGCAAACAAAAAGTATAAGCGTCTTGTGTTAGGAAAAGAAGTCCGTCTGCGTGGTGCATATGTTATCAAAGCAGAACGCATTGAAAAAGACGCGGAAGGTAACATAACAACTATTTTCTGTAGCTATGATGTAGATACATTAGGTAAAAACCCAGCGGATGGCCGTAAGGTAAAAGGCGTGATTCATTGGGTTTCTGCTGATAAGGGTTTACCTGCTGAGATTCGTCTGTACGACCGCTTGTTTACGGTACCAAACCCGGCAGCAGAGGATGATTTCAAAGCAGTAATTAATGCGGAATCGTTGCTCGTTAAGAATGGTTTTGTTGAACCAAGTTTGTGCAATGCACAAGCAGAAAAAGGTTTACAGTTTGAGCGCACGGGTTATTTTTGTGTAGATAATAAAGATTCTAAACCAGATGCACTGGTTTTTAATCGTACCGTTGGTCTACGAGATACCTGGGCAAAAACGGGTGAATAACGCTTAACGTCCATTGATGTTGGTACTATTAGGTACATTTTAATTGGAGCTTAACCGGCACATTAAAAAAGTACAAAAAAACCAGCGATTTAGTCGCTGGTTTTTTTAATCTATTTTTTTATTTTATGTAGGTCTGGATTTTCTTTGCAGTTACCAGCATTACATTTTCCGTAAAGATAAAGGCTGTGGTTAGTCAACTCAATATTGTATGAGGTTGCTATCTCTTGCTGGCGTTTTTCTATCATATCATCAGAGAATTCAATAACTTCACCACAATCTAAACAAACTAGATGATCATGGTGATACTGTGTTGATAGTTCAAATACCGATTTACCACCTTCAAAGTGGTGACGAGTAACAATACCTGCGTCATCGAATTGATTTAGCACGCGATAGACTGTTGCTAATCCGATTTCTTCACCTTGATCTATCAGCAGTTTGTACAGTTCCTCTGCACTAATATGCTGGCATTGCGGTTGTTGAAGCACTTCAAGTATTTTTAAACGAGGTAATGTAACTTTCAGTCCCGCATCTTTAAGCGCTTTATTATTATCTGACATATTTCTTCCTGTAGACGAACTAAATCGTAAATGCGACAGCATCAATATTACACATTATAAGGTAGCATTCATTAACATTAAACCTCAAACGTCTGAGGCTTAACAAGAAAAGTTTGTAATGTGGCACTAATTTCAGATATTGTACGCTACTAATAACATTTTGTTAACAGAGATAATTATGAATAAAACTGTAGCAAAGGTGTATAAACCAAACATTGTTAAATTTGCTCTCAACATTTGGCCTCCTTTTTGGGGGGCTGGTATAAAAATCATACATATAAGTAAAGACTTCCGTAATGTTAAAATGAGGCTTAAATTACGTTGGTGGAATAAAAATGCAAATCGAACCCAATATGGCGGGAGTATATTCTCTTTAACCGATCCTGTTTACGCGCTTATGTTAATGGGGATTTTAGGGGAGCGTTATTTTGTGTGGGATAAGGAGGCGAGTATAAACTTCATCAAACCAGGTAACTCAGACCTGCATGCTGATTTTTTAATCTCCCAGGATACGTTGGACGATATCCTCGCGAAAACAGCGGATGGAGAGAAATGCTTTCCAGAATTCATGATCTATGTAAAAGATAGTCATGGAACCGTCGTCTGTGAAGTTCAGAGAAAGCTTTATGTGCGGAAAAAACCCAAGTATAGAGAAAATGAAGATACAGTAAGTACTTCTTAAATAAGATGAACATTACTCGCTTAAAGCTATCAAAGAACGTCGTCCCCATGAAAATGGGGTTCTAATATTACCAAGATTCCCGTTTGCACGGGAATGACGGCCAATGAATAGATTTTTATCTTAAGCGAGTAGCGTTGATATAGAATATCTGATGGGTTCTGTCCTGAGTCGATCTCAGGTTAATTAATCTTCTAATTCAGCAAGACACATCTCATCGTAGATTTGATTGACCCATGTTGATACACGTTTGTCAGTCAATTCTGGTTGGCGGTCTTCATCGATACATAAACCGACAAATGTTGCATCGTCAATAAGTGCTTTAGAAGCTTCAAATTCATAGCCTTCAGTTGGCCAATGACCTAAAACAGTGCCGCCTTTTGCTTCAACGATGTCACGAATATTACCCATAGCATCACAGAAATATTCAGCGTAATCCTCTTGGTCGCCACAACCAAAAATAGACACAAGTTTAGTAGAAAAATCAATGTCTTCTAACTCAGGGAAAAAATCATCCCAATCACATTGTGCTTCACCGTAATACCAAGTAGGAATACCCAAGATCAAAAGATCAAAGTTGTCCAAGTCCTCTTTACTACTTTTTGCGATATCTTGGACGTGAACGAGTTTCTTACTCAATTGTTTTTGAATCATCTTAGCAACAGCTTCTGTGTTCCCAGTATCGCTACCAAAGAAGAGACCTACACTTGCCATATTTGAATACCTACTAATAATTTGTTGATGTTGGCCAAACGCGCTATTAACGGTAATTGTTTACCGGTTAACTTTATTTGGTTTAGGTTAACCTAAACCAGTGCCTTCCCAGCTTATTTGTATAATGCCTTTAGCAATAAAGCCTGCGCAGCCTAAAAATAGAACCATCCATACTATACGTTGACCAAATACCGGAACGTTACCTTGTTTGAGTACATCCTTTATCGCCATTCCTATAAGAAAAAATATAGAAGCGAAGAGTAGATCTAAACCAATGGATTCCAATAAATCGTAATAGTAGTAAAGCATAGTTGTCCTTTATGCCAAATTTGTGCGTGAACTATACCACTCTTAACATCTAAAGTTAATGTGGAGCGACACAGTTTAGTTGTCTATTTTTAGTCGATAAAACGTTTGACAGCTCTGAGTACTTCTTGTGGCTTCTCGGCATGAAGCCAATGGCCTGTATTTGCAATAACATGTGCTTTCACATTTGAAAACTGCGCTTGAACCTGTATTTGATGCTCTTGGGTCAAATAATCGGAATTGGCTCCTTTTAAGAACAAGGTTGGGATATTGATTGTTGAGAGAGTCTCCCATCCAAGAATATTCCAATAATTGTCGCTTATAGACTCAACGTTAAAGCGCCAGGTCAAACCAGCTTCAGAGCGATAAAGCGATTTCCCTAAAAATTGAATAACCCCATCCATTTCTATATGTTCTGCGAGTGATTTTGTCGCTTCAATCCTGTTCGCGGGAGGGTTTGATAAGACAGCATGTAACCCAGCAAAGACGTTGTCATGCTTTCTTTCTGTATAGGCGACGGGGGCCATATCTAGTACAACGAGTTTATCAACATATTCTGGATGTTCATTGGCGAGTGTCATGGCGACCTTTCCCCCCATAGAATGACCGACTAAGATGACCTTCGTTAAGCCTAAAGAAGTGATCAGTTGATGGATATCGTTCGCCATAGCCTGATATGTGTGTTCATCAGAGTGAAACGAGAGCCCATGGTTTCGTAAGTCCATGCTCAGTACTTGATGATCTTTTTCGAGGTCTCGACCTAGCAGGCCTAAATTATCTAGATTACCAAATAAACCGTGTATAAGAACAACGGTTGCTCCTTCGCCTCGTAATTTGTAATTAAGTAGCTCTGACATTTTGATCTTTATTCATTTTGAAGATGGATATCGATCCCTATGGTAGTAATAGGAATGTTGGTGTGCAACTCAAAAATTAAGAAATACGATCTCGGAAACTCGCTTCTTGTTGTCTAATGAGTATAATCGACTAGATATTAATACAGTGAGATTGTGAAAAGCGAATGAAAACAATTGAAGTTGATGAGGATCTATACCGTTACATTGCGAGTCAGACCGAACATATTGGGGAAAGTGCGTCAGATATATTAAGGCGTCTCCTAATGGTTAGTGGTGACAAGCAAGTTTCACCTCAGATCGCAGAGCCTGAAGTGTCTCAAGAGGCTGCTCCTGCTCCTGTTGCTGACGAGCCTATAGGTATTGTAGTAAGTAAAGATGCCGGTAATGTAGAGAAAGTCGATGGTGTTAAAGCGATGCGCACATTACTTATTTCGGATGAATTTGCCACAAGCAATAAAGCGATTGATCGTTTCATGCAGGTGCTTTCTTCACTCTATCAGGTAAATAATACGAGCTTTGCAGAAGCGACCCAAGTAAAAGGTCGAACTCGCGTCTATTTTGCCGATAATGAAGATGTATTATTGGCAAGTGGGAAGACAACCAAACCCCGCTCGATCCCGAACACTCCGTTTTGGGTTATCACGAACAATAACACCAGCAGAAAACGTCAAATGGTCGACCAGCTCATGACTCGAATGAATTTCCAGTCAGATTTGATAGAAAAAGTGTGCAGTTCGATATAGTTTTTGGTTAACAGTATAGTGTTTAACAGAATATAAGCTTCATAATGAACCTGTTCCTCAGATGTCGTTATGAGGCTTTTTTTATTTTTTTAGGCTTTATTTTTAAAGGATTACAACATGGCAATGCATCCCCGAGCTGGGCAGAAAGCCCGCCAAGAAGATCTAACCAATATTCCCGCTCTCGTATCAAGCTATTACTTGCTACAACCAGACAGTGAAGATCCATCTAAACGTGTTGCGTTTGGTACGTCTGGCCATCGCGGTTGTTCTGAAAAAGAAACCTTCAATGAGAATCATATTTTAGCAATTGCTCAAGCAATTTCGGAAGTTCGCGCAGAGCAGGGTACGACAGGGCCTTTATTTTTAGGAAAAGATACCCACGCCCTTTCTGAGCCTGCATTTTGTAGTGTGATCGAAGTACTTGTTGCGAATGGTGTTAAAGTCATTATCCAAGAAAACAATGGATTCACCCCAACCCCTGGTATTTCTCATGCTATTTTGACTTACAACCTGAAGCACGACGAAAAAGCAGACGGTATTGTCATTACGCCTTCGCATAATCCTCCACAAGATGGTGGTATAAAATATAACCCCCCACATGGTGGTCCTGCTGAAGGCCAATTGACGCAAGCGATTGAAGACCGAGCGAATGCATTTATTGCAAATGAAATGAATGGTGTTAAAGCGATGTCGAGTGGGGCCGCGAAGCAGGTTGTTTCTGAAGTAGACTTAGTGCAACCATATGTCGACGACTTGGTGAATGTTGTTGATATGAAAGCGATTCAAAACGCGAGCATTAAAATAGGTGTTGACCCCCTAGGCGGCTCAGGTATTGAATACTGGCGACAGATCGCTAAAACTTACAACCTAGATTTAACACTGGTAAATGAAGCAATCGACCCATCATTCCAATTTATGTCTCTAGATAAAGATGGTGTGATTCGTATGGACTGCTCATCCCCTTATGCTATGGCTAATCTCTTAGCACTTAAAGATGATTATGATCTTGCATTCGGTAATGACCCAGATTATGACCGCCACGGTATCGTAACGCCGAAAGGCCTGATGAACCCAAATCACTATTTGGCTGTCTGTATTGACTATTTATACCGTCACCGCGAAGGTTGGGGTAAAGATGTCGCGGTAGGTAAAACATTAGTATCAAGTGCGCTGATTGACCGCGTTGTTGCCGATCTTGGTCGTGAACTGTGTGAAGTACCAGTTGGTTTCAAATGGTTTGTTGATGGTTTATATAATGGAACATTTGGCTTTGGTGGTGAAGAGAGTGCAGGGGCGTCTTTCTTACGTAAAGATGGGTCGCCTTGGTCTACAGACAAGGACGGCATCCTTCTTTGTTTACTGGGTGCAGAGATTACTGCTGTCACGGGTAAAAACCCACAAGAGTACTATGAAGAACTTGCTGCCAAACATGGTGCTTCTCAATATAATCGTATTTCAGCCGTCGCAAATACCGAGCAAAAAAAGGTACTGTCTAAACTTTCTCCAGAGATGGTTTCGGCAGAGATGTTAGCGGGTGAAATTATCACAGCACGTTTAACACATGCGCCTGGTAACGGTGCCGCGATTGGTGGCCTAAAAGTTACGACTGAAAATGGTTGGTTTGCGGCGCGTCCGTCAGGCACAGAAGATATCTACAAAATCTACTGTGAGAGTTTTAAAGGTGAAGAACACTTGAAAGCAATAGAGAAAGAAGCTCAAGAGATTGTAAATCAAGTGTTTGCAGACGCTGGTTTGTAGAGCCGAAAGTAATTGGCTGGCGACAGTAAAAAACCGATGTGAAAGCATCGGTTTTTTTACTTCTTAGTACGTAAAACCAAGTGATACCAATGACATTAATTGTGCGTTAAAAGTGAATTCGATTCCGCGAACACACTTCGTTTGACGAGTTAATTAATGGAATCGATATGCGCTATAAAATAACGGGTCCTACGCAAACTTAGCGTTGTATCATGTTCACTTCAAATTATTATTAGGCCAAGTGTCTGGTACGATTATCCATAACTGGCCTGATTCGGCCTGACAATGCACGGAATACTCTGTCATCAATGTTAGCCTTTCGTATGGCATCAGGGTGCCAGGTATCCAGTCTAGCTTCTGTAGCCTAAACAGAGGCTCTTTAATCCGTGATATTTGATGTTGGTAACACCAATAACCAACAATCGTTGAGTTGTTTAGCTGATAACCTAAACATTGTGTAGGAATCGTTTCGTTCTCAAATGGATTGGTGTAAAGACGACCCTGAATCAACATTTTGGGTGTGACAACGTCAAAAATACCGAATCGTTGATGAAACTCCTCGCGGTCTGACATTTTAAGTTGGTGGTTGAGCATGCGATGAAGTTTTATATCGAGCCTATCTCGACTGTCTGGGCCGTACCAAA
>Ga0316197_10003944_pt1 | contig 10549 bp, 11 predicted proteins | sample OudBiesiAoxic_MG_FD_204939 | JGI IMG/M metagenome (GOLD analysis project Ga0316197, IMG submission 204939) | Coastal sediment microbial communities from Oude Bieten Haven, Netherlands - site A oxic | ecosystem: Environmental > Aquatic > Marine > Coastal > Sediment | place: Netherlands... | reverse complement strand
CTCATCGCTGTCGAAGCCGCCATCACGATCGCCGATCCCTCGACGCGTCAGGCGTTGATCGAGAAGTCGGCACCCATCCAGAAGGCCACACGCGACGACGAGCCCGGGTGCCTCGTCTACTGCTTCGCCGCCGATCCGTGCCAGGACGACCTCATCCAGGTGTACGAGTTGTGGGAGTCGGAGGAGGCGCTGGCTGCGCATCTCGTTCACCCCAACTACCACCAGATGCGCGCGACCCTCGGAGCCGGCGGCCTCGTGAGCGCCCCGAGCCGTAAGCACCGGATCGAGAAGTCGGCGCCGGTGTACGGCGACGACCACATCGCCACCGCGTCATTCGACTGAGACCGCGGTGCCACCGACTCGCGCCGTCGTCTTCGACTTCGGCGGCGTCCTCATCACCACCATCGGAAACCAAGTCGGCAAGGTCGCTGTGTCGCACGGCGTCGAAAAGCACGTCATGCACGAGGTGCTTCTCGGACCGCGGGTCAGCGGAAATCATCCGTGGCATCGCGCAGAGCGCGGCGAACTTGCAGTTGCCGACATCCAGTCGCAACTCGGTCCATGGGCCTTGGCTTCGGGGGTCGAACTCCACGGCGACGAGATCGACCGCCTGCTCGCAGCCGGCGAGTACTCGGTGGTGGACGAGATGGTCGAGTGCGTCGCTGCGGCCCGCGCAGACGGCTATCTCACCGGCCTCCTCACCAACACGTTCGCCGAGTTCCACCCGACCTTGGAGCGCGACCTCGACCTCTCGATGTTCGACGCGGTGATCGAGTCATGCACCGTCGGCTCACGAAAGCCCGAACGCGGGATCTATCACGCAACGGCCGAGATGCTCGGGGTCGCACACGAGGGGATTCTGTACCTCGACGACTTCCCACAGAATCTCGAACCGGCAATGGCCTTGGGGTGGACGACGATTCTCGTCGACGACCACGTCACCGCGATCGGCGAGCTGCGATCCGCTCTCGCGCGCTCCGGCTACGCCGAGAAGTGATCGTCTGATCAATAATGATGACATGACCGCAACCGAGGACCCCACGCTCGATACCGGAGCTCGTTCTCCGGGCCTCAGCTACCAAGACCTGCTCGATGCCGACACCCACCCGGTGCCAGACGTACTGCGCATGGAGTCGTCGAAGTACTTCGGCAGCGACGACGTCCCGATCGAGCGCTACACGTCGCGGGAGTGGCACCGCCGCGAGGTGGACCAGCTGTGGTCGAAAGTCTGGCAGTTCGCGTGCCGAGAAGAGCACATTCCCGAGGCCGGTGACTACATCGTGTACGACATCGCCGAGCTGTCGTTCCTCGTCGTGCGCCAGGACGACGGAACGATCAAGGCGTACCCGAACGCATGCCTGCACCGCGGCCGCCTGCTCAAGGAGTACGACGGTCACTGCTCCGAGATCCGCTGCGCGTTCCACGGGTTCGCGTGGAAGCTCGATGGCGAGTTGCAGGACATCCCAGCCGCCTGGGACTTTCCACACGTCGATCAACGACCCGATGAGTTCACCCTCCCTGAAGCGAGCGTCGACACCTGGGCCGGCTTCGTGTTCATCAACCCCGACCCCGACGCCGCACCCCTCGCCGACCACCTCGGCGACACGGTCGAGCAGTTCGAGGTGTGGAACCTCGGAGACCGCTTCGTCGAGGGCCACGTCTCGCGCGTCATCAACGCGAACTGGAAGATCGCACAGGAAGCATTCTGCGAGGCGTACCACGTCAACGCGACGCACCCGCAGATCCTGACGTACCTCGGCGACATCAACAGCCAGGTCGACGTCTTCGAGAACTGCGCCCGCGTGATCACGCCAGGCGGCACGCCGAGTCCGCTCCTCGGCGACACGGACCTCACCGAGAACGACATGGCCCGCGGCATGCTCGACGTGCGCGTCGACCACGAGTCGCCGGTCACGATCGAGGAGGGACAGACCGCTCGCGCTGTGCTGTCCGCGATGGCCCGCGAGCGATGGCGTCCGATCGCCGGCGACATGGTCGACCAGATGAGCGACTCCGAGATGATGGACTCGATCGACTACACCGTCTTCCCGAATTTCCATCCGTGGGGGGCGTTCAACCGGATCGTGTACCGGTTCCGGCCGAACGGCGACGATCATCGATCGGCGATCATGGAGTGTTTCCTGCTGTCACCGTTCAAGGGCGAACGGCCGCCGCCGGCGACCGAGACGAAGTTGGGGGCCGACGAGCCGTGGACGAGCGCACCCGAACTCGGGATGCTCGCCAAGGTCTTCGAGCAGGATGTGTTCAACATGGCAAAGGTGCAGAAGGGTCTGGAAACGACTCGGAAACCGGGAGCCACCTTCTCGAACTACCAGGAGTCGAAGATCCGCTGGTTGCACACGCTCCTGGGGGAATGGGTGAACGACGACGTGCCCGTCACCGTCGGTACGGGAGCGAAGGCGAGGAAGTCATGAACGGCATCGTGCACCCCTTCACCGGAGCGCTCCACGAGCAGGACGGCAATGGCAACATCCGCGTCACGCTCGATGGCAAGGAGGGCATCTTCGGCACCGACGGTCACTGGATCTCCGGCGCACTGCGCGAGTGCGATCCTCAGTTGTGCGGATGGGTCGGCGGGCCCCTGGTGGCCAACCATCGAGTCGGCACCACGAGCGGCCCCGCCGACTGAATGTTCGTTGGTGCCAGGCACCAACGAACATTCCTGTTTGGGCGACCGGCGACCCCGTGAGGGGCATGGGCCGACCACAGCGAAACCTCACGACATCCCGGCACGTCCATCTCATCAACCGAGGAGTTGACGGACAGGATCTCTTCTCAATCGACGCGGATCGCCTCGTCTTCGAAACGATCCTGGGCAAGGTCTGCGGCGAGTACGAGTTCGCCATCGCGGCCTACGCACTCATGTCGAACCACTATCACCTGCTCGGCGATCTCTCATCGTGCCCCGAACCTGCGCAGGTCTCACAAGCCATGGCCGAACTGCAGTCCGGCCACGCGAAGCACTTCAATCGGCGGACCTGCCGACACGGACCGCTCTTCGAGCCGAGGTTTCTCGGGTACCCCGTGACCGGGGAGGTCGAGTTCGCCCGCGTGACCCGATACATCCACGCCAACCCGATCGACATCACTGGTCCGCGAGCGCTCGGCGCCTACCGCTGGTCGAGCTTGCCGGTGTACCTCAGACGGCGAGAGGCACCGTGTTGGATGAACACCGAGCCGCTCGCCTCGGCAATCGACGTCAACACCTACCTCGCGCAGCTCACGGAATTCAGTGCAGATGACGCGCGACCGCTCAACGACCTGTCACCACGAGTCGTGGTGACGCCACCGGTGTTGGAAGCGGCGCTGGCGCAGATCGTGAGCCCGACGTGCGACCGTACGGAGCAGCGCCGCCATCGCCGTCTCCTCATGATGCTGTGCCTCGATCTCCGTTCAGCTGACGTGTTGGAACTCTCGAAGCGGTACGAATGCTCACCGACGCACATTCGTCGCGAAGCGCACCGTGCACGCATCGAAGTGGTCGATGACTCGACGTTCGCCTCGCTGTCGGCGGTCGTGCAGCGACGAGCGGCTCAGCTCGCGACGCACTGAAGGTTGCGCCGTCGACTCCAACATGTTCATCGGTGCCTGGCACCGACGAACATGTTGCTCAGGACCACTCGTCCCAGCGGACGAACTCCTCGGCGGGCGGGCGCTTGGCGAGCTTGAAGTCGGTCCCGATCGTGTACGCCACCGGGAACAGACCGGCCTGACTGTACGTGTCGTACGGGATGCCGAGCAGTTCGGACACCTCGCGTTCGTTCTGCAGGTGCAATGACGTCCACGCCGAGCCGAGCCCGCGCTCGCGCAGCGCCAACATGAAGCTCCACACCGCCGGAAGGATGCCACCCCACCGCGATGCCTGGCGCCACGAGGGGATCCCCTCACCCATGCGATCGGCGAGCAGCGGGATCACGAGCACCGGCACCTCGTGCATGTGTTCCGCCAGGTGCCGGGCGGATTGGTTGACCCGATCGGCCTGCGAGCCGGGCTCCGGCTCTGGCGCACCGACGTAGGCCGCTTCGAAGTTCCTGCGGTAGATGTCGGCGATCACCTTGCGCTTGTCGGCGTCCTCGATCATCATCCACCGCCACCGCTGCGAGTTCGACCCGGTCGGTGACTGGTGCGCGATGTCGATGCAGTCGAGCAGCACATCGCGCGGGACCGGCCGGGTGAGGTCGAGTCGCTTGCGGACGCTGCGCGTCGTCGTGAGGACTTCGTCGGCAGTGAGGCCGAGGGTCGGGTGCGGTGACCGTTCGATCACGCCTCGGCGTCCTTCTTGGCCTGGGCTTCCATCCACTTCTGGGTGGCCACGCCCATCTTGGCGCCGTCGTAGCCGATGCGCTGGGTGGGTTCGACCTCGAGGATGACCCGCCGCGGGGAGTCGAGGAACTTCGTGAACAGCGCAGCCGCATCGGCGTCGTCGTAGCGAATCGCGGCCGACAGTGCGGGGTAGAACCAATCCTTCGTCGCCTGATCGTCGTGCACCGTGCAGGTCCCCTTGTACGTCACCGTCTTGTTGCGCGCCATCTTCGAACCCGTCGAGGTGACCACGATGCACACCCGCGGGTCGCGCTTGACGGCACTGATCCGGGCGCGCTGACTCGATGCGGTCAGCCAGAACTTCCCGTCACGGAAGATGTACGACATGATCACGCCGACCGGCCAGCCCTCCTTGTTCGACCAGATGAACGTGCACTCGTTCTGCGCATCGAGCATCTCTGCTTCATCGTCGTCATCCAGGCCATAGACCGTGACGTCTTCGTAGTTGTCGACTGGTTCGCTCATGCCTCGCACGGTACGGCGACGACGTCCGCGCCGACGATGCGGACCGCCAACCGTCCCGACCCACCCCGACGTTGCCGGCGAATCGCGGTCGGCCGGTGGCCGGCGTGCTTGACTCGGATGATGGCTGCGCCCGACCCCTCGACGATCCACGACCTCCCGACACCTGCGCTCGTCATCGAGCAATCGGTGTTCGAGGCGAACCTCGCGGCGATGGACGCCGTGCGACCAGGGACGGAGTTGCGGCCTCACGTCAAGGCCTTCAAGTCGACGGCGATGGCCGCCCGACTCGCGGCGGACGGGCACACCGCGTTCTGCTGCGCGACGCCTCGCGAGGCGGAAGGCCTCGTCCATGCCGGGCTGGGACACGACGTGTTGCTCGCCAACGAGTCGCTCGACGTCGCCCGTCTCGGCGCCCTCGCGGCACGCGACGATCTCGAGGCGAAGATCACGGTCGCGATCGACTCCGATGCCACCCTCGACGCTGCAATCGCGGGTGGCGTGCGGTCGGTGCTCATCGACGTGGAAGTGGGGCTGCCACGCTGCGGCTGCGACCCGGCCGAGGCCGGACGGCTTGCGGACCGAGCCCGTGCTGCCGGTCTCGAGGTCCGTGGTGTGATGGGTTACGAGGGACACCTGATGATGATCGAAGACCGCACGGAGCGTGTCGGACGCGTCGAGTCGTCGATGGCACTTCTGCTCGCCGCGGCGGCTGACGTCGGCGGCGACATCGTTTCAGGTGGCGGGACCGGCACGTTCGACACCAACACGTGGTGTACCGAGATCCAGGCCGGGAGCTACACCTTGCTCGACACCGACTACGCGAAGCTCGACCTGCCGTTCGAGATCGCCCTGAACGTGCTCGGCACGGTCATCTCGGTCAGCTCCAAGGGCTGGATGATCGCGGACACCGGGCTCAAGTCGATGGGCATGGACCACGGCAACCCCACGTGGGAGGGCGGCGACCTTTTCTTCCTCTCCGACGAGCACGCCACACTGCTGCCACCCGAGATCTCCGACTGGTCGGTCGGGGATCGTGTTCGCTTGCAGCCGGCCCATGTCGACCCGACGATCGCGAGGCACGAACAACTCTGGCTCGTCGACGGCGACGACGTGGTCGACCGGTGGGACGTCGACCTTCGTCACTGGTGACCCGTGGCGCCGCGTGTCGGCACGACGTCAGGCCGCGGTGAACCGGAGTGGCAGTTCGATCATCGGGAAGAGCATGAAGCTCGGCTCGTGGACCGGCCCGTCGAACGGCCGCGCCAACTCGATGCTGGACGTTCGCTCGAGCCACTGCGTGAACGCCGACACCAATTCCTGACGGGCGAGCGCCGCACCGACACAGAAGTGCGGCCCCACACCGAAGGCGAGGTGCTGGTGATCCCGTGATCGGTCGAGGTCGAACTCGTCGGCGCCGTCGAACGCCTCGGCGTCCCGATTGGCCGCCTGATAGCGGGCCATCACCATCGAGCCCTCGGGGATCACAACACCGTTCAGCTCCACGTCCTGCGTGGCGCGCCGCACCAACCCGGCGACCGGGCTCTCGAAGCGCAGCACCTCCTCGACGAATACCGGCACGAGCGACAGGTCGGCGCGCACCCGCTCCTGCACATCGGGCCGACGCGTGAGCAGCCACATCCCATGGTTCAAGGCGCTCGTCGTGGTCTCGAACCCCCCGGTGACGAGCTGGTGCATCAGATTCTGCAGTTCGGCGACGGTGAGCGGCTCGGCGCCATCCTCACCGACGTGGGCATGGACCAAGGTCGAGATCAAGTCGTCCTGCGGGTCGTCACGACGGCGTTCGAACTCGGCGGCGAGATGGTGCTGCGCTTCGAGTTCGGTCTCGACGGCTTCGAGCATCTGCTCCTCGGTCAGCGGCCGCATCGCCATTGCGAGCATTGCGCTCGCCCATCGGTTGAATCGATGGATGTCGCTGCGGTCGAGACCAAGCTCCTCCGCGATGATCGTTCCCGGCAACGGCATCGCAAACTCCATGTGGAACTCACACTCCCCCGCATCGATCAGCCCGTCGATCAGTTCTCGGCAGACATCGTCGATGTGCGGGGTCATCTCGCGGATCCGCTTGGGCAGGAACGCCTTGGCGACGAGGCGACGGTACGCGGTGTGGTCCGGCGGATCGGTGCGCTGCAGCGTCTCCACATGTCCCCACCCGCGGTCGCGGAGGATCTCCTGGTATCGCCGCGACATGTCGGCCTTGGCGGCGCTTCCCTTTCCGCTCCGACCGCTGCTCGAGAACAACTCGGGATGGGTGAGGACATAGCGAACGTCCTCGTACTTCGTCACCATGACCGCACCGATCTCGGGCATCGGGAACACCGGACACTTCTCGTGGAGTTCGTCGTAGAAGTCCCAGGGCGAGTCCTGGACCGCCGGGTCGAGCATCGTGTGGTCGACCGGGCACTCCAGTGCCGCCAGTCGTTCGTCGAGCGCGGGTTGGGCAGGCATGGCATCCACCTTCACATGCACACGTTCCGCTCGACGTGTCGTACGGTGGACGATCATGACGTCACGGTTGCTGTCGCTCGCCGCCGGAGTGTGTCCGGAGACCGGCCCGGCCGACTTCGTTGCCGCATGCGCGACCGCCGGGTGGCCGGCATGTGGCATCTGGTTCGACGCCGACACCTGGACCGGTGCCGTGGCGACCGACGTGCGCCACCGCCTGGACGACACCGGCCTGATCGCACTCGACATGGAGCCCGTCTTCGTGACCTCCGACGGCGATCACGGCGACCGGATGATCGAGGCCGCCGCCGCGGTCGGCGCACGCAATCTCCTCGTGGTGTCACGCGGCGTCGACGACGACCGCTTCGCCGAGCGATTCGGCGAGCTGTGCGATCTCGCAGCGCCCCATGGCATCGGCTGCTCGATCGAGTTCCTCGCGTTCATGTCGGTGTCGAGCCTCGGGCAATCGATCGAGATCCTCGACCGCGTGGACCGACCGAACGGCGGCGTGCTCATCGATGGCCTGCACCTTGCGCGGACCGGCGGGTTCCCGGCCGATTTGGCGTCGGTGGCACCGGAGCGGCTCGCCTACGCCCAGCTCTGTGATGCGCCCGCCGAGGCACCAGAGAACGCGTACGCCGACGCACTCGACGGCCGCTCGACGCTCGGCGACGGCGGGCTCCCGGTCCGCGAACTCGTCGACGTGCTCCCCGACCACACCGCACTCTCGATGGAGATCAGGTCGGCGGTGTTGCGGACCTCATTCCCCGACGCGACCGACCGCGCGCGGCATGTCCTCGACACGACGAACGCGTGGTTCGAAGCTCAATTCAGCGACGGGTCGTCCAACGAATCGGGAGCGTGGTGAGCCCACGCAGGATGAACGGCTCGTTCACGGCCACGTCGCCGGTCAGTTCCACGGTCTCGAACCGCTCCACCATCCAGCGCAACGCAACCTGACCCTCATGACGCGCCAGGGCGGCGCCGATGCAGTGATGCACACCCCACCCGAACGCGAGGTGGGGTCGACTGCCCGGGCCGAAACGATCGAGCCGGATCTCGTCGGGCTCGTCCCACACGTCCTCGTCACGATTCGCTGAGGCGAACAGCGCCTGCACTCGCGATTCGGGTGGAAGCGTCTCGCCGCGTACGTCCGCCGGCTCGGGGTTGACGCGGAACAGCCCCTGCACGGGTGCGTCGTACCGGAGGAACTCCTCGACCGCAGCCGGAATCAGGTCGGGCTCGGCTCGAAGCTGCGCACCGAGTTCCGGCAGCTCGATCAGCCGATACAACATGAGCGAGATCAGGCTCGCGGTCGTCTCGTGGCCGGCGACGAGGAGTTGTTGACTCAAGCGCCGGACCTCGTGATGCGAGAGCGTGCCGTCGAGTTCGGCCCGCGTCATCACCGACAGGACGTCGTCGGGAAGCGCCTCACCCCGCTCGTGCAACTCCGTCCGCACAGCGACCATCTCGTCGACGAGGGCGAAGATCTCGCGGTTGGCAGCTTCGGCAAGCGCCGGATCAGCGCCGCCGAGCGTGTTGACGATGTCGTCGGACCATCGGCCGAAGTCGTCACGGCGATCACGCGGAACCCCGAGCAGCACCGCGATCACGATCGCCGGGAACGGAAAGGCGAACAGCCGCACGAAGTCGCCGACCCCGTCGTCGGCGAACGCGCGATTCCAGAGGTCGTTGCCGACCAGATCGATCTCGTGGTCGAGCCGTTCGATCGCCGCCGGGCGAAACGCGTCCTGCAGCACTCGCCGCTGACGACGGTGATCAGGATCGTCGGTCGTCCCGAGGACGCCGCCCGGTTGTGCGTTGACGCCGACGCCGAACCCGTTGCGCCACTCACCGGGCCGCGTCAGGAGATCGAAGACGTCCGCGTGCTTGCTGACCACGTAGAACGGTGGGTCGTGCGACTCCTCCACGTGGAGCGGACACCGCGCCCGCAGATGGGCGTGGCCGACGGACGGCTCGACATCGTTGGCGTGCGCGAGGTGCGAGTACGCACCCCCGTTGCTCACACCAGTCGACATCAGGACCTCAGGTCACCGAACCAACGTCATCAGTACGGCATCGTCCCGCCGTCGACGGGGAACATGCATGCCGTCATGTTCTTGGCTGCGTCCGATGCCATCAGCACCGCGACTGCGGCGACCTCTTCGACCTTGTTCGGGCGCTTGATCGCGGACTCCGCGCTGAATGCGGCGATCAGTTCGTCGTAGCCGCTCATGCCCATCGCCACGGCGGAATCGGGACCCGTTGCGCGGACGATGTCGGTTTCGATGATGCCGGGGAGAATCGCGTTGACGGTGATCCCCATCGTGCCGACCTCGTGCGCTGCAGCCTTGACGAGCCCGTTGACCGCGTGCTTGGTAGCTGCGTAACCCGGGATACCCGGCTTACCGAGCTTGCCCTCGACCGACGAGGTGACGATGATCCGACCGGACTCGCGCGGGATCATGTGTTGCAGCGCGCGGCGCATGCCCCAGAACACGTGGTTGAGGTTCCAGTCGACTTCGAGGTTCCATTCCTCGTCGGTCATCTGGGCGACCGGCGCGGTCATCTGGACCCCGCCGGAGTTGAGGCAACAGATGTCGAGCTGGCCGTACTTCTCGATCGTGAAATCGATCAGGCCTTCGACCGCCTCCTGCTTCGATGCGTCGCCGGCATAGAACGCGGCGTTGTCGCCGGCGCCCATCTCGTCGAGACACTGCTGGCCCTTGGCTTCGTCACGTCCGTTGACGACGACCTTGCCGCCTTCGGCAATGAACGCCTCGGCCATTGCGCGGCCGATGCTGCGTGTGCCGCCCGTGATGCAGGCGACCTTTCCGTCGAGCTTTCCCATGATGCTTTCTCCGTTCCCTGTTGTCCGGCTCAGTACGGAGCCGTGCCGCCGTCGATCGAGATGAGTGAGCCGGTGATGCCGCCGCCGGCATCCGACGCGAGCAGCGTGGCCACCGCAGCGACCTCTTCGACCCCGTTGAGACGCTTGATGGCCGACTCGGAAGCGAACACATCGAGCAGCCCCTCGTAGGTCAGACCCATCGACTCCGCGGCGGGTGGGCCCTGTTCGATCATGGTGTCGGTCTCGATCGCACCCGGGCACAGCGCATTGACCGTGATCCCGAGCGTGCCGACCTCGTGGGCGGCCGACTTCACGAGCCCGTTGATCGCGTGCTTCGCCACCACGTAGATCGCGAGACCCGGCTTGCCGACCTTGCCCTCGACCGAACTGACGGGCATCACACGGCCCCATTCCTGCGGGATCATG
>Ga0316197_10003943_pt1 | contig 10550 bp, 7 predicted proteins | sample OudBiesiAoxic_MG_FD_204939 | JGI IMG/M metagenome (GOLD analysis project Ga0316197, IMG submission 204939) | Coastal sediment microbial communities from Oude Bieten Haven, Netherlands - site A oxic | ecosystem: Environmental > Aquatic > Marine > Coastal > Sediment | place: Netherlands... | reverse complement strand
CTGTCCTCCTGCCTCCTCCCAACCATATAAATGGCGCGACAATTCTAACAGAAAAATTGTTACGAAATTTTAACAAACGAGTGATTTTGCGATGTGTTTTTGAACGATTTTTTGCGGAATAATGCGCAGGTGTCTGTTAATTAAATCGATTCTGTTTTTCCGCTTTTTTAAATTAAATTGACTTCGCGCATGAATAACCCGGATTCACTCCTTTTTTCTTCCATAACATGTAGGCCTTCGATAGAATATGCGCCCTTCACCGGCCATCCGCCGGCGAAATGTCGGGGTGTAGCTCAGCCTGGTAGAGCACTGTCTTCGGGAGGCAGGGGCCGGAGGTTCAAATCCTCTCACCCCGACCAGTTAAAATGATTGATATCCCGAATCAATTAACGGCTCCAGGTCAGTAAGACTTGGGGCTGTTTTCATTTATGGGGTGCATGGTGGGTGCTGTCCCTGAATATATTCGGCCTCTACACAATTCCGCTTCTTTCAAGGAACAGAACAGTTGGCGTCAGTAAAGGGACTGCGAATACTAAAGTGACAGATCGCGCTAATCGGCTTAGCCGGCGCGCGCCAACGGTAAGGTATTGGGCAAAGGCGTCGTAAATGACTCGCTTAGCAGCCGGGGCGTGCAACTCTATTAGCCGCTGTTTTGCTGCGCCCTGTGTGATGCCGTCTTTTGGAAACAGAGTGATAAGCCTTTCAAAGATCAGCTAATAGTCGAGTCTCTTTTAACTAGCTTTCTATAAACCCCGGCAAAATCTTCGCAGCCATCATCTGCAAAAACGCTTGGCGAGAATGCCCCGTAGCCACAATCACAAGATCAAGTTCGTCGATCACTACGATCGCCACCCCGCCGGCGCCGGTTGCTGCTGTTACGCGATAGGCATTGTCGCCTGCGGTCATATCAAGGGGCCACCAATAGTTGGTGTATCCAGGGTTGATTAGGTTGCTGCCGCTATAAAAGCCATCTACTTGCTCGGGGGCCAGGTTTAGATTGCTTTGCTTTAGCTGCTTTACAAACGCTTCATTCAATAGCTGCTCGCCATTAATGCGGCCGTTGTTAATCACTAAGGTGCCCACTTTAAGCATATCGCGGGCTGTTAAACTTGAGCCCGTGTCGGCCATCGGCAAACCGCTCTCGTCGTTACGCCACCTGTAGTCGGTAATGCCTAACTTGGCGAACAGTTCGGTTTTGATAAATGCCTCGGCGCCACCAGGCACCAACGTATCCAGCACTTGCATAATCATAATAGGGTTGCCGCCCATGTAATCGAACCGGCGGCTGCTATCGGTAATGGGAGCAGTGTCTTCCAGATAAGCCTGCACCAGGTTGATGCCGCTATATAAGCTGTCATCAGCGCTATACTTGTCGATATTTTCTTCGCTAATTCGCATGCCCGAGTTCATATCTAACGCATCTTGCAAGGTAATCCTATCGACACCTTTGGCGAACTTAGTAGGGTCTAGCCCCTTCAAAAAACTAACGATGGGCTTGTCTAAATCGGCGTTTGTTAAATAACCCAACTCTATCGCTCGCCCCAGGGCCAATGCGGTAAAGGCTTTGGTATTTGACGATTGCGGGTGCGGCAAATCAATACGACCACGGGCAAAGTACGACTCAAACAACAGCTTGCCTTTGTGGGCTACCAACAGGCTGTCTAGCTCGTTATGTTGTCTGTTTTCGATCTCTTCCGCCAGCTCCATCATCGCCTTAACATCACCGCCATCGGCCCCCAACTTGCCCACGGCAATGCCATCGTTTAGGTTGTCGGGGTTAGTATCTATCCAAGGCGTTGCTAAAAGCGGAATATGCCAAAAGTTGCGCTTAATGCCAGGCATACTCCAGTGCATGATTTTTGCTTCGTTCGGCGTGGCTTTGGGTGACAGATTATCTGCGTCACGGTATCTAAGCTGGTCGATCACCCTGGCATCCACCCAAAAGATATCGCCATTGCCAGCGCCCTTGCTGCGATTAAAGAACAGATACTTACCATCGGGCGACACGATAGCGCCCATATCCGCGGCGGGCGTATTGATCTGATCGCCCATATTGATACCTTCGCCCCATGATCCATCGGCCTGCTTAAAGCTGATGTATAGGTCATTATCGCCAAAGCCGTTGTTACGCTCGCTGTCCCAAATAATGTACGACTCGTCTGGGGCGATAAAGGGGTGGGCGTTCCATTTGCCCTGGTTAATTTCGCGGCTAAAGGGCTCCGGTGCTTCGCGCTTGCCATCAACAATACGCGAGTACCTTAGTTGACCCGTGCCATCGCTGGTGGCCTCATCCAACACATAGGTGCCTTCGGCTGACGACATCAGGCGCATGATGCGAATATCGTCATACTCAGCACCCAAATTATTAATCTGTGACCAGCCATTAGCGGTGCGTGTTTTAAACTGCTTACCCAGATGCATAGTATTGCCATCGGGAGATAAGATGGGCCGCCCTACTCTAGGTTCGGCCGGCTGTTCTTGCCACTGGCCGCCAATATTTTTGTAGCTGTTTAGCACCCATTTATTGTCGGCGCTTGCCTTACGGGTAAAGTAAAATTCGCTCATATCGGGCGAGAAAAAAGCGCTGTAGTCACGGTGTTTGGTAGAGACAACACCTGGCGCAAATACCTCGGGAGTTGTGCCAGGCACGGCCTGCCCAAGATAGGGGCCAACCAATTCAGGGGTTGGTCGCACCTTGTCGATCACATCGGTACTGACCCAATACAGGTTTGAAACGCCGCCCTCTTCATTATAGCGACTAAAGAACAGGTACTTACCATCGGGGGTAACGCTTGGCACCGTTTCCCCGTGAGTAGAGTTTACCTCGGGCCCTAAGCTAATCGGTTCAGACCAACTGCCATCTTGCTGCTTAAAGTAAACATAGATATCGCGGTCTTTACGATCACCGCCTGCATTTGAATCAACCAACAGGTAATCTTGATAGGGCGAAATAAACCCGTGAATACCAAAGTTAATACCCGCTTTTGCTACTTCAGAGTATTCGCCATTAGTCAGGGGCGAAAAGTAGACGCTCGATTCAACTATGTTGGTATAAAACAGATCGCCGTTCGCCGCGAGCGTAGAATAAAATACTTCGCTGTCGTTAATAGGTGAAGCAAGCTTGTTAGCCACGCCCCACCCGTCGCTGACCCGATCAACTGACCAGATCTTAGTATCGGTAAAATCAGGGTTATAGGCCGTAAAGAACAGTTGCTTACCATCAGCACTAAAAAACGGCTGCATCTCGCCTGCTTTTTTGCCCTTGGAAAAGGCCTCTTGCTTAACAGGCTGCCAGTTATCATCAACCAACTTTGACGAATAAATCGCCGCGGGCTTGCCGTCGCTCTGCCCCGAAAAGTACATTTCGCTTAAATCTTTGGAAAAGACGATCCCGTATTCGTAACGGCCAGTTACCGATACGGTGTCGGGTGCAAATAATTTGGCCGTTTCGCCCGGGGCCTCTTGACCAAAATAGGGGCTATCGGCCAATGCCAGGGGGCTTAACGACAACAAAGAAAGGGCAACTGCGGTAGGCTTCATGATAATCACTGTGCTTTGATTTTTTAGGCCGCGATAGTATCGGCCTTAAGAGACAGATGCACCACCCACTCGGTGAGACGCCTCATTGATGCGGCAGGTTGATTGCCAGCTACCTCAACAATCCGCCGATACCCTGCAGCCCATCGCTAGACAAAACACTCAACATAAACCCCCAATAGGCAGTTCGGCCAGGAGCGGCTATCGGAGGGTACTCCGTCCGGATTGATGTGTGCCAGACACAATGGGATACTCAGATGAGTGGAGTCCGGCTTTATGAAAGGAGGTTCTCATGAGTGCGCAAGCAGAATTCCTAAACCCCACGATCAAAGCGGTGCATGCAATCACGACGGGCCACGTGGAGCAGCACAAGGAACATCGCTATGGCACTTCGATGCCCTTGATGTGGTGGGTGCTGACTTCTACGAGCTGGGTCAAAGCGCCGATAACTGCATACGCAATTGAGCACCGTGATGGTTTGGTTCTATTCGATACAGGTCTTGACCCTGACCTCGTTTCCGATCCGGACTACATCTCATCACCCATTGGCCGATTCCTGCTAAAAAAAATCTTTCGTTTCCATATTGGCCCGGAGGACGCGCTAGACAAACAACTCGATGCGATCAATCTTGCTTCAGCCGATGTCAGCAAGGTCATCCTTTCACATTTGCACTTCGATCACATCGGTGGCATTGCGCATGTGCCACAGGCAGAACTAATCGTGAGCCAGGACGAGTGGCAGCGACTCTATGCCCCGCACCCCGAGCGAGACTGGATCCTGCGCGAGCATATCGACTTGCCTGGAGCGAACTGGCAACCCGTCGAATTCGAGCCGACTAGCGATCCGCTGTTGGCATCTTTTGGCGTCTGTTACGACTGCATGGGGGACGGATCGATGATTCTGTTGCCTACGCCGGGCCATACACCCGGTTCGATGTCTATGCTGGTTCGAGGCGACGGGCTGCCGCCGTTCATGTTTGTGGGTGACCTGACGTACGAGCTCGAAGCGCTGCCCGACCTGATATTGTTGCCGAGCCACGATCCTTTGGCCACGGAGACGCTCGCCAAAGCGTTCAGACAACACCAGCACCAAGGTCGTTAGAACGATGTCGAAAGAAGTAGGAATTGACAGGACCCATGCATATTCCACACTACAAAAATCAGTGTTCTGGGGGCTTCACTTTGCGATCATCCTACTTTGCGCATGGTTTGTCCTGGGCGGTGGATTGGAATTAGTGACGGGCTGGTTTGGCGAGGCCGTTGATTGGACTGATCTGACACGCGCTTGCATTCTCCTGGTTTGCGCCGCTGTTTACTTTTTGCGCCACGGAGTGACCCTGTTCTACCTTCTAGAACGCCGCATTGACTGGAGTGAGGTATTTGGGCTTACGGCGTTTTTTGCACTGTTTGAACTCGGGCTGTTGCTGGTTGGCGGTGGAGTATTCAGGGAGTCTGCCATTGCACTTTCATGGTTGGACATTTTCGCATTGGGACTGTATTTCTTCGGTTCATATCTGAATTCCGCATCGGAAATTCAACGAAAGGTCTGGAAAAATAACCCGTCCCACAAAGGCCACTGCTACACGGGTGGGTTATTCAGATACTCGATGCACATGAACTACTTTGGAGATGTCGTTCTATTTACCGGATGGGCGCTGCTCACGGCCGCATTTTGGACTCTTGGACTACCGGTCTTGATGTTAGTGATGTTTATGTTCATTCACATCCCCCCACTTGATCAGTATCTGGCCGAGCGGTACGGAGATGAATTTGAAGTCTATCGATCGAAGACCAAACGACTTATTCCCTTCATTTGGTAACGACTGATTTGCGGGCGCTGAAAGACGAAGACTTGGGCGACTCCCGATTCCGAATAGGATCGACAGCGATCCAAGTCGCCGTTTCAGCAACTGGTTCAGTTGTTGAGCGCATAACAGAACTGCCCTGGACGTGAATCTCGGTAGCCTTTATCTCCGAATCCGGCCACAAGTGGCCATTCGCCCACATACCCGCTTAGACTAATTTAACAACTGGACCAGTTTATGCAGGCGGGTCAATTGGTTCACAATGGACGGGGACGTTCGACAAAAACAGGAAATGGAAATGGACATCTACTCGGTATTGCGGTGGGGTGTGGCACTTGTTGGCGTCGTGTTGCTTTTCGAGGCGGTACGGGCGTTGCTTACCGGTTACACCCGCGGGTACTACCGCTCGCACGTGTACGACAGGCGTGAAAATGCCGGCCGTTATTACTTGTGGGTTTTCGGCCGGATGGGCTTTGGCGCCCTGGCTATTGCGGCCGCCCTGATACCGGGTTGAAGGCACTCCTCCCGGGATGCCTGTGGTCAGGCGTACTGTAGGTGGGGCGCTTCACGTTGTATCATGCAACGGCATACCAACACCAATCAACAGGGGATTCGCTCGTGAGCTTTTCAAAGGCAAAACTGGACGCTGTCGTCACATCGATTGGCTCGGTACTGATCGGCAAGGAACCGGAAGTCAGAATCGCACTCGCGTGTCTGCTTGCGCGGGGCCACTTGCTGATCGAAGATCTGCCCGGCCTGGGCAAAACCACGCTGGCCAATGCGATAGCCCGGGTCCTGGGCCTCGAGTTCAATCGCATTCAATTTACCAGCGACCTGCTTCCCGCCGATATTGTCGGCGTTTCCATCTATGAAAAAACCGAGGGTGCGTTCCGCTTCCTTCCGGGGCCTGTATTTTGCCAGTTGCTGTTGGCGGACGAGATCAACCGCACGACCCCCAAAACCCAGAGCGCGCTGCTGGAAGCGATGGCCGAAGGCCAGGTCACTGTGGAAGGACAGACGCGTATGCTGCCGGAGCCGTTTTTCGTAGTCGCGACTCAGAACCCAATTCAGCATTCGGGCACTTTCCCCCTGCCGGAATCGCAACTCGACCGTTTCCTGATGCGGGTGTCCCTGGGCTACCCGGACCTCACCTCGGAGAAGGAGATCCTGACCGGCGGCGACCCGCGGAAACGTCTCAAGGAATTGAAGCCGCTGCTTGCCATCGAAGAACTGGTTGCACTGCAAGACGAGGTCGACCAGGTCAGCGTGGCCGAACCCGTCGTGGACTATCTGCAACGTCTGATCCAGTTCACCCGCACCAGTGGGGTTTTCGAATATGGCTTGTCTCCCCGAGCGGCGCTGGCGATCCTGCAGTCCGCCAAAGCCATCAGCCTGCTCGACGGCCGGACCTTCGTCATCCCGGAAGACGTACAAACCGTGTTCCCCGCCGTTGCCGATCACAGGTTGCAGGGCGCAGGCCGTGGTCACGACAGCACCAGCCGGGCACTTATCGACAAAGTGCTCGACTCCGTTGATGTGATCTGATCGGGACGCCGGTACGGTGATGAATCCGCTGTCAAGCATCCGGCAGGCACTGCGCAAACGCATTCGGCGCTTTTTTGACCGGCGTTCGCAGATGGAAAGCGAGAGCCACCTGGATCATCGGCGGCTGTATATCCTGCCGTCGAAAGCGGGTTCCGGTTTCCTCGTTCTGATCTTCGCACTCTGGCTGCTGGCAACTAATTTTGAAAACAACCTGATCTTCATGCTTTGTTTCCTGCTTGCGGCCTTTTTCGTCGTGACCATTCATTTCACCCACGGCACACTATCAGGGCTGCGGGTCAAGCCGGTGCGTGCGCAGTCCGTATTCAAGGGAGAAGCGGCGGCTGTTGAGCTCAGTTTCAGCCAGCCCAGGGCCCGGCGCCGCGAACAGGTGTTGCTGCGCTTCGCCGGCGGTGAGTCCCAGGTGATCACACTTGAAAAGGCCGGTGACACCTTCGTGACCGTGCTGGCGCCAACGAACCGGCGGGGTTATCTCGATCCCGGGCTTTTGACCATCGAAAGCGTTTACCCGGCCGGTCTGCTGCGTGTGTGGACTTACATTCGATTTCGTTTTGATGGGATTGTCTACCCTGCTCCCGTTCCCGACCGGGCGCGCACCTCGGGCCGACGCGGAACCGGAGAGGGACACTACTCCGGCTCAGCAGGCTCGGAGGATTACGTCGGCTTGAAGACCTTCGAGACCGGCGAATCCCTGCGACACGTTGCCTGGAAACAATATGCACGTGAACAGGGACTCTGGTCGAAGCAATACGGTGACTCCGTCGACAGCAGGATGTGGGTGGACTGGGAAGACTACGCCGGCATGGACACCGAGCAACGGCTGTCACGTATGGCGTGGCAGGTTTGTGAATGCGAGGCTGCGGGAAAGGTTTACGGATTGCGGTTGTCCGGCACGGATATACCGCCCAACCGGGGCTCAACTCACCGGCAGAAGGCACTGCGGCGACTAGCCCTTTATGGCATCGACGATAAACCCGGGGCGGCCGATGAAACGTCCTGACTGGCAACTGTCACGCAACGGTTTATTCTGGGTGTTGTCCGCCTTCAGTGCCGTGGTCGCGCTGCACCTGGAGCACCTGCCTCCCTGGGTCACGGTCCTGGCGGGGTTATGCATCCTGTGGCGAGTCCTGGAATATCGCGGCATGGTTCCCTTTCCACCCTGGCCGATCAGGGCCGTCCTGGTGGCCGGTTGCATGGTCGGACTGACCATGTGGTACCCAACCCTGCTGGGCCTGGAACCGATGCTCTCAATGCTGATAGCGGGATTCGGGTTGAAGTTGCTCGAAATGCATCACAAACGCGATGCCATCGTACTGGTCTACCTGGCCTTCTTTGCGGCAGCAGTGAACTGCATTTTCACCCAGGAGATACCTGACTTCATCCTGGTGCTGCTGACCTTTGTCATCGCGACCTCTGCATTGGTCAGCATCAATCAACCCAAAAGCCGTGGCTTCTCCATGGGCCCTTCAGGCATTGCCCTGAAAATGCTTGCGACTGCGCTGCCACTGATGCTGGCGTTGTTCCTGATCGTTCCCAGGCTGGGTGCGCTCTGGTCCATTCCCATGCCGAAGAACCAGGCCAGGACCGGTGTTGGAGACACGCTATCGCCGGGTGAGTTCTCAAACCTCGTCGGATCCGATGAGCTGGCCTTTCGGGTCCGTTTCGAGGGTGAGACACCGTCCCGTGACCGACTTTACTGGCGTGGGCTCGTGTTCTCGGAGTTCGATGGCAGGGAGTGGACGCAGGCGGATTTTTTCGGACCGGACCAACCGGTACTGAACCGCAGTAACAATGAAGGTATCGTGAGAATTGGCGAGCCCATCCGCTACACAATAACCATGGAACCCACGCACAGAAAGTGGCTATTCGCGCTGTCTACACCGGCTACACCTGAACCCGGCATCCACCGGATTCGGGACTCACGGCTGGTCAGTGTCGACAGGATCAGCATGAGACGCAATTACGAGATGCGCTCCTGGCTGGACTACCGACTGGAACCGGAAGGGTTGCACCCGTATCGCGCGGAACTGGAACGCTCGCTGCCCCCCGGCTCCAACCCGGAAACCGTGCGGGTGGCAAGGGAATGGGCGCGGGAGACACCGGGGGTCGAAGCCCTGGCCGAACGGGTGTTACAACTCTTTAATCGCTCATTCGTATATACGCTGGAACCTCCGCTGCTCGGTACCCACACGGTCGACGAGTTCCTGTGGCAGACCCGGCGCGGCTTCTGCGAACACTTTGCCGGGAGTTTCGCTTTCTTCATGCGGGCTGCCGGCTACCCTGCCCGCGTGGTTGGCGGCTACCTGGGCGGCGAGATCCACCCCACGGAAAACTTCGTCACGGTGCGTCAATACGATGCCCATGCCTGGGCTGAAGTCTGGATCGAAGGCAGGGGCTGGATACGCGTCGACCCAACTGCTGCCGTTGCACCGGAACGGATCGAATCAAGCCTGGCGGACCTGTTCCGCAACGAAGATGGCTTCCTGGCGGACAGCCCGCTTAGCCTTTTGCGATTTCGCAATATCGGGTTGGTTAACTGGATCATTTTGCGGCGGGACTACCTGGACTATGCGTGGGGCACCTGGGTGCTTGGTTACGAGCACCAGCAAGTTGAATTTCTGAAGGGGCTACTGGGCCGGGTCACCCTGTTTCGTCTGAGTCTGCTGCTCCTGGTGGCCGCCGGAATTTCACTGCTGCCGTACTTGGTGATGCGGCTCATCAATCGCCAGCGGGTAAAACCGGACCCGAGAGACGCCTTGATTCGTCAGTTCTGCGAGAAAATGGCAAGGGCCGGTTTGCCGCGCAAAACCGGAGAAGGCATTCTCGATTTCGCCCGCCGCGTATCAGCTGAACACCCAGGGGTAGAAAGCGACGCGATGGCGATAGCCGACGTCTACGTCGCTCAGCGGTATGACAACCGGTTTCCGCAGCAGATCGATGAACTTCGCAAACGGGTCAAACGTTTCATGGTCCCGCCCCGAAAGTAGATCGTACCAATGCACGTACCCATCTAAACGCCACTCATCAGGCGCATCTGACCGACCGTCCGTTTACCCGCGACAAACAACCGGGGATCAGGTTACGATTACCTTGCGCTGGGGGGTGCGTTGATTCAAGAAGCACTTTCCTGTGTGCATTAAAAATAACATTAAAAACAACTAACACATGGAGCGTGTTTATCATGAAACTTATTCAAGTTATTCTTGTTTGTACTCTCATCCTTTTCTCAACTTCAGCGCTTGCCGCCAAGAAGTCTGTTGCCAAAAACGAAAAAGTCCTCATTTGTCACGTTGGAAGCGATGTCGGTCCCGGTGGAGAAGTCTACCTGGATGATCCTTCGTGCGTTCCCGGCGAGTCTAACGATTACTTCTGTCCCGACGCAGGGAAAGTTGACCTGATAGTGGTCTCCAAAAACGCCAAACACCTGGGCAATAAGGCCCATACGTTTGACGGTTTTTCCGATTATGAACCCGGCGAAGTAGGCGCCAGCGGTGAAGGAACTGAAGACAGCAACGGCGACGGTATCGATGATGGCTGTGAGCCTGCAGAAGTTTGCCCTTGCTGGAGCAGCATGGACTTAAACGCAGTGACCGCGGACAACATAAACAGCGCGTCAAGCTGTGACAATGTGTCTGTCCTTCCCGG
>Ga0316197_10003942_pt1 | contig 10550 bp, 11 predicted proteins | sample OudBiesiAoxic_MG_FD_204939 | JGI IMG/M metagenome (GOLD analysis project Ga0316197, IMG submission 204939) | Coastal sediment microbial communities from Oude Bieten Haven, Netherlands - site A oxic | ecosystem: Environmental > Aquatic > Marine > Coastal > Sediment | place: Netherlands... | reverse complement strand
CTCGGACGTCTCGGTCGTCACCGAATCCACGTTCCAAGCGGACGGAAGACCCTTCGCTCTGGAGTATCTCGAAACTCTGCCGGGCGTGACCGTGCAGCGGTCCGGCCCGGCCGGCACCGTCTCCGGTTTCGCGATCCGCGGCGCGCCCCAGCAATATGTCCGCGTCGAGATCGACGGCATCGAGATCTCGGACCCGACAGGTCCCCAGGTCGCGCCGTCGCTGAGCGGGCTTCTGGTCGACGACATGAGCCGGATCGAAGTCTTGAAAGGAAGCCAATCGGCGCTCTACGGCGGCCAGGCCGTGGCCGGCGTCATCGCGATCACCAGCCCGCGCGCGACGGAGGACGGGTTCGAGGCGCGCTATCTACTGGAGGGCGGCAGCTATGGAACCGGGAGAGGCCGTGTCAGTCTGGCGGGTCGCGACGAGCGGGGCGACGTCGTCTTCACGCTGGCGCATTACGAGACAGACGGGTTCTCGGCGGCGGAAGAGGACGATGGCAACACCGAGAAGGACGGCTACCGCACCACACGCATGTCGGCCTCGGGAACGCTCTACGCGACCGACACCGCCTCGATCTTCGCGTCGGCTTTTCGGCAGGTGGAGGACGGCGATTTTGACGGCGGGCCGGGCCCGGGCGGCGACGCGCCCAACACCTTCGATCAGACGACATGGGGCGCGCGCGCGGGGATCGACTTCGAGGTTTTCGGCACGGTGGAAAACGAGGTCGCAGTCTCCTACTTCGACATCGACCGAGACACGGACAGTTTCGATCCGACATTCGGCCCGTCCGAGTTCAACACCGACGGCAGCCGGGTGCGCGCCGAGTACACGGGACGCTATGACGTTTCGGAGCAGTTGGGAGTTCAGTTCGGAGCCGACTGGACGAGGGAGCGTTCGAAGTCCAACTTCTCAAATGGGACCGAAACCAATTCGATCGCCGGGCTCTATGGACAGGCCGACTGGACACCTTTCGACGCGCTGACCGTCAATGCCGCGCTTCGGTTCGACGAGCATTCGGAATTCGGCGGCTACACCTCCGGGCGCCTGACGGCGGCCTATCAACTCCAACCCGACACGATCCTGCGCGGCTCGCTTGGCAACGGGTTCCGCGCTCCTTCCAATTTCGAGCTCTTCGACGGCTTCAGCGGCAATCCCGATCTCGAGCCTGAAACCAGCGTGAGCGCGGATATCGGCCTCGAGCAGAGCTTCGCGGGAGGGCGCGGTACGGCCCAGGCCACGCTGTTCTATCTCCGGATCGACGACCTGATCGAATTCGATCCCAGCACCTTCGTCTATTTCCAGACGGACGGAACGTCGGAAAGTAGCGGCGTGGAGCTCTCGGCCGCCTGGGACTTCACAGAGACGCTGACACTGTCCGGCGCGTACACCTACACGGACGCGAAACTGCCGGACGGATCGCAGCGGAACCGGATCCCGCGAAACGAGCTGTCGGCTTTCCTTGACGGCTCCGTGACCGAACGGGTCGACATTGGACTCGGCGTCCGTGCCGTCAACGGCTATGTCGACGACAGCACGACCATCGAAAGCGCGAATTTCAAGGAGTCCTTCGCAGTGGTCGACGCACGCGCCGCCTGGAACGTGACGGACACGGCTCAGGTCTATCTGCGAGTCGAGAACCTGCTGGATGAGCAATACCAGACCGCGCGTGGCTACGGCACGTCGGACCGCGCCTGGTTCTTTGGCGTTGCCGGCCGATTCTGATGCTTCGGGCGGCGCTTCTTCTGGCGTTCGCGCTGGGATCGGGCGCTCGGGCCGATGAGGCGCCGGCGCGGATCGTATCGATGAACCTCTGCACGGACCAGCTCGCGATGATGCTGACCGGGCCGGACCAGCTGGTGGCGGTCAGCCGGATCGCGCGTGATCCGGTCTCGTCGGCGCTCTGGGCGGAGGCGGAGACCTGGCCCGTACACGGTGGCGGCGCGGAGGAGATACATCTGCTTGAACCGGATATTGTTCTGGCAGGCGCCTACGACCCGGCGGCGACTGTCGCGCTATTGCGCCGCCTCGGGCTCCGAGTGGAGGTGTTCGGGATCGAGAGGAGTTTCGATGACATCCGCGCCAACGTGCGCCGGATGGGCGCGCTTCTGGGGACGGAGGCGCGCGCCGAGGCGCTGATCGGGGAGATGGACGGGCGACTCGAAGCGCCACCCGCGGCGGAGCCGCGGCCCCGCGCGGCTCTGTTCTATTCCAACGGCTACACCTCCGGCGCGGGAACCCTCGCCAACGAGATCCTGAGCGCGGCCGGGTATGCGAACGTCGCTGTCGAGCATGGAATCGAGGGAATGGCGAAACTGCCGCTGGAGACGCTGGTGATGGACGCGCCGGATCTTCTTGTGACGGGCCAGGATTACGCCGCGCCCGCGCTCGCCCAAGGCATCCTCGGGCATCCCGCGACGGCGGCGATCGGCGCCGGACAGGTCCGAGTGTCGGACAACCTCTGGGCCTGCGGGACACCCCTCGTCGCACGCGCGGTCGAAGGGTTGCGGGCCGCGCGATGAGCCGGTTTGCAGGCACTCTCGCGGGTCTGGCGACGGGCACAGCCGTCCTTTTCTGCCTGAGCCTGCTGACCGGACCGGCCGGCACGCCCGCCGGAGCCGGCCTTGCCGCGCTGATCTCCGGCGGAGACGGCGCCCTTGGCATCGTGATGCGCGAGATCCGCCTGCCCCGGGCGCTGCTCGCCCTGTTGATCGGCGCCGGGCTCGGGCTGTCGGGCGCAGCCCTGCAGGGGTATCTGCGCAATCCGTTGGCCGAACCCGGGTTGCTGGGGGTTTCCGGAACCGCGGCTCTTGGGGCGGTCCTCGCACTCTATACAGGTCTCTCGGCGGTCTTTCCGCTCGCATTGCCGCTGATGGCGCTGGCCGGAGCGTTTCTGGCGGTGCTGCTGGTCCAGGCACTGGCCGGATCTGGCGGCGGGTCGATCACGCTGATCCTGGCGGGGATCGCGGTCTCGAGTCTCGCGGGCGCGTTGACGGCGCTCGCGCTCAATCTCTCGCCCAATCCGTTCGCGGCCTCGGAGATCGTTTTCTGGCTGCTCGGGTCGCTCGCCGACCGCTCAATGCCGCAGCTGTGGCTGGCCGGGCCATTCATCCTTGCGGGGATGGCGCTGCTGTTCACGCTGGGGCGCGCGCTCGACGCGCTGACGCTGGGCGAGGACGCGGCGGCCTCGATGGGCGTGACGCTGGCGCGGACGCGAATGCTGGCGGTGATCGGGACGGCCCTCGCCGTCGGCGCAGGTGTCGCGGTGGCCGGCGCGATCGGGTTCGTCGGTCTCGTGGTGCCCCATGTGCTGAGGCCGCTGGTCGGCGGGATACCGTCGCGGCTTCTGCCGGCCTCGGCGCTGGGAGGGGCGGTTCTGCTGCTTGCGGCGGATCTGGCGGTGCGGGTGATCGCGCCGGACCGCGACCTGAAGCTCGGGGTGCTCACGGCGCTGGTGGGCGCGCCGTTCTTCCTGTGGCTGGTCTGGCGGCATCGGCGGGACCTGGCGTGAGCCTGCTGTCGCTTGAGGGCGTCACGGTGCGTCGGGGCGCGTGCCCGGTGGTGGACGGCGTGACGGCGCGCGTCGTGCACGGCGAGATGGTCGGATTGCTCGGGCCGAACGGTGCTGGCAAGACGACGCTGATGCGGGCCGCCTTGGGGTTGCAGGCGGCGGAAGGGCGGATCACGCTCGGCGGGGCTTCGCTCGACGATCTCGGGCCGAGGGAGCGGGCGCTGGCGGCGGCGTACATACCGCAGGAGCGCGAGGTGGCCTGGCCGGTGACGGTCGAGGCGCTGGTGACGCTCGGGCGCGGGCCGCACCGGTCAACCGCCGAGGCAGACCGGGCGGCGGTGGACGCGGCGATCGGGGCGATGGATCTGGAGGCGTATCGGGGGCGGCCTGCGACGGAGCTGTCGGGCGGCGAGCGGGCCCGGGCGCTCATCGCACGGGCGCTGGCGCAGGACACGCCGCTTCTGCTGGCGGACGAGCCGAGCGCGGGCCTGGACCCGGCGCATGCGCTCGGGTTGATGCGGCGGCTGCGCGATCTGGCGCGCGACGGGCGGAGCGTGGTGGTCTCGATGCACGATCTGGGACTGGCGGCCCGGTGGTGCGACCGGTTGATCCTGATGGTTTCGGGCCGGGTGGTTGTGGACGGACCGCCGGAAGCTGTATTGACGCCGGGGCGCCTCGCGCAGGTCTACGGGATCACGGCGCATCTTGGCGCGGACCAAGACGGGCCGCTGATCGTGCCGACGGGATTGGCCCGAAGTGAATTGGTGAAGAAGGAAGAATGATGAAGACGCGCAGACTTGGCCGAGGCGATCTGGAGGTGAGCCTCTACTGCCTCGGGTCGATGACCTGGGGGACGCAGAACACCGCCGAGGAGGCGTTTGAGCAGATCGACTACGCGCTCGATCAGGGCGTGAACATCATCGACACGGCGGAGATGTACCCGACCACACCGCTCGGCCCGGAGACGGCGGGCGACACCGAGGCGATCATCGGGCAATGGGTCGAGCGGACCGGACGACGGTCGGACGTGATCCTCGCGACCAAAATCGTGGGCAAGGGCAACAACTCGGTGCGACCCGGCGGTGCGCCGATCAGTCCGGAAACGCTGCGCCTGGCGGTCGAGGGGAGCCTGAAGCGGCTAAGGACCGAGTACATCGACATCTATCAGCTGCATTGGCCCAACCGGGGATCGTACCATTTCCGGCAGAGTTGGCATTTCGATCCGAGCGCGCAGGAGCGGGGCGAGGAGGAGCGGCTTCTGGAACTGCTGCGGACCTTGGGGGAGCTGGTGGCCGAGGGCAAGATCCGGCATGTGGGGCTGTCGAACGACAGCGCCTGGGGCACGGCGAAGATGCTGCACCTGGCGGAGGTCCACGGATTGCCGCGCGTGGTGTCGATCCAGAACGAGTACAGCCTGCTGCACCGGATCTTCGATCTGGATCTGGCGGAGCTGTGTCACCACGAGGATGTCGGGCTGCTGGCCTATTCGCCTCTGGCCGCCGGTCTGCTCACCGGGAAATACGAGAACGACGCGGTGCCGCCGGGCTCGCGCAGGACGATCAACGAGAAGCTGGGCGGCCGGATGACGCGGGAGGCGCTGGTCTCGACGAGCGCCTATGTGGAACTCGCCCGCGACCACGGGCTGGACCCCGCGCAGATGGCGCTGGCTTTCTGCGCGTCGCGGCCGTTCATGGGGTCGGTGATCCTGGGCGCGACGACGATGGACCAGCTTCGGACCGATCTGGGGGCCGCCGACGTGACGCTGGGCGCGGACGTGCTGGAGGAGATCGCGGCGATCCGGAGGGCGAACCCGCAGCCGATGTGAGGCGGGCATGGAGACACGCGGGCGACATGCGTGTCGTTTCGGTCACGTGCTTGTTTTTCATTACTAATTAGGATCGCGCTAACAGCGTGGAAACCTACACGACACAGGCCATGAGGATGACGTCTTCGGCGCGCGGTGGCGGTGCCGCCTGCCCGATCTGACCCGAGGCTGTGAATAGGCGTGGAAGAAGGACCCCGTATCGGGGCGACCGGCCTCCAGACGGCCCAACCCCTGATGCGGTGGTCCATCGTGCATCCGAAGACGATCGGGGGCCGTGTTCAGGATGCTGGCGGTGGAAACGGTCGCGACGATCCGACGGGCGTGTTCTCAGGAGTTCGGCATGGGCGGCCATCGGTCCGAGGACCATGCCGGACAAGCCGATCAAGCGGATCCGTCGCGAGCCGCGGGTGTCGCGGAAGACGGTCCGGAAGGTCGTCCGGTCGGGCGTGACCGAGTTCACCTGCGGGCGTGGCGTCCGGCCGCGGCCGAAGATCGGCCCGTGGCGTGACGAACTCGACCGGATGCCGGCGGAGAACGCCGAGAAGCCGAAGCGCGAGCGGTTGACCCGCATCCGGTTTTTCGAGGAGCTCCGGGCGCCTGGTCGCGACGGTGGCTGCGATGCCGTGCGGCGCGCCGCGCGGCCACGTGGATGAGGTCCGGGCGTGAGACGTCGGTGCCAAGAAACCCGGATCGACTGGCACTATATCGCGCCCGGAAAGCCGATGCAGAACGCATTCGTGGAAAGCTTCAACGGCAGCTTCCGCGACGAGCTTTTGAACGAAACCCTATTCTCATCGCTGACCGAGGCCCGCGAGAAGATCACCGCCTGGAAAGACGACTACAACCAACACAGACCCCACTCATCCCTCGGCAATCTTACGCCGCTGGAATTTGCGATGAAATCGAGACTGGAAACCAAGGCCGCATGAGGCCAGAAACCAACTGACGGATTCTCCTAAACGCTGGAGGGAAGTCGGGTCTCAGGTCACTCTCTGCGCCATCCGAAAGTCCGCCCGCCTCGGGCCGGCCACCCGCGCCGCGGAGGCGTCCCTTATCGAAGCCGATACGGGGTCCCGATTGCAGGCCGATTGACATCCACGTTTCAAACGGCACTCACCCCATAGAGCATTCCGGGGCTGCTTTCTGCGGTGGTGCACGTTCACGAACGAGGGACGAAATGGGTAGGGCATCGACGAAGCCCTTCCTCTCGTCTCGAAGCACATTTGCGGACGCCCGCAGAGCGCCACGTCCTATGGCGTTGCGTCAGTTGTCAAACGTTTCTAGGTCGACAAAGCCATACCACGGGTTCCAGTTGTCAGCGACTGTTACCAGGTTTTCGCGCGCGCGATATTCTTCGAAATGCGCGACCAGTTCTGCAAGAAGCTCTGGGTTCTCGTCGTTGATCGGCCGCGTTTCGCCGGGATCATTGCGGATGTCGTAGAGGTGCCACTGACCATCCCCCCACATGCCTTCTCGGATCATCATGGCCTTGTAGTCGCCCTGCACCACATAGCCATTGCCGAAGAGCTCGAACACGTACCGATCGTCGTCAGGGTGGGGTTTGACCGTCTCCCTTTCCATGAATTCACGCAGCGTGACGCCCGAGGCGGGCGTGATTTCCCGTCCGCGGAAGGTCTCTTCCGGATAGGACAGCCCGACATAATCCAGGATTGTGGCGGAGATGTCTTTCACCGTCGCAAATTCGGCCGTCCTCTCACCTGAGCGGGCAAAGGCTGTCCCAACGGGTGGGATGACGATCATCGGCACACGCACCCCCCCCCTCGGTGATGAACCATTTGAAGCCACCCAGGGTCCCGGCCTGCGCGTGGCTCCAGCTGGTTCCGGTCAGCGCATAAACATCGCCTTGCCCGACCGCATCGATGTCCGGGTTTGACACGCCTTCGAACCAAGCACCGAGCTTGGCGTTCGAAAGTGGGCCTTGGGTGTCCTGGCCTTCGGGGCCGTTGTCAGACATGTAGATGATCAACGTGTCATCAAGCTCCCCGGTTTCGCGCAGAAACTCGACCAGCTTGCCCACATGTTGGTCTTGCGACTCGATCATCGCGGCATAGGTCGCCATGTACTTGGCGCGGCGCAACTTATCCTCATCGCTAAGGTCATCCCAATCAGACACAAGCGGATTGGTCCCCCAAGGGGCCAAAGGGGCGTCCTCGGGAATGATCCCATTCTCACGCTGGCTTTCCCAGCGCACCGTCCGCAAGCCCTCATAGCCAAGGTCTAGATAATACCGCGTATAGTCATCAATCAGGCTCTTGGGGGCCTGCAAAGGGGCATGGGGCGTGGTATAGGCAACGTAGGCGAAGAACGGTTTGTCGGCGTCGTGGGCTTCGCCCATATATTCGAGCATTTTGGAGGTCCAAAGGTCATCTGAATAGATGCCCGCGGGCCGCGTGACCTTTTCGCCGTTCTCATAATAGCTCTCCTTGGGCATCTCACCGCGTTCGGCCAGCTCCACATGGGTGGGGTCAAGCTGGTTGAGCACCGAAATACTGTCGTTCCAGTGGTTTCCGCCGCCGCCGCGGATCACGTAGGAGCGATCAAAGCCCCATTCACTCGGCCCTTCGCCCCCGGCGGCTTTGCCGCCCAAATGCCACTTGCCGACCATCATCGTCATGTAGCCCGCGTCCTGTAGGATTTCCTGCACTGTGGCCGCGTTGCGCGTTAAGAACGTTTCATACCCCTCGACGCCCACCACCTCCGGGTAGACCGCGTAATCGAAGGTCGCCAAACCGATCTCGACAGGGTCATTGCCCGTAAGCAACATCGCCCTGGAGACAGAACAAACCGGGGCCGCATGAAAGCGCGTAAAGACCGTGCCCAATTCCGCCAGCCGATCAATATTCGGTGTTTGAATCCGGCTCCCGGCGAACCCATAGTCCGAAATGGTTGCGTCATCCGCGACGATCAAAAGTACATTCGGTTGGTCCTGGGCGAAGGCAGATGCGCCCGCCAGGACCATCGGCACCGTCGCGGCCAGGCACAGACGCGGCAGGGCAAACACCGCAGGAAACAATAAATGTGTGAAGGGCATGGATGATATCCTTTTCGCTGCGTTCCCTACTCGTCCGCAGCGATGGCTTAAGGTCTGAGGTGCACAGGTGTCGTCGCCGGGTCCCGTCGTTTTAGATAGATGATATAGGCCAATGAATAGAGCGTTACCGCAAAATCGTGGATGAAGATGATCAGCCACACGGTGAACCATGTGTTGCCCAAAACAACTACCTGATAGAGGAACATAAAGGCGAAGATCGCTTTTTCGACGGCACTGAAGGTCATGGCCATGCCGCGTACTTGAGGATGGCGGATCGAATAGAGCAGTTGCAGGCCAACACCCGCGACCATGATGCCCCAGTGCTGCCACAGGCTTATCCAATACTCAAATCCGACCAGCATCTCTTCGGTGTAACCATACTGGCGGGTGATCGTGAAAGTCGGCAGAAAAAACACAATGAGCACGCTCGTTGTCGCCAGCCCCGTAATCAACAGGTAGGGCTTGAGGGTCAGTTCAAAGAAACGCTCCATAAACGTCTTGTCCCTTTCTTTCGTTGGGGCATGGAAGGGGTCCATCGCGCGGGCAAAGCACGCCAAGGCGCTCTGGAACGTCGGGCTGGGTCCCAGATCACTTGCTTTGGGTTGAAGTCCCGCTGGCGATCCAATCAATGATCAATTGCGCGAAGTCTTGCGAAGCATCCTGGTAAGAGAAGTGCCCGGCCCCGGGCAAAACGTGCAACCGACTGTTGGGCATGCGTTTCGCGAGGCGCTCCCCATTATCGACCGGCAAGACCTGATCTTGCTCGCCCCAAAACAACAGAGTGGGCGTGTCGATCTTCTCGAGCAAGGGGTCAACCGAGGCCAGGCTTTCGGGATAGAGACGGAACCATTCCAGCACCGTCTTCATTCGCCCTCGGTAGGACGCCTTATAGTCAGCCGTCTCCTCTTCATTGGGCACGTAGCGCGTGTAGCCGATCTGGTAGCCCGCCTTGATGAGCGCCCCACTGCCCACGTTGCCGATGATCAGAGCCCAGAATTTCGAAAACCCCAATTTGCGGATGATGGATGCATTTGTTGAGGGCACGATGGCCGGACCATCGCCGATGATCAGGCTTTCAACCGTATTGTCAAAAGAGCCCGTGTAGAAAAGCGCACTCGGCATACCAATGTCAGGCGCGACGATGTGGATGTTCTCCAAGCCGAACTGATCCACCACCTTCTTCAGAAACTTGCCTTGCGCCGCAAAAGTCATGTATTGCGCGCCCCCAGTTGACCGCCCAAAGCCGGGGAGGTCATAGGCGAACAGCTCGAAACGCTCCGACAAGATTGGCCAGATGGGCGCATAGGCCAAAATGCTCTGTGGCAGGGGCGTCAGCAGCATCACCTTGGGCTTGCCTTGGTTGGGGTGACGTGCGATCCGGATCTGCTCACCATCCACCTCGGCCATCTCAAATGGCATGTCGTTGGGTGTCGGGTAGGTTGGTTTGGAACGGTCGTATCCCTGTGCGGCGCGCAGCCTGCGCAGACCATAGTATTCCGGCGTGAGCGCCATCAGCGCACCCGCAAAGACATGATCAAGAACGTTCAGTCCGACCAGTCGCGTGTTCGAAGGAGAAGAAGGGGACATGTTCAAGGTCTTTACTTTTCCGGTTGGTCGCCGTGACGGCATAGCAACCAATGGTTTGAAGCGGTGAGAGGTGGTTCTGTTCTTTTGAACAGTCTCGAGTCGTTTCTTAGGTGGATTCCCGCTCGCTTATGCCGCAATCGGGATTGGTCGCGACGGCTTGAGATATGCATGATCGGATGTTTGCCTGTCCAGCGATGAATGCGGTCACTTGCTGATGTAGAATGCTAGATACCGGCGCAGGCTTTCACGCGCAGCTGAGACACTGTCATAGGCGAGCAAATAGACCTCTTCGTATTTGATCGTTCGCCAAAGCCGCTCAAAGACGACGTTGTCTTGCCACGCGCCTTTGCCGTCCATGTTGATCTGGATATCGGCATCCTCCAGGGTCTTGATGAAGTGGATGGATGTAGACGGCAGTGTCCCATCGATTGGCGTGACTTCCATCGGTAACGCGGGTTGGGCTGAGCCTGCGAAGCTCAGGCGAAGCCCGCGCGTGCCGCTTGGCGGCCATGGATGTTCTCCGGCTGAGGTTTGGTTCGCACACCGACCTTTGACCAAGGAAACCGACCATGACCAA
>Ga0316197_10003941_pt1 | contig 10553 bp, 9 predicted proteins | sample OudBiesiAoxic_MG_FD_204939 | JGI IMG/M metagenome (GOLD analysis project Ga0316197, IMG submission 204939) | Coastal sediment microbial communities from Oude Bieten Haven, Netherlands - site A oxic | ecosystem: Environmental > Aquatic > Marine > Coastal > Sediment | place: Netherlands... | reverse complement strand
GTCGACTGGGTGTTGGCGCAGCCGGTACACCTGACCGATGAGGACAGCGACGAGATGCCGTTTGCGTCGGCCGATGGGCAGGTGCGGGAGTGGAAGATCTCCCGGAAAGGCGTCGCAGAGTTCTTGGCGCTTGCGGCGCAGGAGCCGGAGTACGTGGGGCAGTCGGTGGCGCTTTCGGGAGCGGGGGTTTCAGCGGCGTGAGGAGCGTCAGCCCCTGCGCCAACCGATGTAGGCGGTCATGATCTTGCGCCATCCACGCGCGCTGTGTCGGATCGAGGGATCGAACACACGGATGGTCGCGTAATGCAAGCGCGCGATTCGAAGACAGCTGGCCCACAAGGTTTAGATCTGGGCTGCATCTGATATAGGGGGGCAGTGGTCTGCAACATGCGCGCTCGATGGATCTGGATGTTGGTCAGTGTGGGTGGTCTGGCGGTCTTCCTCGAGGGCTGTGGCGAATCGCCCGGGCTGAGTGCCTCGTTCGATTACGTGGTTCCAGCGCGCTTCGCGGTTCCCGACCTTCGACCCCCGGATGAACAGGGGGAGTATGAGGTCTACGCCAACGGCCCGCTCCAGCCGGACACCTGGCTCGTGCAGCTCAACGCGTGCACATCGACGGGGTCGATCGTCGAGTATCGCTGGAGCATCGACGGCGCAGAGGTTGGCGTGGAGACGCGTTGTGACGGCTTCGAATATGATTTCCCTGCGGAGGGGGAGTACCAGGTTTCGCTCGTGGTCGAGGACAGCAGCGGCGAGCAGATGGCGCAAACCCAAGTCATCGTGGTTCGGGACCTGCTGATCTTTGGCCTCGGAGACTCGTACGGGTCGGGGGAAGGCAGCCCCGACGTGAACGACTTCGACGAAGGCGGCGTACAGTGGCAGAACACGCGCTGTCACCGGTCTGCGCAGTCGGCGCAGGTGCGCGCGGCGCGAATGATCGAAGAGGCGGACCCGCACACGTCGGTGACCTTCGTGCACCTGGCCTGCTCGGGAGGCAGGATTTACGAGGCCTTGCTCGAGTCGTACGATGGAATCGATTTCGCGCCGGAGGACGAGCCGCTCCGGGCGCAGATCGCTCGGGTCGACCAGCTCGCGGGCGACGACGAGATCGACGCGCTCTTCGTGTCGATCGGCGGCAATGACATCAACTTCTCCAGCGTGGTCGAAGCCTGCGTCCTCGGTACGGACTGTCATTTGGGCAATCCCGCGATCGATCCGCTCCTCGAGAGCACGGCCGCTTGGGCCTGTGGTTTCACCGGGTCATTCGAAGACGACTGCAAGTCCTACCTGGACCCAGAGGTGATCAATCCCGACGCACTCGATGCGCGAACGATCTTCGACATTGGTTCCAAGGCCGAGTACGACGACGACGGAAATGACTTGGGCCGGGACGGTCTCGACGACCTCCCGGGCAACTATGATGCCCTCGCCCTGGCGATCGTAGACTCGCTTGGGATGGATCCGGCGCGGGTCTATCTGACCGAGATCCCGGACGTAACCCGCGACGAGTTCGGTGAGCTTTGCGCGTGGCCGACGGAGCTTCCCGGTTATTTGGAGAGCCTGCGCATTGCTGCGCAGCAGGTGCCCGGGGTGACGGAGGCGGAGATGGAATGGGCGAGCACCTACGTGTTGACCGAGCTCCGCGCCGCGATGCGGGCCGCAGCCAACAAACATGGCTGGCAGTTTGTGGAAGGCGTGGACGCGCGCTTCGCTGGCCACGGCTACTGTTCAGACGTGACTTGGCTCACGCGTTTGCAGAACACATTTCAGTTTCAGGGCGACCAAAACGGAGCGCTGCACCCGAACCGCGTGGGGTATGGGGCCTATGCAGACGCCATCATCGAGGCGTTCGACGCTGCTCAGTAGTGGATGCCGAGACCGATGATGTAGTGATTCGTCCAAACGGACGTGGCCACCCTTCGACCCTGGATCTGCCAGGCGGGTGTAAAATAGGTGGCGCGGTATTCGAGGATGACCGAAATCCAGCTGGATGCGATGAGCCTGATCCCGACGCGCGCATCGAGGCCGGGGTCGACCGAGGTGTCGCTACCGACGCGCGCGGTGCCGAGCGCAGCCTGGCCTTCGGCGAGCTTTGCCGTCGAGAGGATGAGGGACGGACCGATCGCGAGGTAGGGTTGGGCGCGGCCGTTCGGGTGCTCCGGGCTTCGGACCAAGGGTGCGCGAAACATGAGGAGCGCGGAGATCGGGATCACGCTGACCTCGTAGGGGCTTTGAATGCCCCACGATTGGATGAAGACGGAGAAGTCGCCTGCGACTCCGAGCCAAGGAAAGCGCCCAACGAACCACCCGACCCTGAGTCCTCCAATCGGTGACTTCGTGCTCGAGCATTCCGCGCCACAGAGCAGGCTCTCCTCTTGAAGGACGCCGTCGAGCGTGACGGTGGCATCCGTCGTGACTGCCGCGCCGAGGGAGATGTCTGAGAACACTTCGCCTCGACGGGTTCGCGTGCGACGTTGTTCAGGGGCCGACGTGCCTTGGGGGGCTGACGTGGACTGGGCGGACTCGGAAGTGGCGGAAGAATGTCCTTGGCTCGGGGCACTGACCGGGCCTCCGCCACTCGGCTGTGCGAGCGCGCCAAGGGACCAGGTCCCGAGAGAGACCGCGGTCATCGCGGCGAGGCACCTCAGGCTTCGCGTCGTGATCGTCGTGGGATGGATGCGACGAGGATACCTGGCGGGCGGGTTTCGGCCGAAAAACCCGCCGGTGAGCGCCTCGATGGCTTGTGTCGTTTGCGTGCGATATGTGCAACGGGTCCGTCATGCGTGTCACCGATTTCGACCCCTTTAGCGCCGCGACGATCGAACGCCCGTATGCGTTCTATGAGGCACTCCGGGAGCAGGCCCCGCTCTTCAAACCGAAGGGGGCCGACTGCTACTACCTGAGCCGCTACGACGACATCAAAGAGGTGACCATGGACCCGGAGCGGTTCTCGTCGAACATCGTCGCCATTTTGCTCGCCGGCGGAAGCGGCCGGCTTTCGGTTCTTCAAGTGGTGCCGTGACGCGTTCGCCGAGGCCGAAGCCGCTGCCACCATACTTCAGATCATCATCGCGGGTAGCGACTCCTCGGCAAGCCTGATGGGGAGCATGGTGCGGCTCCTCGCACAAAACCCGGGCATTCAAGAAGAGCTTCGCGCCAAGCCCGAGCTCGTCCCGAACTTCGTCGAAGAAGTGCTTCGCCTCGAATCGCCCTTCCAAGGCCACTTTCGAAAAACCAAAGTTCCGGTGGAGCTCCACGGCGAGAGGCTCCCGGAGAACGCGCGCGTCATGCTTCTGTGGGCGTCTGGAAATCGTGACCCCCGCAAATGGCCGAACCCCGACCAAATCGACCTCGAGCGCGCCGGCCCCCGCCAGCACCTCGGCTTCGGCCACGGCATTCACCTCTGCCTCGGCGCCCCAATCGGCCGGATGGAAGGTCGCATCGCGATGGAACAACTCCTAGAACGGACGAGCTGGGTCGAGCTGGCGGACGGCGACTTCCCGCATCGGCAAAGCGTGTTCGTGCGGACACTCGAGCGATTGCCGGTGCGCCTGTATCCCAAAGCATAGAGAGCGCTCTGCGATCCAGTGGGGGACCGGACGGATCTGAATGGACGCACAGTGGTGCGAAATTACGTGTGACGCGTAGTGTGCGCGACAGTCACGGCTGGACGCTGGTCGCGCGGCTAGAAATTGCGATGTGACTTTTGTTGCCTGAGTCGTCGCCGCCACAAGCCGAAGAGGACGCAGGTGAGAAGCCAAAGGGGCATGTCGTTCGCTGCGGTCGTTCGGCAACTGCAACCACCGTCGGTGCCGCCGTCGGTGCCGCCATCGATACCGCCATCTACGCCGCCATCCACGCCGCCATCTGGGATGCTGGGCGAGTTGACGGTGAGGGTTGCTGTCGCGGGATCACCCACGACCCCTTGGTCGGCGGACAGTGAGCTGGTGACGTTTTCGTAGTCTCCTGGATCAGCCGTCGCGGGGATCTCCACGGTCACACCGAAACTGCACGACGCGCCCGGCCCGATGTTGCCGTCTCGCAGCATCAACATCGCGCTCCCGTCCAGGGTGGATCCGGCACCGCAGACATCGTCGAGGGGCGTCCCGGTGGCGATCAAACCGGAGAGCGCGGCGTCGAGGTCATCGGTGAAGCTGACGCCCGTGGCCGTGGATGCGCTGTTGAGGTTTTCGATGGTGAAGGTGAGCGTCGTCGAGCCCCCCGGCTCGGCGGAGCTTTCGAACCGCTTGGCGAGCGTCATCAGGTCGACCGCGATCTCGTCTCGTGCCGCAGGTGCCGTCCTCAGAAGGCCGTCGATCATCGCGGTGAGCTCGCTGGTGACGTTGGCGACCGACGTGCCGGTTGGGACGTCGCCAGGAAGCTGGAGCGCTACGCTGAACGCACAAGACGAATCAGGGGCGAGCGCACCGCTGGTCAAGGTGATGACGTCGGTGCCCGCGAGCACGGAGCCTGCGCCACACACATCGGAGACAGGCAGGCCGGTGGCTTCCAGCCCGTCGAGCGCAGCGCTGAGATCGTCGGTGAACGCAAGCTCGTCTGCCATCAGGGAGGGATGAGCATTTTCAATCGTGAACTCGAGGTTGACGGCGTCGCCGGGGGCCACGACAGCTACGTCGAAGGCCTTTGAAAAAGAAAGCGGCTCGCTGACGGTCAATGTGTCCTGCCCACCGCGAATGACGCTGCCCGCCCCGCCCTGCATGAAGGTGAACTGGCTCGTCCTGTTGGTGTACGTCTCGGCTACGGCGTCCGGTGGCACTTGAACGGTGATGTCGAAGGCACAGGAACCGCCCGCGGGCACGCTGCCTCCTGTGAAGATCAAGAAATTGGTGCCCTCAATCTGCGACCCCGCGCCGCAGACGTCTGAGATTGGAAGCCCGACGGCCGTCATGCCGGACACCGCGTCGTCGAGATCGTCGGTGAAGATCATGTCGGTCGCGACGTCGGTGGCATCGCCGTTCTGGATGTTGAACCGCAAAGTGACCGTGTCGCCGGCAAAGACCGGTTCTTCCACGAACTCTTTTTCGAGGACGACACTCGTGACCTCGAGATCGGCCGCGGCGGGGGCGCTGAGCACGGAGAGCCCCACCGCCATTGCAGCCACCTCGCTCGTTATATTGCTGTATTGACCGCTCGCCGCGTCTCCGGGCACGCTCAGGACGACGCTGAAGGCACATTGCTCCTGGGGCCCAAGGGTCCCACCGGTGAAGGTCAGAAGCGATGTTCCGTCCAATTGAGAACCGGACCCACACACGTCGTTCATGGGTAAGCCGGTGGCAACCAAGCCGGGCAGCATCGCGTCCAGGTCGTCCTCGAATGAAATCTGGGTGGCCTGGCCCGCTGCGTTTTCTCCGTAGGCGAGCTCTAACTCAAGCGTGACGCTGTCACCCGGTGCCACCCGTGCGTCAGAGAACGACTTCCGCAAGGCGGGCGCCGCTACGACGGTCAGCTCCGCCTCGGCCGGCTTGCCCGTGACCGCGCTGCCATCAACCGTTGCAGTGATGGGCTCGGTCGTGTTCAGGTATCGATTGGACGGGGTGCCCGGTGGAATACCGAGCGTGACTTGGAAGGTGCACGCTCCGCCCGCCGGCAAGCTCCCGCCCGTCATGACGAGCGCGCGATCCTGCCCCAGGGCGCCGACGACGAGCGTGCTACCCGCGCCGCAAAATCCTCCCGCAGGAAGCTGGGTGACCTCGACCCCCGGAACGAACTGGTCCAGGTTGTCCGCGAATCCGATGTCGGTCGCGTCGTTCAAGACGCTGACGTTCGTGATGGTGAGCTCCAGTGTCATCGATTGCCCGGCGGGCGCGGGGTCGGTCAGGAAGCGCTTGGTGAGCACAGGTGCCTCGCTCACTTCCAACGAATCGATCGCGCGGCTACCCGTCACGAGGCGGCCGTCGATCTCGCCCGTCACCTCGCTCGACGTATTGCCGTAGATGCCCGGCACCGCACCTCCGGGCACCTGAACCTGCACGGTGAATGCGCAGGCCCCCTCGGGCGGTAGCGTTCCTGCGGTCAAGCTGATCGCGCCGGCGCCCGAAATCGTCGACCCTGCGCCACACACATCGCTCATCGGAAGGCCGACAGCGACCAGGCCGCTGAGCGTCGCATCGAGGTCATTGATGAAGGCGAGGTCGTTGGCCGGGAAGTCACGATTGAAGTTGCGGATGGCGAAATCGAGGAAGAGCGAGCCTCCAGGGGGCACCGGATCTCCGGAGAAGAACCCGCTCAGGTTGAGTTGCTCGACGGTGACGTCGAGCACTGCACTCGCCTTTCCAGTCACGCGGTTGGTGGAGTCGGAGAATGCAAGCGGCTCGGTCGTGTTGCCGAGCGCTCCTGCAGCGCTTGCAGTCACATCGACGGTCGTGGTGCAGCTCGCATCGCCGTCGAGGACGAGTAGATTAAACGTGATCTCAGTGGCGCCTGGCTGCGCCGTGATGTTCGGCGGCCCGAACACGCTGACACAGGTGCTCAGCACGTTCGCCGGACTCGCGACGGTCATCCCCTGGGGCAACACGTTGCGAAAGAGCACGCTTTGCAGCGCTGTGGCAGTGGTGTTCTCGATCGAATAGGTCATCGTGCTGGTGCCTCCGAGCGGCACCGAGCTTGGGGCAAACGACATCTCGAAGATCGGGAGGGCGGTGGAGATCGAAAGCGTCGCGCTCGCGCTGCCACCATTGCCTTCACTCGAAGTCACATCACTCGCGGTGTTGATGAAGTCGCCTGGCGCGTCACCTGTGACATCCACTCGCACGACGCACGTGCTGCTTGCACCGATGCGCCCGTTGGTGAGCGTGATGGTCGTGCCGCCGTCGGGCGCGGAAAGAATGGCATTGACACAGTCGGTGGACGCATTGGCCGGACTTGCGATCTGCAGGCCGGCGGGAAGGTCATCGGCAATCGCGAGGTCGGATGCCGGCGTCACCGGGTCGATATTGGCGAATGTGATCGTGAGGGTGCTGACCGTGCGTTGCCCGATCGATTCCGGGGCGAAGCTCATCGTCGCCGACGGTGGCTGTGCGAAGGAGGCGATTGCCGGCAGCCACGCGCTCAACAGAACAGCCGTGTATAGAGCAGCCCTAGGGGCCTTGCCGAAAGATGTTCTCTTCATTGGGTCTCCACCTTTCGCCGAAGGGTATCCGGCTGCGATGGATTCCGAAAGCCACTGCCGTGGAGATGGCCTTTGGAGCCATTCATCGTCGGCCTCGGATGTGACCCTCCTCGCTGAGGTGCCGTCCCGACGGCCGCGGTGAGGAGAGCGCTCTGCGATTCTGTTAATCCGTTTCGGGGCTGCCGGCGTAGGGCTTGGTAGGATGGAACACAGACTCGAAACCAAGGCTCGCTACGCTGCTCTCCGTCTCTTTGCTGTACTCACGGCTCTCGGTTCGGGATGCGGAGACGGGTTCAGCAACAGCGGGCGCGGCGCGCTCAGTTCCTCGCTCGCGAGCCATATCGGCGATCACATGGGAGACCCGGGTGTCGAGCTTCGCGTCTACACGGGCTGCGAGGGGATGGACAGCGAGAACCCGGAAACCCGCTGCGCCGGCGTGCGGAGCGCCGAGATCGAGGTCTTCTTGGATGGTGGCAGCCTTCTCTTCGACTTCTCGAACGCTCCCAAGAACGGCACGATTTCGGAAAACGGTTTCGAGGGATACGTCTTGCTGATGACGGAAGACCCGAGGCGGCCGGCCCTTCTCGACGCGAGACTCGACACAGAGGCGTCCAACGTAGACCCCGAACTGATTCGAATCGAGATCGACGATGCCAGCGTGGCGGTCAACTTCCAAGGGCTCGATTACGACGACACCCTGTTCGTCAAGATCAACCTCGCTTTCGACGGCGAATGAAACCCGTCCGAGCGCGTCACGCCCGGCCTCAAGGCTTGCTTCGCGCCTGTTGATAGGCTTGGCGCAGGACTTCGGCCGAGCGGTTCAACGCCTCTCGTTCTTCGGCATCCATTTCGGGCTCGATGACCTCGACGGCGCCCGTGCGGCCGACGATCGTCGGGAGTGAGATTGCCACGTCACGAATGCCGGCGGCGCCTTCCTGGACGCGCGAGATGGTCAGGATTCGTCGTCCTCCTGCTCGGAGCGTCCAACGGAGGAGCGCTGCGGTCACCAGGCCGATGGCGTGGTTGGTCGAGCCCTTCTTCGCGATGATCTGGTAGGCGGCATTGCGCACCTCGTGTGCGATCTCGAGCTCCTTTTCGCGACTCCAACCTGGCCGCGCGCGAAGCCGAACCCCGCCGAGCTGGGCGCCCGACCAAAGCACCACGGACGAGTCGCCGTGCTCGCCCACCACCTGGGCGTGGATCGAGCGAGGCTCCAAATCGAGCGTTCGTCCAAGCGCCTCTCGAAGACGCGCGGTGTCGAGCATCGTTCCGGTGCCGATGACCCGCGGGAGGGGCAGACCCGAAGCCTCGGCGGCCACTTGCGTCATGACGTCGACGGGGTTGGTGACGATGACCAACATCCCTTGCATCGCGGACAATTGCTGCGCGATGTCGTGCACGATGGTGGCGTTGACCCGAAGCAAATCGAGTCGGCTGTCCTTGGGGCCTCCCCCCTTGCCTGCAGCGATGATGACCGCATCGGCGTCGAGCATCTCGTCGATGGAAGCGGCCCGGACCGACGCCGTCGGATAGAAGGCCGCGCCTTGCGCGAGGTCCATCGCTTCACCTTCCGCGAGCCCCGGCTTGGCGTCGTCGAGGAGCAGCTCCGTCGCGAGCCCGCTGTGAAGGATGGACGACGCCACGCTTGCCCCGACCCAGCCCATACCCACGATGCCGATCTTCATTGGTCCCTTCGCGCGAGGGTACCGCTTGGCGCCTCCATCGAGTAGAACTATTGTCTTCATGACCGCTGTCAAACCGAAGTTCGCCATTGGACAGCTCGTTCATCACCGATTGTTCGACTACCGCGGGGTTGTCGTCGACATCGATGCGACGTTTTCACTCACGGAGGCCTGGTACGACCAGGTCGCGAAGAGCCGGCCGCCCAAAGACGCGCCCTGGTATCGGGTGCTGGTCGGGGGCGCGATGCATGAGACCTACGTAGCGGAGCAAAATCTCGAAGAAGACCGGGTGGGATCGCCCATCGAGCACCCGCTCCTGGGGCATTTCTTCGATTCGTTCGAGGACGGGCACTATGTCCGTGACCGTGCGCTGAACTAGCGTTTGATGCGATGCCGAACAGAAATCGTCGCCATCGAGCTTGCATGCTGGAGTGCCTGTGGCTCGCCCGCTAAACTTCTGGATTGGAGGTTGGGGGACCTGGCATGGCGAATAGCGGGACATCCAGTCGAATTGGGCTCGTGGTCGGTGCGGGCCTACTGATGGTCGCGGCTTTGTTCGTTTCGAATGCCCAGTCGGGCCTGAGGATGTTCGGACATGGCGAGCATTACTCGAAGGTAGGCCAGTCCGTCGTCGACAAGGTGCGCGACCTCGCGGCGCTGACCACGGTCGAAGTCGTCGAGTCCACGACCATCGAAAAAGGCAACGACTTCGGCTGGCTCAACTGGGCACGAGGAGACCGGGTCTTCATGTTCGTCGTCGCAAAGATCGGCGCCGGCATCGACTTCGAGCGGTTCTACACGGAGAGCTTCGAGGTCGACACCGAGTCCGGAACCGTCCTTGTCCAGATGCCCCCCGCCCAGATCACCTACGTCGCCATGGACAACGCGCAAACGCAGGTCATCGATCGAGACACCGGCCTCTTCACCAAGGGCGACCCCAAGCTAGAGTCCGACGCAAGGCAGGTCGCAGAACAGGTCCTCCGAAATGCTGCCATCGAGGCGGGGATCCTCGACCGCGCGCAAAAGAACGCGCGCACGATCATCGAGGGGCTGCTGCTCGAGCTCGGGTACACACGCGTGGTGTTCGAGCGAGGCCGGGTATCAAGTGTGGTGAGGCCGCGCGGCTCACGATTCAGAGGCATACATGTCGGGCAGGAAACCCGCGAGGATGCTCATCTCTTCGTGGCAGGGGCATTCATCAACTGACGGGATACCGCCTCCACTCATGAACGACGCATTCCATTCCGAGTATCCATCGATCGAGCACCTCCGGGAAAAGGCCCGCAAGCGCATGCCGGGATTCGCGTTCGACTACCTCGAGTGCGGCTGCAACTCCGACATCAACCTCGCGCGCAACACCGCGGACATCCGCGAAGTGCAATTGCGCCCGTACTACATCGGCGACTACGCGGGATCGAGCCTTCGGACCGAGCTCTTCGGGGTGACCTACGAGGCCCCTTTCGGCGTCGCTCCGATCGGTTTGCAGGGGCTGATGTGGCCCAAGGCCTGCGAGATCCTCGCCAAGGCCGCCCACGAGCACCGCATCCCCTTCGTCCTGAGCACCGTGGGCACCGCCAGCATCGAGACGGTCGCCGAGCTCACGGAAGGGCGCGCGTGGTTCCAGCTCTACCATCCCGCCGAGGAAGAGCTGCGCGACAAGCTTCTCCAACGCGCCGCCGAGGCCGAAGTGCCGGTCCTCGTCATCCTCGCCGACACCCCGACCTTCGCCTACCGGCCTGGGG
>Ga0316197_10003940_pt1 | contig 10555 bp, 9 predicted proteins | sample OudBiesiAoxic_MG_FD_204939 | JGI IMG/M metagenome (GOLD analysis project Ga0316197, IMG submission 204939) | Coastal sediment microbial communities from Oude Bieten Haven, Netherlands - site A oxic | ecosystem: Environmental > Aquatic > Marine > Coastal > Sediment | place: Netherlands... | reverse complement strand
TCGTAATTGCTTGAAAGATGTTTGGCAGACTCATGTAATTAATTACAAAATGAGTCTGTCCTTAAATTAAATAATTTAAGTTACAAACTCCTCCACGGCATCATCATCATATTTAATTGTCTGAATTCAAAATTTCTCATAACAATCTTCCTCGCTTATTAATTTTTTTTAGATAATAACATGGTTTTTTGGAGATGTAAAGACTTTTTTAAAAAAATATACTTTAGTATTAATTTTTTAGGCCGGGAAATGAAATAAAGTGTTTTTTTCAGTAATTTAAATTTTAGGATATTATTTAAGTTTGAAAAAATCATTTTTGGATAATAGTATTTGTACTTTAAACTCAAAATTGGAGAAATAATAACCTATATTTGGAAATTTGTCTTGAGTTGTAGCTTTTATTTTGCTATAGGTGTAATATAAGATGAAGTTAGGAAATCAATGCTTTATTTTTTAGGTAGGTTTAAAGGAATAGTAAAATATGAGGAGTAGAAAATGGAAATAGTTTTAGAATTTTTAAAAAATAATGTGAAATGGTTATTTTCAGGGTTAGGAATTGTTATTTTGGGTTTTATTTTTAATAAAAAACAGCAAACAAATTCTGTTAAAATTTCAGCTAAAAATAAATCTAAAGTTTATCATGCAGGAAGAGATTTAAAGATAAAGGAGGATTGAATGTTAACAAATATAAAAGCTAAAGAAGGTAGTGAAGTTTTAAATGCAGGAAGAGATATTATTCAGAATGATTTTTCAAAATTTCTTCCAGAATTAAGGGGAATGCTTGAAATGAATTTAAAACAAAATAATTTATTGATTGAAGAGAAATTTAAGAATCTAAATTTAGTTTTGGAAGTTTTAGAATTAAAAATATCTAAAAATAAGGATAAAATAAATTTTCAAGAAAAATTAAAAGAACCAGATACAGTTGAATTTATATCAGAATCAGTAGAAAAAGCTTCATTAAAAGGTAAAAAAATAGATTTTAACACCCTGTCTTCAATAATAGCTACAAGATTAATTACAAATGAAAATTTAACAGAATTAATTTATGAACAAGCGGGAAAAGCTTTATTAAGCTTAACACCTTTACAAGTAAAACAATTAGGGTCTCTCTATTTTTCTCAGATGATTAGTTGGGGAGATATAAAAAAAGATGAAGAAAATATCTATTTAGAGAATACGTATAGCAATTGGAAAGATTATCTGAATTTTAATATAACAATTGATACAAAAAATCACTTTGCTGCATTGGGTTTGATTTCTTTAAGTGCTACTGGTTTTATTAATGGACATCTAATTTTTAATAAAATGCATGAGAATCGATATGGGATAGATTTATTTTTTGATCTTAATTCTACATATAAAAACATAGAGAAAATTTATGATGAGCATAATTTATCTCAAGTTTCAACTACAACTGTAGGACAGATTATAGGTTTAGAATATTTAAGAAATTTTGGTGAATTTAGTTATATAAATTGTCATGATTAAAGGAGAAAATTATGTCAATGAAATCAGTTTATCAAATTTTAAAAGCTATAGATATTTCATATGAAAATCAAGATTTTAATTTGGAAAAAACTTTAAATTTAGAAAAGTTGAAAATATCTGAGCATAGACGAAGGTTAATTTTAGAGAATCTATTAAATAGCGGATACATGGAAGGTTTAAAATTTTCAAGATGTCTTGGTGGAGCAGTAGGTATAAATGTTAGTTCTCCGAGGTTAACTTTAGCAGGAATGGATTATTTAGAAATGGACTCAACTATGCAGAAGATACAAGTTGAGCTTACAAATCCAGAGGAAATAGCCCCTGAATTAAAAGAAATAGCGAGCAGTTTGTCGGAGTTAGATGAGGGACAGCAAGAAGTTGTCAAATTATTGGCTTCTCATGTTGAGGTATTAGATGAAATTAGGTTTTTACAAGCAGATAAGATGACTATAATGAAAGAAAAACTTATCAAATTAAGGGAAGAAGATAAATGTGAAAAAATCCCTTGGGAAAGCATCATTAATTTAGTAACAACAATAGGAAACATTTAATTTAAAATAATGAGAGAAGATCTAGAATTTTACTAGGTCTTTTTTTCTTTATATATTCAAAATTTTCTAAAATAAGGTTAACATAGGAGAGATCTTGCTATATACTGTGTATTATGAAATGTTATAAAAAAAATTGAGGTGGGATATGAGAATAGCACTTATAGGTTGTGGAGGAGTTGGAAAATCATTTTTAAAATTAGTGGGAGAAAAAAATAAAAATCCTATAAATAAAGAATTAACAATAAATTACATCATAGGTTCCAAGGGTGGAATTTATGATGATAAAGGAGTTAATTGTTTAGAGGTGGCAAAGTTTTTAGAGTTAAACAATAAAATATATGAATATCCACATGGAGGGAAACGAGAGATTAATTTTGAGTATCTTATGGAGAAAATGGATATAGATATCCTTATTGAACTAACTCCTACAAATAAAGACACGGGAGAACCTGCAATAACTTATATGAGGAGAGTATTAAAAAAAAGAATTCATGTGGTTACAGGAAATAAAGGACCGATATTATTAGCTTATAATGAATTGAATACTCTGGCATCCAAAAATGGTGTACAACTAGGGATAGGATGTACTACTGGAGGAGCGTTACCATCAATAAATGCCGGGCTTATAGATATGGCAGGTGCCGAAATATTATCAATTGAAGGAATTTTAAATGGAAGCACTAATTTTATATTGAGGGAGATGGCAGAGTCTAAAGTTGAATACCCAGAAGCACTGGAGAAAGCTCAAAAATTAGGAATAGCAGAAACTGATCCAAGTTTAGATGTAAATGGATGGGATACTGCTTCAAAACTACTTATTTTAACCAATGTTCTTATGGGAAAGGATAAAAAAATGGAAGATATTACAGTAGAAGGAATAACTAATTTAAATGTTGAAGATATTACAACTGCAATTGAAAATGGAGAAAAATATAAGCTGATAGGGATGACTCAAGTTAAAGATGGAAAACATATAATGACAGTCAAACCCCAAAGAATAAAGAGTGATCATCCTTTATATGGTGTAGAAGGAAAGAATAAAGCTGTTAAATACACATCTGATATATTAGGAGATCTAACAGTTATAGGAGGAGCTTCAGGGACACTTCCTGCAGCGGCTTCAATTTATAGGGATATAATTAATATAATGAGAGGGTATAAATTTTCTAATGGGAATTAGCCTTTAAAATTTGCAGTATAATAATAAAGTGAATCTGCAAATTTTTTACTTTATTATAATTAGGAAAAAAGATGAAATTAACGGATATTTTTGAACGTTTTAAACCCCACAAAAAATTATTTATCTTGGATTTTTCAAGTGCATTTTTTATGGTGATGATAGACCTAGCATTCCCGGTATTTACCCAGAGGATAATAGATGTAGAACTGCCAAATAAGAATTATTAATTTTTTCTGATTTTGAGATCAGTCTCAGTAGTACTGCAAAGAATAAAAATTATAAAAGCATTATGAAATAATATATCTAATATTATTTATTGGAGGTCTATATGGATTATTTAAATGACATTACAAAATCTTTAGTCTCAAAAGAAACTATAATTTCGTTATTAATAGTTGATTTGAATTACAACGTTCTAATGTACAATGATAAATTAAATAAAACAATTGGTTATATGGAGGTTAAAAAAGGTGATTCTTTTTATAGACTACTTGACTTTTATGGTGAAAAAGTAAAAGAAGCAATTAAGAAATCATTTTATGGAGAGTCTAGTGAGGTAGAACATAAGAGTATTAGGGATGATAGATTTTTTAATTCTATAATTCAACCATTAAGAGATAAAAATAATATTATATATGGTGTTTATATCACTTCCAAGGACATTACTGAAAGAATTAATCATCATAATTCTTTAGAATATAACGAAAGAGAGTTAAGGTCACTATATGATAATGCACCTTTAGGATATCAGTCGTTAGATAAAAATGGTAGATTTTTGTATGTGAATGATACCTTATCGAATATGTTAGGATATTCAAAAGAGGAATTAATTGGAGAATGGTTTGGAAATTTTATATGTATTGATGAATTAGCTACTTTTAAGGAAAATTTCTCTAAATTTAAAGAAAAAGGGGTAATAAAAAGAAATGTTGAAATGTTAACTAAAAGTGGAAATGCCATAACTATAATGTTTGATGGGAAAATAGCATATAAAGATGATGGTTCTTTTAAACAAACACACTGTATTTTAAAAGATGTTACTGAAAAAGAAAAAATGATGAGAATAATAATCAAGAGCAAACAAGATTTGCAATTGATTTTAAATTCAACTGCTGAAGCAATTTATGGAGTAGATTTAAACGGCAATTGTACCTTTGTAAATAATGGGTTCCTAAAAATATTAGGATATGAAGATGAAAAATATTTTATAGGAAAAAATATTCACGATACAATTTATCATTCACATGAAAACGGTAGAGAATTATGTAATATTGAAACAGGGGAATTATCTGAGAAAATAGGGGCATTAGGTGAAAGAGTTTTATGGAAAAAAGATAATACTAGTATAAATGTAGAATTTTCATCTAACCCACAATTTGAGAATGGAAAAATAGTTGGTGCAGTAGTAACATTTAAGGACTTAACAGAAAGAATTGCAAGAGAGAAAAAAATTAGTTATTTGAGTTATCGTGATCCATTAACTACGTTGTATAACAGGAGATTTTTTGAGGAACAAATAAAACGTTTGGATAATCCAAGGAATCTACCGTTGTCAATTATTATGGGAGATGTAAATGGTTTAAAATTAGTCAATGATGCGTTTGGTCATAAAGCAGGAGATAAGTTACTTAGGACGATTGGAGATATTATATCAAAAAGTACTAGAGGGAATGATGTCGCCGCTAGGTGGGGTGGAGATGAATTTATTATATTGTTACCAACTTCTGGAATAGGTGCTGCTGATGTATTGATTAATAGAATTCAGAAAAAAATTAAAGAAGCTTCTTTTAAATATGGAAGTCTATCTATTTCATTTGGAGCAGATACTAAAAAAGAAGAACATGAAGATATAAACGAAATATTTACTTCTGCTGAAAAATTGATGTATCAAAATAAACTTTTAGAAATTGATAGCGTTCGAGGAGAAACAATCAATACAATCATGAATACATTGTTTGAAAAAAGTATTGAAGTTAAGGAGCACTCTATGAGAGTTTCAGAATTTGCTGTTTCGATTGCTGAGAAAATGGAATTATCAAGAACAAATATTAATGATATAAAAACAATGGGGATGATTCATGATATTGGGAAGATTGCTATTGATTTAAATATATTGAATAAACCTAGTAAATTAGGAGATGAAGAAAGAACAATTATTAAACAACACCCATTGTCTGGAAGTAGGATGTTAGGGACTTCATATGAATATACACGATTAGCAGTAGGAGTACTCCATCATCATGAACGTATTGATGGTAAAGGATACCCAAATGGAATAACTGGAGATCAAATACCTCTTGAGTCTAAAATAATTGCTGTTGCTGATGCGTTTGACGCGATGACTGCCAAAAGACCTTATCGTTTAACTCCATTATCTTTAAATGAAGCAATCGGTGAATTGCAAAAATATAGTGGGACACAATTTGATGAGATTGTAGTCGATGTATTTGTTAATAAGGTATTAAGGGCAAGTAAATTTTCTTAAAAATAAGAGAAAGATCTAGAATTAAAAATTTAGGTCTTTTTTTTTGACATAAAAAGTAAAAATCCAAGAAATTGTATAAGTCTGAATTTTATTGATTCTTGTGATATAATTACATGAAATATTAATAACAAAAAAGTATGAACAGGAGGCAAAATGAAATTAACAGATATTTTTGAACATTTTAGACCCCATAAAAAATTATTTATCTTGGATTTTACAAGTGCATTTTTTATGGCAATGATAGACCTAGTATTCCCGGTGTTTACCCAGAGGATAATAGATGTGGAACTGCCAAATAAAAATTATAAATTTTTTTTAATTTTGATATCAATATTAGTAGTACTCCAAGGAATAAGAGCTATCTTAGCCTATATAGTAACCTATTATGGACATAAGATGGGAGTAAATATAAGGTACGATATGAGAAATAAATTATTTCGTCATCTACAAAAATTATCACTATCTTATTATGATAATGCCAAAACTGGAACGATAATGTCTAGAGTTATGGGAGACCTTGAGATCTTGTCTGAATTAGCCCATCACGGTCCTGAAGATTTATTTATAATAATAGTTACCTTTATTGGATCTTTCATCTTGATGATAAATCTAAATGTTACCTTGACTTTAGTAGTGTTTGCAATCCTACCTTTTTATATCTATTTTGTGATAAAAGAAAATAAAAAAATGAAGAGAGCTTTTAAAGATTACAGAGTGGTATCGGCAGAAGTAAACTCCCATTTAGAGGATAGTATAGCAGGAATAAGAGTTGTAAAAGCATTTGGAAATGAAAAAACAAGCTCGAAAAATTTTGATAAATATAATAAAGGGGTAGCAGATAGTCTTATGAAAGCATTTGAGCCAATAAGTATATTGACCAGTGCGACGGGATTATTTTCTGGTGGAATCCAAATTATAATTTTGGTCCTAGGTGGAACCATGGTAATGAAAGGTCAATTAACAATAGGTATATTGATTGCTTTTTTACTTTTTGTAAATAGATTTTTAGATCCAATTAAGAGAATTATTTCATTTTTAGAGATGTATCAGCAAGGGACTGTAGGTTATGAAAGATTTTGTGAAGTTATGGATATCGATCCTGACATAAAGGATAGTGAAGGTGCTAAAAATTTAGAAAATATTTCTGGAAACTTAGGTTTTAAATCTGTAGATTTTTCATATAATGATGGAGAAGTAATTTTGAAAGACTTTAATTTAGATATAAAAGCTGGAGAAAAAGTCGCTTTAGTTGGCCCTAGTGGAGCTGGGAAATCTACAATTTGTAGTTTATTACCTAGATTTTATGATGTAAGTCGTGGAAATATCATAATAGATGGTGTGGATGTAAAGGAGATAACTCAGAATTCGCTTAGAAAAAACATAGGAATTGTTCAGCAAGATGTATATTTATTTCATGGAACTATAGGAGACAATATTGGTCTTGGAAAAATTGATGCCACTGAAGATGAGATAGAGAATGCAGCATTAATGGCTAATGCTCTAGAATTTATAAATGAACTACCTAATGGAATGGATACCTTGGTAGGAGAACGAGGAGTAAAATTATCAGGTGGACAAAAACAAAGGATCTCTATCGCTCGAATATTTTTAAAAAATCCAAAGATTTTAATATTAGATGAAGCTACTAGTGCTCTAGATAATCAAACTGAAAAATATATTCAAGATTCTTTGGCTAAATTATCAGTAGGAAGAACAACTCTTACAATAGCTCATAGATTAACAACTATAAAAAATTCAGACAATATAATTTATTTAGATAAAGATGGAATCCAAGAAGAGGGAACTCACGAAGAACTTATAGAGAAAAAGGGAAAATATGAAAAATTGTATAACTCAGAATTTCATGGATTTGTATGATATAATTAGATAGAACCTTGGTCATAAAGAAACCGAAAAAAGGAGAGATATTATGAGTATATTAGATATAATTAAAGATACAAATATTACTTTTGAGCAAAGGGTATTAGGATTAGCTCGTGCTGCAGAGGATACTTTAGATGTATTAGAGATGACAGATTATGTAAAAGAATATAGAAAAGAAGGAATTATATGCGACCTATTCGAGGGGAATGCACCATATAGACCGAGATATATCTTACCTGATTACGATAAATTTATAAAAAATGGTTGTGAGTTTTTAGATATTACACCTCCTACAGATATTTGGGAAGCGACAAATAATCTATTGATGTTTTATAAACATGTACCGTCTATAACTACTATGCCAGTATATCTAGGAAATATAGATTACCTTTTGGAAAAATTTGTGACAGATGAAAATGAGGAGGAGTGTTATAGAGCTATAAAATTATTTTTAAAGCATATAGATACAACTATTACAGATTCATTTTGTCATGCTAACATAGGACCACGTGAAACAAAAGCAGGGATGTTAATATTAAAAGCCATGAGGGAGTTAGAGTTACCTACTCCTAATTTGACATTAAAATATAGTGAAGAAACTACAAATAAATTAGCTATCGAATCGATAAATACAGCTTTGATTACAGCAAAACCTAGTTTTGCTAAAGACAGTATGTATAGGGAAGATTTTGGTGGAAATGAATACGGAATAGTAAGTTGTTATAACGGTTTAGAAGTTGGTGGAGGAGCACATACCTTAGTTAGGGTAAGATTGGGAAGATTAGCTAAAAAAGCTATTAATAAAACTGATTTTATGGAAAATGTATTACCAAAAGTAGCCCATGAGATGCTTGGATATATAGATGAAAGAATTAGATTTATATTGGAAGAATCGGTGTTTTTTCAAGTTAATTTCTTAGTAGCAGAAGGGTTTATAAAAAAAGAGAAATTTACAGGACTTTTTGGAATGGTTGGACTAGCTGAATGTGTAAATCGTCTGATGGAACTAGAAGGAAACACTGGTAGATTTGGAAGTAATAATCTAGCCAATGAATTAGGAGAAGATATCGTAAAAGCTCTTACAAAAATAATAAAAGATCATAAATGTAAATATTTTGAGAGTGAAGATAAAAAACACCTTTTACACTCTCAGGTAGGGATTGAAACAGATTCAGGAGAAAGTCCAGGATGTAGAATACCAATTGGTGAGGAGCCAGAGATTTTTGAACATATAGTACAGTCTTCTCCATTTCATAAATATTTTGCCAGTGGAATAGGAGATATATATTCATTTGATGAAACATATAAAAAGAATCCCCAAGCTATCTTGGATATAATAAATGGTGGATTTAATATGGGACTTAGATTTTTTTCTATGTATGGAAATGACTGTGATGTAGTCAGAGTTACAGGGTATTTAGTAAAAAAATCTGAGATGAAAAAATTAGACGAAGGAAAAGTAGTTTTAAGAGATACTACTATTTTGGGGAAAGGAGCCAGAGATAATGGAAGGGTATTACAGAGAAAATTAAGAAAAAAATAGGGGTTTACCCTCTCCTTCTTAAGTTTCTCCCTCGTAGGAAGAAACAAAGTAAATTTGAAAGCCTTTCTCTTTATTGAGGGTTTGTATTCAAAATTGACGATTATTTATCGTAAATTTTAATAATCGTAAAACATATGCCGATAGGCAAGAGGGAAAAAAAGTTCTAAATAGTCCCTCTTTAATACGGGTTCATTTCGTTTTGGTGAGCAAAAGAAACGAACCAAAGAAAAGCTCACTTTTTCGAAATGATGTTATAGGGGTAGGCCAGAGATAATGTACGTCTTTTTACAACTACAGTCCTCGCTTCACTGTGGAACTCATTCTGTTGTACGACTCAGTAGAGAATTTACTGAGAAGTAGAGGAACATCTAGAAAAAGAAATAAATATAGCAAGGTTAGTTAGCTTTGGTTTCCTTAAAGAAGGGAAACCTAGGAGGAAGAGTGAATCTATGAAAAGAGCTAAAATAAACAAAATAATAAAATTTTCTAATGTGGATGGTCCGGGGAATAGGATGAGTATATTTTTTCAAGGGTGTAACTATAATTGTCTGTACTGTCACAATCCAGAGACTATAAATAAGTGTAATTCTTGTGGAACTTGTATAGATAGCTGTCCTGTAGGAGCACTCTTTATGGTAGATTCAAAAGTTTGCTGGGATAGAAAACTCTGTGTAGAATGTGATAGATGTACAGAGGTTTGTATGATAGATTCATCTCCTAAAACTATAGATTATAGTGTAGAAGAACTTTTAGAGGAAATAAAAAAAGTCAGCGGTTTTATCCGTGGAATAACTGTAAGTGGTGGAGAAGCTACTCTAAACTATAAATTTATAACAAAATTATTTAAAGAGGTTAAGAAATTAGGGTTGACTACATTTGTAGATACCAATGGATCTCTAGATATGAGTGAGGATATCTATAATGAATTTATACAAGTTACAGATAAATTTATGGTAGATATGAAAGTGTGGGATGAAAAAGCTCATAACAATCTTACCGGTAGTAATAATCTTATTGTAAAAAAAAATATAGAATTTTTAGGGAATTTAGGTAAGCTATATGAAGTGAGAACAGTAGTTGTACCTAAACTCCTAGATAATATAGAAACTGTTACTGAGGTATCTCGTTTGATAAATACAATAAATACTAGAAATCAACTAGATGAAAGTGTTATTTATAAACTTATAAAATATAGACAGATAGGCGTAAGAAAAGAAGTTTTAGATGGAAAACTCCTAGATATATCAACTCCTGTAGATGAAATGATGGAGAAGTTATCTGACCTTGTAAGAAGCAATGGGGTACAAAAAGTAATTATAATCTGATTGACATATAATAACAGATATGGTAAAATTATCTAGTTAAAAATCGGATATTCCTCTGTAACCTGTATGCGTTATTAAGAATGTCTTAGAACTTAG
>Ga0316197_10003937_pt1 | contig 10559 bp, 9 predicted proteins | sample OudBiesiAoxic_MG_FD_204939 | JGI IMG/M metagenome (GOLD analysis project Ga0316197, IMG submission 204939) | Coastal sediment microbial communities from Oude Bieten Haven, Netherlands - site A oxic | ecosystem: Environmental > Aquatic > Marine > Coastal > Sediment | place: Netherlands... | reverse complement strand
GAGCAGGGGGTCGATGATGACGTCGCCGATCACGAGTTCGCGGGCGACCTCGATTGTTCGGAGGAAGCGCTCACCGGCGGCGACGAAGGCTTCGAGTTCATCGTCGCCTACCCGGTGGTCGACACCGAACTGGGCGACGCATGCTTCGGCTCCGACGACGACGTGGTCCTCGAGGCATGGGCGGGGCTGGTGGCCATCACACCCCCGGGTCAGCTCGGTGACCTCGGATTGTTCGCGGGGTTCGAGCCGGACGGCGACATCGAAGCCGACACCCTCGCATTCGTCAACACGCTCGATGCCGACGGCACCCGGTTCCAGATGTCGGTCAACACCGTCGAAGCCGCGGCGGATCCGGACGAGTTGCTGCTGACGCTGGCCCACGAGTTCAGCCACGTGTTCACCGGCACGGAGGCGCAACTCGATCGCACCGACGAGGCGATCGATGAATGTGACACGTACTACAACGGCGAGGGGTGCTACCTCGCCGACTCGTTGATGATCGGCTGGATCGAGGAGTTCTGGGACGAAGGGCTCATCGACTCCGTCGATCCGTTCGACGATTCGATCGAGGACGCCGACGCCCGGTGTGTCGAGGAGGAAGGCTTCTTCGGGTCGTATGCGGCGACGAATCCGGACGAGGACTTCGCCGAATCGTTCAGCGCGTTCGTGTTCCGACTCGAACCTGACAACGATGGTCAGCAAGAGCGGCTCGACTGGATCGAAGCTCAGCCAGGCCTGTCGGAGTTCAGAGATCGTGCCGATTCGGCCGGGATGACACCGCTCCCCAACACCTTCGACCTCTGCGGCATCTGACGAGGCGCCGCCGAGCACTCACACGCTGGGCGGGCGACGCCGGGTGAGGAATCCTCCGAGGTCGTCGAGCGCTTCGCGGCTCGCTTCCGCGGTTCCACGGGAACTGCCGGACAGGATTCGACGACGGACCGCTCCCGAGATCGCATCGATCGTCAGCACCATCACGACCACCATGATCAGCACCGCTGACACGTTCTGCCAGTTGCGGAACTGCACCTGCGACTGGATCTCGCCACCGATGCCACCCGCACCGATCAGCCCGAAGATCGCCGACGCACGAACGTTGATCTCGAAGCGGAACAGCCAATGCGCCACGATGGTCGGGAACACCTGAGGCAGCAGCCCCCAGCGCACACCCGACAGCCAACCGCCGCCGGACGCCTGGATCGCCTCGACCGGTCCACCGGTGACCTCTTCGATCGATTCGCTCGACCATTTGCCGAGCGTTCCCACCGACGAGAACCCGATCGCCAGCGCTCCGGCCCACGGCCCCAGCCCGACCACTGCGAGGAAGATCGTGGCGAGGATGAGTTCGGGAAACGCGCGGATCACGATGAAGAGCTGCCGGATGATCACTCGGATCCAGGCGGGAACCACGTTGTTCGAGGCCAGGAACGCGAGCGGTAGCGACAGCACCGCAGCGATCACCGTGCCCGTCCACGCGATGTACACCGACTCGAAGACCTTGCCGAGGGCTCCTCGATCGATCACTGCGGCGAAGTCGGGTGGTACCGACAGCTCGATGATCGTCCAGATGTTGCCCGGCGCACGTCGCAATGCGTCGGCTCCGATGTCGAGGCCACTCACGCCCCAGAGGAACGCGATCAACACCCCGACCGCCGCGGCGAGGCGCCACCACCTCGTGCTCGGTGGCGAGGGACGCACCGCCGGCACGTCGACGTCGGACGTCTCGATCGTGCTGGTCACAGCACCCTCCGACGTATCGCGTCACTGATCTGCTCGATCACGGCCACGATCACGAAGATGATGATCAGTATCCCGAGGATCCGGTCGTATCGGAAGAACTGGCGCTGCGCCTCGATGACGCGCCCGATTCCGCCCCCACCTACGAGACCGATCACCACCGACGCACGTACGTTGAGCTCGAAGACGTACGCGGAGTACGCCACGTAGGCCGGGAACACCTCGGGCAGCACACCGGCTCGGACCGCGGCGGTGTGCCGACCACCTGCGGCGAGTGCCGCTTCGAGCGGCCGAGGGTCGGCGCTGTCGATCGTCTCGCTGAACAGCTTCACGAGGACCGCAGTCGAGAACACTGTCAGCGCGATCGCTCCGCCGAACGCTCCGATGCTCACCGCCGCGACCAGGATCACTGCCAACAGCAGGTCGGGAATCGCTCGGATCACGTTCATCACCGAACGGACGACGAAGAAGGTCGGTCGGTTCGGCGAGGTCAGCTGCGACATCAGGAACCCGATCGGCATGGCGATGACGCAGCCGATGACCGTGGCGACCACAGCGATCTGGAATGTCTCGATCAGCGGCTCGAGCACGTTGTTGCGATCGAGCACGAAGTCCCAGTCGATCGGCCAGAAGCGCTGCCAGAGCGGGTTCGTCCAGACGGTGATGAACGAGGTCCATTCCCATCCCGACTCGCGGGCAGCCCGAATGGTGAAGGCCACCACACCGAGCGCAGCGAGTGCGGTCGTGAGGCGCATCCGCGGCTTGCGCGGCCGAGCGCTGACCGTCGCCGGCGCCTCGATTGCCGTGTCAGACACCGCCGTGGCCACCGGAGGGGTCGACGGTGAGTAGATCGTCGGGTGTGATCGCCCGTCCGTAGATCTCTCGGAACGTGTCGTCGTCGACGTCGGCGATGTCACCGTCGAAGACCAGCTCACCTTCACGGAGACCGATCAGCCGCTTGCCGTAGGCACGAGCCAGATCGAGGAAGTGCAGGTTGATCAAGGTGGTGATGCCCAGCTCGCGATTGATGCGCTGGAGGTCGCCCATCACCTGGTGGCTCGTGACCGGGTCGAGCGCAGCGACCGGTTCGTCGGCGAGCATCACCGACGGTTCCTGAGCGAGGGCGCGGGCGATACCGACGCGTTGCTGCTGGCCGCCGGACAGGTCTGATGCGCGCACGTAGGCCTTGTCGACGATTCCGACCCGTTCCAGGGCCTCGAAGGCCGCCTCGCGATCGTCCGCAGGCCACAGCCCGAACGTCGACCGCCAGGTCGGCACCCTCGACAGTCGACCCATCAACACGTTGTTCATCACCGTCGTGCGTGTTGCGAGGTTGAACGTCTGGAAGATCATCCCGATGCCGCTGCGCACGCGCCGCAGTTCGGCGCCCTTGGCGCCCACGACCTCGGTGCCGTTCACCAGGATCGACCCGGACGTCGCCGGGACCAGACCGTTCAGTGCACGCAGGAGCGTCGACTTGCCGGCGCCCGACAGCCCCACGACCACGACGAACTCTCCGTCGTCGATCGTGAGGCTGACGTTGCGCAGCGCTTTGACGCCGCCCCGGTAGGTGACCGAGACGTCGTCGAATTCGATCACGGTGTCGTCGTCAGACCGGCCGCGTCATTCCGGTGGCTCGCTGATGCCGAGTTCGGCGGCAGCTTCCCGGACGATGTCGAAGTCGGATTCGACGGCGGGGCGGATGTCGGTCCACGAGTAGATCTCGTCGAACACCGCCTCGCCTTCCTCGGTGTCGAGGTACGCCTCGACCGTGTCGTAGACCGCGGTCTTGAGGGTGTCGGGCAGGTCGGAGCGGACGGCGACGACGTCGTTCGGGATCTCCCGGGTGATCGAGAACACGATCACGTTCTCCCCGACGTCGGGCTGCTCATCACGGATGTTGCGGCGAGCGTCGTCGAACGAGAGGCCGTACTTGGCGTCGCCGTTGTAGACGGCCGTGACCGCTGCGTCATGGCTTCCGGCGAAGACGGGCGTGATGTCGGTCTGCGGATCGATACCGGCGTTGACCAGTTCGAGTGCCGGGAACAGGTACCCCGATGTGGAGCTCTCGGAGACGAAGGCGACTTCCTCGCCCGCGACCGCCGAGATGTCGCCGATGCACGACGAACCGGGCGAGATCGGCGTGCCGTCCTCTGCGGTGTCGGTCATCTCGGGACCGTCATCACCGAATGCGACGCCGACCTGCAGCGCGACGGCGTCGAGGGCGTCGACCTGGACGATCTCGTCACCGCTGTTCTCCAACGCCGTTGCGGGGACCGGTGGTTCGGTGCAGATGCTCGGATCGTTCGTGAACCACTGGCCGTGGTAGGTCGCCGAACCGAAGCGGATCGACTGGATCAGTGCTTCGATGTTGCCGAAGTTGTCCTTGCCGAGCACGTAGCCGAACGGGCCGAATGCGCCGAGGTCGGCGGTGCCGGCACCCATCGCCGTGACGAGGCCCGTGTAGTCGTTCGTGACGACGCCCTCGACATCGATCCCGAGGCCGTCTTCGAGCACGTCGATGAACGGCTGGATGTCGTCCTGGAGCGACTCCTGTTCCTGCGACGGCACGAATCCGAACACGATCGAGTCGGGCCAATCGTCGGGCACCGCGGCTGCGTCGCCATCGTCGGTCGCATCGGTCGCTTCGGGTGCATCGGTCGCTTCGGGTGCCTCAGTTGCCTCGGGCGCCTCGGTTGCCTCGGGCGCGTCCGTCGCTGCTGGCGCCTCCGTGCTGCTCGAATCCGAATCGTCGTCGCTGCCGCATGCTGCGATCACCAGGCCGAGCGCGCAGGCGCCGGCAAGCATCTTTCGTGTTCGCATTGTTCCTCCTGTTCACGGGGCACCGTCGGAACCGGTAGCCGTTCGAGCGAGACCGTAGCCTGTCGCCCGTCACCAGCAGGCAACAGAACCCGAGCGTTCACATCGACGAAACGATCCGTTCGAACGTCGGCCACCCGTCGACGTCGACGACACCATCGTGCGGGGCGTTCCACGGCCTGACGTATCGACAGACGGTGGCACCCGGATGAGCCGTACGCAGCGCAGCGAGGTTGTGATCGGCATCGTCGAGATAGATGTCACACTCGACCGTCGTCTTGTCGTCGACGATGTGGACCTCGGTGGTCGGGATTCGATGTTCGGCGAGCCATTCGAACGTGTCGTGTACCGCAAAACCCGGCTTCGTCGTGACGATCACGATGTGGTGCATCGCAGCCAGCCGTTCGAGTGCTTCGACGGCGCCGTGGTATGGCTGCAAGATGCGAAAGATGCTGGCGCCCTCGCCGCTGGTGCGCGCCCATCGCCAGAACTCGCTCATGTCGGTGAAGTGCGTCAACAACGTCGGCGCGTCCCAGACGTCGACGTGGTCGGGTGTCAGCTCGGTGCCGAAGTGCTCGTTGTAACGGGAGATCCACCCGGCGTTGAAGTCCGCAACCACGCCATCGAGATCGACCCCGAGACGGAGGCGCGTCGTTCGCTTGGGGGTGTCCGGGCTCGCCATGGGCGACCACTCTGGCAGGCTGACCACATGAATGCTCGCTCGATCCGATCAGCCGAGTCGCCCGCGGCATGAGTTCGTCGTTCACGCTGGGGGTCGATCTCGACGGTGTGGTCGCCGATCACACCCGCCGTTTCCGCGAGATCCTCGCCGACATTCGAGGTGTCGAGCCCGAGACCCTTCCACTCGAACGCTCCTGGGACTTCGGTGAGTGGGGTCTCGGCCCGGGCGAGTACGCCGAACTGCATCGAGTTGCGGTGATGGAGTACGACATGTTCCGCACGATGGAGCCGATCGAAGGAGCCGCTGACGCGCTGTGGCGACTCTCGGATGCAGGCGTGTGGATCAGGATCATCACGCATCGGCTCTATGTGAACTGGGGCCACGAGAAGGCCGTGGGCGACACCGCTGCGTGGCTGGATGCCAACCGGATCCCCTACCGCGACCTGTGCTTCCTCGGGGCGAAGCCGGAGGCCGACGCCAACGCCTACATCGACGATGCGCCGCACAACGTGGAACAGCTCCGGGCCCTCGGCAATACCACGATCGTGTTCGACCAGCCCTACAACCGGTCGTTGCCCGGCCCGCGGGCTCGCGACTGGACCGAGGTGGAGGCGATCGTGGGCGAGCTGGTGACCGAACAGGCCGGCCGATTCGAACCCCAGTTGCCGGGTATCGACGCTGGCTCGACACGTCTGCATCAGCGGCAGGGCAACGAGTGACCGAGGCGTGGGACGAACTCGCCCCGTGGTGGATCGACGCCGTTCGCGACGACCCGCGGGAGTCGAGCGACCTTCTCGCGCTGCTCGACGAACTCGCGGTCGGCACCGGTGGCCGCACGATCGACCTCGGCTGCGGCGAAGGACAGGTGATGCGCCATGTCGGGACGCCGATCGTCGGCACCGATGTGTCGGCTCGATTGCTCGAGAGCGCCGCCGCCGCAGGACCGGTCGTTCGAGCCTGTCTTCCCGAACTCGGTTGGGTCAGGGCCGCAACATTCGAGCGAGCGCTCTGCGTCGGAGTCGTCGAGATGATCGAGGACCACCGCCGGTTGTTCGAGCAGATCGCGTCGGTGGTGGCTCGCGGCGGCCATCTCGTGGTGGTCATGAACCATCCCGTCGCCACAGCGCCCGATTCCGAGCCCCTGGTCGACCCGACCGGCGAAGTCCTGTGGCGCTGGGGCCGGTATCTCTCGACCGGACAGGTGCCACAGGACCTCGACGACCAGCGTGTCGTGCTCCATCATCGGCCGATGGGTGAGGTGCTCGACGCAGCTGCCGAGTCGGGCTGGCGACTCGAGCGGCTCATCGAACGCGGACCCAGCGCACAGACGCTCGCTCGCTTCCCGGAGTACCGGGGCCAGGAGCACACCCCGACGGTCTTGGGGTGTCGATGGCGTCGGGACGGCTGAGTCAGCGGTCTGCAGCCTCGAACTCCGACCGCACCCGGTCGGCCTCGGGGTGGGTGGCGATGTACTCCTCGACGGCGGGACGGACACGCTCGACGGTGAGGGCAGGCTGGTCGACGGTCGCCCACTGCACCATGCCGTCCCAGAATCGCCCGAACAGTTCCTGACCGCTGACCGTTCCGCCGTCGAGTGTGCGGAAGGTCACCGACTGCAGCTCTCCGAGGTACACGCACAGCGACCGCACGTGGATCAGCTCGTCGGTGCGGATCCGTTCGATGATCTCCGCAGCCAACTCGGCCTCGTCACGACGGTCGACGAACACATCCGGCGACCGCAGGATCTCCTGGCTTTCGGCGAATCCGAGTTCGGCTCGGAACTCGATGATCAGCAGGTTTGCCAGCAGCGAGATCAAGCCCTCGATCTCCGGGGGCAGCTCTGGCATGTAGCGAGTGCCGGCTTCAGGGCGAGCGATGTTCTCCGGAGGCTCGGCGTCGGGGTACGCGTCCTCACCGAACGCCAGATCGCGAGCGAGGAACCACATCACGTCGTGGCCACCGATCCCCAAGTCGGGTTGTCCTCCCTCGTCGAGCCCGTGGGCCACGAGCAGGCCTCCGCCGAGATGTCCGATCGCCATTTCGGAGATGTCCTCGACGATCACGGGTTGCAGATCGGGGAACTCCACGTCGGCGAGCAACCGCCCGCGCGCTTCGATCTTGCCGGTGATCGTGAGCTGGTCCCAGAACCACCGGCCGAGGCCGTTGCGGAGCAACACCCGCTGCTGTTCGACGTTGACCACGCGCTGACCGGCGAGCAGCGACGAGCTCGCGGCGAACACCTCGCCGCCTCGAGCCCGGAGGGCATCGGTCCATGCATCGAGCGCACGTTCACGGGTGAGGGCGCGGGGCGGCTGGTACGTGCCCGATGCGTCGATTCCACCGTGCACCCGCTGATCGAGGATCACGTGCGGTTGCAGGTCGGGATGATCCTGCATCAACTCGTCGGAGGTGTACGTCAGTTGCATGTTCACACGGTAGGCCGCGGGACGCAGGTGTCGAGGGTCGAGCCCGGACGAGTCCAGCACAGATCTCGACGTGGCGGGTGCCCTCGACCGTCAGTGGGCGGGCATCGAACCTCCGGTGTGCGCATAGGTCTTGTTGGTGATCCACCAGCGACCATCGATGCGAGCGACGGTGAAGTAGTCGACGAAGTCACAGCCGAGGTAGTCGTGCTCGACCAGCACCGCCACCCCGGCATCACCGGCGACGTCGACGGTGCGCACGTCAGCGGTGTAGTCCGGTCCCGCCATGGAGGGGCTGCTGTCGACCATGTCGATGAACTCGCCGATCGGGACATACGTGGCCATGTCACCGATGTGTCCGAACATGTGGGCGTCGGGGTGGAACGCCTCTTTGAGTTTGGAGGCGTCACCGCTGGCGCCGTCGATGTAGAGCTGAATCACGGCGCGCACGTCGGTGATGTCTTGCAGATGATCCTTCATGTGGCTCCCCATTCGTTTGTGAATTCGTGAACACAGGTTGGCACAGCCCGCCACACTGTTCCACTGGCGCCGCCGGAGATTCCGTGTCCGGCAGCCCTTCCGAACCGTCGATCCACGCGCTGGAATGGATGATCAGCTCGGTCTAGGGTCATGTCCGCTCGATCGTTGTCCTGGGGGGTTTCGTGCGCACTCATGTTCTTGTCGTATTGGCCACGTTCGTAGGCGCGATCGGAGTGATGGCCTCGCAGGCCGCTCACGCCGAGGTCGGTGGCGCCCCCTTCGACGGGAATTCGCCGCCCGGTGAACTCGTCGAGGACGCCAGCCGGTTGTCGCTCGGCCACAACACCGCCTGCGTGGTCCTCGACAATGGCAATGCCCGCTGCTGGGGTGTCAACAACGTCGGCCAGACCGGAATCGGCATCAACCAGACGCCGATCGGGCGCGACGAGACACCAGACACGTTTCCCACGGTCGACCTCGGGGGCCAGCGGGTGCTCGAGATCGCCACTCAGGAAGGTCATTCGTGTGCGCTCCTGTTCGACAAGTCCGTGCAGTGCTGGGGGTCGGGTGACTACATCGGCGTACCCGGTGCGCCGTCGCGGGTCGGTGACTCGGAGCCGCCGTCGTCGATCGAGCCCGTGCAGCTCGGCGGCACGGTTGAAGCGATCGCCCTGGGCAACTTCCACAGTTGCGCGATCCTGACCAGCGGCGCCGTGCGCTGCTGGGGCGACGCATCGAGCGGCCAGATGGGGCTGGGCAATCAGAACGCCATCGGCGACGACGAGGATCCGGCGTCGGTGGGGCCGGTTCCGCTCGGGCCCGGCAGGACGGCGCAGAAGATCGATGCGGGCCGGTTCCACACCTGCGCACTCCTCGACAACTCGTCGATCCGTTGCTGGGGCAAGCGGCAGGCGATCCCCGGACAGGCCGAAACGATCGGCGACGGGGAACCGGCCTCTTCCGGCCCACTGCTCACAACCGCCGACTTCGGTGGCTCGAAGCCGGTCGCGTTGAGTGCCGGTGAGGACGCCACCTGCGCCCTCACCGAGGCCGGAGACATCTGGTGCTGGGGGCAAGGCGAGCCGTCCAGGTGGTCGACCGGCTCGAACACCAACAATCTCGTGCCGGCGCTCGTCGATCTCGGCGGTCGCAAGGCGGTCGCGTTGGACGCCGGATTCAACCACGTCTGCGTCATCTTCGAAGGTGGCGGCGTCGGCTGCTGGGGTGAAGGCGCCAACGGTCGCCTCGGATACGGCGACACCGACACCGTCGGCGACGACGAACCGCCATTGTCGAAGGGCCTCGTCGATCTCGGCACGGGGCGAACCGCCAAGGCGATCAGTGCCGGCGACAAGGCGACGTGTGCGCTGCTCGACAACGACACGCTGCGCTGTTGGGGTGACGCCGCTCAGGGCGCCATCGGCTCCGGCGACACGATCGACATCGGCGACGACGAGACGCCCGGCTCCGCTCCCCCGGTCAACTACGTCGGCACCGCCACGTTCCGGCCGGTCACCCCCTTCCGCATCGTCGAGACACGCCCGAACGAGCCCGGCCCGGGCCCGATCCAGGGCAAGGGGCTCGTGCCACCGCGCACGAAGATCGACGTCCAGGTCACAGGCGTCGGCTCGATCCCGACAGACGACGTGTATGCCGTGGTGCTCAACCTGACACTGGCGAGCTCGACGAATCGTGGCTTCGTCACCACCTACCCGTTCGGGACCGCGCGCCCGACGGCGTCCAACCTGAACGTCACCGGCCCGGGACAGACCGCACCGAACAAGGTCATCGTCCCGGTCAGCACCGATGGCAAGATCTCGATCTACACCCAGGGTGGCGGGCACCTCGTGGCCGATGTGTTCGGCTACTTCGAGAGTGCCGCCTCCTCCACCGGGGGCCGCCTGATCGGTGTCGACCCGAGCCGTGTCGTGGACACTCGACCCTCCGAGCCACCGGCCGGCCAGAAGGGCAAGCTCCCAGCGGGCGGCGAGATCGAGGTGAAGGTCACCGACCGCAACGGAGTACCCGCGGCTGGGGTGAGCGCCGTCGTGCTCAACGTCACCGGTGTCGACGGGAGCGATCGCGGTTTCATCACCGTGTACCCGGGCAACGTGGCCCGTCCGACAACATCGAACATCAACCTCGCCGGACCCGGGGCGACGAGACCGAACAGTGTCATCGTTCCGGTCAGTCCGTCGGGAACGATCAAGATCTTCAGCCAGCAAGGCGCCCACATCGCCGTCGACGTCACGGGCTACTTCACCGACGGTACGGCAGTGGACACCGACGATGGACTGTTCGCCAGGATCAACCCGATTCGTGTGGGCGACACGCGTGACACCAGGTCATCGCCTCTCCCGAAGGGTGGCTCGACCGAGTTCGCCATCGCGGGCCGGTTCGGTATCCCGTTCACCGCG
>Ga0316197_10003936_pt1 | contig 10559 bp, 9 predicted proteins | sample OudBiesiAoxic_MG_FD_204939 | JGI IMG/M metagenome (GOLD analysis project Ga0316197, IMG submission 204939) | Coastal sediment microbial communities from Oude Bieten Haven, Netherlands - site A oxic | ecosystem: Environmental > Aquatic > Marine > Coastal > Sediment | place: Netherlands... | reverse complement strand
TTAGGTTACTACTTATTCCCCACTTTATTTTCAACCTAGGTGAGATGCACCCTGCCGATTTTTAGTTTTGTAGTAGCAGTCTTCAACAAGAGGTTGAAGATTAGACCAGCTTGGGGAACAAGCAGTATTCTCTAGAATTGTTTGTTTGGCGCACTATACAGGCGCATCAGGATCATACAATCCTGATGCGCCTGTTGTTTTTCTGGCTAGTTGTACCTCAAAACTTTATAAATTGAGGTGCGATTGATTTTCAGAACCGCTCCTTCTTTTCCACCACTCCCATTGTAGTGTCCACCATCCGTTCGGATCGCCTGACAGCCATGGGATTTTCACAAGATCAATGAAAATTGGTAGGTATATCTATCCCAAAATAAGCTTGACAGGAGTGGAATGGTACTGTAGTCAAAACACATGTAGTTCATATTGTGAATTAGGAGTGCACTATATGCAACACTCGCAAAAAGGACGACGAACCCACAGTTCATTAGAAAAGGGTTTGCGGCTGTTGTCGGTTTTTATCCCCGATAATTCTGAAATGGGGACTGTGGAGATTGCCAAGTCGTTTTCGATGAACCGTTCAACGGTAAGTCGTATGTTAAGTGTTCTTAAAAGACAAGGGTTCGTCCGTCAAAACCCAGAGAATAAAAAATATTCTTTAGGGCCAGAAATTTACAGCCTTGCAGTCGCCTATCGTCGATCTTTCCAATCCACCCTTGCTAAGATCGCCAAACCGTACCTCGATCAGCTCCGTCTGGAATTGAAGCAGACAGTAGTTCTGGAGATTCCTGAGAGTGACCGAGTAATGGTCAACTACGTAACAGAAGGACTAGGGCCGATAAAAATTTCTGCTCGGGTTGGTGACCGCCACTGCTACCACACTTCTGCAGGCGGAAAATGCATTCTGGCATTCTCGTCCGAGGAGTTTATCAACGATATTCTCAGTTCAGAACTGCAATCATTTACCCCAAAGACAATCACCGATCCCGAGGAACTGGGTAAAGAGTTAGACGCTGTCCGTACAGGCGGCTTTGCTTTTGATGACGAAGGCAATAATACGGGTATCAGTGCCTTTGCTGTGCCGGTTTTCGATAAAGAAGGTGCTCCTGCAGCGGCAATTGTCACCGCAGGCCCTGCGACTCAGATGGTCTGGGATCAACGGAAAATTTTTGTGAAAGGTTTGCAGGCTGCTGCCGAGAAAATATGCCAGCAGCTTAGTGGTGACTTGATAAGTTAATCGCTATTGAAGCAAATTTTACGATAGTGGCATGGAACATGAATCACAATCAAATGGAGATCGATTAAAATGAGTTATCCAAGCGTATATCCCACCGGAACGACAATCTTTAAGCCAGAAAAATGTTTCAGCGGTTATACCATTTTCCAGGCTAAAGAGGTTGGAGCGTTATTGATCGATATGAGCGGGGCAGAGGTGCAGTTGTGGAAAAATCTGCACGGTTTTCCTAACAAGCTGCTTCCGGGCGGCTATGTAATGGGGCACCTGGCCGAACGAAATAACAAATATGGCATGCAAGACCAGACCGATCTGGTGCAGGTGGACTGGGACGGCAACATCGTCTGGAAGTTCGATCAATACGAATATATTGAAGACCCGGGCGAGGAGCCGCAGTGGATGGCACGCCAGCACCATGATTATCAGCGTGAGGGAAATCCAGTAGGCTACTATGTTCCCGGAATGGATCCCAAGGTAGATAGCGGCACTACCTTAATCTTGTCTCATAAAAATCTGTATAACAAGGAAATCACGGATAAGAAACTTCTCGATGATGTCATCATCGAAGTCGACTGGAATGGGGATATCGTCTGGGAGTGGATCTTAAGTGAGCATTTTGATGAATTTGATTTCTCGGAGGAAGCGAAAAACATCTTGTTTCGTGACCCCAATTTCCGTGCGGCCGGTGGGGGGCTGGGCGACTGGATGCACATCAATTCAATGTCGGCTCTCGGCCCTAACCATTTTTACGATGCAGGGGATGAACGTTTCCATCCCGACAACATTATCTGGGATGCCCGTGAGACAAACATTATTGCCATAACGGACAAACAGAGCGGGAAGATCGTCTGGTCGGTTGGACCGGACTACAACACGTCACCTGAGCTCAAAGAACTCGGCTGGATTATCGGTCAGCATCATGCCCACATGATTCCTCAGGGCCTGCCCGGAGAAGGCAATATCCTGGTCTTCGATAATGGCGGCTGGGCAGGGTACGGTGCTCCCAACCCGGGGGCCCCAACCGGCGCCAAGAATGCACTGCGCGATTATTCCAGAGTGCTTGAATTCGATCCTGTTACGCTGAAAATAGTATGGCAATACACTCCTACCGAGGCAGGGTATTTGCAGCCTGTTGATGCGAGCCGCTTCTACAGTCCTTTTATCAGTTCTGCCCAGCGTCTGCCAAACGGCAATACACTAATCACCGAAGGATCAGGCGGACGCATAATTGAGGTCACCAAAGAGTATGAAATAGTTTGGGAATATATCAGCCCGTACTGGGGAAAGCAGATGAACATCAACATGATCTACCGGGCCTATCGGGTGCCCTATGAGTGGGTTCCGCAGTTGGCAAAACCCGATGAGATCGCCATTGACCCGATCGATGTGATGACATTCAGGGTACCCGGCGCCGCCGCGCCGGGTCCACAGCGTGTAGTTGAAACAGAAGGTTCTAAACCTTACCAGGGTGATGCTGCACTGTGTGTATCGGCTGACCTTGAAGAAGAATAGTGGAGCAAGATGTAGACGGGACACGCCTTCATGAGAATAAAACCAAAATGAAGCCCATACGGGCGGCGTGTAATCAGAGAGGTAAATCTTCAGAACGGAGAGGTGTGCAATGAGATCAAGATTCTTAGTGAAGTTAGGTCTATCGGCGGCCACGGTCTTCATGTTAATGGCCCTGGCAGTTTGTGGGTATTCTGCGGATAAGCAGACAATCAGATTGGCAAGTGAATATCCGGATAAACATCCAACCATTAAAAATGGTGTTTTCCCCTGGATCGATGAAGTAAGTGAAAAAACCGGTGGGAACTTGAAGATTCAGTTTTTCAACCCCAATACGCTGGCTCCTGCTAAAGAAGCCAACGCTGCTCTGATGTCAGGAGCGGCAGACATGATATTTACGCCCAGCCAGATGTCTGCCCGGGGGAAGTTTCCGGTATCCAGCGTCGCCTTGCTGCCGTTTATGAACAAGACTGCCGAGTCAGGAAGCAGGATGGTATGGGAGCTATATGGAAAATACCCGGAAATGCAAAAAGAATTTGCAGACATGAAGGTCCTCTGGCAGTGGGTGAGTGCTCCCTTCGAGGTGCATACCACCAAAAAAGACATTCAGACTCTGGAAGACATACAAGGATTGAAACTCATAGTATGGACGGGTGATCTTGCTCGTATGGTCAGCGCACTGGGCGCCAACCCGGTGGAGACCACTCCCCATGACACCTATCTCTCCCTGCAGCGGGGAATGGCTGATGGCGTCGTCTGCCCCATTGCTCCGATGAAGGCATACAAGATCAGTGATGTCACCAAGTACCATATCATTTTAGGCCTCATGACAACGCACTTTTACGCGGGCGTAAACCTTGACAAATGGAATAGTCTGCCGGCTGACATGCAGCAGGTTCTTGTTGATACTACCGGTCTCAAAATGGTTGAGGTTTCAGGAAAAACGCTCGATACCGGTGCTGCGAAGGACACCGAGTGGATGAAGGAAAAGGGACATAAATTTACGATTCTCTCAGGGGAGGAGCGGGCTAAGTGGCAAGCCAAAACCCAGCCTATTGTCGACGAGTGGGTCAAGAAGATGGAGGACCAGGGCTTTTCTAATGCACGCCAGATTGTTGAAGATGCCTACGCAATAAGTGCCAGATAGAGTCAGGATACCGAAAAAGGCCGTCGGTTGATGCGAGCTGGCGGCCGGCGGCCTCTCGGGAAGGGCTTGAATAGGCAGCGAGAATTTACATCTTAGGGGCAAGGCGAGGTTAACATGCGAAGCGTGATCGCAAAAACAGTTGAGTCGCTGCGTAGAATTTTGCAACCTGTAGTCAAGGTGATGTATTACATCAGTGGCGCGCTGTTGTTTCTGATGCCCATCCCGGTAATACTTGATGTCGTATTTAGGTTCACCCTCTCCAAAAGTGTTCCTGGTGCAATAGAAATTGAAGAATTTTTGCTCTGCCTGACCATCTTTTTCGCTTTGGCTTTTGTTCAATGGAGAGGTGAGCATGTAAAAATCGATCTGTTTACCAAGCGTTTTCCGCAATGGGTACAGGACCTGCTGGAAGTTGGCATGTATTCGGCGGCGGCCCTGTTTTTTGCTCTGATGAGTTCGTCACTCTTTCATGACGGCAGCAAAAGACTTGCCAGCAATGAGATCAGCTTTTCCCTCAATATTCCCATCGGGCCGTTTCGGTATATGGCAGCATTCGGTGCCGCTGTTCTGGCGCTCGCAGTCCTGGCAACGCTTCTGGAAGCCATTGTCAGGGTGCTAGATTCGAAGCGGGCTGCCTGGCTTATCCTGCCTCTTACACTCGGTATCGGTCTCGTTCTCTTACCTGCACTTGGTTATTTTCCCGAGAATCTCGAAGGGGCCCAGGCCGGTCTCACCGGTATGTGCCTGTTGTTTACTCTGATATTTTTGGGAATGCCTATCGGCTTCGGTATGGCGATCGTCGGTTTCGCAGGGATGACCGTGATTTACCAGGGGGCTGCCCCAGCTCTGGGAATGATCGGTATCGTTTCCTATTCCCAGGCTGCAAGCTATATGTTTACGGTTGTTCCGATGTTTATTCTGATGGGACAATTCGCCTATCATTCAGGAATTAGTGCTGATCTGTTCAGAACCGGTCAAGTATGGCTGGGAAGACTGCCGGGAGGCTTGGCCATGTCGTCTGTCGGTGGGTGCGCCGGTTTTTCAGCAGTGTGCGGCGACAGTCTGGCCACTGCTGTCACTATGGGGACCGTGGCACTTCCCAGCATGAAAGAGAACAAATATGACATGAGCCTGGCTACCGGCAGCTTGGCCGCCGGAGGGACTTTGGGGATACTTATCCCGCCAAGCGCTGCCTTTATTTTCTATGCAATCGTAACCGAAGAGTCAATCGGTGAGCTGTTTCTGGCTGGAATTCTGCCGGGAGTTATGCTGACGACAATATTCATGATAGCCATCTACATTCGTGCCCGAATCAATCCGCAGCTTGCTCCCCCAGGTGTGCGGACCACTTTCGTGGAAAAGTTGATTTCCTTGAAAGGCGTAATTGGTATGCTCACCATTTTTCTACTGATTATGGGTGGAATTCTGAGCGGCACATTCAGCCCGGTAGAGGGTGGTGCTGTCGGCGTTGTCGGAGCTTCCACTTATGCGGCACTGAAAGGAAGATTGACTCTTGAAGTAATCAAACGTTCGGTTTTCGAAACCCTGTTTATCACCTGCAAGCTCATCATGATCCTGATCGGGGTCGGCATCCTGGGTTATTTCCTGGCTGCTACCCGTCTTCCTTTTGAGATTGCAGAGTTTTTTGCCGGGTTGGCGATAAACCGTTACCTCGTTTTCGCCGGTATTATCGGGATGCTGATAGGGCTCGGCTGTGTTCTGAACGTAATTCCGATGATCCTTCTGGTGCTGCCTACAATCTTTCCCACCGTGACGACTCTGGGGTTTGATCCAATCTGGTTTGGGGTTGTGTGTGTACTGGTTATGGAGATGGGGCAAATCACTCCGCCTATCGGGGTAAATGTTTTTGCGATTCACAGTGTGGCCAAAGACGTTCCGATGGAGAAGATATTTGTCGGAATCGTACCGTTTTTTATCGGCATGATCATATGCGTAGCAATATTAGTGGTGTTTCCACAGATAGCCTTATTTCTGCCGAGCCTGTTATTTTAATACTCTGACCGGAAGCAAACTCAATTTACAAATTCAAGAATCTCAAATCAGTACTCTGTTGTTCTGCTTTAGGTATTTCGAGATGCTGACCCAGTAGTGACAAGGAACCCAAAATGCCCGAATTAGATCAACTAAAGTTTCCCGACACCGCCGAGATTGATACACTGCTCAATGCCCAGGAGTATCTCGACAGCATGGGAAGTTGAGAGAAAGTGTAAACTAGGAGAAATTGACATGGTAAATACTATATTCTCAGCAACTGGCTGCGCACGCTGCAACATTACCAAAAAGTATATGCGGGATAACGGTATCGACTACCAAGAGCTCGATATAAAAGCAGACGGGAAAGATGCTTTCTCGCAATTCTATAGAGAGAACCGCAGCGATATTTTTCGGGACAAGGATGGGGTTGAATTCCCTGTTTTTACCAATGGAGAGGTCATTCGTCAGGGTGTTTCCGTCGTTATAGGTTATCTGATCGCCGGGGATAGCCTCAAAGGTTTTATCGGCAGGAGTGCACTCCATGGTGAATGGTTGGACGGTATCGATATCTCAGGTGGTGATCCCGCACATACAGAAGCACTGGTTAAGGTTTTCGAACGGCTGAAAGAAAGCGGCCTGAAAATTCAGGCGGTAACTTCGGGCGGCAACAACGAAGTGTTGGCAACTGTTCTGCAAAAGGGGCTTGTTGATCGATTGATAGTGGACGTCAAAGGGCCAACTGAGCTCTATTCGAGTCTCACCGGGTCTCAGGTTGCCGAAGATGACCTTGCACGCTCGATAAAGCTTGCGGCAACTGCTCCGGAATGTAGCTTTATCACAACCATTGCACCCGTTTCCCGCTCTGACGATACGATTGAGTATCTTTCTCCCGAGGAGATCGCTGCAACCGCGCAGCTTATCGAGAAGGCAAGCGGCAGCAAAAAGAATCCCTATACGCTCTGTCCGTTTGACCCGAAAACTTGCGGAGATGAGCGTTTCAGCTCTTTGGAGCCGCTTCCTGCATCGGCCTTCTTTAAATACAGAACTGCTGCTCGCAGGTATCAGGTGATGACAGAGATCAAGAAGTAATTCCGTCATCAGAATCGTCAATCTTGCCGCCCCTCAACTCCTGCCGGGGTGGCACACCTCCTTATATGACATGATGCTTGGATCAGATCTTCGTTTGCAACCTCTCGGGTTTCACTACCGCCTGCGCTTGCAGTATTTTGCCACACCCGCAGCGCAGCAGAGAGAGGAGACCGTACCTTTCTCCTTTAAGTACTCGTATTGTGCCAAGTAGACAGCCTATGCTTTTTTCTTGACAACAATCTGTACACAAAATAATTTACCACTATACAAAACATGGTAACGCCATGCGAAACTGGCGTTACTCCTGATGAATGATATTTACTGACAGAATTAGCTGGGCTGGTGATCTGCGGGAATCAAAGTGTCAGGTTGGATATTTATTCAATTGTCTGCAGTCTAAATCGATTTGGTTCTCAGGTCAAATAATTAGCAGTCCGATCACTTAACTACAAATAGGAAATGGTACAGCAGCCTCAAATTGATCCCGGTGATCTTAAAACCTCCAAACTGTTCGATCTCAATGGCAAGGTTGCCTTGATCACAGGGGCCTCTGGAGCTCTGGGGACTGCTGTGGCTAAGGGGCTTGCGGTAAACGGAGTTGACCTTGTCCTTTCCAGTATTGATAACGATGGTTTGCAGGTGCTCTCCAAGGAGGTCCGGGCACTCGGCGTCAAAGTCCTGCCTGCCTATTGCGATGTAACCAGTGAGTCTCAGGTTGAGGAGATGGTTAAGGAGGCGATAGCTGAATTTGGTAAAATAGATGTCTTAGTCACTTGTGCGGGGCTGGCTCACAGGGAGTTGTTAGTCGATCAAAGTCTTGATAATTGGCGTCAAGTGATGGACGTCAATGTGCAGGGAACCTTACTTTGCTGCAAGGCCGTGGCCAAAGAGATGATCAACTGTGGAGACGGGGGCAGCATCATAACGATTGGCTCGGTGCGCGGTCATCACGGCCATCGTGATGGGTATACGGGTTACGGCACCAGCAAAGCTGCGGTACATTACCTTACGAAAACACTCGCCTTTGAGTGGGCTGAGCACAATATTCGCGTAAACAGTATTGCTCCTTGTATTTTCTGGTCAGATCTTACCGAACCGGTGCTCAGTGATGAGAAAAATGCGCAAAAGTATCTTGACCGCATACCTCTGGGACGGGCTGCGATTCCAGAAGATTTTCTAGGTTCCGTAGTGTTTCTGGCCTCCTCTGCCAGTTCTATGGTTACCGCCCATATACTTTCTGTGGACGGTGGCGTTGTTGGTGGTTAATAGTTGTAAGGCTCTGAGTTTATACTAGCCGAGTAGTGATAGTATTCAAATTTGTCGAGCATGGTGGTTGATAACACATTGGCACCACTACCTGAGGAAGGAGATTGACATGAGAAATGTAGTCATTGTATCCGCGTCTCGAACTGCTGTTGGGAATTTTGGTGGCAGCCTCAAAGATATACCCGTTGTTGATCTGGGGGCGACGGTCTTGAAGGAGACGTTGAAAAAAGTTGCTCTCCGGCCGGAAGTCTCTGAACTGCAAACGCAATTGGCGCCTGACAGCCTGAAAGATGCAGCTATGATCGACTTGGAACAGAAAAGATACGATTACGACCCTTCCTCTCAGCCTATTGGTGTTGATGAGGTTATCATGGGCAACGTTGTCGGTGCTGCCCAGGGACAAAATGTCGCCAGACAGGCAATGATTTATGCCGGGCTAGCCAAGGAGACCCCTGCTTTTACCCTCAACAAAGTTTGTGCCTCGGGAATGAAGGCTGTCGCCTTGGCGGCACAATCTATCCAGGTGGGTGATGCCGATGTTGTCCTGGCTGGAGGCATGGAGAACATGAGCAGGATTCCATATGCAATGACCAAAGCCAGATGGGGTGCGCGTATGGGGGATGCTGAGATGACCGATCTTGTGGTCTTCGATGGTCTTTACGAGATTTTTTACGGTTATCACATGGGTATTACGGCTGAGAATATTGCTGAAAAATATGATATCGCCCGAAACGAGCAGGACGAACTGGGGGCTCTGAGCCATCAGCGAGCCCGTGATGGTATCAACCAGGGGAAATTTGAAGCCGAGGTTGTTCCGGTTGGTATCCCGCAGCGAAAAGGAGATCCGCTAATTTTTGCAATAGATGAGCGGCCGATGGATACCAGTGTCGAAAAAATGGCGAAGCTGCGACCGGCTTTTAAAAAGGACGGAACTGTCACCGCGGGGAATGCGTCCGGTATCAATGACGGTGCTGCCGCTTTATTGCTGATGTCCGAAGACAAAGCTGCAGAACTGGGCCTTAAACCGCTGGTTAAAATACGAGCTTCTGCATCTGGCGGGGTAGATCCAGCCTATATGGGGCTGGGCCCGATTCCTGCAATTCGCAAAATATTAAAACAGGAAAACTTAACCATTGGTGACTTCGGTACCATCGAGTTGAACGAAGCTTTTGCTGCTCAGGCAATCGGCTGCATTCGTGAACTAAACTGCGATATGGAATCAACCAATAAACTCGGCAGCGGAATTTCAATCGGTCATCCGATTGGTTGTTCTGGAGCACGCCTCCTTGTTACCCTGGTGCATACGATGCTGCGGGATGGAGACGACCTCGGCCTGGCCTCGCTCTGCATAGGTGGCGGACAAGGAATGGCGCTTGCATTGGAGCAGGTTTAGATTATTTTTTGATAAATAATCGTAAACAAATTTGAAGGAGATTTATTAGATGAGCAACGCGATAGAAAAGGCACTCCTGGTGCTGTCTAATTTCGCGGACGGAAACGCTCCAATTGGTACGGTTGAGTTGGCAGAGCGTCTTAATTTTAACAAGACCACGGCCAGCAGGATACTCAATACCTTGAAACGGCATAATTTTCTGGAACAAAATCCATATACCAAGCAGTACAGTCTAGGTCCAGCCGTGGCGCAACTTGGAAAAGCTATCACTCAGAGTCTGAGCGGCCAGACGACAATTATTGCCCAGCCATATTGCAATCGGCTGCGTGATCAGATCGGCGAAACGGTACACTTCCAAGTTTTATCGGGTAATCATTTTTATTTAGCCTATGAAGCCCGAGGGTCTAACCCTGTCTCGGTGGCTATCGATGTGGGGGATACCGTCTATCCAACAATTCATTCCGGAGCCAAAGCAATTGCGGCATTCAGTGATCCGGTCCAGATAGATAAATGGTTGAATGGACAGTTACCGGTCTTTACTTCAAGGTCCATAACTGATCCTCGTAAAATAAGGGCTATGTACGATAAGTTCACAGAGCTTGGCTATGCAATAGATGACCGGGAATATTCAGATAATATTTACGCGATTTCTTCTCCCGTATTCAACAACAACGGCACGCCTGTCGCCGCCGTGGTGGTGGTTGTTCCCTACAGCAGGAGAAAGAATTGTGAAAGGAAGGAAGTGATTCAGGCGATGAAAGAGACTGCTGGTTTGATCTCCAGCCGCTTGCTGTATCCTGGGCCTGGTCCTGTGAAAAGCTCGAAAAAGATAAAACCGATTCCCCAACTAGATCAACAAAAATCTGTCGATCAGCTATATTGATTTCGACCGTTGCAGGAAAAATTAAACGGTAAAGAGTAAGCTCACT
>Ga0316197_10003935_pt1 | contig 10561 bp, 9 predicted proteins | sample OudBiesiAoxic_MG_FD_204939 | JGI IMG/M metagenome (GOLD analysis project Ga0316197, IMG submission 204939) | Coastal sediment microbial communities from Oude Bieten Haven, Netherlands - site A oxic | ecosystem: Environmental > Aquatic > Marine > Coastal > Sediment | place: Netherlands... | reverse complement strand
TCGCCCTCGTCGGCGCGATCGGCGCGTCGAGCGACAGCTCCTTCTCGATTCCCGATTCGGAGTCGAAGAGCGGATTCGACACGCTCGACGAATACTTCGGTGGTGCGGGTTCCGGACGCTCCGGGTCGGTCATCTTCCGCGCCGACCAGGGCGTCGACGACCCCGAAGTCGTCGAGGCCATGACCGAGCTGTTCGACGAGGTCGCGGCGATCGACGGTGTCACGCTGACCAGCCCGTACTCGCCTGCCGGCGCCGCCATCGGGCTGATCGCCACCGAGGGGCCGCTGGCCGGCCAGGTCGCCTACGCCCAGGTCGACCTCTCCGTGAACCTGAGCGAGACACAGACCGGCGAGATCGGGAGCGAGATCGCCGAACTGGCGCCGACCGACATCGAGGGCTTGCAGGTCGAGGTCGGTGGCCAGGCGCTCGGCGAGTTCGAGCCGCCCGAGTCGGAGCTCATCGGCCTCGGCTTCGCCATCGTCATCTTGATCCTGTCGTTCGGTTCGGTACTGGCCATGGGCCTGCCGATCGGTGTCGCGCTGTTCGGCGTCGGCATCGGGGCCGGTTTGATCACGCTGCTGTCCAACGTGATCTCGGTGCCCGACTTCGCCGTGACGCTCGGCGCCATGATCGGTATCGGCGTCGGCATCGACTATGCGCTCTTCATCGTCACCCGGTACCGCGAGGGGTTGAAGGCGGGGCTCGATCCCGAGCAGTCGACCGTCGTGGCGCTCGACACCGCCGGGCGCGCCGTGGTGTTCGCCGGGTTCACCGTGGTGATCTCGTTGCTCGGCATGTTCATCATGGGCCTGTCGTTCATCAACGGACTCGCCACCGGCGCGGCGGTCACCGTCCTCGTCACGATGATCGCCTCGGTCACACTGCTGCCCGCCCTGCTGGGCTTCGCGCAGCGCAAGGTCGAGGTGTCGCGTTGGCGCGGGGTGATCGCTGCCGGCCTGGTGGCGTTGGCGCTCGTCGGCGTGGGGCTCAGCATCCAGCCGCTCCTGATCGGTCTGCCGCTCGCCGTCGTCGTCATGATCGCCTCGTTTGCGGTCGCGCCCCTGCGCAAGGAGCTGCCGCCGCGCAAGGAGAAGCCGCTGCGTCAGACCTGGGCGTACAAGTGGAGCCGCTTCGTGCAGCACCGCCCGTGGCCGATCGCGATTGTCACCACGATCTTCCTGCTCCTGATGTCGGTGCCCGTCCTCGGCCTGCGTCTCGGGTTCTCCGACGAGAGCAACTTCGCCGAGGGCACCACGACGCGTGCCGCCTACGACCTCACCAGCGAGGCGTTCGGTCCCGGCACCAACGGACCGTTGATCCTCACCGCCGAGCTGTCGTCGCCCCAGGATCTCCAGGTGCTCGGGGAGCTCACGGGCACGCTGCAGGCCACCGATGGCGTCGCCGACGTCGTGGGTCCGCTGCCGAACACCGGCGATCCGGCGACCGCCGAGGCGGCGATCATCCGCCTGACGCCCACAACGGGTCCACAGGACGAGGCGACCGCCGACCTGGTCAATGCGTTGCGCGACGACGTCGTGCCGTCGGTGACCGACGGAACGGACGTGGTCGTCAACGTGTCGGGGTCGGTCGCCGCGAACATCGACTTCAGCTCGTATCTCGCTGAGCGCATCCCGTACTTCTTCGCTGCGGTGCTCACCCTGTCGTTCCTGTTGTTGATGATGGTGTTCCGGTCGGTGCTCGTGCCGCTGAAGGCCGTCATCATGAACATGCTCTCGATCGGTGGTGCCTATGGCATCGTCGTCGCGGTGTTCGGTTGGGGGTGGGGGGCTTCGTTGTTCGACACCGCCGGCGGCCCGATCGAGCCGTTCCTGCCGATGATGATGTTCGCGATCGTCTTCGGACTGTCGATGGACTACGAGGTGTTCCTGTTGTCGCGCGTGAAGGAGGAATTCGACCGGACCGGCGACCCGAAGGGTTCGGTTGCCGACGGCCTTGCCGCCACCGCCCGTGTGATCACGGCCGCCGCGGCGATCATGATCGTGGTGTTCGCCGGGTTCGTGCTCGAGGACAACCGCATCATCAAGATGTTCGGCCTCGGACTGGCATCGGCAGTGTTCCTCGACGCGACGTTCGTGCGCATGTTGCTGGTTCCGGCCACCATGGAACTGCTCGGTGCCCGGAACTGGTGGTTGCCGAAGTGGCTCGACCGGATCCTGCCGACGCTCAACGTCGAAGGCGGGACACACACCAGCGCCATCGCCCTCGCCCACGAAGAGGAACAGCGCGAGAACGAAGAACGCGACCGGCAACTCGTCGACGCCTGATTACATCAGGGGTCAGACCCGCGATGTAATCGCAGTTCTTTCCGAACCGAGAACGGATCGGGAACGATCGGAGTCCTGTGTACGGCGATGCCGACCGCTGCCTAGGTTGCCGGCATGAGTTGGATCCGCAAGAACCTGAAGATCGTGTTGCCGGTGACGCTGGTCGTCCTCGCCGGCGTCGCCTATCTCGCAATCGGCGTGTTCGGGGTGCACACCCTCTTCATCGACGACACGGTCGACGACGCCGGCCCGGTGTTCGACTCCGGCGTCGCGGCCAACGACATCATCCCGGACGATCCGGCGACAACGGAGCCGACCCCGGCCGAGGCGCCGGTCGAGACCACGGGCGAGGCAACCGGGGACGCAGTCACCGGCGGCCCTGCCGACACCGCTCCGGTCGTCACCGAGGCGCCCTCGCCCGAGATCGTCACGTTGGCTCAGGGCTCGTTCATCCCCCTCGGTCGGTACTCGGGTCAAGGTACGGCGCTCGTGCTCAACGACGGCACCGAGCAGCGGTTCCTCCGGTTCGAGAACTTCTCGACCGACAACGGCCCCGATCTCCGGGTGTACCTCGCGAACAGCGACGCAACCGCTGACCAGGGCACCTTCGACGACGACTTCGTGGACCTCGGGGTACTCCGCGGCAACATCGGTGACCAGAACTACGAGATCCCGCCCGAGGTCGACCTCTCGGTCTACGACACCGTCGTGGTGTGGTGCGTCCGGTTCTCGACCGGCTTCACCGCCGCCGATCTCCTCGCCGCCTGATCACCATCCGATCACTCGGGCGCGAGACGTCCGAATGACATCGTGCCGCTCGCGCCGCGTATCGCCTCGATCGGGTCGCGGACGTCATCGATGTAGCCGAGCGCGTAGGCGCCGATGCGGTAGCCCATCAGCCGCAGCAGGTCGTCGGGCAGCGTCTCGGCGACCTCCCGGGGAACCGACAGGTACTGGTTCTCCTCCTGGCGCAACCAGCCGACGTCGTACGTGATGTTGAGGCCCACCCGGGTCTCGTCGGACGTGTTGGCCCCGCCACCGTGGTACACCTTGCCGGTGTACAGCAGACACGAGCCGATCGACATCTCGGCGGGCACGGTCTCGTCGACGGTGTGGCCGTGCTCGTTCGGCAGGTCCTGGCTCCCCGGCATCAGGCGGGTCGCGCCGTTGGCCTCGGTGAAGTCGGTGAGCGCCCAGATCGTGTTGCACTGCACGTGGTGGTCGCTCGGGAACTCGAAGAAGTCGAACGCCCATTGGTCACGGTGGATCGACTGGCCGGGCGAGTCGGGACCGATCGAGATCACCTGTGTGAGATGCAGCTGATAGCTCTGGGCGCGGTCGAGGAGCTTGCCGGCCACGTCGAGGATCGTCGGATGCTGGATCAGCGCATGGCTCGAGGGTGACCTGGCCACCAACGCGCCCGTTCGCTTCGTGTTGCGGCCGGAGAAGTCGTCGCTGCCCGGCGGGGTCGCTTCGATCCAGGGCGCCATCTCCGCGCTGATCCGGGAGATCAGCTCGGTGGCGGCGAGGTCGTCGATGATCAGCGCGCCGTCGCGGCGCAGTACTTCGTGGATCTCCTCGCTGCTCGACGTTGCGGGCAGATGCACGACGGCCATGTCGCGACCGTAGCTGCCACGATTCGGGCTCCGAGATGCGAGACTCGTCGTCGTGTCGGCCATCATCGAGACCCGGGGGCTGGTCATGCAGTTCCCGTCGACCCGGGCCCTCGACGAACTCGACGTGACGATCCCGTCGGGCGTCACCGGCCTCGTCGGTGCCAACGGCGCCGGCAAGACGACGTTGATCTCGTTGACGCTCGGGCTGTTGCGGCCGACGTCGGGGTCGATCTCCGTGCTCGGGATGTCGCCCGCCACCGATGGCCCACAGCTCCGAGCCATGATCGGCTACGGCCCCGAGCGCAACCTGCTTCCCGACGACCTGCGTGCCTACGACTTCGTGCGTCATCTCGCCGAGGTGAAGGGTCTGCCCCGCGACGAGGCGCGCAGCCGGGCGAGTGATTCGTTGTACCTCGTCGGCCTGGGGGAAGAGCGCTTCCGGGCGCTCGGCACGATGTCGACCGGCCAGCGTCAGCGCGTGAAGCTCGCCCAGGCGATCGCCGCCGACCCCCGCTTCATCGTGCTCGACGAACCCACCGACGGCCTCGACCCGGTGCAGCGCGACGAGATGTTGAACATCATCGTCCAGGTCAACCGCAGCTTCGGGATCGACGTGATGCTGTCGTCGCACGTGCTCGAGGAGGTCGAGCGGGTCTGTGATCACGTTGTTGCGCTGTCGGAGGGGCGGCTGATCGCCCAGGGTTCGATGGACGAACTCGCGGGTGCTTCGGCGGGGATCGAACTCGAACTGGTCGAACTGACCGACCGGCCCACGGCGATCGACGACGTCGTGACGACGCTGGTCGAGGCCGGGGCCGGCGTGCGCCGCTCGGGTGCCGTGCTCTCGATCAGGGGCCTCCCCGACGGCGAGCTGTTCGATCTCGCCGCCGCCGCCGTGGCAGGGGCCGGCGCGCGTGTACGCAAGCTCGGCCAGCACCGCCGGAGTCTCGACGACATCTTCACCGAGGCGCCGACAACCGACGACGGGGGCGCATCGTGAGCGGGCGCGGCGATGCCCGGATCGTCGAGCGTGGCTTCCAGCGTTACGAGGGTCCGCGCTCGGGGGTCGGCGGAGCCATCCGCAGCGTCAGTTGGCAGAGCATCCGCGCCACGCTCGGCCTCGGGCGGCCGGCACGCACGAAGATCTTCCCGGTCATCGCCGTCGTGATCGCCTACGTCCCGGCGATCGTGTTCGTCGGTATCGCCGTGTTGATCCCGGGCGACATCCTCGAGCCGGAGGAGGTCGCCGACTACCCGGGCTACTACGGCTTCATCATCTTGGCGATCGTGCTCTTCTCGGCGCTGGTCGCGCCGGAGGTTCTCGTGTCCGATCGCCGCAACGGGATGCTCGCGATGTACCTGTCGACACCACTCGACCGCCGCACGTACCTCACCGCGAAGGCCGTCGCCGTGATCGCCACGCTCGGTCTCGTCACGCTCGGCCCGCCGGTGCTGTTGCTGATCGGCTACACGGTCGAGAGCGCCGGCCCCGACGGTGTCGACGGATGGTTGTGGACGCTGGTGCGGATCGTCGCGTCCGGTATCGCAATCTCGGCGGCGTTGGCCGCGGTGTCGATGGCGGCGTCGAGCCTGACCGACCGACGAGCGTTCGCGGCGATCGGCATCGTGCTGCTCGTACTGGCGTCGCCGATCCTCGCCGCCGCGCTGGTCGACGGCGCCGAACTCTCCCCGTCGTTCCGCCTGCTCGACATCTCCACGATGCCGTTCGAACTGGTCTTCAGGATCTTCGACCAACCGGGCAACTTCCCCGAACTCTCGACCTGGAGCGTGCTCGCCGGCAACCTGGTCTGGACGCTCGGTGGCATCGCCGTGGTGTGGTGGAGGTACTCGAAGCTGGTGATCGCCCGATGAGCGAGTTGCCACCTCCTCGCCCCGGCCTGCCCGCACCGACCGCGGATCAGCCTCCGGTCACCTCGGCGTTGCCGCTGAGCGGGATGATCGCGGTGAACGCCGTGTCGAAGTACTTCGGGTCGGTGGTGGCGGTGAGCGACGTCAGCTTCGCCGTCGACGGTGGCGTGACCGCCTTGCTCGGCCCCAACGGCGCAGGCAAGTCGACGCTGTTCCGGATGATGTGCGGTCTCACCCCTCCGTCGCGCGGCAGCGTCGACGTCCTGGGTCGAGACCCTCGTGACGATCGTGACGTGCGCGGCCGCATCTCGCTCGTGCCCCAGCAGGACGCACTCTTCGATCACCTGAGCGCGTCGGAGTTCCTCGAGTTCGCTGCCCGCACGCACGGCGTGATCGACCCGGACGCCGCAGCGCGGCATGCGTTGTCGATGGTCGACCTCGCCGACGTCGGCGCGAAACCCGTCGGCCAGTTCTCCAAGGGGATGCGCCAGCGGGTGAAGGTCGCCGCGGCGCTCGTCAACGATCCCGAGGTCCTGATCCTCGACGAACCGCTGACCGGACTCGATCCGGTGCAGCGACGTCACATGATCGCGCTGTTCCACCAACTGGGCGACGAGGGTCGCTGCGTGCTCGTGTCGAGTCACGTGCTCGACGAGGTGGCACGCCTCGGCTCGCGGGTCCTCGTGATCGCGCAGGGACGCTTGGTGGCGACCGGCGACTACCGAGATCTGCGCGAGCTGATGGACGATCGGGCCCACCGCATCAGGATTGCCACATCGGATCCGCGCCGGCTCGCGACGGCGCTGGTCGAGCGGGAGTTGGCAGCGGGGGTCTCGATCGGCGAACACAGCGTGCTCGTCGACACGCTCGACGTCGACGCCCTCGGACGCCGGCTCGCACCGATCAGCGTGGAGTTGGGTGTTCGTCTCACCGAGGTTGCTCCGCTCGACGACGACCTCGAGTCGGTGTTCCGCTATCTGGTGGAGGGACGATGAGCGAGATCGGGGCCCCGGCTCGTCATGTGGCCCCGACGGTCGCGATCGGCCTTGCGTACCAGGTGGTGCTCCGCCAGCTGACGAGTCGCGGCCGGCTCATCGGCCTCTCGCTGCTCGCGCTGGTCGCGCCGCTGTCGGGATGGGCGCTCGGCTCGGCCGACGCGTCGCTCGACGACGCCGTGAACCTCGTGGCGGGCGTCGGCCTCGGGCTCGTCCTGCCGATCGTGTCGTTGGTGTTCGGTGGGGCGGCACTCGGCGAGCTGCGCGAGGACAAGACGCTGGTGTATCTCTGGTTGCGGCCGATGGATCGCTGGCCGATCGTCGTCGGCGCGGCACTCGCCGCGATGACCCTGACGGCTCCGATCGTGCTGATCTCGATCGTGGCGGCGGCGATCCTGACCGGTGCCGGCAACGGCATCGTGTTCGGCACACTCCTCGCCACCGTCGTGGGGTTGATCGCCTACGTCAGCGTGTTCACCCTGTTCGGTGTCTGGCTCAAGCGCTTCATCGTGTGGGGGCTCGCCTACATCCTGATCTGGGAGGGCTTCATCGCCCAGGCCGGCGCCGGCGTCGCGCGGGTGGCGCTTCGCAAGTACACCCGCTCGATCCTGGTCGAGCGGACGGGCGCCGACCTCGACCTGGCCGACTTCGGCCTGGCGACCGGGATCGTCATCCCCCTGATCGTCGCCGTCGCCGCCCTGGCGATCGCGGCCTGGCGCCTCGCCAACCAGGACATCGACTGACGCAGGCCCATCGACAGCGATCCGATGTCACATCGTGCCGGGCCCAGTGTGACGCCATGAGTCGACGGCTGCGCGGATGTTCTGGCGTTGGTCGCCGAGGCCGTACCGGGGTCGGCGCGATCGGCTGTCGCCCGAAGCGCAGGGCGACGCTCAGTGGGTGGCGACGCAGAACTCGTTGCCTTCGGGGTCGGCGAGAGTCGTCCACTGCATGCCGTACTCGTTCTTGTCGTGCACCACCGTGGCGCCGAGGCCGACGAGTCGCTCGACCTCGGCGGCCCGGTCGTCGGCCTGCATGTCGAGGTGCACCCGATTCTTCACCGTCTTGCCCTCCGGGACCTGGATGAACATCATCAGCGGGTCGTCGCCGGCGCCGGGGATGCGTGCGAAGAACTCGCTGGCCGCCATCTCGCCTTCGCGGTCGATCGGGCGGCCGACGGCGGCTGACCAGAACTCGGCCACGCGGAGAGCGTTGGCGCAGTCGAAAGTGATGGCGGCGACGTGCAGGCTCATGTGCACAGCTTGCCATGCCGCCGACGGCGGTGTGTCCGGGCGGACGGTCAGGCCGCGGTGACGGTCAGGCCGTGGCGCGGGTCTTGCGGAGGATCGGGTCGGCGACGCCGAGCGTCTTGTCGGCGAGCGACATGACCCGGCCGGCGGCGCCGGGCGTGGTGTTGTCGACGAGGTTGCCCATCACGGCGAGCGTGATGTTGGCGATGGCGTTCGTGCTCACCGACAGCCGCAGGCCTGGCTTCAGGATCCACGGATGGCCGATCAGGAACGAGAACCGGCGACCGGTCCGGAGGAACGCATCGAAGCGTTCGCCGACCAGTTGGTCGTAGCGGGCGGGGGCGGTGGCCGGATCGTCGAGGAACAGGTCGGCGGCGAGCATGCCCGATTCGAGTCCGTAGTCGATGCCCTCGCCGTTCATCGGGTTGACGAGACCGGCAGCGTCACCGATCGCGACCCAACCGGGACCGTGGCGACGCTGCGTCGACATCGGCAGTCGCCATGCCCGGGGGCGTTCGAGGTTGGGGCCGAGATCCCAGTCGTCCTGGACGAGGTGGCGGTACGCCTCGAGCAGGGTGTTCAGGTTGAGCTTCTTGAAGCCCTTCATCGTCGAGAGGGCGCCGACGCCGATGTTGACGGTGCCGTCGCCCGCCGGGAACATCCAGCCGTACCCGGGGATCGCCGTGCCGTCTTCGTCCCTGAGCGACAGACACGCCTCGAGGTGGACGTCGGTGTGTCGAGGCGTGGCGGCGTAGGTGCGGATCGCAAGTCCGAACGGCTCATCGGGGATCCGGTCGGCGCCCAGCATGCGCGCGACGGCGCCCTGAGCCCCGGCGGCGACCACCGTGAGGTCGGCATCGAACCGATTCCCGCCGGCCTCGACGCCGGTGACGCGTCCCGTGTCGTCGATCACCGGGATGGCCTCGGTCTCGAACACGATCTCGGCACCCGCCTCGACGGCGGCGTCCATCAGCGCGGCGTCGAGCCGGCGGCGCGGCCACACCGCTCCGTGGTCGGGGAATCGATCGGTCGTGGGCCAGTCGAGCTCGCGTACCTGCTTGCCGGCGATCATCCGCAGGCCCCGGATCTGGTGCGCGTCGTCGAGCGGGATCTTCAACTCGTTCAGCGCGCCGATCGCCCGGGGGGTGAGGCCGTCGCCACACACCTTGTCGCGACCGTGGGCGCCCTTCTCGAACACGATCACTCTGGCGCCGGATCGTGCCGCCTGGATCGCCGTTGCTGCACCGGCCGGTCCGGCGCCGATCACGGCGATGTCGACTGATTGCGAACTCACGGCCTCCACGCTGCCGGAATCCCGCCCGAAATGCACCGTCGAGCGCCCGAAGTCACCCTCCGCACCGGCGTTGCGTGACGGTGTCGGCGGCCCATCCCACCCGAATCCGCCCGCAAGCGTGGATGGGTCGGCAGGGGCGCGACCTTCAAGCTCGGCGAACCAGCACCCGGCTACGACCGCTGACCAGGCACGGCCGGCATCGTCCACGGTGCCCCGCCCGTTCAGCGAGGGGCCATGGCCGTTCCGGTGCCCGTCGCCGGGAGCACCCTCGGTACGGTCGGACGCTTCGACCGCATCATCGAGAAGGGGACGGGTTCATGGAGATCGAGGGGTTGAAGGCGATCATCATCGGCGGAGCATCGGGCTTCGCCCGGGCGACCGCCGAGCGCATCGCGGCGGGTGGCGGCTCGGTGGCGATCCTCGACCGCGAGGAGTCAGCTGGAGCCGAGGTCGCCCAGCAGCTGGGTGGCACGTGGCATCCGACGAACGTGCTCGACTTCGAGGGGATCGCCGTCGTGATCGACGAAGCGGTCGCAGCACTCGGCGGACTGCAGGTCGCCGTGAACACCGCTGGTGGCGGCAAGGCGGGGCGCACGCTCGGACGCAGCGGCCCGTTCGATCTCGACGACTTCCGAGCGGTGATCGATCTGAACCTGATCGGTACGTTCAACACCAACCGGCTGTGCGCGGCGCACATGGCGGAGGGCGAACCCGACGACGACGGCGAGCGGGGCGTGCTGATCAACACGTCGTCGATCGCTGCGTTCGAGGGCCAGATCGGCCAGGTCGCCTACACCGCCGCGAAGGCGGGTATCGCCGGCATGACGCTGACGATGGCACGCGACCTCGGCTCGCTCGGCATCCGTGTCAACACGATCGCACCGAGTCTCTTCGCCACCGGACTCACCGCCGGGGTCACCGAGGACCGCGCCGCCGCCCTCACCAAGGACGCCGCGTTCCCGCGGCGTCTCGGCCGTCCCGACGAGTACGCGCGCCTGGCGATCGCGATCATCGAGAACCCGATGCTCAACGGCGACACGATCCGCCTCGACGCCGGCACCCGCTTCACGCCGAAATAGCCGTTTGCGCGACAGCTCCGGTGGTACGTCCCACCCGGGCTGCAGCGCAAACAGGGTTCTCCCAGTGGGGATCAGTACTCGAGCTGCTTGGCGAGCGACTCGACGGCGTCGATGAACTCGGTGACCATGTCCATGACGACCTGACCGGCCGACTTCGGCTGGTTCATGGTGCC
>Ga0316197_10003934_pt1 | contig 10562 bp, 12 predicted proteins | sample OudBiesiAoxic_MG_FD_204939 | JGI IMG/M metagenome (GOLD analysis project Ga0316197, IMG submission 204939) | Coastal sediment microbial communities from Oude Bieten Haven, Netherlands - site A oxic | ecosystem: Environmental > Aquatic > Marine > Coastal > Sediment | place: Netherlands... | reverse complement strand
AAAGTTGCTGGTAATATGATCTTGTTGCCCCAAGTGTCATAGTTACCGTTGCCAACTGTATGATGAGGATGCCTGGCGCGTGTTTCAATATATGGATATATTCGTTAGCACTTACTCGGTGATCAAAACGCCAAGGAACAATATAAGCAGTCTGATGTGAGTGCATGCTTGAACTGTTAAAATCTGTTACCGTTCTAATACTTCCTGCAAAGGCATTCCAAAGGCACCGGATGGTGCTTTTATTTTGAGATAGGCAGCCAATGTAGGCGCGATATCATATGGTGTGACCAGGCGGCTCACTCTTGCTGCGGGTAGGCCGGCCCCTGCAAAAATTACTGGTACGAATGTGTCGTAGCGCCAGATCGAACCGTGGGTTGAAGATACCGTCAGACCATCGAAATCGTTGATAAACACATTCGGTTCAAACACCAGGTAGATGTCACCAGAACGTTTAGGATGAAAATTGTGCAGGATCGAACGTGTCATCAGGTTGTCGGGCAGTCTATTCGTGCGCAGTGCCGTACTGGATACCGCGTAGGCAACACCGTCAAGCTTCATTAACTCTGAGGCGACAGCTCGTTCCACGCTGGCCTGGTCCAGCCCTTTTTTACGGATCTCTTCATAGTTGAGGTAGATGTAGGGGTGGAAGTAGGCTTCGATCAGTTTCTCTCCGATGCCAAATTGTTTTTTCAGAGCCTCGATGATCGGTGTTTTATCCAGCGCCTCGGTATCAACGTGGTGTGCATTGTCGATACCCAGTTCATTCATATAGCCGGGTACTTCCGGTTGCCCATGATCTGCAGAGAGTACGATCAGCGTGTTGTCCAGCCCGACCTTTTTTTCAATATAGGCAAACAGTTCAGCCAGGGTTCGGTCGAGGCGAACGAGATTGTCTTCTGTCTCCAGGCTTGAAGCGCCAAAGATATGGCCAACATAGTCGGTCGATGAAAAGCTGATGGATAGGTAGTCCGGTACGTCGTCCTGGCCAAGCTGCTCTTTGTCTAACAGGGTTTTAGCGAAATCCAGGGTCAATTCGTCACCGGCAGGACTCAATGTCAGTTTAGTCGTGAAGTACTTGTCGCCTGCGTTACCGTAAGCATGGGGAAAGATCCTTCCAAAACCTGCAAGGTCAGTTTCATAGGCTTTATCATCGGCATCCCCGAACATATATTTTGCTGCAGGGTGGGTAAGTTCCCAGGCCTTCCCGGAATAGGCCAGGGCAGGTTTGCCGGCATTCCACTGACTGACCCACTCGGGGTATTGCTCGTAATAATAATTACTGGTGACGAATTCGCCGCTGGCTTTTGAAAACCAGAAAGCTTTGCCCGCATGTCCAGCCAGCGATACCGCGCCACGATCCTTCACCGATACGGCAAAGATTTTTGATCTTCCGGCGAAGTGGATTGCCATCTCATCGCTCAGGGTGGAGGTGAGGATGTTGTTCGGTGAACGGCCTTCCACTTTTGCGGCTTTTTGGGTCGGGTCGATCTCAGATTTCTGATCAACATCAGCTCCCGCTGTCAGCAGTTTATAATCGGCATCCTCGATGTTGTAGGCGAGACGGTTCAGTTCACGGTCGAACCAGACATTTGCGACCATGCCGTGTCCTGCAGGCGTGCTGCCAGTGGCCAGAGAAGTATGGCCAACTATGGTCTCCGTGTTGGCGTGCTGGTAGTTGGCATTGGTGTAATGGATGCCCTGATCCATCAGGTAACGGAAGCCGCCGTCGCCCAGCACATCGTTAAAGCGGCTCGGCAGATCGCCACGCAGAGCGTCGACGGTTATTTGCAGGATAAGTTTAGGTCGTTTTTCAGCTTGAGCTGAAGCACCTATTGTGATCAGTAAAAATAGTAGAAACACCTGGAGTACGGTTAGTCTATGTCTTGTTTTAAACATGAAAGATAATCCTGTTGGTGAAAGCAAGCACTATATAATTTAAAAATATATTATAACCTGCTTCACTATCAAGGTCGTCACAGATGCGTTGTGTGGTTCCAGCAAAAGTACTCCATGAAACGAAATCTGATGTACCGGGTTCTATATCAGGTTTTTCCAGGATGGTAAGCTCTAGAGATGACTCAGTATGTATCATTATTCTGTACCTTTGGGTGACTACTTCATGGCCAGTACCTGTACGACCGCACCGTTGCCTTCATGAAATTCACCTTCATGTATGTCGCGCACGCACTCTTGCAGGTGTAAAAATCTGAGACCGTTCAGTTCGCTGCGTAGTGATCGCATATCCATCATCATCTCGGCAACGGGTGGTCCACCGGTCTTATATTCGAGTTGTGACGGAGTATATGCTTCCAGCAATATCATGCCATCATCACGCAGGCCTGCTACGCAACGACGATGTATATCCTGGCGTAAACCAGGCGGCAGATGGCAGAAGATCGAGATGATTGCATCCCATTTTTGTGTTCCGATATCGTAATCTGCGAGGTCGGCGTGTACGGTGGTGATTTCTACGCCTCGCGTTTTAGCCAGCCTGTGTGCTTTTTGCAGCCCGACATCAGAGGCATCGACAGCAGTTACTTCATTGCCTTGCTGTGCAAGCCATACAGCATTCCTGCCTTCTCCTTCCGCTAGGCAAAGTATCTTGCCGGTAGGCAGCCGATCGATCATCGAGACCAGGAAATCGTTTGCTTTCGTACCATAGGCAAAGCTCTCACTGCTGTATCGTTCATTCCACATCAAGTGCTCCAGGTGTTTATGTCTAGAAATAAAAAACCAGTGACGCCTAACTAATTACAGTTGAGTTGTTCAAGGTGTTTGCATCCACTTATTTATTATGGCTGCCGTCACAGAATGGCGCGTTTCCTGTTTTCTTGCAGCCGCATAGATAAACCGTTTCGGTTTTTTCTGCAGTAAATTCTACCGGTTGAAAATCTGTTCCCAGGTGGGAGCCGTCGCATAAAGGCTGGTTCCTGCTTCTGCCGCAGGCGCACCAGTAGTATGTTTTTCCGGTTTCGACCTGGCTAGCATAGGGCTTGTTTTGTGGAGTTAATGGTTCAGACATGATTTCTCTCGTTGGAATCGTTATAGCTATATTGTTGGTTCAGTAAGACCGGAGTACTTAACTCCTGATAGTAAAGCCATGTCACGATGCCAGGTTGCCAGGTCTTCCTTGTTGAATTTGCTCAGGGAATCATGGCCACAGGCGCGGGCCATGACCTGCATCAATATGACAGAAGCTTCAAAAAAATTCTTAAGCTGATTTGCGGATTTTTCTATATCCAATCTCTGACGTAGATCTGCTTTTTGAGTGGCGATTCCAGTCGGACAGTTATTGGTGTTACACATCCTTGCGGCAACGCAGCCGATCGACTGCATTGCGCTGTTTGAGATAGCTACGCCATCAGCGCCCAGGGCCATGGCTTTTACGAAATCGATGGGCACTCGCAAACCACCGGTTATTATCAATGTGACCTGGCCGCTTGCACCCTGCTCATCGAGATAACGACGTGCTCTTGCTAATGCAGGAATGGTCGGCACACTAATGTGATCTCTGAACATTTCAGGCGCAGCGCCGGTACCGCCGCCGCGTCCATCAAGGATGATGTAGTCAGCACTGGCATCCAGTGCAAATTGAATATCTTTTTCGATATGATTGGCACTTAGCTTAAAACCGATGGGTATGCCGCCAGTTATTTCGCGCACGTGGTCAGCCATTTTTTTGAAATCGTCAGCTGTGTGTAAGTCTTTAAATGTCGGCGGAGAGATTGCCGGTTTACCTTCAGGGATACCGCGTACCTGTGATATCTTTCCTATATTCTTATTACCAGGTAGATGGCCGCCGGTTCCTGTTTTTGCTCCCTGCCCACCTTTGAAATGAAATGCCTGAACATCTTTTAGTTTAGATTCATCGTATCCGAATTGCGCGCTTGCCAGTTCATAGAAGTAGCGTGAGTTGGCTTGCTGTTCTTCTGGCAACATACCGCCTTCGCCGGAACAGATACCCGTGCCCGCTAACTCGGCGCCTGTTGCTAATGCAAGTTTTGCTTCTTCTGACAACGCACCAAAACTCATATCAGAGACAAATAATGGAATCTTTAATTTCAGTGGTTTTCTGGCTCTCGGCCCGATAACCAGTTCACTGTTAACGGCCACATCTTCCAGCAATGGTTTGCTTGCCATCTGCGCGGTCATGATCTGTATGTCATCCCAGTGCGGTAACAGGTGACGGGGGACACCCATCGATGTCATTGGGCCATGGTGCCCCATGCTGGACAGACCTTCCCTGGCAAGCTGATGAATAAACTCTACAGTAGGCTCTTCCTTAGTTGCACTGGCAACCGGAGTTTCTGTCGCTTTGGCTTTTACACCCGGTCCTTCTTTACCGACTGCGCTGTTATCGAATTGTTTATGGCTGCCGTCACAGAACGGCAGGTTCTGGGAGTGTTTACACTGGCACAGATAAGCATCACCATCTTCTTCTGCGACGAAGGGCTTCGGTTTAAAATCTGTTCCAGCATGGGAACCATCACAAAATGGCTGGTTGCTGGAGCGGCCGCACACGCAAAAGTAGTATTCTTCATCTTTGCTCAGTTTAACTTTTGCCGGTTTATTATTTGCTATTACTGGTCCAGTCATGACATCTTCCTGCTAGATCTATTGAAAAGTTTTAAGAAATACTTTCGCGACCGTGCGGCAGCATGAAATCAATATCAGGACCTTTTGGAATGACGCCTGTCGGGTTGATCGATTTGTGGCTACCAAAATAATGATACTTGATATGATCCATATTGACCGTTTCAGCAACACCGGGAACCTGGTACAGTTCGCGTGTGTACGCCCATAGGTTCGGGTAATCTATCAGACGTTTCTTATTGGTTTTGAAGTGGTTGTAATATACCGCATCAAAACGCACCAATGTGGTAAAAAGTCGCCAGTCGGCTTCGGTGATCTGATCGCCTACCAGGTAGCGTTGTCTGGATAGCAACACTTCGAGATCATCCATGGTATCGAACAGCTGATCAAAGGCTTCATCATACGCGCTTTGTGTAGTGGCAAATCCGGCGCGGTAGACGCCATTGTTTATATCGTGATAAACAACCTCGTTTATCGCATCGATCTCTTTACGCAGTGACTCGGGATAAAAGTCTGCATCCGAGCTGGCATAGTCATCGAAGGCAGAATTGAACATGCGTATGATTTCAGAAGACTCGTTATTCACGATGGTCTCCTGCTTCCTGTCCCAGAGTAGCGGCACGGTAACAAGTCCATCAAAATCCGCATCGGCTTTCAGATAATTCTCATATAGATAATGAGCCTGGTTTATGTGATCTTCGGTGGCGCCCGGGTATTCACCGAACACCCAGCTCTCAGCCGGCATCAATGGATGCACGACAGAGACTGAAATCACGTCTTCAAGTCCTTTCAGAGCACGAAAGATCAGTGCGCGATGCGCCCATGGGCAGGCATAGGATACGTAGAGATGGTAACGACCAGGCTCGGCAGAAAAACCTTCGTCACCGCTGGGTCCTGCGTTGCCATCTTTTGTTACCCAGTTTCTGAAACTTGATTCGGTGCGAACGAACTTGCCTTTTTCTACCTTCAGTTTTCCAAACATGGTTTTAATACCTCTGCATAATATTGGATTTACCCATGTGCCATCACGCACTAATGGTCGTTACATGCTTATTGCTTGATGCCTTCCACAGACAGTGTCATCTCGACATCCTTCGATTTTGGACCCAGGTCCTTCACGATGCCAAAGTCAGCCATAGCAAAGCGGGTGGTTCCTTCGAAGCCAACGCGATAGCCACCCCATGGGTCATCGCCGGCACCGATAAATTCGACGTCGATCTCTAGCGGTTTGGTCACGCCATTTAAGGTGAGGTTGCCTTTGAGTACGCCATTGCCATCTTTACCCTGGGTGTAACCGGTGCTGACAAACTTTGCTTCCGGGTACTTGGCGACATTGAGGAAATCATCGCTGCGCAGATGCTTGTCGCGTTCTGCATGATTTGAATCTACGCTACTGGTCTTTATGGTGACTTCGATGGATGATTTTTCTGGCTGCTTTTCATCATAGCTGAACTTGCCGCCGAATTCGTTGAAGCGGCCATATAACCAGCTATAGCCGAGATGTTGTACACGAAACTTGATAGATGCATGTGCGCCTTTTGTATCGATGACATAATCGTCCGCCATAACAGCTGTGCTGCCGAGAGTTAAACCTGCAATGAGTAATGAAGTAGTTAATGTTGGTAATTTCATAATTGTTCTCCAGTTATATAGAATGAACTTATCTTCCGAGAATGCGTTTTAAGGTGCGATCCCGGTCGAAGAAGTGATGTTTAAGGGCGGCCGCTGCATGCAGCACGACCAGCCCGATTAAAGTAGAAGCCAGTATTAGATGTACCCAGCCTGCGATATCTTCCTGCTTGGGCAGGGAAGTGATGGTCGCTGGAACCTCGAACCAGCCAAACACTTCGATGGCACGGTTATCGGCAGTCGAGATGAGGTAGCCGCTTACCATGATGGTCAATAACAGCAGATACATCAGCAGGTGCGCCATGTGTGCCAGTTTTATCTCCCACGGTTTGTGGCTGGTCAGCGCCGCTGGCGGTGGGTTTAATAGTCGCCAGCACAAGCGCGTGATCACGATAAAGAAAAGCATGATACCGATGCTCTTGTGCCACCATGGACCCTGCTTATACCAGCTGTCGTAATAGTCCAGCCCGGTCATCCATAAGCCCAGTGCAAAAAGGCCAAATACCGTTATTGCTACCAGCCAGTGTAAACCGACGGCGATCAGGCCAAAGTGAGTGCTGCTGTTTTTTAATTGCATAGCTATATCTTTTTCTGTTTGATCCACGCACGGTCACGAACGAAGTTATTGGACTGGTAGTCACGCATGGCCTCGTCGATCTCTTCTCTCGAGTTCATGACGAAGGGACCATACTGAACAACCTGTTCATTGATCGGTTTGCCGCTGACCAGCAGGAAACGTACCCCCTGTCCACCGGCGATAAATTCAGGCGTGTTGTCTTCTGTACCCAGTTCTATGAGTGTATTCGAGGGAATGTATTGCCCGTTGTATTTGCCATCCCCTTCGAAGACATACAGGAAGCTGTTGTTGCCGGCAGGCAATTCATGCTGAAAATGTTTACCTGCTTCTAGCTGTATGTCGAAATACGACACGTCAGTGATGTCATCCACGATTGGTGCATCAGCATCACCGAAACGTCCGATGAGTACTTTGACGCTGTAATCGGATGTTTCGACAACGGGAAAAGCATCGGATTTGAATTCCTGGTATTCGGGCGTATCCATCTTGTTCGCTGCGGGCAGGTTGATCCACAACTGGAACCCCCGCATCAGGCCGTTTTCCTGTTTTGGCATCTCCGAGTGGATGACACCGCTGGCTGCTTTCATCCACTGCGCACCACCCGGGCCGAGGTTGCCGGTGTTGCCCATGCTGTCTTTATGTTCCATATCGCCATCGATCATATAGGTGAAAGTATTAAAGCCACGGTGAGGATGTGACGGGAAACCGGCAATATAATCATCAGGATTATCGCTGCTGATCTGGTCAAGCAGCATGAACGGGTCATAGTTGCGAAGCGCGGGTATACCGATAGAGCGCTGTACGGTAACACCTGCACCTTCCGAGGTCTCCATCGCAGGAACGTAACGTGTTGGCTTTACCTTTGTACTCATCAAATTGCCCTCGCTTTCTGAATTTGCTGTCAGATAGATTATGATGATTGTGAAATAAAGAATAAACAGCGATAATAGGAAATAATTGTTCTATATTTGGCAACAATAGAGAAGGGTGTTATGGATCGCTTTGAGAATATGAAAACATTCATTCGGGTCGTCGAAGCCGGTACTATCAGTGCTGCTGCAGACAGACTCGGTGTCGCAAAATCCGCGGTTAGCCGGCGTCTGAAAGAGCTGGAAGAACATCTGGGCGTAGAACTTTTTCACCGAACGACCCGGAAGATGAACCTGACCGATACCGGACGGGCCTTTTATCATCAATCAGTGCGTATACTGGAGGATGTCCTCGAAGCAGAACTCGCGACGTCACAGGCCCACGGCACTTTAAAAGGCAGTTTGAAGATAGCCCTGCCTTCAACTTTCGGGCTCATGCATATGGGGCCGGCGATCAACGAATTTTTAAAGGCGCATCCGCAGATAGAATTTGACCTGGATTTCAATGACCGGGAGGTTGACCTGATCCAGGAAGGATTTGATCTGGCCATCCGTATCGCTAACCTGCCTGATTCGAGCCTGATCGCGCGCCGACTCGCACCGATTCAAAATGTTATCTGTGCAAGTACGTCTTACCTCGAACAGATGGGTGCACCGCGAACGCCGGATGAACTGGTGGGTCATCACTGCCTTGTTTACAGCCTGTTAAGTGATTATGAATACTGGAATTTAACGGATCGTCATGGCAACGAAATCAGGACGAAGATACATCCCTACCTGAAAGCCAGTACCGGGGAATTTCTGAAAGATGCGGCAGCAGAGGGCATGGGGATCATCATGGTACCGTCGTTCATAGCCTATAAAGAAATTGAGAGTAGCGCCCTGGTTCCGATACTCGAAGATTATAATCCCCCGCAGATAGACGCTTACGCTATATATCCGCAAACGCGTCATCTTTCACACCGGGTTAGAGCCTTCGTCGATTTTCTGGTGAAGCGGTTTGAGGGAACGCCTTATTGGGATTCGTGTCTCATAAATCGCTAACGCCAGTGCTTGGGTAGATGCTGGCTCCATGTGTGTGCTACGGTGAGGAAGTGAATCATATCGTTTCCGACAGCTGTCACCTGTCGCTTTATCCCAGTTCTATCGACAATATATATTTTTTCTGGCGCGTTATATATTCCCTCAGAAAGGTCTATAGTAAGAAGGCCTCGAAGCCAAATGAGGCATTAAAGAATAAACCCAAGCCACACCTTTCTTTAAAGTGACCAGGATATATCAGCCGTCATCATTTCTCATTCATAAGTGTTCTGACCAGGACGTTTAATCGAAATGCTAAATGCAGTCGAAATGGCTTAAGCACTTGTCTGCAGTGCTAGCTCATTTACAGGTTATTTACATTTCATAACAAGAGAAATCAATGCATATGTTTTTAAACGAGATAGAAATATTCGTCTACAGGTTAAGTAATAGCGCCCGAAATAACTATCGATGCAGCCAGTTAAAAGCTTACCTACTGTTGTCTTTGCTAATGTTTACAAGCGCGAGTGTTTTAGCGGAGCCAAATAAATACTATCTTGCGATCGAGCACAATATCCCGTCTGACAAAAACGACCTCGATATCACATCACTAGGCATGCTGTCGCTAAAAGGTAATATAGTCAGTGCCATCAAACTGAGTTACCTGGGGTCAGATGTAGATGGCGATGGTTCAACACTTGATTTAGGCGCCGGTTATGCATTTAATGGAGGTGTATCGTTGTACTTACTGGCCGGTGCATCACTAGGGTACAACTGGGATAAGGATGACTATATCGCTGCCTATTTTCCTGAAATTGGTATCGTGATGGACTTTACAGATAGATTTGGTGTTACGGTCAGCGGAAAACGGTATTTCAACCTGTATGAAGAAGATGAAAACGTTATCATGCTGGGACTGGTTTTTAGAAAATAAATTGTCCTGCACAGGTATCAATTTTTAGTTTTTAATTGAAATAGAAGGTGTTAGATAATGCACGATGATTCAGTAAACAGTAAATACCATGTAATGAAGGTTGAAAAGACAGTGGCTCCAGAAGGACTATTGGGTGATGACTGGTATCTCTATGTTATTCAGAAAGGCAGCCTGACCAATACGATAATGGGTTGTAAAAAAACAGGTACTCTCGAGTCTGTTACTAAACACGCAGAGGAACAGGCCGAAACATTGAACCTGCGAAACGTTAAGGGTGGGCGCAGGTAGATATAAATCTCTTTTTGAACTGAGTATCTGTAAGCATTAGAAGCTAACGTTCATGGCTTTTCGCTATTCCAGCTCTCATGTGATCGCAAAAGTTATGTGCCAGTGAAGCGAACAGGTGCACACAACACAAACATTTGATTGACATTGACAGTAATACCTGTACACTGTCCATCAGCTAGAAAGAAAGTCTCTTGTTTATCAACACATCTTCGTTAACATAATTTCCGTTCTGTAGTTTTTAAGTACCAGTCAGTTTTTCCGCTATTCTTGCCTCTTGAAGGCGCAATTTATATAACACAGGATATTATTATGTCTAATACAGTTAATGGAACCGTAAAATGGTTCAACGATTCTAAAGGTTTTGGTTTTATCGAGCAGGAGTCTGGTCCCGATGTATTTGCACACTTTAGTGCAATCAATGATTCATCAGGTTTCAAAACCCTGTCTGAAGGTCAGAAAGTTGAGTTCACAGTAACTCAAGGTCCAAAAGGACCTCAAGCAGAGAATATAGTTACCGTATAAGTAATTACTTTTTTGTAATTATAAAGGGCAAGACCATCTGGTCTTGCCCTTTTTATTTGTCCCTGGTTTTTATTTATAACATTCAGACTCTGGGTACCAGGCCTTTCATTACAATATTCTCATTACTTCT
>Ga0316197_10003933_pt1 | contig 10563 bp, 8 predicted proteins | sample OudBiesiAoxic_MG_FD_204939 | JGI IMG/M metagenome (GOLD analysis project Ga0316197, IMG submission 204939) | Coastal sediment microbial communities from Oude Bieten Haven, Netherlands - site A oxic | ecosystem: Environmental > Aquatic > Marine > Coastal > Sediment | place: Netherlands... | reverse complement strand
GGGCGCCGGCATGTTTTACGGATTGTTGGAATGAATTAATTACGGCATCAGATGGCGGAAGATCCGGACTACCTATACCAATATTTATTATCGGTTTTCCGGCAGCAGCCATCCCCCTTACTTCCCGCAATTTTTTCGAGAAATAATACTCCTCTATAGACCTTAAACGATCAGCTGTTTGTATCATACACGAGCATTTTTATATTCACCCAAAACCTTGAAATCTTCTGACATGATGGCCAATAATGATTTCGCTTTAGCAAAATGATTGTAATCATCAAAAGTTATATCCACAAAAAATGCATATTTCCATGGTGTTTCAATAATCGGCAAAGACTGTATTTTCGTCAAATTCAAATTGCAATCACTCATAACATTAAGAACAGTGGCCAGACTTCCTCTTTTATGATCTGTTATAAAACGAATGGAAGCTTTGTTAATCTCTTCTTTTGGAATTTCTTTATTCTTGGTTTTTACAATTATAAATCTTGTAGAATTATTCTTTATAGTTTGAATTTCCGGTTCTATGATTTTTAGATTGTAAAGATCTGCTGCCACCGCGGGGGCAATAGCTGCAATACCTTTCAAATGGTTTTCCTGTATTTGTTTTGCGGTTTCTGCAGTATCAAAATCTTCGACCATTTTAATATGGGGTTGGGACTTTAAATACTCCCTGCATTGTAATAGCGCCATGGGATGCGAACGTACTTCTTTGATATCCTGCAGTTGCTGCCCATCCAAAACCATTAAATTGTGATGGATATTCAGGTAATATTCACCAATAATGTGCAAATTATTATGATATACCAGGGCATAATTAGGTATTATTGATCCGGCTATTGAATTTTCAATTGCCATTATACCTTTATCTGCCGAATTGTCGAGCAACTTATCTACCAGGGCATGAAATGTGAAACATTCCACTAAATCTATATCATCACCAAAATAATCCAAAGCTACCTGATGATGATTAGACCCTTTTATTCCCTGTATTGCTATTTTGAAACCCATATGGTTAAATTAACCTCAAAAAAAAATCCCGTATTTCACGGGACCTCATTTGATATATTGTTCACAATAATCTAAAACAGTCCCGTACTTCTTTTAAAAAAGAAATAAAAATAAGTTCCGTTCCAAAAATAATTGCGTGTCATTTTTCTACAAATATCTGGCTAAGGTAAATATTAAATTTAAAAATTGATGTTTAATAATATATTTTTTTGAATATTCATGGTATCTCCCATTTCTTTGCGGATAATATTTGGAATGTAATTTTTTTTTGAGAATTTATCATTCCTCCAAATACCTTGGTATCGTTCATTACTAAATATTTGTATTGATCAACTAAATTTGTGCAACCGAAATTCTGCCTTAAACTTGCAATTGTTACTTTTACTTAAATTTTAGAAAATGTCTTTAAAGGTTACAAATATCTCTAAGAGTTTTGGTTCTCAAAAAGCGCTCAATAAGGTGTCTTTTGAGCTAAAGAAAGGAGAGATTGTAGGTTTCTTAGGACCAAACGGAGCAGGGAAATCAACAATGATGAAGATTCTAACCACCTACAGTAAAGCAGATACAGGCGATGCTTCTGTCAATGAGTTTGACGTTCTCACAAAACCCAGAGAAGTACAAAAATGTATAGGGTATTTACCCGAACATAACCCGCTCTACAAAGACATGTATGTAAAAGAATATTTTGCTTTTAATGCTGAGGTCTATAAAATATCTAAAAACAGAATTAACACGGTAATAGAACAAACGGGATTGAGTGCGGAAGCACATAAAAAAATTGGCGCTTTATCAAAAGGATATCAACAGCGAGTAGGTCTGGCGGCGGCTCTTTTGCATGATCCCGAAGTACTTATTTTAGACGAACCTACTACGGGTTTAGATCCTAATCAACTTATTGAAATTAGAAAACTGATTAAGCATATCAGTAAAAAAAAGACTATCCTGCTGTCAACACATATAATGAAAGAAGTTGAAGCTGTCTGTGATAGGGTACTAATTATAAATGAAGGAAACTTAGTTGCAGATAAAAAGCTTTCCGATCTGAGGGAAGAGAATGAGCAGATAATAGAAGTTGAATTTGATTATCGCGTTGAAGAAGCATTCCTGGAGAGACTACCAAATGTTACCAAGGTGGTCAACACAATAGGATTCGTATACGAAATTACTTTTGGCACTTCCAAAGATATGCGACCGGCTGTTTTTGATTTCGCCCATGATAATAAACTAAAAACACTGCAACTCAGCCGCAAGAATAAAAATTTGGAAGTCTTGTTTACAGAATTAACAAGCAACTAAATAGGCTAATCGTTAAAAATTAATTTTCCTTTATAAAGTTCCTCCACTTCTACTCTCTCCGGACGATTATAACTCTGTACATCCCCGGTTCCTCTGATTGTGCCTCTTAAGGACTCCTGGGGATTGATAAACACATCATTGCTGCCCCTGTGATTAAGGCTTACATTTTGGGCTGATAATGAAGCAGCCTCAACTCTGGAATCTCCTGCTGCAACTATTACACTCAAGTTTTCTGAACTTCCACTTAACTTAAAATACGCGATTCCGTTGACAACAATATTTACATCCTGTGATGCGAGCTGAAGATCAAATTCACCATCTGTCGTGAGGTTTTCAGGGTCATTAAAGCTTTCAGAAATGAGCGTAATCTGAGGATAGGTCAACACACCGTCACTTGTAGTGGAAAAGCCAGTATTACTTCTAATTTCTGTTATATTGGGTGCCGTGACATAAAATGTTGTAAGACCGTATGGCCTGAAAAAATTACAATTATTAGTGTCTGTTAGCAATAGTCGCCCATCCTTAACTTCAGCATTAACCTCATTACGCAAAAATTCACCGGTTTCAACTTCTACCAATATTGTACTTCCCTCTTTAAGCACCAATTTAGTATTCTCATTAACAGTTATTTTCGTAAAACGCTCTACCGGGATTACATCTCGAATGATTTTACCTTCGTTTTGAAAACAATCGGGCACGCTATCTCCATTGCAGCCCATCAAAAGAATGAGTCCGAAAGAAACTAGTACTACCTTATAAATGATGTTCAAATGCTGCATAGCTTCAAATAATTTATGGTCAGTAAATTTTACAATCGTATTCCAAGTCCAAACTCTACCGCCTCTGCAGCAGCCCCGTGGGATTTTAAAGTGACGGCTCCAAATAATTTTTTGCCAAAATAATATTTTAACCCAATTCTGTTATAGATTTCTCCTTCAAAATCAAAAGGAAAATATATATAATAACCAAGTTGAGCGATAGCACTTAATCTGGAAATATAGAGTTCGTATCCCAGAAACATGCCTACTCGTTTATAATCTGTATCAGGGTCGACATTCATCTCCGGAAAAGCTATGGACTGATAACGAATCAATTCTTTCAGGAAATTTGAAAAAAACACTTCTGCTCCAAGCTGTATTCCGCTTTTTCGTGATAGGCGTTTGTCCGCATATGCTGAAAAAATATAAAAGGGAAACTGGCCCGAGTTGATTACATCACTCTCATTAATTCCGGTTCTAAAAATCAGATTGGCCTTAATTCGTTCTGTTATTTTTTTCTTTTCAAAGTTCCTAATATAGAAAATTTCTTCATTACTATTTAAATCATAGACAAGTCCTGCATTAAAAGCAAACGTATTTGTCGAAGTGTTAGGGGCTTTTACGTTTGCATTGCTATAATGAATTAAAGAAATCCCCACCTTAATACCCAAACCTTTAAATAGTTGCTCCTTGTGATAATTAAGCATTATAAGAGTGGAACTCATAATATGTGACCCATATGCATTACCCCTGAAATTTTCATTCTTATCGTATGGGTTGGTATTATAAGCTAAGCCTTGTCCAATCCTAAACTGCATGTTTCGTTTGAAGAAATAAAAATTATAATGTGCGTATAAACTGTAATTTTTACCCAGGATATCATTATTCATATCCTGATAAACAAATGAGATTCCTGTATCGGGGTAATTATATTCCTGATGCCATTCCTTAGATCCATAATTCTTTTTATTAAACCCAAGAATAACTCCGGCAGGATGTGCAGTGATTAAGTGAGAAATATCGGTGTTATGAAGCAATATAGAACCATAAAAAGGATTGGCGTCTATAGTAAACTTCTTCGGTGTTTCTTTTTGCGAAAAACACCATAGACAGCTAAGTAGGCATACATAAAAAAATCTGGTGTCCATTGGGTGTAAAAATAGCAAATAATACCAGTAAATAAATCTGAATTTGAAGGGTTATAATCTGGAGATTTAAGGAAAGTAATTCAAGATAAATATTGAAATCTAATCCTGTTGTCTTTTGACGAAGTTATTTTGCTTCTTAGGTTAATAACCAAAAACCTTATAAGAAATTAATTTTCAATTAAAATACTGCTTCGGCTATGGCTTTAATATTATCCGACTTGCCCATAGAATAGTAATGTAAGACCGGAACACCAGCCGCCTTTAGTTCCTTTGACTGGGTAATAGCCCATTCAACCCCAACTTGTCTTACTGATTTGTTGTCATTACAATTCTCTACTGCATCAATCAAATCCTGAGGAAGGTCTATTCTGAATACCTGAGGCAACAATTGCAAATGCCTCTTGACTGCAATTGGTTTTATGCCGGGAATTATTGGTACAGTAATACCCATTTCCCTGGCAGCTTTTACAAAATCAAAATACTTTTCATTATCAAAAAACATTTGTGTTACCACGTAATGAGCGCCGAGCTCAACTTTTTTCTTAAGCCACTTTAAGTCCGATTTTAACGAAGGAGCTTCCATGTGCTTTTCCGGATAACCGGCAATACCAATACAAAAATCTGCACAATAATCCGTTTCCACCACCTCATGCAAATACTGTCCACAATTTAGATTATGTATCTGTTCTACAAGTTCTGATGCGTATACATGCCCCCCTTTGGAAGGTTCAAAATACTTTTCTTCTTTCATAGCATCTCCTCTAAGTGCCATGATGTTATCTATCCCCAGATAATGGCAGTCTACCAGTAAATATTCCGTTTCTTCCTTTGTAAACCCGCCGCAAAGAACATGTGGAATGGTATCTACATCATATTTATGCTTTATTGAAGCACAAATTCCTACGGTACCCGGCCTCATGCGCGTAAGTTTCTTGTCTAAAAGTCCATTTTTATCAATATAGATATACTCTTCCCTTGAAGTAGTTACATCAATAAAAGGAGGGTTGAATTCCATTAAAGGATCTATATTGTCATATAATTCCTTTATATTTCTACCTTTAACAGGAGGAATTATTTCAAAAGAGAATAGTGTATTCCCTTTGGCCTTTTCAATATGTTCGGTAACTTTCATGTATTCTTACTGCTTGTCAATATTTTTCGTTCTTCGTATTTTTTAAAATAAATAGGCTTATGATCTAGTTTAAGTTCATCGGGAAATTTTGTTTATTCATCAACCATATTTGGGGCAAGCCATTTTTTGGCATTATCTAATTCTATTTCTTTCCTCCGGGCATAATCGGCAATCTGGTCCTCAGTAATCTTTCCCAATCCAAAATATTTGGCTTGAGGATGCGCAAAATAATATCCACTCACACTAGCTGCCGGATACATAGCCAGATTATCTGTCAATTTCACTCCAATCTTATTTTCTACGTCAAGTAGTTCCCAAATGGTTAACTTTTCGGTATGATCCGGACAAGCCGGGTATCCGGGTGCGGGCCTTATTCCCATGTATTTTTCCTTAATTAAATTTTCATTGGAGAGTTGTTCCTTTCCTGCATATCCCCAATATTTAATTCGTACTTCTCTATGTAAATACTCAGCAAACGCCTCTGCGAGCCTGTCGGCCAATGCTTTGATCATAATAGCATTGTAATCATCAAGGTTTTTTTCATATTTTTCTGCCAGTTCACTGGTTCCAAAACCGGCTGTTACACAAAAACAGCCAATATAATCCTGAATACCTGTGTCCTTTGGGGCTATGAAGTCTGCCAGGGCAATATTGGGAATACCTTGTCTTTTTCTGGATTGCTGACGAAGAGTTCTAAAGACATAATAATTGTTTTCCTCATTTTCACCAGCGATATCTGTATTTTCAGGTTGAGTTAATACTTCTATATCGTCATCATTAATAGTATTGGCCGGAAAAAGTCCAAATACCGCTTTTGCAGTTAATAATTTCTCCTGGAATATCTTTTTCATCATAGCCCGGGCATCTTTATATAACTCAGAAGCCTGTTCCCCAACAACTTCATCATTTAAAATATCAGGATATTTTCCGTGTAAGTCCCAACTTCTGAAAAAAGGAGTCCAATCTATAAATTCCTCCAAAAGCTGCAGATTCATTTCGCCAATTACTTCTATTCCCAATTTGCCGGGCTTTGCAATATCAGAAACATCCCAGTCTATATGAAACTTATTGGTCCTCGCATCTTTAAGACTAAGGTATTCTTTTTGTTTCCCTCGATTAATAAATTTCTCCCTGAAGGAAGAATAATCCGTTTTAACTAATGCTTTGTACTCATCTGCCGAGTCTTCCTGTAAGAGGTCACTCAACACTGTAACGGCCCGTGAGGCATCATTTACATGCACAACTGATGCAGTGTACTGCGGATCTATCTTTACCGCAGTATGTGCCCTACTGGTTGTTGCCCCGCCTATTAATAAGGGAATTTTAAATCCCTGGCGCTCCATTTCTTTAGCCAGATGAACCATTTCATCCAAGGAGGGGGTAATAAGGCCGCTTAGCCCAATTACATCTACTTGTTCTTCTCTGGCTTTTTGAATTATTTTTTCAGGTGGTACCATAACACCCAAATCAATAATTTCGTAGTTATTACAAGCCAGTACCACACTAACTATATTTTTACCAATATCATGTACATCACCTTTAACCGTGGCCATTAAGATTTTACCAGCAGACTGTGGTACATTATCTTTATCTTCTTCAATAAAAGGCAATAAATAGGCAACCGCCTTCTTCATAACCCTGGCAGATTTAACGACTTGAGGCAGAAACATTTTCCCGCTTCCAAAAAGATCCCCAACCACATTCATCCCATTCATTAAATGGCCTTCAATGACCTCGATCGGTTTAGCGACAGCTAATCTTGCTTCTTCCACATCTGCAACAATGTATTGATCTATCCCTTTTACTAAAGCCCGGGTAATTCTTTCCTGCAGTGGTTCTTTGCGCCATGAATCATCTGATTTCTTATCCTTTGCTTTACCAACCACAGTTTCAGCAAATTCGAGTAGGCGTTCTGTGGCATCATCCCTTCTGTTTAAAATGACATCTTCCACCCTTTCCAGTAAATCTTTTGGAATATCGTCATAGACTTCAAGGATAGCAGGATTAACAATACCCATGTTCATCCCTGCCTGTATAGCATGATATAAGAAAACCGAATGCATTGCCTCGCGAACCGGTGTATTACCCCTAAACGAAAAAGATACATTGCTGACGCCTCCACTAACACTGCAATGTGGAAGGTTTTTACGAACCCAAGTTGTAGCTTCTATAAAATCGACAGAATTCTTTTTGTGTTCCTCCATTCCTGTGGCAACCGGAAAAATATTAAGATCAAAAATGATATCTTCTGGAGGAAAATTTACCTTATTCACTAAAATATGATAAGATCTTTTTGCTATTTCAATTCGCCTCTCATAATTATCTGCCTGGCCCTTTTCGTCAAAAGCCATTATAATTACGGCAGCTCCATAAAGACGAATTAATTTTGCCTGACGAACAAATTCTTCTTCTCCTTCTTTTAAACTAATTGAATTAACCACACATTTACCCTGAACTAATTGTAATCCGGCCTCAATAATCTCCCATTTAGAGCTGTCTATCATAATGGGAACACGGGCTATGTCTGGTTCGGCCATAATTAAATTCAAAAACCTGATCATGGCTTGTTTTCCATCAATCAGGCCATCGTCCATATTTATGTCAATAATTTGGGCTCCTCCTTCTACCTGGTGCCTGGCTATTTCTAGGGCTTCCTCATATTGTTCTTCTTTAATTAATCGCAGAAACTTTCTGGAACCGGCAACATTAGTTCTTTCACCAACATTTATAAAATTACTTTCAGGGGTAATAACCAGTGGTTCTAGACCGGAAAGTTTAAGAAATCTTGGTTTTGCAATGGAATTGATATTATTATCCTGCTCATTACCTGAATTCAATTGTATGTTGGCTGCATTTCTCATTTTTTACAATTGAACCCTTTCTTTATCAGAAAAAATAAATTTTCTGGGTTTATAATTCTTTGTCAATTCTGCAATAGCTTTTATATGTTCAGGTGTTGATCCACAGCATCCACCGATTATATTCACCAGACCCTTATCAAGATATTCCTTAATTTGTTCCGCCATCTGATCTGGTGTTTGATCATAGTCCCCAAAAGCATTGGGTAAACCCGCATTGGGATGTGCTGATACGGCTGCTTCCGTTCTATCTGCAATAGCATCCAAATGGGGTACTAACTGCTTTGCTCCTAACGCACAATTAAACCCAACAGATAATAAGGGAATATGGCCTACAGATATTAAAAAGGCTTCTGCAGTCTGGCCAGACAAGGTACGCCCGGAAGCATCAGTAATGGTGCCGCTAACCATAACGGGTGTTTGTAAATTACGTGACTGTTTTACCTCTTCAATCGCAAATAGCGCAGCTTTTGCATTAAGGGTGTCAAAAACAGTTTCTACCATCAGAATATCTACTCCACCATCTAAAAGAGCCTCTACCTGCTGTTTGTAAGCTAATCGCAATGCCTCAAATGAAACTGCCCTGAATCCCGGATCATTTACATCGGGCGACATACTTGCGGTTTTATTTGTTGGCCCAATACTTCCCACCACAAACCTTGGTTTGTTCGGTTCTCTTTGGGTAAATTCCTGGGCTACCCGCTTAGCTATTTTGGCTGACTCATAATTAAGTTCATAAACCAAATCTTCCATATGATAATCCGCCATTGCAATGGAAGTGCCGGAGAATGTATTTGTTTCTACTATATCGGCTCCTGCTTCAAAATATTTTGCGTGAACTTCAGCTATGGCCTCCGGCTGGGTTAGCGACAGTAAGTCGTTATTGCCCTGCAAAGGATAAGGCCAGTCTTTAAAACGGTTCCCCCTAAAGTCTGACTCGGTAAATTTATACCGCTGAAGCATCGTACCCATAGCACCATCCAATATCATAATCCGTTCTTGCATTATATTCTGTATCTTCTTCATATATCCTTTTTAGGAATTACATTGTAACAATTTTTTTAATTGTCCGTATTGACTATAAAAACATAGTAACGGTATAATCCACAACTTTTTGTTAGATGTAACTGTCGGACTATTCTATAATATTATCAAGTAAAATTAGGTAAAGACAAATAACCTTTACTTTGTGTTATCTAGCCTTAGTTGCAATATAAAAGCAGCCTAGTGGTAGAATGTAGCACCTTCTTTATAGTTAAAGGGTTGCTAAGGCTTCAACAGGTCTAGTCCCTCCACCTTTCTTGATAACATTGTCAATGTTGCAATGAACTGGCACAAAGAAACGCCACGTGCCATTTAAAAACAAGTAAAATAGACGTTTTTTGGCTTTCTTACGATTATCTGCAAACCTATTGAGATATTTCTTTTTAGTTACAAAGATTACTAAACACTAATTGTTGAAATCAGTGAATTGTATTTGAATAAACGATTTGTTTTAATTGCTTTAATTCGTCACTTCTTGTGGAATCTTAATTGTTAAATTACAAATTAAGTACAAACAATGCTAATCTTCAGTATTTGAAACCAGCACTTCTGTTACTTCGTTCATTGCATTAACCTTCTGCTCAAAATCTCCTTTTAATGTTCTCCTATATCTATTTAGATTCTGTACCATCTTGCTAATATCTTCAGGTATCACATCTTCAAAAAATTGCCTCAATCTCTTAGCGGTTGTAGGAGACTTACCATTTGTAGATATAGCTATTTTTACATTCCCTTTGGTTACAATACCTCCCATATAAAAATCACAGTAAGGAGGGTTATCTGCAACGTTCACCAATTTATTCATACTTCTGCAGTCATTGTATACTTGCATATTTACTTTGGGTATGTCTGTGGTAGCAATAGCGATGTGTTTCCCTGTTAGAAAATCAATATTGTAGGCTGATTTTATAAGCTCAACATTAAAATTTCTGGCCAGAATAAAAGTATTTTCTCTGAACATAGGGGATACCATGGAAATTTTAGCATCCGGACTGGATTTAGTTAAAAAGGATAATTTTTCTTCAGCTACATTACCTCCTCCAACTATCAAAATATGAATCGACTTTGTCTTTAGAAAAATAGGATATAAGTTATTCCTTTCCATTATGCTGTGATTTGATATTCATACTGACGGCCAATCTGAATAATTTGGTTTCGGTGTTTTACTACTTCTCCTATAATGATTATTGCTGGATTGCTTAATTTTTGATTTTCAACTATCCCTTCGATTGTAGTAATTGTTCCAACTCCAATTCGCTCTTCTTCTCTTGTGCCATTTTGAATAATTGCAACGGGAGTATCGGTTTTGTTCTCTG
>Ga0316197_10003932_pt1 | contig 10563 bp, 9 predicted proteins | sample OudBiesiAoxic_MG_FD_204939 | JGI IMG/M metagenome (GOLD analysis project Ga0316197, IMG submission 204939) | Coastal sediment microbial communities from Oude Bieten Haven, Netherlands - site A oxic | ecosystem: Environmental > Aquatic > Marine > Coastal > Sediment | place: Netherlands... | reverse complement strand
TACCAAAAAATCTATTAAAAACAAAGGATGTAAAACTTCCTGAAGTAAGTGAAAATGATGTAGTTAGACATTATACTCGTCTATCTAATAAAAACTTTGGATTAGATACAGGTTTCTATCCTTTGGGTTCTTGTACAATGAAATATAATCCTAAAATAAATGAAGAAATAGCTAGAAATTCTAAAATGAGAAATCTTCATCCTTATCAACCTGAAGAAAGTGTCCAAGGAGCTCTCGAAATGATGCACGAAGTTGCTCAACATTTAGCTGAAGTAGCTGGAATGGACGAAGTATCTCTTCAACCAGCAGCAGGTTCTCACGGAGAGATGACAGGACTTATGATGATAAAAGCTTATCATGAAAAAAATGGAGATTTTAAAAGAAAAAATATAATATTACCTGATGCTGCTCATGGAACTAATCCATCTTCGGCACAAGTTGTAGGATTTAATATAATTGAGATCAAATCAACTCCTGAAGGTGACGTAGATGTAGAAGCTTTAAAAGAACATTTAAACGATGAACTAGCAGGATTTATGTTAACTAACCCTAGTACCCTTGGAATCTTTGAAGCAAATATTCAAGAGATCTCAGGTCTTATCCATGAAGCTGGTGGATTGTTATACTATGATGGTGCAAATATGAATGCCATCATGGGGAAAGCTAGACCTGGTGATATGGGATTTGATGTAATGCATTACAATATACACAAGACTTTTTCAACACCACATGGTGGAGGAGGTCCTGGAAGTGGAGCTATAGGATTTAAGAGTAGACTTGCCCCTTTTCAACCATTACCAGTTGTAGAAAAAACAGGCCAAAAATACTCTCTTAACTATGATAGACCTGACAGTATAGGTAAAGTTCGTAGTTTCTATGGAAATTATGGGGTTATTTTAAGATCATATGCATATATATTGACAATGGGTGGCAGTGGACTGACGACTGCAAGTGAAACTGCAGTTCTTAATGCTAATTATATGATGGCAAGACTAAAAGAATATTATCCTCTTGCAGTTGATAGAGTATGTAAGCATGAATTTGTCTTGTCAGAACCAAAGCATGACACTATAACTACACTTGATATTGCCAAAAGACTTTTAGACTTTGGGTATCATCCTCCAACAATCTATTTCCCGCTTATCGTAAAAGGGGCTATGATGTTTGAGCCTACAGAAACCGAGAGTAAAGAAACAATGGATGGATTCATAGATGCTATGATTACCATAAGAAAAGAGATGGATGAAAGTCCTGAAACAGTTCTATCAGCACCTAATAACACAATAATTAAAAGAGTTGATGAAGGAAAAGCTGCAAGAGATATAATTGTTACTCATACTTGGTAATAGATAATTTAAATAAAATAATAAAGGGGGAGAATTAATGAGTTTTTTAAATGGTAGATCTGCTCAGAAAGCTGTAGAAGATAGTATATTAGAATCTCTTCTTGAGAGGGATGCAAAGATTTGTGAATCGTGAAATAGAAACGCGTCATTATCTGTAGCATTTGCAGTAAAGGCTGAATTATCTCTGGATGAGGTAGAAGAAATAAAAAGTTATGTTGAAAATTTAAAAGATGAAGAATTATTACTTAACAATAAAGTCAAAGTTACATTTATAAAAGGGGACGTTAAAGAAAGAAAAGATAAAGCTCTTTTAATTTTTAGATATAAACACTTGGAGGGGTTTTAATGAATCATAGAAAACTTAGTGATATTGATAAAGAAGTCTTTGATCAAATAGTTAACGAAAGAGATAGACAAGAAAATGGAATCGAATTAATTGCATCTGAAAATTTTGTATCTAAAGCAGTAATGGAAGCAGTTGGTTCGGAATTTACAAATAAATATGCTGAAGGATATCCAGGTAAAAGATACTATGGTGGTTGCGAACATGTAGATGTTGTTGAAAACCTAGCCATTGAAAGATTAAGAAAATTATTTGGTTGTAAATATGCAAATGTCCAACCTCATTCTGGTTCTCAAGCTAATATGGCTGTATATATGGCTCTTATAAATGTAGGAGATAAAGTTTTAGGTATGGCATTAGATCAAGGAGGACATCTAACACATGGTCATTTTGTAAACTTTTCAGGATCTCTTTATAATGTAGTTTCATACAAATTAACTGAAAAAGAGCAAATTATTGATTATGATAATATTAGAGAAATGGCTATAAAAGAAAAGCCAAAATTAATTATAGCAGGTGCTAGTGCATATTCTAGAGAAATAGACTTTAAAAAGTTTAGAGAGATAGCAGATGAAGTAGGAGCATATCTCATGGTAGATATGGCACATATTGCAGGGCTTGTGGCTGCAGGGCTTCATAATAACCCCGTACCATATGCCCATGTAGTTACATCTACAACTCATAAGACACTCCGTGGACCTCGTGGTGGGATTATTCTTGCAAATGATGAAGATATTATGAAAAAAATTAATAAAACTATCTTTCCAGGTATTCAAGGAGGACCTTTAATGCATGTAATTGCAGGTAAAGCAGTTGCATTTAAAGAAGCTCTTTCAGATGATTTTAAAGAATATCAAAAACAAGTTATTAAAAATGCAAAGGCCATGAGTAAAACTCTTATAGAAAGAGGATTTAATTTAGTTTCTGGAGGAACAGATAATCATATGTTCCTAGTGGATCTTCAAAATAAAGAAATAACTGGTAAAGAAGCAGAAAAGTTACTTCTAGAAGCAGATATCACTACAAACAAAAATGCCGTTCCAAATGATCCTCAAAAACCATTTGTAACAAGCGGAATAAGGATAGGTACTCCTGCTGTAACTACTAGAGGGATGAAAGAAAAAGAGATGATTAAGATCGCTAATATGATTGCAGATGTTATAGAAAATAAAGAAGGTAAAAAATATAGGAGCGAAGTTCAGGCCTTAACAGCAGAATTTCCGTTACATAAGTAATGAAAGATATCAAGGTTACAGACACAGGAAGGGTACCATATTTAAAATCTTATGAACTACAAATGAAAAAATTTGAAAACTTGATTTCCGATAAAGAAGTTTTTGGACATCTAATTATAACAGAACCTAATCCTACTATAACTAAGGGAATTAGAGGAGAAGATAGTGAAATCTTTATTTCTAGAGAGGAAAGAGAAAAAAAAGGAATTGAACTTATTGATATTAGAAGAGGTGGAAAAGTAACTTTTCATGGCCCTGGTCAAATAGTTATTTATCCTATTTTAAATCTATCTCACTTTAAAAAAAGTATTAAATGGTATATTGAATCTCTAGAAGAAGTTGTAATACTAACATTAGAAGAGTTAGGTATAAAAACTCATAAAAAAGAAGGACTTGTTGGTATTTTTACTGAAAAAGGGAAAATTTGTGCTATAGGAGTAGAGGTAAAAAAATGGAGAACACTCCATGGTATTGCAATTAATCATGAAGTTGATTTAGATTATTTTAATAATATTAATCCTTGTGGAATAAGTAGTTTAGGAGTTACGTCAATATTAAATGAAGGTAAAAAAATCACAAGAGAAGATATTATTGATCTTTTTAAATTAAACTTTTCTAAGATATTTCATGTCCAATTAAAATAACAATGTGACATTTTTTAGATAATAAAATGTAAAACAAAAATAAAAAAATAACCTACTTGAGGTTATTTTCTTAAGACCTAGATTTCAAATCTAGGTCTTTTTTTTATCCTTAGTCAAATTGAATATATCTAAATGACAAGTAAAAGTAATCATAGTTAATTATTAAACAGTTGTTACTACTTTTGAAGTTTCCTTCTTTAAATACAACCAATAGTAAACAGCAGGTACAAATATTCCTCCAGATAACATATTTCCAATAGTTACAGGAATATAGTTATTTGTAAACATATCTGAAATAGCAATAGTTTCCGGCGAAACCATCCATCCAGCAGTAATAACAAACATATTAGCTACTACATGTTGGTAACCTGAAAGAGCAAACATCATTATTGGGAACCAACAAATCCATAGTTTTCCTGAAACATCAGTAGCAGCAAAGGTCATCCAAATAGCTAAAGCTACAACAACATTACATAAAAATCCACTAGCAACAGCTTGAGCAAACCCTAAATGAACTTTACCTTCAGCAATGGCTACAACCATATTGGCCATAGGGGCACTTTTGAATACTCCCGCAACAACAGCAATCCACGCAAGGAAAGCACTCCCTACAAAATTTCCTAACCAAACTATAACCCAGTTTCTTAAAACATCTTTAAAAGATGAATCCCCAGTAATATAAGCAAGAAAAGCTAAATTATTTCCTGTGAATAACGAACCTCCTACAAATATAACTAACATAAGTCCAACTGGGAACACTGCAGCTCCAAGAAGTTTTGAAAGCCCTGGATCTACATTAGCACCAAGAGATTGAGTAACGGTGATATAAGCAATAAAGCCTAAAGCTATAAATATTCCTCCCATAATTCCTAATACAAATATTTTTAATGATTTGGTTTTAGTTTTTTTTATAGCCATTTGTACAACTGCTTCAGCTACCTCTACTGTGTTTAAAAAAGTTTTCGACATAATTTCCTCCATTTTAATTTTTTATCGTATTCGTTCCCAAAATTTGAGTTAACCTACTTAGATTTTAATCCCCTAAAAAAAATCATAGTGTTAAACCCTAGCTAAAACAACTCTACAAGAGGTATATTACTATTAAAAAAAAATTAAGTCAATTTTTTTAGTACTGTTGTATTTTATTTTTGTGAAAGAAATATTTTTGCAAAAAAAATAAAATTTCAAGTGTTATATTTTTTAGTATTTTTTTTATAAAATGGTGATTTTTTTTTCACAACGAAGAAAAAAATTTTTTTTTTTAGTCATTTGGTGTATAATTAATATTATTTGTTTCACTTTAAAACATTTTTAAGGTAAATCAAATCATTTTTTATAAGATTTTTAAGGGGGATATTTAGGGTGAGTAACGAATACATTGATAACATATTATCTAATTTTGATTTTAGTAAGATAGAACTACTTCCAATTCTTACTGAGATTCAAAAACAAAATAAAGACAACTATATTTCAGATGATATATCTGATTATGTGGCGACAAAATTAAAGATGCCAAAAGCTCGTGTAGATGAAGTCATTACATTTTTTTCAGCTATAAATACTAGTAGAAAAGGGAAGATTGTTTTACAACTATGTGAAAGCACTGTATGTGGTGTTAAGAAAAAACATCTCATAGGAGAAGCTATTCAAGAAAAATTAAATATTAAATTAGGAGAAACTACTCCTGATAATTTATTTACTTTTGAACATACTCCATGTTTTGGAGCCTGTGATATTGCACCAGCTATGAGAGTTAATGGGATAGTCCATGGAAATCTCACAGTTGAAAAGGTTCTTCTTCTATTAGATCAACTTTCTAAGGATGGTGAGAACAATAAATAATAACTTTAATATTAAGATGATTAGCGAAAACTTTGGTAAATATAAATATAATGAGATCGATAAATATATAGAACTTGGAGGATTTACTGGTCTTAAAACTGCTTTTGAAAAAGGAAAACAACATGTGATAGATGAATTAAAAATCTCTGGTCTTCGTGGAAGAGGTGGAGCAGCTTTTCCTACTTGGCAAAAATGGAAAGGTGGACTCAACGAATTAGAACAAGAAACTTTTGTTATATGCAATGCTGATGAAGGTGAACCAGCAACTTTTAAAGATAGAGAACTACTTTCTCAAGATCCTTATAAAGTTATTGAAGGACTTACTATTTCTGGATATATGAGAAGTGCCAAAACTGGGACTATCTATTTGAGAGAAGAATACACATATATGAAGCATCAATTAGAAACTGCTATTGAACTATCTAGAAAAAAAGGATATTTAGGAAAAAATATATTAGGTACAGGATTTGATTTTGATATCAGAGTATTTTCAGGAGCTGGAGCTTATGTCTGTGGTGAAGGATCTGCTCTTATTGAATCTATGGAAGGAAAGTCAGGTAAACCGAGACTTAAAGCTCCTAGAATTAGTTCTAAAGGATACCTTCAAATGCCAACACAATCTAATAACGTTGAAAGTTTAGCTGTAGCTGCTACTATTTTAAAAATAGGAGCTTCTAAATATGCCGAACATGGATATGGGGAAAGTGTTGGGACTAAATTAATCAGTATCTGTGGTAATGTAAATAAACCTGCTGTATATGAGATCCCATTTGGAATTACTCTTAGACAAATTATCGAAGAGGTCGCTGGTGGAGTTGAAAACAATAAAAAAGTTAAGTTTTTACAACTTGGAGGAGTTTCTGGTCCATTAGTACCTGCTAGTCTATTAGATACTAGGTATACATATGAAGATCTTTGGGATCTAGATCTAGGAATAGGATCTGGTGCTATCTTAGTCGCTGATGAAGATATGTCAGTTATAGAATATATTAAATTAGCTAATAATTTTTTTCATCATGAATCTTGTGGAAAATGTATTCCTTGTAGAGAGGGAGTTCATGTATATAAAAAAATAATAGACAAACTATTAAATAAAACTGCAAAAAAAAGTGATATAGATTACCTTTTAGAAGTTGGAACTTTAATGAATGAAACTTCTTTTTGTGGACTTGGTCAAACAGCGGCTACCCCTGTTTTAAAAGCAATCAAATATTTTAGAGATGAACTATATACAGGAACAATTGATTAATTAAAAATTTAGGCATTAGGAGGAAAACGTGAAAAACTTGGTTAAAATCACTATAAATGATAAAGAATACAGTGTCCCTGAAAATACAAAAGTATTGAGGGCTTGTGAAAATATAGGTATCAAAATTCCTACTTTTTGTGACGATAAAAGACTGGTTCCAACAGGAGCTTGTAGAATGTGTGTTGTAGAGATAGGTACTGGAGGAAGAACAAAACTTCAAACTTCGTGCTCAACAGATGTTAAAGAAGGTATGGTTATAAAAACAGAAACAGAAAAAGTAGCAAATGCTAGAAGGAATATATTAAAACTTCTTTGGGCAAGTCATCCTAATGAGTGTCCTACATGTGAAAAGGCAGGAGAATGTAAATTGCAAGATTATTCCTATGAATATGGTGTGGATATTGATGCTATCGCTAACATTCAAGAACATAGAGGTATTTCTAAAAATACCGATGCAAAATTTTATTCAATTGATAGTAATAAATGTATCTCTTGTAATAAATGTGTTAGAGTTTGTAGTCAGCTACAATGTAACGACGCATTGGGTTTAAATAATAGAGGTCCCCATACTGTTGTTGATAGAGCTAGTTTTAACGGTAAGACCAATTGTACAGAGTGTGGAGCTTGTGTTCATGTATGTCCTGTAGGATGTCTTATGCCTAAATCTAAAGAAAAATTTAGAAATTGGCAGGTTCAAAAAACTCAAACAACATGTTCATATTGTGGTGTAGGTTGTCAATTAAACTTAGTTACAAAAAATAATAAAGTTGTTAGAATTGATCCAGTTATGGATAATATCAATAATGGTCTCTATTGTGTTAAGGGAGTTTTTGCATATAACTTTATTAATCATAGAGATAGACTTACGACTCCTTTAATAAGAAAAGATGGAAAATTAAGTGAATGTTCTTGGGAAGAAGCCTATGAAGCCATCGATTTTAATAGAAAGAAAACATTAGCTGAAAAAGGCGGAGCTGGATTTGCTGGACTAGCCAGTGCTAGAACAACAAATGAAGATAACTATCTTTTCCAAAAATTGGTTAGAAGTGGATTCCAGACAAATTCTATCGATCATTGTGCACGTCTCTGACATTCTTCTACAGTTGCAGGTCTTGCAGCTATGCTTGGTAGTGGAGCCATGACAAATTCCATAGAAGAAGTAGTCGATAACGATACTATATTTGTAATCGGAAGTAACACAACAGAAGCTCATCCTGTTATTGGAGCTTCTATAAAACAAGCCGTTAAAAAAGGAGCAAAGTTAATAGTTGCCGATCCTGTTAGAATTAAATTATCTGAAATTGCAGATTGCTACCTTCAAATTCAACCAGGTTCAAATACAGCTCTTTTAAATGGAATGATGAACTATATAATAGAAAATAATCTTCAAGATCATGAATATATAAACAAAAAAGTTGATAATTTTGAACTTTTAAAAGAAACTGTAAAAGAATACACATTGGAAAAAACATCAAAAATATGTGGTGTAGAAAAAGAACTTATTGCACAAGCTGCTAGAATTTATGCTAACAGTCCTGCTGCAGGTTTATATTATGCCATGGGAATTACACAGCATTCAACAGGTGTTAATAATGTAAAATCTTGTGTAAATTTAGCTCTAGTATGTGGAAATATAGGAAAAGCAAATGCAGGAGTTAATCCTTTAAGAGGACAAAATAATGTTCAAGGGGCTTGCGATATGGGAGCTCTACCTAATAAATTTCCTGGTTATCAAAATGTTATTGATCCAAAAGCTATAGATAAATTTCAAGATGCTTGGGATGTAAAACTCAGCACAACTAATGGTATGAGATTACCAGAAATGATGGATAAAGCTGCAAATGGCGAGTTAGGATTTATGTATATTGTAGGAGAAAATCCTATGATTTCTGATCCTGATACACATCATGTGACTAAGGCATTAAAAACGGTAGACTTCTTAGTTGTCCAAGATATTTTCTTAACAGAAACAGCTGAATTAGCAGATGTTATATTACCAGCAGCTACATTTGCTGAAAAAGATGGAACATTTACAAATACTGAAAGAAGAGTTCAAAGAGTAAGAAGAGCTATTAATCCAATTGGAAATTGTAAGCCAGACTGGGTTATATTTAGTGAACTCCTAGAAAAATTTGGAATTACTCCTAAAAATAAATATAATACTTCTAAAGATATATTTGAAGAGTTATCATCTTTAACTCCTCAATATAATGGAATTTCATACGATAGAATTGATTCTTTAGGTTTACAATGGCCTTGTCCTACAAAAGACCATCCTGGAACTCAATTTTTACATAAAGATAAATTTATGAAAGGTGAAAAAGTAGAATTTATGCCTGTAAAATATCAAGACCCTATAGAAAAAGCAACAGAAGAATATCCTATCACAATGACAACAGGAAGAATATTAGAGCATTATCATACTAGAACCATGACTATGAAAACTGATGAAATAGATAATGCATTTAAATCTAGTTGGTTAAGTCTGTCTCCTGAATTAGCTAAGGAATTAGAAATAGAAGATAAAGATAATATTGTCGTTAACTCTCCAAGAGGAAAAATATTTACTGTAGCTAAGATTTCTAATGATGTTTCTGGGAAAACAGTATTTATGCCATTCCACTTTGGAAATGGAGCAAATGTACTAACAAACGGTCAAGCCTTAGATCCTATATGTGGTATTCCTGAATTAAAAGTTACTGCTATAAATATTTCTAAAGCTTAGTTATATATATAAAATAACACAACTGATCTTGTATCTCAAAAGGACTATCTATCATAAAATAGATAGTCCTTTTTTTAGCAATATCATGTTTCTTTTTCTTCTCCAAAATTGTCACAACGACATTTTTTTAACTTTTATCCTTTTTTCAAACATTTTTTCCCCTAATTATGATAAAATTTATTTATAGAAATTTATTTATATTATACTTAATACCGTTTTCGAAAAAAGGAGAATAACATGCTAGAAAATTTTAAACTGTCATTGATTACAGGACTTTCAATACTGACCACCCTGACTATAGGAACTTTTTTGCATATAAACTCTTTATTTTATGCTTCTATCGCAGCAGTGGTAGTGTCCCAATCTTGTCATAAAAAAGTCATCCAATTAGGAGTAAAAAGACTTTACGGAACAATTGTAGGAGCCCTTACGGGTTTATTTTTTTTCCACTACCTTCCCCACTCAATCTATATCTATGCTTTAGGTGTATTTTTAGTAGTTTTTATATGTTCTAATTTTTTAAAAGCCCCCTCAAATATGGCTGGAATAGTATTTTTAGCTATCTCTACAAATTTAGGAGGGATGTCTAGTACTTTTTATGCTTTTCATAGAATAATAGATACTGGTATTGGAATCATCTCTACAGTCTTTGTAACTGTTGCTTTTACATTTTTAGACGATAAATTTTCAAAATAACCCTAAAAAATAAAAATAGACTGCTAGAAATATTAAATTATTTTCTGAAAGTAAAGTATTTATAAAAATATGTTGTCTATGCTTAACAAAACTTTCCGTCTATTTTTTTAAATCATTGCCTAAAATATGTTTCTACTATATAATAATAGTTAAAAAAAATATTAATAATAATATTAACAAAACAGATATAGGGAGGAAGTATGGCTGTAAAATTAAGAGAACTATATGAATCAATAAAAAAATTTGATATAGAACTTCTTGCTGGAAATAAAGGATTAGATAATATAGTAAGATGGGTACATATGGTAGAAAGTGTTAGTTTATCTGTTTTTTTAGAAAGTCATGAAGTTGCTTTCACCACTGGAATAGGTATTAACGGAGATAAGGAGTTCCTAGAACTTGTGATACATACCCATGCCAATAATGCCAGTGGTATGATCATTAATATTGGGCCCTATATTAAATCTATTCCTCATGATGTTA
>Ga0316197_10003931_pt1 | contig 10564 bp, 5 predicted proteins | sample OudBiesiAoxic_MG_FD_204939 | JGI IMG/M metagenome (GOLD analysis project Ga0316197, IMG submission 204939) | Coastal sediment microbial communities from Oude Bieten Haven, Netherlands - site A oxic | ecosystem: Environmental > Aquatic > Marine > Coastal > Sediment | place: Netherlands... | reverse complement strand
GATACTTTTGCTGTTATTGACCTCCTCCATTTTCAATATGATGGAGATCAAAATGGGAACCATCAGCATTGTGGTTGCCGTGTTAGAGATCCACATGGATAGAAAGGCAGTAGCCAACATAAATCCCAGCATTATTTTGGCCGGGCTGTTCCCCACCATCAAAAGCAATCGCAAGGCTATTCGCCTGTGTAGATTCCATTTCTGCATGGCCAGGGCAAAAAGAAAGCCCCCAAGGAACAGGAAAATCACATCGTTGAAATAATTGGAAGCCACTACTTTCCCATTCATAACACCCAATACAGGAAAAAGGACAAAGGGTAATAAAGAGGTAACTGCCAGAGGAACGATCTCAGTGATCCACCATAGGGCCATTAAAATGGCAACAGCAAGTGTATAGGTAATGGCCGGGTTATGCTGATCCAGTTCAACAAAAAACACCAGATAAAAGAAGATGATCGGAGCCGCTAAAAATGCACCAAATTTTATTTTTTGCCCTAAGTTTATTTTCTGATGGCTGGACATCCTTTATTTTAATACGTTGAATTCTATTGAAGATGAGGTAAAGACCGTATGCGTCTGTGTTTTGAAATCACTTTCCTTCGCTTTAAATATGTTAGGCACAAAGGTCTGAGGATTTAGATCAATGAGCGGAAACCATGTGCTTTGCACCTGAACCTGCAGTTTGTGCCCCTTTTTAAAGGTGTGAAACACATCCTGTAGTTTGATGTCTACCGCGGTTAACTGATTCGGGACAAAAGGTTCTGGGACAGAAAAACTATTTCTGAATTTGCCTCTCATCACTTCGCTTCTCACCATCAGGTGATAATTACTCATTTTTAAATGATCCTGCATCTTTTCATTTTTATTTTCAGTGTCGGCTGGATGCACATCAACTATTTTAACGATCCAGTCGGCATCCGTACCTGTGGTAGCTACTTTAAGCCTGGCCATAATAGCTCCTGAGAGCGTAAGGTCCTTATCCAATATATCCGTCTCAAAAATCAAAACGTCGGGCCTCCTTGCTGCAAATCTTTGATCGTCCGTCATGTATTTTCTCGGGGTAAAAACGGTTTTAATATCCTCAGAATAAGGAACGGGCCTTTTAATATCGCTGATAAAGGAGATTGCCTCATTCTTACTTTTTTGGGCGGTTAGTTTTTGATCTCCTGATAAATAGAAGGTCTCTTTAACCGTGTTTTCAGGTGGCCAGCTTGTGAAAGTTTGCCAGGCCTTTTTTCCGGAATCAAAGACATAGGCTTCAGGTAAGCCAGAGTTATGATCTCCATTATTCTTTAAAAAGTGTTCAAAGAATCGTGACTCAATGTTTTTCTGGAAAAAATCAGAGATGGAATCACCAAAATAATAGTTGCCAACAATGTTTTTAGGTCTAGTCCTTGCCCAGCCGCCATGATCCCACGGGCCAAAAACCATGGTATTATAATTTTCGGGATTATGAGCTTCTATGGTTTTATAGGTCTCCAGCGGTCCGTATAGATCTTCAGCATCAAACCATCCTCCCACAACCATGGTCGCTACGGTAGGTTTTATGTTTTTTAAGTGCTGAATGAGCCCCTTCTTTTGCCATAAACTGTCATAATTGGGATGATCCTTTAATTCCTTCCAGAATACGTCATCCACCTCGTCATTATTTCTTAAACCGGGATTATCGACTGTTTCATATTGAAAATACTTGTTTAAATTACTTAAAGGTCCCGCGTCCAAAAAGAACTGGTATTGATCTTCGGTGTTGAGGTCTGGTAATGTATACCAGGCACTGTCAACGGGCTTGTCTTTGATCGTGCCAAAAAGTGAGGTGGCTCTGAAATAGCTGAGCATATATGCCCCGTTATGATGAAAATCATCAAAAAAGAAATCGCCGATACAGGCCTGAGGAGAAGCAGCTTTCAATGCAGGGTGTGCATCAATAGTGGAGTAGGTGGAATAAAAACCGGGATAGGATATGCCCCAGGTTCCAACATTACCGTTATTGTTGTCAACGTTTTTTACGAGCCAATCAATACTGTCATAGGTATCTGTGCTCTCATCTATTTCTTTGTCTGATTTCTTATTTGGAATATATGCTCTCATATTGTCATAGATGCCTTCACTCATCCACCTTCCTCTTACGTCTTGATAAACAACGATATAGCCTTCTTTTTGCATGTATTGATTCGGAGCAATGCGCCGAGGGAATTCATTTTCTCCATAGGGTCGGCAGCTGTATGGCGTACGTTTTAGCAATATGGGGTAGGTTTTGGAATTATCTTTTGGTGAATAGATGGTCGTGTGCAGCTTGATACCATCCCTCATTTCAATGCTGACCTCCTTTTTGTTGTAATGATCCCTGACATAAGAATCTTCGATTTTCTCTTCTTGATTTGCAGCGGACTCAATCTTAAGGTCTTGATCCTCATTCAATTGCTTAAGATTGCAAGAATGGAAAGAGAAAACGATAAGTAAAAATGACAGGGTAAACAGAAGGTATTTTTTCATAGATCTATAATAATTAAAGGTAAATCTACAAAAGAATTCCTAATTCAGCCGATTGAATATTTCTCTTTTTATGAGAAATGAAAATGTCCTGTAAAAACCTGAATTTAAACTACATATTTCTTCTGTATTGACCACCGACTTCAAAAAGAGCAGCGGTGATCTGCCCGATCGTGCAGGTTTTTGTAGCCTCCATAAGTTGTTCAAAAATGTTTTCGTTGGCAATGGCTTTTTTCTTAAGCAGATCGATCTGTTTTGCACTCATTTTACGATTACCATGATGAAGATTTTCAATAATATCAATTTGTTGTTGTTTCTCTTTTTCGGTTGCACGGATAACTTCCTGAGGCAATACAGTTGGCGAGCCCTTGCTGCTTAAAAAAGTGTTCACACCTATGATATCTATTTCTCCATTATGCTTAAGTTCTTCATAATAAAGGCTTTCCTCCTGAATTTTAGATCTTTGATACATGGTTTCCATAGCGCCCAGGACACCACCGCGTTCGGTTATTTTATCAAATTCATGATAGACGGCCTGTTCTACCAGATCAGTGAGCTCCTCTATGATAAATGATCCCTGCAAGGGGTTTTCGTTATTGGTCAGGCCCAGTTCTTTGTTGATGATGAGCTGAATGGCCATCGCTCTTCTTACGGACTCCTCTGTAGGTGTGGTAATCGCTTCATCATAGGCATTTGTATGAAGAGAATTACAATTATCGTAGATAGCGTACAAGGCCTGCAGGGTTGTTCTGATATCATTGAAATCAATTTCCTGTGCGTGAAGCGATCTGCCGGAGGTTTGAATATGATATTTTAACATCTGAGCTCTTTCATTGGCGCCATATTTCAGTTTCATAGCCTTGGCCCATATTTTTCGAGCAACACGGCCAATAACGGCATATTCAGGATCGATACCATTGGAAAAGAAAAATGACAGGTTCGGACCGAATTTATTGATGTCCATTCCGCGGCTTAAATAATACTCAACATAGGTAAAGCCATTAGACAGTGTAAAGGCGAGTTGTGAAATCGGATTAGCACCCGCCTCGGCTATATGATAGCCGGAAATGGATACGGAATAGAAATTTCTGATATGGTTATTCGTAAAATACTCCTGAACATCCCCCATCATTTTTAGAGCAAATTCAGTTGAGAAAATACAGGTGTTTTGGGCCTGATCTTCTTTGAGAATATCAGCCTGTACGGTTCCCCTCACTTTGGATAAGGTCTCCTTCTTAATCTGCGTATAAACATCCAAAGGTAAAACTTCATCGCCCGTAACTCCCAGCAACATTAAACCCAGTCCGTCATTTCCTTTGGGCAGATCACCCTGATATTGTGGGACATCTTGTCCTTTCTTTTTATAGATGGACTTTATCTGGTCATTAACTTGTTTCTCAAGCCCCTTGGCTCTAATGTATTTTTCACATTCCTGATCTATGGCGGCATTCATGAAAAAACCAAGCATCATAGGGGCAGGTCCGTTGATGGTCATGGATACTGAAGTCAGCGGATTAGTCAGTTCAAAGCCGGAGTATAGTTTTTTGGCATCGTCTAAGCAACATACAGAAACCCCGGCATTGCCAATTTTACCATAGATATCCGGTCTGTTGTTTGGGTCATGACCATAAAGCGTAACGCTGTCAAAGGCAGTGGATAATCTTTTTGCCTCGGCATTCAGACTCACGTAGTGAAACCTTCTGTTTGTGCGTTCAGGTCCTCCTTCTCCAGCGAACATTCTCGTTGGATCCTCACCCGTTCTTTTGAATGGATAAATTCCTGCGGTAAACGGAAATTCACCGGGCACATTTTCCTGAAGCACCCAATACAGCAAATCTCCCCATGCCTCATATCTCGGAAGCGATATCTTCGGTATTTCTAAATGTGACAGGGAGGTAGCATGTGTTTTGATTTGGATTTCCCTATCTCTTACCCTGAATGTGAACAGCTCATTTTTATAGGCTTGTTTTTTTAGGTCAAACCCGACAATATGTTCCCAATTATGAGCGGTTAAATTCATTTTCATTTGAATAAACGCATCAGATAGCTGTTGGCAAAGGTTTCTTTTGTCATCAGCAAGTCCGTCAAGTAACCCATCAGTATCGATTCCGTTTTGATCCAAAGAGAATTCAAGGCCCGAAACACTCTTCAAGCTGAGGTATAATGCATAAAGCTTCTGGGCAATTTCACTCTGATCCTTACACCATTTGTCGTATTGGTTATTGGTATCGGTTATTTCAGAAAGATAACGAACCCTTTTTGGAGGTATGATATATTGTTTTTCACTTAAGCCTTTTGATTCTTTTAGATGCGAATCGAAGGTTTTTTCGGAAAGACTATTGAGTTTGTCCAGAATACAGGCATATAAATTATTGGTGCCGGGATCATTAAACTGAGAGGCAATACTGCCGTATACTGGCATTTTCTCGACCTCTGTTTCCCAGAGTTTATGATTTCTCTGGTATTGCTTTTTCACATCTCTCAAGGCATCCAGGCCTCCTTTTTTGTCAAATTTATTAAGGGCTATGACATCGGCAAAATCGAGCATGTCAATTTTTTCCAATTGCGTAGCAGCTCCGTATTCGGGAGTCATGACATAAAGTGAAAGGTTTGAATGGTCAAGAATTTCGGTATCCGATTGACCTATCCCCGAGGTTTCAAGAATAATGAGATCATAGGAAGAGGCTTTCAGAATATTTAGTGCGTCACTAACATGTTTGGATAAGGCCAGATTAGATTGCCTTGTGGCCAGTGACCGCATATAAACTCTTTCATCATTGACTGAATTCATTCTGATTCTGTCACCTAATAAGGCACCTCCGGTTTTTCTTTTAGAGGGATCTACCGATATGATGGCTATATGTTTATCAGGAAAATCAAACAGAAACCTTCTGACCAACTCGTCAACGATGGATGATTTACCCGAGCCCCCTGTTCCTGTAATTCCCAGCACAGGTGTGGCAGATTTTATTTTCTTTAGTGAAGCATATTGATCCGCAAATTCTTTCGGATGATTCTCAGCCAGTGAAATTAATCTGGCGGTTACATTTTTATCGTTCTTTTCAAGCTTTTCCAGCACCTGGTTTTCATTTAAGGAAAGGGTTGAGGGATCAAAATCACAGCGCCTGATCATATCATTGATCATTCCTTGCAGACCTAATTTCCGACCATCGTCAGGAGAATAAATTCGCGTGATGCCATAAGACATCAGCTCCTTAATTTCATCGGGAAGAATGACACCTCCGCCGCCGCCAAAAATCTTAATTTGCGATGCACCTTTCTCCTTTAGCAGATCGTGCATGTACTTAAAATACTCATTATGACCTCCTTGATAAGAGGTCATGGCAATCGCGTTGGCATCCTCCTGTATGGCAGTATTCACCACCTCATCAACACTCCTGTCGTGGCCTAAATGTATCACCTCGACACCCGTTGACTGGATAATTCTTCTCATGATATTTATGGCAGCATCATGCCCGTCGAATAAAGAAGCGGCGGTGACAATTCGGATTTTATTTATGGGTAAATAAGGCTCGGCTATTTTCATTTTTTACTAAATTTCTTATCATGCAAGTTACTGAATTTCAAAAGTAATATCCAATCCAAAGAAGGATAAGCTTATTTCTGAAAAAACAAAGTTTAAAAAGTGCATAAATTAACTGCTTCTCCAGAAATAAGGTGTGAAAATAATGAGAACAGTAAAGAGTTCCAGTCTTCCACAGAGCATGAGGAGCGCGGACCACCATTTTCCAAAAGCAGGCAGGCTGGAATAATTGTTTACCGGGCTTAAGTCCCCAAAGGCTGGTCCAACATTCCCCAAGGAAGAGGCGGCAGCACCCACGGAAGTCATAAAATCAATCCCCAATAAGCTAAAAACCAGTGAGCCGATGACAAAAATGATCAGGTAAAGGATAAAAAAGGCCATGATATTAAATACAATGCCACGGCTGACCGACTTGTCATTGTATCTAGCCGGTATAATTCCATTAGGATGAAGGGTTCTTTTAAATTCCAGAAACCCGTTTTTGATCATAATGATATGCCTCACGATTTTTACCCCACCCGCGGTGGACCCTGCTGAGGCACCTGAAAACATTAAAACAAAAAAGAGGACGGTTAAAAATGGTGTCCAAATGGTGAAATCCGCAGTTACGAATCCGGTAGTAGTAATGACGGCCACCACCTGGAACAGCGCATGTCTAAATGAACTCTCCATTTCTCCATAAATTTTTGGATGTGCAATCACCTGAATGTCAGTAGGTACTTCTGATACATTGGCATAAAAATAAACGACAAGGGTAGATACCACGGTAATGGACAAAACAGCTCTTAGATAATATTTAAACTCTTCGTCTGTTCTAAATCTTGAAAAATCACCTTTGATGGCAAAATAGCTGAGAACAAAATTGGTTCCGGCTATAAACATAAAAATGATGATAATGTATTGAATTAAAGGCTGGTCGTTCCAAAATGCGATACTTGCATTTTTTGTAGAGAAGCCACCTGTTGAAAGCGTACTCATGGCATGGTTAATGGCGTCAAAATAACCCATCCCGGCTATTTTGAGCAGCAATGCTTCAAACAGCGTTAGCCCAAAATACAAAAACCACAATCTTTTTGCCGTATCCGTGATTCTCGGATGCATTTTATCGGCTGAAGGACCGGGCGCCTCTGCGGCAAACATCTGCATGCCACCAATACCTAACAGAGGAAGAATAGCAATGGCCAGCACGATAATTCCCATTCCCCCAATCCAATGCGTCGTACTTCTCCAGAAAAGAATGCTTTTAGGCATGATCTCAATATCATTCATGATCGATGCCCCTGTTGTGGTATAACCCGACATGGTTTCGAAAAAAGCATCGGTCATTGAAGGCAGGGCTCCCGTAAAAATATAAGGCAGCGCGCCGGACAAAGACATGGTGACCCAACCCAGCGTAACCACCAGGTATCCTTCTCTTTTTTTAATTTTTTTCTGAAAGCCTTTGGTCACAAATCGCAGGAGCAGTCCAATGATCAAAGTCAGCAGGCCAGCCGAGATGATGCCCAGCAGAGCGCCATCATCATAATACCAACTCACGATCCCTGAAATAAGCATAAACCCTCCATTAAAAAGCAGGAGGATGCCCATGAGTTGCAGGATGATTTTTATATTGAATCTTTTCATCCAGAATTATTTAAAGAACTTTTCAACCTTCGATATGGTTTTTGGAAAACAACACACCACAACTTTATCATCCTCCTGAATTTTAAAATCTCCCAGGGGAATCATTCCCGTATCATCTCTGATGACACCACCAATAATCGCATTTCTGGGGAATTTCAGGTCCTTAACTTGTCTTTTGGTGATCTTGGAACTCTTATGGGCCTTGAATTCCAGTATTTCTACATTGATACTGTTTAATATGGTCATTTCCAGCACCTCACCTTTTCTTATGTATCTAAATATATTATTTGCCGCAAGTAGTTTTTTATTGATGAGTGTATCCACTCCTATATTTTTACTCAGATTAAAATAGTCAACGTTCTGAACCAAGGCTATGGTGCGTCCCACCCCTTTAGACTTGGCCACCAGGCAAGACATGATATTTGTCTCGGATCTTCCGGTGACTGCCAGCACCGCATCCATTTCCGATACATTTTCGTCCTCAAGCAACTCAACATCCCTGCCATCACCGTAAATGACCAGGGCATTTGGAAGCGCTTCAGCAAGTTCAATGGCTCTGTGCTTATGGTACTCTATTATTTTAATGTTCATATGCTTTCCGCAAAGTTCACGGGCAGTCTTTTCGCCAATCTTGCTTCCGCCAAGTATCATGACATTTTTTATGGGTTTACTTTTTTTGGCAGCCAAACGGTTGAGCTGTTCAACACCCTTTTGCAGGGTTATAAAGTAGGTCTGGTCACCGGCCATAAAAACGGTATCCCCTCGGGGGATAATCGTTTCTTCTGAATTTTTCCTTTTTAAGGCTATGGGCATAAAATTAATATCAGCCAATTGGTCAGCAGCATCTTTTACAGTTTGTCCCACAAATGGGGCTCTGCTTGACAATATCATGGCTACCATAGTCAATTTGCCATTTTCGAACTCATGCGTTTCATTAAAAGTGGCCTTTTCCAGCAGCAACTTAATTTCGTGGGTAGCCAGTTCTTCGGTAGAAATTAATTCATCAATCCCCATATCTATGAAATTGACCTCACCTTTATTCTCCGTAAATTCGGAATTGCTGATTCTCGCGATGGTTTTTTTAGCCCCCAGTTTTTTTGAAATAACACAAGCCGTAATGTTCGTTGTTTCAGAGGAGGTTACCGCAATAAAAAGATCAGCGTTCTGGACATTGGCTTCCTTAAGACCCATGATTGAAGTTGCGTCACGCTCAAGGGTTTTAATGTCTAATTTTGAGTCAGCATAAACCAATCGATCTTTATCCAGATCTATAAGAATGATCTCGTGAGATTCGAAAGAAAGCAATTTGGACAAGTGGAATCCTACCTCTCCTGCTCCGGCAATTATTATTTTCATTTAATTCTTATTGATTCAAGGATTGAATTAGACCGAATAAAACACCTTATTTTTCGTCCGGTTTAATGTACAAATGTATTGTTTTTCTTTTATATCTTTCGGTGGAATTATGCACAAAAAGATAAATAATAGCCATGCATCTTTATCCATAAAACAATGGAAAGAAGATGACAGACCCAGAGAGAAAATGTTGCTGAAGGGGAAGTCCTCCTTATCAAACGCTGAATTACTGACGATTCTTATAGGATCAGGCACCAGAAAAGAAAGTGCGTTGTCATTGTCAAAACGGATATTATTGCGTTATAAAAACAATCTCAATGCTTTAGCCAAAGAATCTCCCTTTGATCTAATGCATTTCAAGGGGATTGGAAAGGCCAAGTCAATAAGCATTATAACTGCCCTGGAATTAGGACGAAGAAGAAATGCTGAACCGGCCTCGGATAAACTAAAAGTAAGCAGTTCAAAAAATGTATATGATATCATGAGGCCCTTAATAGGTGATTTGTCACATGAAGAGTTTTGGATCATTTATTTAAATAATGCGAATAAGATTCAGGATAAAACGCAATTGAGCATTGGAGGAATTACTGCAACTCTTGTTGACGTTCGCCTCATATTTAAAAAAGGAATTTCCCTCGGGGCAACGAGTATTGTCTTATGTCATAACCATCCGTCGGGAAACTTAACCCCCAGCGGCGCTGATATTCAATTAACTGAAAAAATCATAAAGGGAGGAAACATATTGGATATTAAGGTTTTGGATCATATCATTATCGCTGAAGAAGGCTACTACAGTTTTGCAGATGAAAATCGGTTATAAGTTGAAATTTGCCGGGATTATTTTTATTCTCTGTTGAATTTTCTTTTTCACTGAGATTTCTTAAAACGCTTTAGAAAGTTTACATTTGGATTATCAAACATCCTTAGAATGCTCTTAGTATATACCCATAAAATCACGCCCAGACTCAACTATATATTTAAGCATATTTTTACGAGAATTTTGGGTTTGGAGGTTGAGTTTACCACTACGATAGAGGAGTTTGTAGCGGCCGAAGGAATGAAGCTTTCCTATACCAAACAAGCCTTGGGCAATGAGCTTTTTGTCAAGAATAATGATTTGCTTTTTAACCAGGGAATTGATTATTTGGATATAAACATGGTTCAGTGGGAAGATGTACCCTGTTTTTTTCAGACCAATTTTTCTGCACTGGTTCCCTGCGATATTTTTGCGGCCAGTTTTTATTTGATCAGCAGGTATGAAGAGTATTTACCGCACGTAAAAGACCAATATGAGCGCTATCCTGCCTCAGAAAGTTTGGCTTATCAGCATAAATTCCTTGACAAACCTATCATTGACATTTGGGCCTATAAATTCAGGGACATTTTACTGGATAAATTTGAGGGTCATAAGGAGGAATTGAAAAATGAGTCCCGAAAATTTAATTATATTTCAACCATAGACATAGATGCTGCCTATCAATTTAAGCACAAGGGGTTTACGAGAAGTATTGGAGGGATATTAAAGGATCTCTATCAATTAAATATGCAGAA
>Ga0316197_10003930_pt1 | contig 10567 bp, 9 predicted proteins | sample OudBiesiAoxic_MG_FD_204939 | JGI IMG/M metagenome (GOLD analysis project Ga0316197, IMG submission 204939) | Coastal sediment microbial communities from Oude Bieten Haven, Netherlands - site A oxic | ecosystem: Environmental > Aquatic > Marine > Coastal > Sediment | place: Netherlands... | reverse complement strand
GAACACGGCAGTGGCAACGATCTCGACGACCGCCACCGAGAGCAGGTCGAACCCACCGGGCGAGTGGATGCCGTAGCCGTTGGAGGCGAAGCCGGCATCCTGCGCCAGGCTCAGGTAGCCGTCCGTGCCGACGAGGATGAGCGCGATGAGCGCCGCACCGATGATGCCGCCGGCGAACTGGCCGATGAAGTACGGGGCCGACTTCGCGGGCTCGAGCTTGCGCGTGGCGAGCATGCCGATGGTGACGGCCGGGTTGATGTGGCAGCCGGAGATGCGGCCGATGAGGTAGGCCATGCACAGGAGGCTGAAGCCGAACGCGAGCGACACGCCGAGGATGCCGACGCTGAGGGTCTCGCCGAACCCGCCGGTCGCGAAGATGGCGGTGCCCGCGCCACCGAACACCAGGACGGCCGTGCCGAGGGCCTCGGCGAGCCCGATCCGGAGGTCTTCGTTCATGCGCAACTCCTCAAGAGATCGGATAGTGGAGTCCCCAACCTTACGCGAGTCCGCACGCAGGAATCGGCCCGTCTCGGCAACCCGGGACCGGGCGTCCGGCACTCGTGACGACGACCCTCCGGTACCCCTCGGAGGGCCGCCGCGTTCGCCGAGCGGCTGGGATGCCGCCCGTGGAGGAGGAGGGTCAGCCGATCTGGAGGATCCCGGGCGCGCTCACGGGAGCGCCTTCGTCGTTGAAGATGACCGTGCCGCTCATGGACATGTCGCTGCCGGCAAGACCGTCGAAGGCCTCGCGTGCCTCGAGGATGTTGCCCTTCGCCGCGAACTCCTTGGTCGCCTTGTCCGTGCGGCCGGCGTCGTGACCCCACATGACCAGGTCGCCCTCGAGCGTCTCCATCGCGCACTGGTCGTCGAAAGCCAGCTCGAGACCGTCGTAGACCGCCCAGGCCTCGATGAATGGGTTGTACTCCTCGGCCGGCTCGTGGCCGGGCGGCCAGCCGGGCCGCAGATTGAAGAAGATGATGTCGTACACGTCGCCATCGAAGTCGACGGTGCCGACCCAGTCGGGAACCTCCAGGTTGGGCGCTCCCGGGTAGCATTCGTTCCAGGCGAGGTCCATCGTGCCCTCGACCCTGTCCTGCGACATCGTGGCCGGGGCGACCGCCAGGGCCGCCATCAGCGCCAGCGGCAGGCTTGTGCTGAGCTTGCGAAGCATCGTTGCCGTCCTCCGTAGCCGGGCGCCTCGTCGATGGTCGAAGGCCGCCACCTCCGACCCGGCGCCATCAGCGCCAGTAAAGGGCGACACCCTCAACTGCGGCTCACGTAACCCTCTCGGACCGCAGCGCGCTCGCGGCTTCGATGGCCTCCGGGAGGCTCCACGCGCGACCCTCGGTCCAGGCCTGCTCCAGCTCGGCGGGATCGAGCAGACCGATGGCCGCGGTACGTGCCGGCTCGATGTGCAGATCCTCGATGGGCATGCCGCCGCCGGATGCCGTACGCAGCGCATCGGCCGCGCCGGCTACGCGAACCGCCGTCGCGGGCTGGTCCACGACCGTGAAGGCAGCCACGAAGTCGAGCATCCAGACGCAGAGGCCGACGTTGTCAAGACCGCACGCCTGATCGAGGCAGTCGAGGGCGATGCGCGTCGCTTCGTCAGCGTCCCCCGCCTGGTGCTCGATGCAGGCGATGGCGGCCGACTGCGTCACCGCGAGCGCATCTGCGCCCAGGTCACGGGAGACCGACAACGCCGCCTCCCAGAGCGGACGCGAAGCCGCGTACTCCCGCTCCTGGAAGAGGGCGAATGCTTCCGCCATGAGCGTCTCACCGACCTGCGCTCGAGCGCCCAGTGACTCGAACAGGGTGCGCGCGGTGGCCGCCAGCCGGCCGCCGTCGGCGGGGTTCCCGTTCCAGGTCGCGGTCATGCTCATGCCGGAGAGCACCTCCGCTTCGGCGGCGCGGTCTCCCGCCGTCCGATAGAGCTGCAGGGCCTCCTCGTAAGCCTCCATGGCCGCGGGGAAGTCCGCCTGCCAGTAGTCGAGCCCGGCCAGGGCCACCAGCGCGTCGGCTCGCAAGGGGGCCGCAGGCGTGGGTCCATCGAGCAGGCGCGTGAGCCACTCGCGACCCTCGGCGACCCTGCCGGCGGCGGGCCAGACGCGCCACGTGGCGGCCGCCAGCCGCATCCCCAGCTCCCGGTCCCCGCCACCTGTGCATCGACGGAGCGCTACGGCGATCTCTTCCAGCTCGGGCAAGAGGATGGCCGTGGCCTCGTTGGCGCGGTCACCGGATGGGGATCTCTTGCTCCGCTCGGCCACGCCCAGGTAGTGCCGGGCGTGGCGATCGAGCGTCGCTTCCAGCTCGCCGGTCAGCTCCAGCTGCTCGAACGCGAACTCGCGAAGGGTCTGCAGCAGGGCGAAGCGCGCTACACCCACGTCGACCGGTCGGTATAGCAGGCTCTGCGTGAGCAGCGACTCGATGCCGGCCCAGGCCTCCTCCAGCGGCTGGTCCGCGACGTCCGCGGCGGCGTCGGCGGTGAATGCGGACACGAACGAGCCGAGTCGCCGGAACAGGCGCTGCTCCTCGGCGGCCAGCAGCCCGTAGCTCCAGGCGATCGCTCCACGCAGCGTGTGGTGGCGCCCATCGTCCCCGCTCACGCCGGAGGTCAGCAGGGCCAGGCCGCGTTCGAGGCGGTCGAGGAGATCCTGTGGCGTGAACGCCCGCAGCCTGCCGGCGCCGAGCTCGATGGCCAGAGGCAAGCCATCGAGGCGCCTGGTGATGCCGGCGAGGGCCGACGCGTTCTCCGCCGTGATCTCGAAGCGGGGGTCGGCGGCTCGCGCTCGCGCGGCCAGCAGCGCGACCGCGTCGTAGGTGCCGATGGTGGCCGGTTCCGCCCGCGCGTCGGCCGGCGGCACCCGCAGGGGCGGGACGGGGAACTCCTGTTCTCCACGGATGCCGAGCGGCGCACGGCTCGTGGCCAGGACCGTCACCTCCGGGGCTGCCTCGAGCAGGTCGTCGATGGGCCCGGCTGCGCCCGCGATCTGCTCCAGGTTGTCGAGGACGAGCAGCATGCGGCGACCCGCCAGGCGGTCGCCGAGGCTGCCCCGATGCTGGGCGGTGCCGGCGGTGTCGGTCGCGCCTTGGGCGCCCGCGGCCTCGAGTGCGGCCGACGCGGCCGGCTCGAGCTGCCGTGCGTCGCTGACGCCGGCGAGGGACACGAAGAACGTACCGTCGGGGAAGCGGTGACGGTGCTCGCCGGCCAGCTGCAGGGCCAGGCGCGTCTTGCCCGCGCCGGGTGCGCCGGTCAGGGTGAGCAGACGTGACGCGGCCAGCAGCTCGCCCGCAGCGGCAAGCTCGCGCTCGCGACCGATGAAGGCGGTTCGCTGCAGTGGCAGGTTGCCCGGCGTCTTGGCGGGGCCGTCGGGCACGGCCGTCGCAGCCGGCACGTCGAGGGCGAGCGCCTGGTCGTGCGCCAGGATCCGTTGCTCCATGAGCCTGAGTGACGGTCCGGGCTCGATGCCGAGATCGCCCACCAACCGCATCCTGGCTTCACCGAAGGTGCGCAGTGCATCTGCCTGGCGGCCGGCACGGAAGAGCGCCAGCATGAGCTGCTCCCAGAAGGTCTCGCGGTAGGGCTGTTCGAGCGTGAGGGCGCGCAGTTCCTCGACCAGCTGGCCGTGCAGGCCGAGGGCCAGCTCCGCGTTGAACACGTCCTCGTAGGCGGCCAGTCGCAGCTGATCGAGACGCGCGGCCTCGCTGCTGGCGAAGGGCTCAGCGGCGAATTCCATGAGGGCCGGGCCTCGCCACAGGCCGAGCGCGGCGCGGAGCTGCCCCGCCGAGGCGGCAGGGTCCCCGGCGGCGAGCTTGCCCTGGCCCTCAGCCGCGAGTGCCTCGAAACGCGCGGCATCGAGGGACTCCTTCGGGATACGAAGGCGGTAGCCGGTGGCATCGTTCACGAGGCTCCTGCGGTCGTCGCCGAGTGCCGTGCGCAGACGGGACACGTGAACGTGCAGACGGTGGCGAGCCGCCTCAGGGTGTTCGTCGGGCCAGAGCTCCTCCACGAGCAGGTCGCTCGAGACGGGTCGGTCGGCCTGGACCAGCAGACGGGCCAATAGGCTGCGCTGACGCAGCGGGCCGAGGTCGCGCGGCACTCCGTTCTGTGTCACCTGGAGCTCGCCCAGGATCCCGAACTCCGTGGCCATCCTCCGGCCCGTCCCCTTGCGTTCCGGTGTGCCGAGCTCGTTCGCTCAGCTTGTCGAGCAGCTCGACGCAGGCCACCAATCTACTCCCGGCGACCTAGGGCTGACGAGACCTTGTCGATCATCGGCCTCCAGTCCGGCTACAGGTGGCCGAAGCCCCATCACGACAGGCGCCTTAGCCCTCCAGCGGTCAGGCCGGTCGTCGCATGATGGATGCCGTGGACATCGATCAAAGCTCGCTCGACTGGCTGCTCGCCGGAGACCCGTCGGTGGCATGGCAGGCCCAGCGCGACCTGGCAGGCGACGACCGCTGGCGCGCGACTCGGGCGCTCGTGGGCAGCCGGGGCTGGGGCCGGCGGCTGCTCGAGCTGCAGGATCCCGAGGGCACGTGGGCCGGCGGTCTGTACACGCCCAAGTGGACCTCGACGACCTACACGCTGTTGCAGCTGCGTCGGCTGGGGCTCGAGCCCTCGAGCACCCAGGCCATGGCCGGGGTTCGGCGCCTCCTTGATGACGCGAAGTGGGTCGATGGCGGGGTCTCGTATTGGGTCAGCCATCGGTTCGCCGAGCGCTGCGTCAATGGCATGGTCCTGTCGTTGGCGTGCTACTTCGGTATCGAGGATCCGAGGCTGGACGGGCTGGCTCGCATGCTCATCGAAAGCCGGGTCGCGGACGGTGGCTGGAACTGCGACGACTATCGGGGCCACACCCGCCACTCGTCGTTCAACACCACCATCTCGGTCCTCGAAGCCCTCCACCTCTGGCGGCTGCGCACCGGCTCACGCGAAGCGGACGAGGCCATCGCGGCCGGTCAGGAGGTGCTCCTCGAGCATCGCCTCTACCGCTCGCACAGGACCGGCGAGATCATCGACGAGGCGTGGACGCGGTTCGCCTTCCCGCCCCGCTGGCACTACGACATCCTCCGGGGCCTCGACCACTTCCGTGCGGCGCAGGTGCGGCCCGACCCGAGGGCGGCAGAGGCGATCGAGGTCGTGCGCCGGCGAAGGCGACCCGACGGACGCTGGCCGATCGGCCCTCGCCACTCCGGGGTGGAGCACTTCCGCATGGAGACCGGTCGCAACGCCGGTCGCTGGAACACGCTGCGTGCCCTCCGCGTCCTACGCTGGTGGGAGGACGGTTAGGCCTGCCAGAAGGGGTTCTCCACGCGGACGCCGCCATAGTCGGTCGCCTGGTCCATGTCCTCGGAGAGCACGACCGGGCAGCCCAACGCCCGACCCGACTCGAGGACAGCGGCGTCCCAGTAGGAGATGCCGAAACGACCCCGGGTAACCAGCGCAGCCCGCATCACCTCGACCGTGATGGTCTGCACAGGACTTTGACACAGAGCCTCAGTCGCGCGATGGTCGTACGCGGGGGAGAACGCCGAGATCCGGCAGGCGGATGCGTCCCTGCAGCGGCGAAGGCCTACTCCGCGCCAGTGGCGATGGCCTCGGCCTCCGCGACCTCCTCGGCCTCGACCGGCACCGCTACCCATTCGGCTTCGGCAGCACGACGGCGCTGGACGACCCTGGCGATGACCACGCCGGCGATGGCGATCACGGTGAGCAGGGCACCCGCGAGGAGCAAGGTCCGAAGCGCGCTGCGCCCGGCGGCTTTGACGACTACCGCCTGGGCCAGCGTCTCGAGTTCCTCCAGCGGCTCAGCTTCCGCTGCCTGCTCGAGCTCGATCTCGACCGCGGGCGGAGACAGCTCCTCGATGAGAGCCGCCTCGAACAGCTCTTGCACCGGCACGCTGATCAAGGCCGGGGCCGCCTCTCGCGCCTGCTTGCGCCAGCGTGACACCGTCAGGCGGACGATCGGTCTCACCAGCGTGACCATCAGCAACGCGTTCACGATCCCTCGGATCAATCTCATGAGTGCACCTCCTCGAGCGACAGCTTGACGTCACCGACGCGTCCCGAACAGGGCTAGAAGTCATCGGGGACGTCGCCGTCAGGTCTGCGACGCCCCTAGTTCTGCCGCTCGATCGAGCCGATAAGTACGCCCAGCAGCGCGACCGCATGCTGATCACTGCTCATGGCCATCTGACGAGCCACCGGTGCGCCTGCGTCAGTCAGCGCGTAGCGCACCGCCCCGTCCCTGCCCGGGCTGGCCGCGACCAGGCCGGCGTCGGTGAGTTCGGCGAGCACGGTCGCGATGGCGGCATCCGCGTCGGTCAAGGCGTCCGGGGGCTGGCGTGTTGTCTTCATCCCCAAGGTCGTGCGTGCCTCTCGGTGTGGAGCGCGGCTGGCACCAGCCGTCGCCCTGGTCAGTCAGTACTGGCAACGTAGGACGAAAGTCCTATCCTGGCCACTGCCCTAGAACCACCCGCTCCACCGTCGACCCTACACCCCGGTGCGCAGGTGCATGCGCGGAGGCCCTACATCCTGCCTACAGGGAAGCTGTGCCACCATCGCGCGGATGCATCTGCTGGTCGTTGAGGACGACGCCCGACTCGCGCGCTCGCTGTCGCGCCTGCTGGCCGAGGATCACCACGTGGTCGAGCTCGCGGCGACCGGCCGGGACGGCCTCGACCTGGCGGCTGCCGCCGAGGGGCTCGACGTCCTCATCCTCGACATCGGCCTGCCCGACATCGATGGCCTGCAGGTCTGCCGCACCCTCCGCGCCGAGGGGCTGACCCTGCCCATCCTCATGCTCACCGCGCGCGATGCCGTGGGCGACCGGGTGGCAGGCCTCGACGCCGGCGCCGACGACTACCTCGTGAAACCGTTCGCCTACCCCGAGCTCAGCGCCCGCCTCCGCGCGCTCGTCCGCCGCGCTGATACCGGCCGCACCGAGCCGTCGCTCTGCATCGGCCGCATCGCGCTCGACGAAGCCGCCCACCAGGTCCGGGTCGGCGACGAGCCCATCGACCTCTCGCAGCGCGAGTTCGCCCTGCTCGAGTGCCTCATGCGCCATCCCGACCAGGTGCTCACGCGCGACCAGCTGCTCGACCACGCCTGGCCCATGGCCGTGGCCGTGATGCCCAACACGGTGGACCAGTACGTCAGCTTCGTGCGGCGCAAGCTCGGTCCGGAGTCGGAGCGGATCCGAACCGTGCGTGGGGTCGGCTATCGCATGTCGAGCACATGAGCCCATCCCCTCCTCGGTCCGAGGCCAGGGTGCTCCGGCGGACCCGCTTCCGGCTTGCGCTCTGGAGTGGTGCCACGACGCTCGTGGTGTTGCTTGTTCTCGGCGCCGTCGTCTACGCCTTCGTGGCACAGCAGCTCGCGCGCGACTCGGAGGAACAGCTGCGCGCCCGTGCCACGCTCGTGGCCGAGCTCAAGGAGCCGGTTCTCGAGCCGCCCGGGGCCGAGGCGCTCGCGTTGGTGGCCACGGCCGAGCAGTCGGGAGTGCTCTTCGGCGGGCCGCTGTCGGGCACCATCGCCGTCACGGCGGAGAAGGACGCCCATGATGCGGCGAAGGCCATGGCCTCGGCCCTCACCGACGAGGAGCTGGCGGCGAAGGAGGCGTCGCTGGTGCTGAAGGACAGCATCGCCAGGGCCACGGTCGATACGGACTCGGGCGCTGTGGACGGCGAGCTGACGCTCAAGGACATCGACGGCGTCCCCACCCGCATCGTCTCCATCGAGGCCGGCACGCCTGCCGAGCCGTTCGTGGTCCACGCCCTCGCCGACCGCACCATCGAGCTGCGCACGCTCTCCAACCTGGCCGCCGCCCTGTTCGTCGGCGGCGCGCTGGCGGTGCTCGCGGCGGCGGCCGCGGGCTGGGTCTACTCGGGCCGGGCGCTCGTGCCCATCCGGGCCTCGCTGCAGCGCCAGCGGGAGTTCGCCGCCGATGCCAGCCACGAGCTGCGCACGCCCCTGACCGTGGTCCGCAACGATCTCGAGATCCTGTCCCGACACCGGACCGACGACCCGGGGGAACGAGAGGCACTCGAGGACGCCACCGCGGAGGCCGTACGGATGAGCCGGCTGGTCGACGACCTGCTGCTGCTGGCGCGGACCGACGCCGATGCGGCGCCCATCGAGCGGGCCGATCTCGACCTCGCCGAGGTTGCACTCGGGGCGGTCGATGGGCTGACCGAGGAGGCTGAGCGCCGGTCGATCTCGGTCGAGCTGGACGTGGTCCCGGCGAGCGTCCGCGGCGACGCCGGGCGTCTGCGCCAGCTGGTCACCATCCTCGTCGACAACGCCATCAGGCACGGCCGAGCGGGCGGGCATGTCTGGGTCGACGTGCGCCCCGCTGCTGGTCGAGCCGAGCTCGTCGTGTCCGACGACGGGCCCGGAATCCCGGCTGAGCACCGGGCTGACGCCTTCGAGCGCTTCTGGCGAAGGCCGGCCGCCCACACCAGCGGAAGCAGGCTCGGTCTCGCCATCGCCGACTGGATCGTGCGGGCCCACGACGGCACCATCGAGCTCGACGAGCGCCCCGGCGGCGGTGCGCGCTTCACCGTCGACCTGCCCAGGTAGCCGACGGCACCGCGGGTACAGACCCGCTACAGCCACCAGCCGGACGCTGACAGAAACGCAACAGGAGGTCCCATCCATGGTCCACTCGAGCACCCGCCGCCCGATTCGCCGTTGGCTGGCCGGTGTCGTCATCGCGGCGGCACTGGCGGCCTCTGGCGCCACTCCGGCGCTGGCCCAGGTTGCCACGCTGGGCTCCCCGACCCCGGCGGCCGAGGACAGCTCCGCTTCCGCCGAGGCGTTGAGCGCGCAGGACGCCATGCTGGCCTACGCCCAGTGCATGCGGGACAACGGCTTCGAGGTCAGCGACCCGGTCTTCGACGCGGGCGGCAACTTCGCCGGCGGGCTCGAGTTCGCGGGCAGCAAGGATGCCGGCCCCAAGGACGCGAAGGACCCCGCCTTCCAGCTGGCCACGGAGGCCTGTGACGAGTTCCTGATCGCCTTCAAGCCCGCCGCCGACCCGGCGCTCGCGGCCGAGCAGACGGAGGCCGCGCTGCGCTTCGCCGTGTGCATGCGCGAGCAGGGGCTCGAATGGCCCGATCCCGCGCCGGAGGGCAGCAAGTTCGCGGGCGCCGACATCAACGTCGACAAGAAGTCGCCCGAGTTCAAGGCCGCCTTCGAGGTGTGCGACACCGAGCTCGTCGTCGACGCCGCCAAGGCCACCCAGTAGCACCGAGCGTCGTCACCAGAACTACACGCGAGCCGGGCAGGCTTCGTCGCACGCCGAGTCGAGCCAGGACGCACGTCGGCGGCGTCATCCCATCGCTGGAGGCCAGGTGCGTGTCCACTCCCCGCAGCAAGCTGGCCCTGACAGCCACGCTGGTGCTCACCCTGATCGCGACCGGCGCGGCCACCGGCATCGCCTCGGCCGCCGAGACCCCGAGCTCGGAGGACGAGGCGGCCGGACAGGTGGTGCCGCCGACGACCACGTCGATGGTGCGCAACCAGCTCGGCTTCGCCTTCCCCGAAGCGCCGGCCGTCCAAGTCGGTCCTGCTGACGAGGCACTCTTGGCCGCGGTCGACCGGCTGTTCACCTCGCTCCAGACCGGCATCGACGTCGAGGACGTGGACGAGATCGCCGCCTCCGGCGATGCCCGGGCCGCATGGCTCCTCTCGGACCTGGTCCGCTTCCTCGCGCCCGGCACGGTGCGCGACGCCGCGCTCGCCGCCTTCGAGCGGCTCACCGGCGCCGAGCTGCTGGACGACCCCGTCACGCTGCGCAGCCCATGGCAATCGATGACCGACCACCTCATGGCCTGGGACCTGCCGGCCCTGCCCGGCTACGCCGGCTGGAAGGCGCAGCTCTACACCCTCGTCGATCCGCGCTGGGGTGCGTTCTTCGAGGACGAGGCCGCCGATATCGACTGGCGTCTCGTCTCCTGGGGTGGCGTGTTGATGGACGACCGGCCCTTCGGTGACCGCCGGCCCTGTCCACGCGGCTGTATCCCGGCACTGGACGATCCTGCCGTCACGGACGCGGCCGGCGGCGACTGGTACCCCGACGAGCGACTCGTCTTCGGGGTCACCGTCAACGGCGAGTCACGGGCCTACCCCAGGCACATCATGGAAGTCCACGAGATGGTCAACGACGAGCTCGGCGGGCGCCGGCTGGCGATCCCCTACTGCACGCTCTGCGGATCGGCCCAGGCCTACTTCACCGACGATGTCGCGGGCGTCGAGACGATGCCGGTGCTGCGCACGTCCGGCCTGCTCTCGCGTTCGAACAAGGTCATGTTCGACCTGCCCACGTTCTCGGTCGTCGACACCTTCACCGGAGAAGCGCTCTCGGGTCCCTTGCGCGAGGCCGACGTGACGCTGGAGCAGACCTCGGTGGTGACCTCCACCTGGGGCGACTGGAAGGCGACCCATCCCGAGACCACCATCGTGGCCCAGGATGGCGGACTCGGTCGCAGCTATAGCCTCGACCCGCTGCGTGGGCGCGACGACGACGGCCCCATCTTCCCCATCGGCGACGTGGACGAGCGGCTG
>Ga0316197_10003929_pt1 | contig 10568 bp, 11 predicted proteins | sample OudBiesiAoxic_MG_FD_204939 | JGI IMG/M metagenome (GOLD analysis project Ga0316197, IMG submission 204939) | Coastal sediment microbial communities from Oude Bieten Haven, Netherlands - site A oxic | ecosystem: Environmental > Aquatic > Marine > Coastal > Sediment | place: Netherlands... | reverse complement strand
TGGAAATAATAACATTCCTGTGAACCTCACGTTGTTCATGCGCAATTCTTCTCTGCTCCTCCATGACCTCTCGTCTTTCTTCCTGGACTTCACGTCTAATTTGCTGAGCTTCCTTTCTCATTTCCTCCCTTTCTATACCCATTTCTTCTCTTTCCTTCATCATTTCTTCCCGAGCTTCTTCACGCTCCTCGACCCTTGCCTGCATCTCTTTACCCCACTCTTCCATTTCCTTTTGATACTCTTCATCAAAATTCTTTTCAAACTCCTTTGACCACTCTTTCAGGTACTTTTCACCATCTTTCTCATACGCCTCATAATCAAAATTTTTGAACTGCATTGGAGGCATCGGGGGCATAGGCATTTCCATTATTATCTCTGGAATTTCCGGAATATCAGGGATTTGTAAGTCAAGAAAAAGAGGTTCTATTTCGGGGATCTCGGGGATTTCCGGAATATGCATAATAATATTGTCATCACCATGTGCGCCTCTTAGAACCCAGGCATTTTCCCCACCCGTTTTTATAGATATTTCCTGACTATTGCCAAGGATTTTGATACCTCCATTATTAAAATACGCTTCTGCTTCTTCGGGAGTAGCGCCTTCGAGTTCGATAGTGGCTTCAATTACTACCTGATTCTTATTCCAGGTTGTAAATTCAATGTCGGCATGACTAGTGTTGATATCAACAACTGCCTCCTCCCCCACCGTGAATATTTCTTTATACTTTTTAGACTGAACTTGTCCATAGCCGCCAACTGTAAAGAGACAAAGACTCAGGGCAAAACTTTTAAACACTGTTTGATGTAACTTGTTCATTTTCTGATGATTTTAATTGATTTAATTTTTCTTTTAACTTCTGTAACAACTGTAACCTTAACTGTAAATTTTTGATAAGAGCATTAATGGTTTGATCATTTGGGCCAATTTCATTCAATTCTATATTTAACCTTTTGTATTCCTCATTCAATTCGGACAATCGGCGCATATAATCATCTACCATTGCCTTATTTTCATTAGAGACTTCCAATCGGGATAATTCCAGGTTTATATTAGCCACATAATAATTTTCTATTTTCTTTAATTCCGGGGAAAGATTCCCAAGAGAATAACCCTGATCTTTTGTGTTCTCTGTTTCTACAATTGCTGGCTGTGGCAACGTATCGCCTTTATAATATATGCTGGTATAAATCCCCAGGCTAAAAAGTACTAATACTGAGGCTGCAATTTTTATAAAATAAAAAGTCGATTTTCTTTTTAAGGGCAACTCTTTATCCAATAATTCTGAAAATCGCTCTTCGTGCCCATCTTTCATTGGGTGACTTTTAGCCTTCTCCTCTTTGAACAATTCTCTAAGATCCTGTGCCATAACGTTTTTCTTTAAGTAATTCTTTTAAATGTCCTTTTCCCCTTAACAATCGCGTCCTGCTTGTGGTTTCTGTTAAATTCAATATTTCAGATATCTCTCTATGATCGTACCCCTCAATTAGGAAAAGCTGAACTACAAGCCTGTATTTTTCTGATAATTGATTTATTGCTGCTTTTACCTCATCTATTGATATTCCATCCTCTACAGACCAGTCATCATCTTCAACGATATGTATATTATTCTCATTAAGTTCCTGAAAGCGTTCCTTTTTAGATTTGAGAAAGTCTATACATTTATTGATTACAATTCGCTTTAACCATGCCCCAAATGTGACTTCACCTTTAAACTGATGGATCTTCTGAAATGCTTTAATAAATGATTCCTGTAAAACGTCTTCGGCATCATCGGGATCGCCTATAAAGCGCTTTGCAACATAATACATCCCATCGCAATACTGTCTGTAAAGCTTTATTTGTGCTTTACGATCGTTGGCTTTGCAACGCTCTACCATATCTATTTGAAACATTTGGCCGGTTTCCAATTTTTGTGCTAGTTGTTGTTATCTTAAGGACGAATGAAAAAATTACATGTTGCAAAAAACAAGTATTTTTAAGAAATTTTTAAATAACCCGCTTTGGAACAAGTTACAATTAAAAACGATTTTATATCCTTGAGTGTCCTTGATTATGGAGCTATTATTCAAAAAATCCTGTTTAAAGACCACGAAGGAAATACACTGAATTTAGTAGTGGGATTTGAGAATCCAGAAAATTATCTGGAAGATCAAATATCTTTAGGTGCCTGCGTTGGACGCTTTGCGGGAAGAATATCAAACGGGGGCTTCAACCTTAAAGGTAATTCCTATAATTTATACAGTGAGGATGGGGTACATCTTCATGGTGGAAAGAGTGGCTTCGGAAAAAAATACTGGGTTTTTGATACTATCGAACACAATAAAGAATCATTTGTTAAATTGAGTTATCAAAGTCCTCATATGGAAGAGGGCTATCCGGGAAACCTTAAAGCCAGTGTGACTTATAGGCTGATTGGAAATTCACTGCACATTGTTCATGAGGCAGTTACAGATAAAACCACGGTTATTAACTTAACCAACCATTCCTATTTTTGCCTGGACAATACTAGATCTATTAATCACTATCAGCTACACTTACAATGTCCTGAAATATTGGAAACCCATGACAATTTGCTTCCAACAGGAAAGCTGATTTCCGTTGTGGATACAGATTATAACTTTCTTACCAAAAAGGAGATCGCAAAAAAACGGTTGGACACCCCTTATGTTGTTTCAAAAGCTGCCAAAACAGTGGCTGAATTATATTCACCGGTCTCAGGAATTCTAATGAAAGTTGAAAGCAATCAACCTGCTGTTGTTGTCTATACTCCGTTAGAGTTTGCAGCTATTTGTTTTGAAACCCAAAACTATCCGGATGCACCCAACATCAAGTCATTTCCGTCGGCAATTCTAAATCCCGGAGAAACCTATTACAACCGGGCAATTTTTACTTTTGATTTAGTAACTTAGACAAACTAATCAGCACTTCAATAATATGAAAGTATTAAAATGGATTTTGATCGTATTGGCGGCATTGGCCTTACTTTTTTACTTTGTGGCAATGCCATATCTAAAAGAACAAACTAAGAAAAACAGTCCTCAAAAGACCGTTGTTTATACTGAAAATGGTATGGACCTTACACTAAAATACAGTAGTCCTTTTAAAAAGGGAAGGGTAATTTTTGGTGAACTGGTGCCTTACGATACTATATGGCGAACCGGAGCCAATGAACCTACTACTTTTACCACTAATTCCAAAATTTCTATCATCGATAAAGAACTTCCGGCTGGCACCTATTCAGTTTGGAGTATCCCCGGTAAAGAAAGTTGGCAGGTAATCCTCAATAAAAATGTTCCTGAATGGGGGGTTACATTAATAAGCGGCGGTAAAGAAACAACGCGTATAGCTGAAGAAGATGTCGTTAACGTTGAAGTGCCTGTTATTAAGTTAACGGAAACAGTTGAAAGTCTTACTATAGATTTTGAAGATGACGGTCAATTGTTCTTAAGCCTTGAATGGGATAAAACTAAGGTTAGGATACCTATTAACAATTAACATTGGGTACAGAAAAAAATACAGGTACTAAAGGAGTTCTTCAGGTAAAAAAGCATCGTAAAAAGAAGCTCTCTGTTGAAGAGCTTACCCAAGGGGTATTTAATGGGAATAAAGCTATATTAGCAAGGGCAATAACCCTCGTGGAAAGTACAAGAAATGAAGATCTCACGAAAGCCCATACCTTAATTGAGAATTGCCTCTCCAAAGAATCGAAAAGTATAAGAATTGGCATTACAGGAGTGCCTGGTGTTGGGAAGAGCTCTTTTATAGAGGTTTTAGGCACAACACTTACAGGACTTGGCAAAAAAGTTGCTGTTTTAGCCGTAGATCCCACAAGTACCCGAAGTAAGGGAAGTATCCTTGGTGATAAAACACGTATGCAGGAACTGGTTAAAGATCCCAATGCTTTTATTAGGCCATCTCCTTCGGGTGAAACTCTTGGTGGAGTAGCCCGCAAAACAAGAGAATCTGTCATCCTATGTGAAGCTGCCGGTTTTGATATAGTCTTAATAGAAACCGTTGGGGTTGGTCAAAGTGAAACAGCCGTGCACAGTATGGTGGATTTCTTTTTGCTTTTAAAGTTATCAGGTGCTGGAGATGAACTTCAAGGAATAAAAAGAGGGATTATGGAGATGGCAGATGCTATTGCTATCAATAAGGCTGATGGAGATAATTTAAAAAGAGCACAACGGGCCAAAGTAGAATTTCAAAGAGCATTGCAGCTCTATCCTCCTAAAGAAAATGGATGGATCCCAAAAGTTAGCACTTGTTCCGCAATTGATAAAACGGGGATTATTGAAATTTGGGAAATGATTATACAGTTTTTAGAGACTACAAAAGACCATGGATATTTTGAGAAAAACAGACAAAATCAGAATAAATACTGGCTCATGCAGACCATAGATGAACTTTTAAAGCAGCAATTCTACAGGGCATCTTCGGTTAAAAAACATCTGGAAAATATGTTACAGCAGGTTTCTGAAGATAAAATTTCCCCTTTTCGGGCTGCAGAAGTACTTATGGCAGCTTATAGGAAAGAACTTAAATAAAAAGTATAAATTTGTCCCAACATTTATCCACCAGAATGAAGCCGGTTACCCTCTCACTTTTATCTATTGTTATTCCACTCTATAATGAAGAAGAAAATGTAGAACTTCTTACATCTAAAATTAATGAGAGTCTGCAAGGTTATTTCTATCAGATTATATATGTAGATGATTTTTCCACAGACCTTACCCGCAAAAAGATAAAAGATATAAAAGATCCCAACGTTCATTTAATAGCATTAAAAAAGAACTATGGTCAAAGTTTGGCTCTGGCTGCAGGCATTGACTATGCCAAAGGCGAATATATCATTACTATGGACGGTGACCTGCAAAATGATCCTCAGGATATTCCTAAAATGTTGGAGTATGCGGTGAGCGGCGAATATGATGTTGTTACTGGAATCCGGCAAAAAAGAAAGGATTCTTTGGTTAAGAAAATCCCGTCCAAGATTGCTAATTTCTTGGTTAGGCGTGTAACTAAATTAGATATCAAAGACAATGGATGTGCCCTAAAGGTATTTACAAGGGATATTGCTAAAGATTTGAACCTTTATGGTGAAATGCATCGCTTTATCACCTTACTGGCACATTTAGAAGGTGCTCAGATAAAGCAGGTCCCTGTGCAACACCATGCAAGAAATGCCGGAGTATCCAAGTATGGATTAGAACGCGTTTTTAAGGTGGTGGCCGATATGATGTTACTCCTTTTTATAAGAAAATATTTCCAACGACCCATTCATTTATTTGGTATTCTTGGAGTTTTGCTAATTATATTGGGAATCTTTATTAATATCTATTTGCTTATCATAAAAGTAGGTTTCGGACAGGATATAGGAACCAGGCCGCTACTCATTTTTGGAATGATGTTCATATTAGCGGGGATACAGCTGTTTACCATAGGAATAGTTATGGAACTTCTCATTCGAACATATTATGAATCGCAAAATAAAAGGCCCTACAGAATTAAAAGTATATCTATAGGTGGCCAATAATCGTAAAAAAGGGATTACCCTCCTTAAAATCCTTTTTAGCTTTGTTCTGCTGTATTTTGTTTTTACCAAAATTCAATTCAAAGAGGTTTGGGATATTCTTAAGGGAAGTAATTTAGGATACCTGTTTATAGCGCTCTTGTTTTTTATCCTTTCCAAGGTTTTATCAGCCTTTCGCCTAAACCTGTATATTCATCAAATCAAGATATTTCTTACTCAATTAAGCAATTTAAAACTATACCTCCTTGGCATGTTTTATAACTTGTTTTTACCAGGTGGAATTGGGGGAGACGCTTATAAAGGATATGTATTAAAGAAAAAATATGAGGTAAAGACCAAAAGCGTTGTTTCTATTCTTGTTTTAGATCGGCTTAATGGACTTTTGCTAATCTTTGTGATCAGCTGTCTGCTTGCACTATTTTTAGATGAAGGCCGTTTACAGCCCTATAAACTCCTTTTTGGAATAGCAATTGGGCTTAGTATTCTTATTTTTTGGCTTTTTAATAAAAGGTTTTTTTCATTCGTTTATCCTGTTTTCTGGAAATCTTTGGGGTATTCGGCTTTGGTCCAACTAGCTCAATTGGTAAGTGTTTTATTTATTTTACAGGCTTTAGATGTGCAAGGCGATAACATTGCCTATTTATTTATATTCCTAATATCGTCTATTGTTTCTGTTTTACCATTGACAATAGGCGGAATAGGAAGCAGGGAAGTAGTTTTCTATTACGGAGCACTTTGGTTGGGATTAGATGAGAATACTTCAGTAAGTATCAGCATGCTCTTTTTTCTAATAACCGCCGCAGTTTCCCTTGCAGGAATTATTTACCATTTTAAAAAACCCGAATTGGAAGAGATCCCGTCCTAAAACTTATTCGGTCAGGTGAATTAAATGCATGCTGTTTAACACTTGCTTCCTGCTGGCAGGATTTAAAAACTTTGGTTGTAAACGTGTTATCCTGAATTGATCTGCAGTAAAATGCCTGTCCCAATGCACACCGGCTTCTTTTAGTTTTTTAAGATCGTCATCTGTGCCATAAACCCAAACTGCTTCCTTCTGCAGATCTGCAACTTCTATTATTTGAACGGGATGTTGGTTGTAAAAATCCAGGGCCCAAGTAGACCCGGAGGTAATTTTATATATCTCATCGGCCGGAATGTCATTTTCAGCAACTATACCAGACATAGTAGAGCCCGCCTGATACTCTAATAAAGATGGATAAAAATGTAAATTCAAAACAGCATTTAAAAGAAGAGAACTGTATATCGAGATAGTTAATAATCGAAGACCATATTCCTGCTGCTTTAAACAGAAATATCCTATTAGAACAAAGGCTGATAATAATAAAACATAGGCATACCAGTTTGAAATTTTAAACACAAAAAAACAAATCAGAATTGAGGTAATACAAACTAAACCCAGAATGAAAGTTTGCAGTCCAAGAAATACTTTCATCTTTTTTACTTTTGCAGAATTGATTAAATCCTGCACAAAAGAAGCCGAAAGTACCGCGAACAAAGGAATCATAATATTTAGGTAGTGCGGTAATTTAAATTGTGCAAAGCTTATAATTAAAAAAATTAAAGTAATACCCCCAATTGTAAGAAATTCCAAGCCAGAATCCCTCCTGAATTTAGTTTTAAAAAATGCCTTGACCTGTGTCCAATAAGCAGCAAGACCTAGTATTGTCCATGGAATAAATACCCATAAAAAAGTGTGGAAAAAGAAAAAATAATCGCTGCTATTCTTTCCTACCCCTTCTCCGCTTAAGCGTTCAAAACTTTGTTCCCAGAGAATAAAGAGTATACCACTCCTGTGATCTTTGCCTCGAATTATTTTTTCCGGATGCAGATCAAATTGCAGGTAATAGGCATAAAGTATAGGTGAAATAGTTAATCCAAATACTACCAATGCAGCTAATACCTTCCAACTGAATAGTAATTTCCATTTATTGCTATAACCTAAATGGCAAAGTATTGGAAGACCTATAACTAATAGTGCAATCTGCCCTTTTGTGGAAAAAGCAATTCCGGCACCAAACGCACCCAGAAGTAAATTTTTCAGGGAATTTTTTTCTATATAAGCTGCCAGTTGCCAAATAGCCAAAGCGGTAAATCCGGTAAGAACAGCATCAGTCCGTACGTCAATATTAGACAACATGATGGTTTGTGCTGTCATAAAAATAAGAGAAGCTATTTTACCTACCTCCTTGTTATACAAAACCTTACCCAACCCATAACAGCTGTATGCACCTAGCAATGTTGCCAGGATACCGGGAATTCTATAAGCCCAATCGTAAAGACCGAAAATTTTAAAAGCAATGGCCGCCAGCCAGTAGTGCATATGAGGTTTATCTAAATACTCCTCCGGACCTTTGAACAAATTTATAAAGTCGTTTTCCTGTACCATTCGCATTGCCATAACTGCAAACTGAGCGGAATCATATTCAAAAAGTGTTACGAACATTCCCGCCAGATATACCAGGATAATGAGGAAGAGAAAAAACCAATACTTCGTATTTGAGATCATATACGATATTTGTGAATTGCAAAGATATATAACTTAGCAAATAGCCACCCAAAGATTGCTCCTACGGCCATCCCTGTAATAATATCGAGTGGAAAATGAACTCCGATATATATTCTGCTATAAGAAACAAAAACGGCCCAAACAATTAAAAAGACACCAACATATTTATAGGTAGAGCCAAAAAGAAAAGTAAAGAATAATGCCAACGCAGAAGTATTGGCGGCATGAGCAGAAAAATAGCTAAATCTTCCACCACAATAGCCTTTTACCAGGCGCATTACCTGGCTTATCTCAGGATCATAACAGGGACGTAAGCGTTGAACACCATATTTAAAAAAATTAGATAATTGATCGGTAACTGTAATCAATAAAACCACGCTGATAACCAGAAAAATCATCTTCTTAGCCCCATATTGCTTAAATGAAAGTATTAGCAGTAAAAAATACAGGGGAATCGCACTCCACTTATTGGTAAGAAACATCCAAAAACCATCCCATTCAGAAGTTCCCAGTTTATTGAGAAAAAGGAATACTTCCTTGTCTAGATGTACTAATTCTTCTAACATCCTAATCTTCGTATCTTCCTATTTCCCTATCATAAAATGCGGTAGCCGCTTCAATTAATTTTTCCGCTTCAGAAGACAATTCTTTTTCATCTTCGGTCGTGAAATCTTCGAGCCATTCTACTTCATCATTTTCCAAGTTGATTATGAATCTCGGGTATTCTGTGTGTACAATAAAAATGGCGGTAGGATAATCAGTATTATCACCAAGTAAAAACTTTGGAAATTGCATAGATCAATTCAATTGTTAATTTATCAGGTTACGAAATTTACCAATGATATTAAAAAGTTTAGCTCTTAAGAATTAATAAGTTGTTTGGTTAATTTGTTAAATCGAATATACAACATAATTGCCGATGCCGTTAAACCCGACAGCAATCCTATCCATATGCCTGTACTTTTTAATTCGGTATGCAAACCCAGATAATAGCATATGGGAAAGCCTATCAACCAATATGCAATTAGAGTAATAAAGGTTGGAACTTTTACATCCTGTAAACCTCGTAAAGCTCCAAGTATAACAACCTGAAGACCATCTGAAATCTGAAAAAAAGCTGCAACCAGGAGTAATTCTGACGCAAGTAAAATTACTTCCATATTGTCCATCTGGTTAGCCGGGTCGTTCACATCCAGGTAAATAGTTGGAAACCAATGTCGTCCCAGAAGGAAAAGTAATGCGAAAACAACTTGCAATATAAATGTCAGGAAAAAAATAGACTGCGCAATTCGTCTTAATTCCGCGAAATTCTTTAGCCCTTTCTGATTTCCAACTCGGATCATTGCAGCAACTCCAAGTCCCATACCAAACATGAATGTCATGCTGCTCAGATTTAATGCTATTTGATTAGCAGCCTGTGGATTTTTACCTAATACTCCACTCAGCCATATTGCTGCCGTGAATATAGCCACCTCAAAAAACATCTGTAAAGCAGATGGAAAACCAAGATTGATAATCTTGTGAATTACCTTTTTTTCAATTTTTTTAAAATTAAATCCTGTAACATAATCGTGAAACTTTTTCTTTTTCTCCAATAAATACCACAGCATTATCAACATTATTATTCGTGCAGCCAGAGTACCAATGGCAGCACCAATAATTCCGAGTTTTGGAAAACCGAATGCACCAAAAATCAATAGGTAATTCAGTACAATATTAACCACATTAGCCACAATAGTTGCATACATTGGATATTTGGTTTGAGACAAACCTTCAGAAAATTGCTTATAAGCCTGAAACATAACCAGCGGAACTAATGAAAAGGCTACTAAATCTAAATAAGGTATAGATAATTCTACCACCTCAGGGGGTTGGTCCATTAAATAGAGTAACGGTTTCCCCAATTGAATAAGGCCAAAAAGAACTAATCCAAGTATGGTACAAAGCAGCAATCCGTGCTTTAATGCACTTTTCCCACCAGCCTTATTGCCAGCACCATCAGCCTCGGCAACCAATGGCGTAATTGCCGTCGAAAAACCTATACCCAAAGACATTGCTATAAAGACAAAACTATTTCCCAAAGAAACGGCGGCTAATTCTGCAGTACCCAATTGCCCCACCATAATATTATCGGCAAAGGCAACAAAAGTATGCCCTAGCATTCCTAGTATAACAGGTACTGCTAGCCTAATATTATATCTGAATTCTTTGGTATATTGCTGCAACAAAATGTGCTGTTTTTTGGAAGCAGCAAAGATAGGATTTAGGATTGGTTTAATCAGAATATTGTAGAGCCTCTACTCCCCGTTTCAAGTATAAGGGACTCAAAATCATGATAAGTGGAAATTTTTATGATTTTGCTCCTGGCAAAGCTTATATATTTTTAGCCTCCTCCCAATAGACATCCATCTCTGCAAGTGACATTTCCTTAAGTGTTCTATTCTGTTCTTTGGCCTTACCTTCTAAATATTGAAATCGTTTAATAAATTTCTTATTAGTGCGTTCCAGGG
>Ga0316197_10003928_pt1 | contig 10571 bp, 9 predicted proteins | sample OudBiesiAoxic_MG_FD_204939 | JGI IMG/M metagenome (GOLD analysis project Ga0316197, IMG submission 204939) | Coastal sediment microbial communities from Oude Bieten Haven, Netherlands - site A oxic | ecosystem: Environmental > Aquatic > Marine > Coastal > Sediment | place: Netherlands... | reverse complement strand
GCAACCCACCGGCGACGCTCTGGACATAGACGCTTTGGTACAGGCATGCGTAGACATGCGCACCGGATCATTTCTGTCGGAAAATGTCTACATCAGGCGCGATAAAAGAATCCGCGACGTGGCTGTGCTCTTCCTGGTGGACCTGAGCGGGTCAACCGAAGAGCAGATCAACGGCCGCCGTGTCGTCGATATTCAAAAAGAGGCCATGGTATTGATGGCTGAGGCCCTTGAATCTTTGGACGACCCATATGCCATTTATGGGTTCAGCTCTGAGGGCCGATATCGCATTGACATGTTCGCCGTTAAGGATTTTAACGATCCCTACAATCAGATTGTTCAATATCGTCTTGGGAATCTGGAACCTTTGGGTCTCACCCGCCTGGGGGCGGTGATCCGACATGGTATCTACAAGCTCGAGGGTATCTCAGCGAACGTCAAATTGATGCTGATTCTTACCGACGGCCGTCCCTATGATTTGGAATACGGCAACCTGGACTATGCCATTGCCGATACTGGCAAGGCCATACAGGAAGCAAGGCGGGCGCGAATTCATCCTTTTATTATCACCTCGGATCAAAAAGGCGCCGACTACCTGCGCAGAATTTCGTCTGATACCCAAAGTATCGTTCTGCCGCGAGTGGAATCGCTGCCAACGTTGCTGCCCGCTCTGTATAAAAGGCTAACGATTTAATAACGGCAAAATACACGTTAAAGGATAATGTATCATGGAAGCAAAATTGGACCACCTGATTGACAAAGCCATCGAGCTGGGGGCCGCCGAGGCCAAACAGATACCGGCCGACAACATCGTTTTTGATTCCAGATCCTATTTGAAATGCCGCTTCGGCTGCAACCGGTGGGGAAAATACTGGACCTGTCCGCCGCACCTCGAGATTACACCGGAACGGTTCATGGATGCCTTCGCCCAATATCGCCAGGCGATCGTCATCAAATCCTCAGATCCCAAGGTCGGGCAGGACGTCACCGTTGCGATCGAAAAAGAGGCCATGTTGACCTTGGGATGCACGTTCGCCTTTGCCATGGTTCTCTGCGTCGAATGCGAAGACTGCGCTTACCCCGACCCGTGCCGATATCCTCACCTGGCCCGTCCCTCAATGGACGCTTACGGTATCGATATCGGCAAGACTCTGGCCCCATTGGGCTTCAAGGTGGAACTCGATGCCGGGGGCAAACTCCTTCCGGCCTGGTACAGCATGGTTTTGATCGATTGATACGGAGGGAAACCATGTCGATCGGCGTCATCTGCTGCCGCGTGCTCGAACGAGAGATACGCGCTATCATCGCTGATATACCGGAAGTCACCCACCTGGAAGTCATGGATTGGGGACTGCATGTTCAGCCCGAACGGTTGTACAGCCGGTTGTCCGAGAGGATCGGAGAATTACAGGATCATGTGGATGCCATTGTGCTGGGCTATGGCCGCTGCCAGACCATGGATAAGCTATCGGGTAATTTTTCGGTCCCTATTTTCTATCCACCCGCCGAGGACTGTATCGGTGTCCTTCTCGGGCAGGAGCGTTATGAAAAAGAGCTGGGTCGTGAACCCGGTACGTGGTTTCTGACCCCAGGCTGGACAGAACTCGGCATGGCATTCGTGTTTCACGAACTGCAGGTACAGCACATGGCCGAAAAGGGTATCGACCCCCTGCGCGTTGCCCGACGAATGCTGGACGGTTTTACGAGAGCGTTACTGATAGATTCGGGATTAAATGACGGATTGGCCCTCGATCAAAAGGCTGAGGCGATAGCCGCTGAATTCGATTGGCGGTTGGAGAAAACCGAAGGAACGCTGGCCAGTTTGCGGAAAACCTTTCAGCAGGCATTATCCGTAAAACAATGACAATAAAGACCAATTCTTAAATTGATATGGCGGCCCTTAAAGAGATGCTTTAAGGGCCGCCAGCCGTTTAAAGGGGTGCTGCGAGCCACAATCACTTTTATTCGCAAGCAGATCTGTTCCTCGATCAATTTACCGTATAGGCCAGGCAGATTACAGGCGTGCCAGCGCCGGGCTCGGTTTGCGTCCGTATTCCCGGGCGGTTTTTACGATGGCGCGCATGTTATCCTCTTTGATATCGGGCCACAGGTCGCAACCGGGCCAGATGGCGTCAACACCGCCGTCGATGTTGGCCTTGATACCGGCCACGGCCTCTTCAACAGTCGTCTCTTCTTTGCAGGGCAGCGCAAAGACATCGAAGTTGCCGAAGATAAGGGCATCGTTGCCCAGTTTTTCACGCGAAGCTGCCAAATCGTTTTTGATATCGACACTTACGGCGTCTGCACCGCAGTCGTTCATCATTTCGATGATCAGGTCCGTGGCGCCGCATATGTGCAGTATCTTGGGAGCGTCCCACGCAGCCAGGATGCGCTGCATACGCGGTTGAATGACGGTTTTCCACGTGCGCGGGCTAATCAGGTCTGATCCGGTTCCCATTTCCCGCAGCGTGATAAAATCGGCCCCTGCTTCCAGGTAGGCCTGCCCGATCCTGATAATCATGTCGGAGACTTTATCCAGGGTTTCCTCCACCTTCTCTTTCTGCTTGAAAATCCCCTTGAGCAGCAAATCGAGTTCCAGCAACTGGCCACACATGGTAAAGGGACCCAGTTGCCAGGCACCGAGGGCCAGTTCCGGTGCTTCGTGCCCACAGATTTTCATGGCCTCGATCACCATGGGCATGCGGCCCAGTTCCATAATGTTTTCCGGAATAACGACCTCGTCCATGCTCTTCCACATCTTGTTGGGAATGGTCGGATAGAGGATGTCCATCGCGTCATCATATAGACTGATCTCGTTACCACAGGCCTGCGATTCGCAGGTCATGTCAAACGGAACGACCACCGAGTCGAATCCGTACATTCGGCTGCTCAGGATGGCCGCTTTCGCCATTTTCTCGGCGTCGCTGTGAATCTGCGGAAACTTGTAACCCAACTCTTGGATGGCCGGCAACAGCACCATTCCCATGCCACTGAAAAAGGGCATCGTATCCACAGGTTCTTTGCGGAAACACTTCATAACACGTTCTTTAGGGGTTAATTCTGCCATTAAACTGACTCTCCTTTCTTTACGTAGCTTAGATAGTGTACGCGTTGTTGCGCGTGAAAAAGCCGTTGCATCATCCCCGATAGCCCCACATCCAGATGGGTTGGCGACCATACACGGTATGCTTCGGTTTCAATGAATTTGGCGGAGCGTCTATGAACCACAATGGGCCGATTAAAGTCAATCAACCGATGGATGATTTTTCCTCCTTAACCAGTCGGTTTTAAACCATAGGTGGTAAATAGAGCCGTAATTTTAAAGATCCGGATCCACCAACCCCAGTTGAATGGCAAAGTGGATCAATTTGACCGGTGAGTCGATGTTGAGTTTTTCCAGGATATTGGCGCGGTGGGTTTTGATCGTGCTGATGCTGACGCAGAGCATGTCGGCAATTTCCCGGGTGGAGTGCCCCTCGCCGATCAGCTGGAACACCTCGCGTTCGCGATTCGAGAGCTGATTGTAGCGTTCGGCAATGGACGAACATTTCCGCCGCGGGGACCGGTAGGAATCGACCAGAACTTTAGAGATGATGGGACTCAGAAACGTCTCGTTTCGCATGGCGGAATGGATGGCGTTGATGATATCGCGACCGCTGGCATCTTTCAGAAGATAACCGGAAACTCCGGTTTCCATGAGTTCGTGAATATAGTGCTCATGGGAGTACATCGACAGAATCAGGATTTTTGTCTTTGGCAGATGTTTCCGTATTCTCTTGGCAGCCTCGATACCGTTCATCCGCGGCATGGCGATATCCATAATCACGATGTCCGGATTGAGGGCCATGGACTGGTCCACTGCCGACTGGCCATTGGTGGCTTCACCCACGATCTTGAGATCCGCCTGCTCTTCCAACAGGCGGGCCAGGCCCTGTCTCACGATCGTGTGGTCATCGGCGAGCAATATGCGAATGGGCTCATTCACAATGCAACTCCTCGTCCAAAGGAATTTCGATGCGGATCCGAGTACCTTCCCCGGGAGTACTGCGCAACTGAAAGGTGCCTTTCAACAGGGAGGCCCGCTCCCGCATGCCGAGAAGCCCGAGGCTGCGCTTGTCTTTTCCTATGATCTCTGCATCGAATCCAACCCCGTCATCTTCGGCCAAAAAAATGATCCGTGGGTAGCTCTTGATAATGGATAAATTAAAATTCTCGGCACCGGAATATTTTAGCGCGTTGGTGAGGGTCTCCTGGCTGAAGCGATACAAGACCGTTTCGATGTCAGGATCCAATCGGCGATCGAATCCGATGGTCTGAAAATCGATCTCCAGATCGGAGTGTCTTCTAATTTCCTCGAGGTAGAGATTCAGAGCCGGTTCAAGCCCGAGGTCGCTGAGCAGCGTGGGGTGCAGATGGTAGGACATGCGCCGTATCTCAGCAGAGGTGCGCTGAACCATTTGTCGGATCTCTCCGATTTCGTCATGGAGTAAAGTGTTGGCCCCATGTTTATCCTCCAGACGATCCAAGCCGAGTTTCACCGCCGTCAAGGATTGGCCGGCCTCATCATGCAGCTCACGGGCAATGCGACGCCGCTCTTCTTCCTGGCTCTGGAACAGCTTTTCGGTCAGCCGCCGGAGTTCCTGACGGTGCCGCCGGATCGTTCCCATCATCTGGATATTTTCGATAGCACCGCCGAGGAAATTACCCAAGGAACCCATCAGGTGTATTTCATGGGCGCTCAAAACTCGCTCCGGAGGAATGCTGAGCCCGAAAAAACCGACGGCCTTGCCTTTGAATGTAATTAAAAAACAGGTCAACCAGAGGTTGGTCTGCCCCCGGGTTGAGCGATAACGAATCTGAAAAGAGGGAAACGACGCTTCGGGTGGCAATCCGACATCTTTCTCAATCAGATGCTGCATTAGAAGAGCATCCTTGAAAACAACCTCGTCCGTCTCTTCGGCGACGGCCTCGGGAATATTGTATCTTGCCCGAAGCAAGACCTTTTTGGTCTCATGGTCGATGAGAAAAAGACCGCCTCTTTCCAGTCGCAAAACCTGAATGACCTTTTCAATCGTCACCTTGAGAATTTGATTGAAATCCATGGTGTGATTCAATGCCACGGCAATGCTGTTGACAATCGATAGCTCCCGGTTGCGCTGACTGATGACCTCCTCACTCTGTTTGCGCCGGGTGATGTCCTTGATAATACCCTCGAACTCGATTTCGCCCGATTGCGGGTTCTCATACATACGACTCGATATGAGCACATGCAGAAGGGACCCGTCTCTCTTTTTGAACTCGGCTTCAAAATCTTTGACAAACCCCCTGCGGGTAATGTGTGAAAGGAACTTGTCGCGGCCTGCCGGCTTCCGGTAAAGATCTCCGGCGGTAAGGCACGCCAACAGATCCGCTTTGGTTTTAAAACCCATCAGTTCGACACCGGCCTGATTGATGTCCATTATCCGTCCATCCAGGTTGGTGGCATAGATCATGTCGTGACTGCCTTCGAACACCCGGCGATACTTCTTTTCGCGCTTGGCAATCTCTTCCTGGAGCCGCTTGATATCGGTAATATCTTTGAAGATCTCGAGCCCGCCTGTGATCCGACCCGACGCATCCCGAAACGCTGAAGTGGAACAGATGATCGGAATTTGATGGCCATCGATATTGGTAATCTCATATTCGCGATTGTGGATATCCCGGCCTTCATCCACTGCTCGTTTCAATGCGCAATCGGTTTCGCAGATGTTATTTTTGAAAACATCCTTACAGTACATGCCCACGGCATCCCGGGCTGAAAAGCCGGTTATTTTTTCCGCTGCCGGGTTAAAATAAGTGATTCGCCATTCGTGGTCGGTGGTAAACAGGCCATCTGGCAGCCGGTTGAGAATTTCAACGAAGCTCTCTTCTTTCTGATAGATTCTTTCCAGCACGCTGCTGTGGTAGCGCTGAAGCTGTTCGGCAATGAATGCGTCCGGCCCTTTGTTGAACGCTTCACCCCGGGCAATAAAATACGAACAGGTCAGGCAAGCGGCTATTTTGTTAAAAAAACCCTCGCCGATAGTATTAGTACAATGGGTCTTGGGAACCAGCCAGCAGGTCGTGATACGCTTTTCATGAACCGGACAGAGGACATTGGTGCATCGAATCAATTCCCAGCACGATTGTCTCTTCGCTAGCTCCCTGATTTCCGATGCAATACTAATACGGTGATTTTCGAGCAATGAACTCACAGTAAGAATCTCCCTTTGCCCGGCAAACCGGTTCCGCAGCCAGAAAGGTGAAACACCCCCCCGGGTAGTCTTCGCCGTAAATCAGATCCATGAATGCCCCCGCCACCCCACGGAGCATGTAGCACTTGCCCTTGAGAGCTTGCCCGAAATCCTTCAGATATCCCTCGGCTTCGTAAGAATCGTTGACGCGCAGAACGAGCCTTTCGTTGGGAATGAGTTTCTGTACCGCCAGATGCCCCCACCCAAACGCCGTGGCCACAGCGGCAAAACCCATGATTTGGTCTTCTTTACGATCGATCATCGGTTGGACGATTTCATCCCACTCCCACGAATTGCGAATGCCCTGGAAGGTGGCATAGCCGCACTCCTGGGCGGCTTTGATCAGAAGACTTTCAGCTTCGGCTTCACGGGATGGTCCGATTTTTTTCTCGAAGTCAAAGCTGAGTCTATTATAATAATGCACCGAAAAAAGCGAGAGATAGACCCCAAAGAGCGGAATGATGCCTTTCGATTCCCTGATCCGGCTGCCCTCCATAACGGCATGGACAATTTTAGTCCCGTCAATGGCCACTTAACGCACCTCCACCTGAAAAATACATTCTTCATCCCGCATCATCTTGCATTGGGTTTCCGTTACCTTGTAATGGCCGATCGGTCTGTCACACACCGCCTCCAGCGCACCGGCAATCCATCCCCGGGAAAAATGGCAACCAGGGCTTTGGCGTTTACCATGTTTGGCCAGCCAACCGGTAACATGGTGACTTGATGAACTAACGATTTTCCCCCCATCATTATTTATATCCATAGGATGAATGACGCCCAGACCACAATTTTGGTAAATGATGGCCGCCATTTCCATTTTGGACTTGATTGTCCGCATCTCACGGTAGGTTGCGAGCATTGTCTTAAGGTCGTGATATGTGGCCTCCTCGGCCGCCCGGTAAATCAACCGGACACCTTCCGCACCCATCGTTTCCTCCAGGGTTCTCTGCAGGTTGATGTTGTAGTGGTGGCAATGAATGGTGATGGGTTGGCCCGAAAGGACAACCCGGTGATCATGCCGGTCAAGATCTCGCTTCCAGTCGAACGGAGGCATAAGCGTCCTGTGCGCAATCAGGTGAGAAATCGGTAGAGTCTATTGTGTGTCAACACGAACTGCATTTATGGTCATCGTATGGAACGCTATAGCACAGTTGGCGGGTCATGTTAACCTCAAGGATGACCTGACGTCAAAGGACCGACTCGCATCGCTAACAAGAAAAAGATATCCTCCCCCCCCTGTCGTTAAAAGAATCGCCTTGCAGGTCTTTTCCGAATTGACAACGTGGTCACCCAGATATAATAATTCAGCCCTTCACCCGAATATTTCCGTATATCTTTCAGGGGTTACCTGAGCTATCTCGGCATAACATATCGGGATATTTTATCAATTAGGCTATCGACTTTAGAGGATCATGAACGATCAAAAAGCATTTATAAATGAACCGGGCCGCTACACTATTTGCAAAGGATGTCATTGAATGAACCAACCGGATGAGCGATCAATTGATCGTAAGACCGATGTACTATTGCTTTCCGGCTTTCTCGGTGCCGGTAAAACCACGCTGTTAAAACGCATTCTCGATTGGGAAACGGACCTATCCGATACGGTGGTCCTGGTTAACGAATTCGGTGAAGTGGGCATCGATGGGGCGCTACTTAAAGGCGCTGGTTCGGATGTGGTCGAACTGGCCAGCGGATGTATCTGCTGTACATTGAGCAACGACTTGCGGCAGTCCCTGATCCGCATCAGGCACGAATACACCCCCCGCCGTATTTTCATCGAGTCTTCTGGCGTCGCCGACCCCACCGCCGTTCTGCCCGTTTTGAACAGCTCTCCCCTATCTGAAACGATGAGACTGGATAAGATCGTCACGGTATTGGATGCCGATTTCTGGGAAGCCCGTGAAAATTTCGGACGTTTGTTTTACAATCAACTCGATACCGCCAACCTGATCCTGCTGAACAAGGTCGATCTTGTGCCCGATGCGGATATCCCCTGTTATCTAAAGGAGATCCATGACGCGTTTCCAAACAGCCAGGTGGTACCGACTGTGCGCTGCGGCATCGATCCGGCAACGCTCTGGACCCCGGCAAGCCCGAAAAACGTCATGCTCAAGCCGATCCATCTGTTCGACGATATCACCACCGGCGTGCATGATCATGATGATCATCAGGGGCAACGGGCATCCGTGAAGGCAACCCGCTTTGTGACCTTCTCTTTTCAAGAATCCCGGCAGTTGGATGAGGCGCGCTTCGAGCAGTTTGTCGCAGCACTACCACCGGAGGTCTTCCGCATGAAAGGACCGGTCCGCTTTACTGGCCGAAGCGTCATGGTCAATCATGTTGGCGGTAAAAGCGAGATCCTTCCGTGGCCGGGCGATGATGATACAACACTGGCCTTTATCGGTTGGAACGTTGTGGCCGAGGATATCCTCGAGAAGTTGCGCGGTTGCATCACCGGGATGTGAATGAAGATATGCAAGATACGCCGAACCTGACCAAAACACGTTTTCTGGAAAATCTCGAAAAGGCTTTGCGACGCCTGATCTGCGATCGGCTCAACGCCGACGCCGACGACGACACCCGTATGGCTCTGGCATCCGATGTCGTTGATTTCGTCCGTCAAAACGCCGCAGATTACTCGTTGGAAGAACTCGTAGAGACCTTTACTTCCTACGATACGGCCGTTGGCCTGTTCTACGAGTATCAGGACGCCAAACGCTTGGTGAGCCATACACCTGCCTCACGCCAGGCACCTCTGCCGACGGCCGGAGCGGGATTAGCTGCCGACCGTTGTCAGGAATCGTTTACCGGAATGATGTTTGCCTGGGTGCCGGGCGGGTCTTTTCAAATGGGAAGCGGTGACTGGGATGACCAGGGTTTGGCCGACGAGCAGCCGGTGCACGAGGTGTGGCTCGACGGTTTCTGGATGGCACAAACGCCGGTGACAGTGGCGCAGTACCGCTGTTTTACCAAAGCCAATCCGGGTCACCATCCCCTTGGGATGCCTAACGAAACAGAGGCTACCGGAGATGATGTTCCCATGGTGGGTGTTTCCTGGCACGATGCGTCGGCTTTCACCCACTGGCTATCTCAGCAAACTGGCAAATTCTTTCGGCTTCCCAGCGAGGCCCAATGGGAATACACCGCGCGCAGCGGCGGCCGGGCCGAAAAATACGCCGGAAGTGACCACGCGGGTGAAGTGGCCTGGTATGCGGATAACAGCGGCGGCCGGATTCACCGCGTCGCTCGTAAAAAACCGAATGGTCTGAACATCTACGATATGTGCGGAAATGTCTGTGAGTGGTGTTTGGACCACTATGCAAAGACCGCCTACCGAAACCACGACGGCCACAATCCCATCATCCGGTTAGATGATGACACCGCCCGGGTGGTTCGCGGCGGAAGTTGGCGATATGGTGCAAGAGACGTGCGCTGCGCGGACCGGGGTTTGTTGGTTGCCGACCGTCGGGAAGCGGATGTGGGTTTGCGGTTGATGCGGTTCGCTTGACAATGGATTACTCATCCATCCCGGTCATTGAAGCCGAAACCATTTCGTGTACCCGCTGATGGTCGTCAGAGCCCGGCGGGAACACCGGGACATGTGCTTCCGGGCTGCCCGGGTAGGTCATGTGAACCTTCACCATTGGCAGGTAGCCGGACGCGGTTTTTTGGAGTCCGAAGGACACGACATAACGGGTGCCCGCCGGGTGCGGGGGGCTGGCATCGACTAACCGCTCGAACTGGGGATAAAAGACCGGGTTCGCTTCGGGTACTTCCGGCACACAACAAAGCCCTTTCCCCTGTTTGACCTGCTCAACGCAGTTGTTGCAAGATGCACAGGCGGCCGGGCGGACATCGCCGGATTTCCAGCGTGAAATCAAGTCCGGTTCACAGATGAATGGCCGGCTCATGGCAACGAAGTCGGCGATGCCGTCGGTTACAATCCGTTGCGCCGTATCCAGAGAACGGACACCGCCCACTAGAATGACAGGAATCGTTAGGGCTGCCTTGAATGACCGGGCCTCTACCTCGAAAGCCGCTTCGGAACTATCCGCAGATCGCAGGAGGTTGGGGTTGTTCAGCAGCCCCCCACTGATTTCGATGGCGTCAATCCCACTGGATGCCAGCATGGTGCCCACCTGAACCGATTCTTTTAGCGAGAGACCAGCGCCAATCCCATCCGTTGCGTTGAGCTTGACGAAAACGGGGAAATCCCCACCCACGGCCTGGCGAATGGCGTCCAGCACTTCCATAAGAAACCGGGCCCGGTTTTCCAGGCTCCCCCCGTAAACATCT
>Ga0316197_10003927_pt1 | contig 10571 bp, 9 predicted proteins | sample OudBiesiAoxic_MG_FD_204939 | JGI IMG/M metagenome (GOLD analysis project Ga0316197, IMG submission 204939) | Coastal sediment microbial communities from Oude Bieten Haven, Netherlands - site A oxic | ecosystem: Environmental > Aquatic > Marine > Coastal > Sediment | place: Netherlands... | reverse complement strand
CCGGTGGGGATCGGGTTGACCCCCTCGACGATCTGCCGGGCGCGCTCGGTGATCGCCGGCTTCGACTCGTCGTGCGTCAGGATCCAGAACGTGTCGTCGACGATCGCGTCGTGAACGGCGTCGGCGACCTCGGCGGGTGGGATCCCCGATGCGATCATCTGGTCGATCGCTGACTGCGTATCGCCCGCCGCTTCGGGACCTTGATCGGCCTTGAGTGCGTCCGGCATGTTGCGCCGGCTCGACCCGATCGCCGTCCGGACGAACGCCGGACAGAGGACCGACACTCCGACGCCGGACTTGGTCATCAGCATCTCCTTCGACAACGTCTCCGACAACGCCACCACCCCGTACTTCGACACGTTGTACGGGCCCATCAGCGGGGCGGATGCGTGGCCCGCCATCGATGCGGTGTTGACGATGTGGGCACCTTCGCCGTGCTCGATCATTGCCGGGAGGAAGACCTTGCAGCCGTAGATCACTCCCCACAGGTTGACGTCGATGACCCACTTCCACATGTCGAGGTCGTCGGGCTCGGCGATCAGGCCGCCGCTCCCGACGCCCGCGTTGTTGCACAACACGTGCACGTTGCCGAATCGCTCGCGGGCAAACCGATCGAGTGCGCGTACGGCGTCGACATCGGACACATCGCAGTGCATTCCGGCGGCCTCGACGCCTGCATCACTGAGCCCGGCGACGGCCTCGTGGAGTGGCCCCTCCTCGACGTCGCCGAGCACCACGTTCATCCCGGCTGCACCGAACCGCCGCGCCATCGCCAGGCCGATGCCGCTCGCGCCGCCCGTGATGACTGCCGTCTTGCCGCTCAGATCGTTCATCAGCCGAGTCTGGCCGATGGGGTGTGGCTGAGCCGGATTCGTGGCCGCGCTCCGCGTTCCCCGACGGAGGCCGTGCGTGGAATCATGGGGCATGGCTGAGTTCGATCTGGTGGTCCGCGGTGGAAAGGTGATCGACGGGACGGGAACGCCCGGCGAATCCGGCGACGTCGCCGTGCGCGACGGCGTGATCGTGGAGCGCGGCAAGGTGTCGGGCCGTGGGCATCGCGAGATCGATGCCGACGGGGCGCTGCTGATTCCCGGCATCGTCGACATCCACGCGCACTACGACGGGCAGGCCACGTGGGAGGAGCGGATGCAGCCGTCGTCGTGGCACGGCGTCACCACCGTCGTGATGGGGAACTGTGGCGTCGGGTTCGCCCCGGTGCACGACACCGACCATGACCGCCTCATCGAGTTGATGGAAGGCGTCGAGGACATCCCCGGTGCTGCGCTCCACGAGGGGCTGGCATGGGACTGGAACTCCTTCGACGAATTCCTCGATGCCGTCGACGCCCGGCCGCACGACATCGACATCGCGGCACAGGTGCCGCACGGCGCGCTGCGCCTGCATGTGATGGGGGAGCGCGGAGCGAACCACGAGGATGCGACCGTCGCCGACATTGCGGCGATGGCCGAGCTCGCTCGCGAAGGTATCGAGGCGGGAGCGCTGGGCTTCACCACGAGCCGCACCCGAAACCACAAGACCTCGACCGGTGCGTACACCCCGACCCTCACGGCTGCCCCCGACGAGCTGATCGGGATCGCCGAGGGCATCGGCGCCTCGGGGACCGGCGTGCTGCAGGTCGTCTCCGATTTCCTCGATGTCGACGACGAATTCGCGACGCTCCGAGCCATGGTCGAACGGTCGGGCCGCCCGATGTCGATCTCGGTCGCCCGCAACCCGATGGTCCCCGACGCATACCGGGGGATCCTCGACCACATCACGGCGGCCAACGCCGACGGACTCGAGATGACCGGACAGGTCGCCGCTCGCGCCGTCGGATTGATCCTCGGGCTGGACCTCACGCTGAACCCGTTCCTCACCAACAGGGTGTATCGGGACATCGCCGACCTGTCGGTCGCCGAGAAGGTGCGCACGCTCCGCGATCCCTCGTTCCGTGAGCGGCTGCTCGCCGAACACCGTTCACAGGTGGCGGACCGTGAACGCGACAAGCTCGGTGGGTCACTGATCAACAAGTTCGAGCTCCTGTTCGAGATGGCCGATCAGCCCGACTACGAGCCCGAACTCCGTGACTCGATCGCGGCGCGCGCCGAACGCGAGCAGACCACCCCCGAGGAGCTCGCCCTCGACGTGATGCTCGCCGGTGACGGTGGCGGGATGCTGTACCTCCCGTTCCTCAACTACGTCGACGGCAATCTCGATGCCTGCCACGAGATGCTCACCCATCCCCACACCGTGCCGGGTCTCGGTGACGGCGGCGCCCACGTCGGCACGATCTGCGACGGCAGCTTCCCCACGACGCTGCTCCACTACTGGGGACGTGACCGCAGCCGCGGCACGATCGATCTCGAACTGCTCGTGCAACGCCACTGTCAGGGCACGGCCCGGACGGTGGGGTTGCTCGACCGCGGCGTGATCGCCCCCGGCTATCGGGCCGATCTCAACGTGGTCGACTTCGACAACCTGCGGCTCCACAAGCCGGAGATCGCCCATGACCTACCCGCAGGTGGGCGCCGGCTGCTGCAGCGGGCCGGCGGATGGGCGCACACGATCGTGGCGGGCCGCGAGACCTACCAGGATGGCCAGGCGACCGAGGAGCTGCCCGGCCGGTTGATCCGTGGTGCGCAGGAGGCGCCCGGAGCATCGCACCCGAGCCGCCGGACCCAGGTGACGATCCTGTGACCGCCGACGTCGATCTGAACGTTGTGGAGCAGCGGGTCGTCCCACTCGAGGTCCATGCCGAGTGGCGATCGGCCGACGTGGCGAACCCTGCCGAGTGGACCCTGCAACTCACCGACGGCCACCTCGACGAACTCGACGCGGCGCTTGCTCATTCGCACGCGGTCAGCGACGAGGTCCTCGACATCACCGCCGACGACTTTCCGCTCCCCACCCTCGCACCGCTCCTGCACGAGTTCGCCGGTGAACTGATCGACGGGCGCGGCTTCGGTCGCATCGGCACGATCGACGTCGAGCGACTCGGGCCCGACGACGCATCGCGGGTCTACTGGGGGATCGGCATGCACCTCGGCGAGCCGTGGCCGCAGAACGCCAGGGGTCACCTGCTCGGCGATGTTCGGGATCAGGGCAAGCGACCCGATGACCCGACTGCCCGAGGCAACGAGATCGGCGGGTCCCCGCTCACCTTCCACAGCGACGGTTCCGATCTGGTCGGCCTGCTGTGTCTCGACGCAGGAGTGAGCGGCGGCGAGAGCCTCGTTGCCAATGCGCTGTATGCGCACAACGAGTTGGTCCGGACCGAGCCCGACCTCGCCGCCGAGTTGTATGCACCGCTTCCGTACGATTTCCGGGGGGAGCAACGGTCCGGTGCGACGCCGTACTACTTCGTTCCGACCTTCTCGCGGCACGCCGGGACCGATCGTGAGCGGCTGTTCGTCCGTTACATCCGCCCGTTCATCGAGGCCTCCCAGCGTCACCCGGACGCACCTCGCCTCACCGATCGCCAACGGGCGGCGATGGACGCGTACGACGCGCTGATCACCTCGCCGGAGAACCGCGTCGAGATGCTGCTCGAGCCCGGTGAGATGCAGTTCGTGAACAACTATCACGTGCTCCACGGCCGTCGCGGCTACGTCGACGACGTCGAGGCCGGTCGGGTCCGCTGGTTGAAACGCCTGTGGCTCGCCACCGACGTCCTCGGCCCCGACGACCGGCCGGAGCGCTACCAGCGCGTGGGCTCCATGTCCCACTGGGCCGAACGCCGCACCAGAGCCTGACCGGACGCGGCCGGAGAATCGGGTCTGGCAAACTGCAGTGGTGGGCGTTCGTGACACTCATCTCGGATGAGTGTCACTGTCAGTCGGCGATGACGATGTTGTCGAAGTCGATGTCGCTGTCCGGCTCGGGGTACTGCGGGTCGATCCGTTCCAGGTGGTGCCGGAGGATCCGCGCGATGCAGACGTTGCGTGCCCACTTGCGGTCGGCGGGCACGACGTACCAGGGCGCATCAGCGGTCGACGTCTTCTCCAACGCATCGGAGTACGCGTCCATGTAATCGTTCCACAACGCGCGGTCGTCGAGGTCGCCGGCGCGAAACTTCCAGCGCTTGTCCGGCCGTTCGAGGCGCTCCTCGAATCGCTCCTTCTGCTTCTCCTTCGAGACGTTGAGGAAGATCTTCACGATGTGCGTGCCCTCGTCGACCAGCATCTGCTCGAAGTTGCGGATGTGGTCGTAGCGCTTCTTCCAGACCTTCTCCGGCGCGAACTCTTTGATTCGCACGACCAGCACGTCCTCGTAGTGCGAGCGGTTGAACACGGCGATGTAGCCGTCCTCGGGTGCATGTGCATGGATCCGCCACAGGTAGTCGTGGCCCCGCTCCTCCTCGGTCGGCACACCAAACGGCTGAACATCGACGCCGGCGGGATTGAGTCCGCTCATCACGGCCCGGATGGTCGAGTCCTTGCCGGCGGCGTCCATGGCCTGGAGCACGATCAGCAGTGAGGCGGACTTGTCCGCGAAGAGCCGCTTCTGCAGCTCGACGAGCTCCACCATCTCGTCGGCGAACAGCGCTTCGGCTTCGTCGCGTTCCCATCCGAACGTGTCAGCGGCATCTCGGTCGTCGAGGTGCGGGTCGCCGACGACCCGCAACTGCGTGAGGAGGTCCTTCGAAGACATCTCGTCAACGTACCCGTCCGGGTTGGTCAGCCGGCCGGTCGGCCGATCGGCTCGGCGACCATCCCAGCTCGTGCGGTAGCGTCGGCGCCGCGATGGCAGCGATGTCCGAGTTCGACCGAGTGGTGACCGATCTCTTGGCCCCCCACGACCTGCGGTACACCGCAGGTCGGCGCGCGCTCGTCGCCGCGCTGCGCGCCGCCGATCGGCCCGTCACCCTGCCTGAACTGCTCGAGATGTCGGCTGACCTCCCCCAGAGTTCCGCCTACCGAAACCTGTCGCTCCTCGAGGAGGCGGGGGTGGTGCGCCGCCTCGTCCACGGGTCCGACCACGCCCACTACGAGCTGGCCGAGGCGCTCACCGAGCACCACCACCACCTCATCTGCAATGAGTGCGGTCTCGTTCAAGACGTCACCTTGGCCCCGCGTCTGGAGCAGACACTCGACGCATCGTTCGGCGAGATCGCCGCCGAAGCGGGATTCGTCGCAACCGGCCACATCATCGACGTGTACGGCCTCTGCGCCGACTGCCGCTGAGTTCGTCGGGCTGAGACCGTGGCCGGGTCGCTGGTCCATGCTCACAGGACTCGGCGATGCCGACCTCCCTTTCAGACGTTGGCGACGCGTCGTGAACCGACCAGCGCGGCAGCGCACGTTCGAGGGCGAAGAACGGCGTGAAGGCGACGAGGAAGAGCGGGTACGGGAATCCGACGAGCATGGTCGCGAAGATGGCGAGGTGCATCGACCAGGCGGCGGCGACCCAGATGTTGCGCAGCCTCGGGCCGATGAGTGCCACCGGTGCGGCGAGCTCGATCACCACCGACAACGCCGCCATCGGAGGCAGGATCCAGGCGTTGCGCACGATGACACCCGCGAGCGGCGATCCTGCTCCACCGAGGAGATCGAGGCGGACTGCCGAGTACGCGATGTGGTTGCGGAGCGTGTCGCCGAGCGCCCACTCGAACCCGCCGAGTCGGAGCTTCGCGATCCCGGCGATGACGTACGTCGTCGCGACGCACAGGCACGCCAGCTGCATGACGAGGCCGTACGTGGTTGGATCGCGGCGACGGCCCCCCGTCCGCCGTGCGTCGAGCGACCAGGCATCGGCCGCGGGGGACACGGCGAGGAGCAGGAGGTGGAGGACGACGAGGTTCTCGAAGTGGAGCAACTGACCCCACGACGACCGGTATGCCGTGAGCAGGAGCACGGCGGCAGCGAGGACGGGACCGGCGATGCGAAACCGGAAGCCGACCGTCGCCGCGATGCCACTTGCCAACGCCACGAGCAGGGCGCCACGGACGACCACGTCGGGCAGCGGGTCGTCGGCCCAGGCGAGCGGGCCCACACCGGCGAACGAGTCGGGCGCCTTGTCGGCGAGGCTCCAGAAGACCGGGAACCGCAGCGCCAGGTAGACCACCGTGAACACGCCGACGCAGACGCGGAATGCTGCCAGGCGTTCGGGCGGCGCTGTCGAATCGACCAGTCGGGACCACACGGTCAACTTCCCACCGCGCAGCGCGCATGGACCGTTCGTCGAAGGAGGGAGTCGCCGCCCTCGAGTCGGACCACCGTGTCGTGGCGCTCGGTCACCACCTCGACGTGGTCGAGCGCCGCGTCGTCGACGCGCTCGGCGATCTCCTGGCATCGGGCGTCTGCCTCGTCGCGGCGGATGGCCGCCCGGAGTTCGCCGGCCACGACGAGCGGGTCGTCACTCCGGCCGATCGTCTCCAGGGAGAGGAAGACAACCTCGCCGCGCTGGATGCCTTGCGCCGTGACGAACGAGACCTCCGTGTCACGGGTGCGGGCGTACATCGGGTAGGTCGACAGCGGAAAGCTGTCGCGATCGAACACGACCGGGGCTGCCAGCACGGCCAGCAGCCCGACGACCGACAACGATCGCACGGAACGGCGCATGGCCATCCAGTGTGTCAGGACGGCAGCGATACGACCCTGCGACCCGGGTACTCGTGCGCGCAGAGATCCGTGCGGTTCCTGTCGACGCAGAACCGTCTCCGCACGTCTGAATCTCTCGGCGACGGGTACGTTGCCCCCGTGACCGCTCCCGCGACGTTCGAGCTGACCGATGTGGTCGCCGGGCCTCCGGACGCACCGATTCTCAAGGGGATCTCGCTGGAGGTCCCGTGCGAGGGGATCCTGGCGGTCGCCGGGCCGTCCGGCTCGGGCAAGTCGACGCTGTTGCGGCTGTTGAACCGGCTCGACGATCCGGTCTCGGGGTCGATCAGGTGGGATGGCCGCGACATCGCGGAATGGGACCCGCGTGAGTTGCGGCGCAGTGTGGCGATGATCTTCCAGACCGCGCCGATCTTCCCGGGCACGGTGCTCGACAACTTCGGAGTCGCGCTTCCCGGCATCGACCTCGACCGGGCGAACCATGTGATGGACCACGTCGGGATGCCCCGCGAGCTTCTCGATCGGCCGGCCGACCAGCTCAGTGGAGGAGAGGCGCAGCGCATGACCATCGCCCGCGCACTCCTCACCGAACCACGGGTCCTCCTGGCCGACGAGCCGACCGCCGCGCTTGACACGGCGGCGCGGCGGACGATCGAGGACCTCGCACGTGAGCTGGCCGACTCCGGGGTGCCCATGGTGTGGATCACCCACGACACCGCGCAGTTGCGCCGTCTCGCCGATCATGCGGTCGTCCTCGTCGATGGCGCCGTCGCCGCATTCGGCCACCTGGACGAACTCGACCGACACCACGACGCCCGCGTCCGTGAACTCGTCGGTGTGTCACCCGCCGAGGAGACGGAGTGAACGCCGCGGACATCGGTCTGGCGGGCCTCGCCGCATCGAGCATCCTCATCGCGGTCGCGGTCGCGATCTCGATGTGGCGTCGCCTCGGTCTGGAGGGTCAACTCCTGTGGGCTGCCCTCCGCGCCCTCGTGCAACTGTTGATCGTCGGCTTCGCGCTGCAGCTGGTCATCGACAACGAGAACTCGCTCGTCTACTCCTTGATCTGGCTCGCGGTCATGCAGCTGTTCGCGGCGTACACGACGTGGCGACGGGCGCCGGAGGTCCCGTCGGTGTTTCCGCTGGCGTTGATTGCCTACTCGGCGTCGATGGTCGTCACCCTCGGGGTGCTGTTCGGATTTCAGGTCTACGAGATCGAAGGCCGGACGATCGTTCCGCTGGCGGGCATCGTCGTGGGCAACTCGTTGTCGGCGACCGTGCTGCTGTCGCGTCGGCTCTTCGATGCCGGTCGGGAACGGCGGACGGAGATCGAGGGCCGCTTGGCGCTCGGGCTGTCCGCCTCCGATGCGTTCCAGCCGGTCCTGCGCGACTCGTTGCGCACCGCGCTGATCCCGCAGATCGAATCGACGAAGGCCGTGGGCATCATCGCGCTCCCCGGTGCCATGGTCGGCCTGATCCTCGCGGGCGTCGATCCTGTTGATGCCGTGCGGGTGCAGATCTCGGTGATGTACCTCGTGCTCGGCAGCGTCGCGACCACGACGGCGGTCATGAGCCTCGGCATCTCCCGCAAGATGTTCACGTCGAGTGACCAACTGATCCGACGCTCCTGACGAGGATCGGGAGTGGACGCGGCCTCGGCGACGTCATCGGTGTTTCCTCTCCAAGCTCATATGGTGCGGGGATGCAGCGCTTCGTCACCGACGAGATCGACCCGATCGACGCCTACAAGCTGATGTCGGGACTCATCGTTCCCCGACCGATCGGATGGATCGGGACCCGTTCGTCCGATGGCGTGAACAATCTCGCGCCGTATTCGTTCTTCAACGGTGTTGCCGCGTCGCCGCCGACGGTGATGTTCGCTCCGACCGGTCAGCCACACGCCCGCAAGGACACGCTCGCCAACGTCCGCGCGACCGAGGTGTTCACCGTCAACATCGTCGACTACTCGCTCGGGCCGGCGATGAACGCGACGTCGGGGACGTACCCGGATGACGTCGACGAGTTCGAGGTGGCTGGCCTCACGGTGCGCGAAGCCGAGGCCGTCGATGCGCCGATCGTGGCCGAGGCCCCCGCAAACCTCGAGTGCCGTCTGTTGCAGATCGTCGACATCGGAGGTGCTCCGATGGGCAGCAGTGTCGTGTTCGGCGAAGTCGTTGCGTTCAATGTCGATGAGCGGATTCTCGACGGCACCCGAGTCGATCAGGCGGGTCTCGATCCGATCGGCCGCCACGTGGGCAACCTCTACTCGCGAGGCGGCGAGCTGTACGAGATGGTGCGCCCCGACTGACGCTGTCAACGGGACCTCCCTGGGGTTCTCGACGGACCGCTGCTCGGGATGTGTCTGATTGCGACTCGAGGGTGCGTCGCCGCCGTTGTCGGAGCGTCGGGGCCGAGAGGGGCTCTCTAGGCTGTGGTTGATGTCGATGCGTGGGAAGGTGCTGGTCGTGTTGCCCGCGGTTCTCGTCGCTGGCTGCTCGACGGTCGCTGCGGTGGTGCCCGAGTCAGACCCGGGACAGGGTTCGACGATCGGCTCGACCTCGACGGCCGTCGTCGTTATTGCGCCCTCGACCTCGGTTGCCGATGCGGTCTCATCGACCACCACAGCCGGTCTGCCGTCCCAGTCCACATCGGCGGTGGAGCGTGAAGAGCCACCCGACACGAATGACCTCCTCGAGACGACGATGCCCGTCGAACGGCTGGGGTTCTTCGGCGACTCGATTGTCGCCGATCTGACCAACGTGGGTGGGCGCAACAACCAGATCGTTCCGGCGATCGAGGAACACCTCGTGAGCGACGCGACGCTCGGGGTCACGTCGGTGGCCAATCTCGCCCTTCCCGGCCAATCGCTGCTCTTCGATATCGGGATCCTGGAAACTGGCTCGGCGCTCCTGTCGGACTATGTCGATCAGTTTCTCGCTCGGCACCCCAACAGCATCGATCTCGCGGTGATCTCCGTCAGCACGATCGATGTGAACCTCAACGCCGCAGCGGAAGGTGAGCAGCTCGACGCCGTCGCATTGGGCGACGCAATCGTGGCTGAACTCGAGGCCGTCGTCGCTTCGTTCGCCGAGCAGAACGTGAGCGTCGTGATGCTCCCGATGCTGGGGATCAACGAGGCCTTGTTCAACGAGCTTCGCTGCGCCATCAAGACAGCCTGTCCGGAGCAGGCCCCAGACGAGGTGATCACGGTCATCAATGACCGGATGTGGAACAGCGATCTTCCGCTGCTCTTCGACGCCTTCAGCGGTTTCGACGCCGATGGCGTTGCGGGGACCGACCGCTCCTGGTTCGAAGGGGTCGATCCCGTTCGACCGGACGATGGCATCCATCCGAACCTCGACGGTCAGGCGGTCTTCGTCGATCACACGGTGACGGCGCTCCGGGAACTCCTGGCTCCGAGCTGACCGGGAAACCACGGCGTCGCCCGGGGTTGGTCGAGGTCTGCGGGGTGGGGGCGACGTGCAGGAGACGAGTGGTGCCGAGGTGCAGACCCTGAAGATGCCGGGAACGGCGAGGTCATCGCCGCAGGGTCGTTCGACGGCGTGAGTCCGGCTGGCATCACCGACGGCGGTCGGCTGTTGAAACATCGTCAGGTGAAAGGTTGGAGAGCGAACGTGTGTTCGATAGTCTGTGGTCATGACGGCGGGGGCTCGTCTGCAGCAGTTGGAGGCACGTGATGTGTCGGTGCTGTCTGCTGGTGAGGTGACCGCCGCGCTCCGCGATGTGGCGGTGATCCGGGGGACGACCGATCGGCTGGAGGCGGCGTTGGCGCGTCGGATCGCCGAGTTGCATCAGGTGGGTGAGGCCGCTCCACCGGCTGATGTGCTGGGGTGTGGTGGCCGTATGTCGCGGCGGGCAGCGGAGCAGGCCGAACGTCGTTCGGGTGTGTTGGGCCATACCCCGAAGTTGAACGATGCGTTGGGGAAGGGCAAGGTCGGCGCCGAGCACGCTGACGCAGTCGCGAATGCTGCAGGTCGGTTGGACGACGATCAG
>Ga0316197_10003926_pt1 | contig 10572 bp, 8 predicted proteins | sample OudBiesiAoxic_MG_FD_204939 | JGI IMG/M metagenome (GOLD analysis project Ga0316197, IMG submission 204939) | Coastal sediment microbial communities from Oude Bieten Haven, Netherlands - site A oxic | ecosystem: Environmental > Aquatic > Marine > Coastal > Sediment | place: Netherlands... | reverse complement strand
GACGACACCGTCGCTCAGCACTGGCCGGAGTTCGCGCAGAACGGCAAGGAATCGGTGACGGTCCGCCAGATGATGAGCCACCAGGCCGGGCTGCCCTACACCGACGTCACACTGACCCTCGCCGACATACTCGCCGTGGCACCGGTGGTCGAGGCGCTCGCCGTCCAGGCGCCGATGTGGGAGCCGGGCGCGACGCACGGGTACCACGCGCTCACGTACGGCTGGCTCGCCGGTGAGCTCGTCCGTCGCATCGACGGCCGCACCCTCGGCACCTACTTCGCCGAGGAGATCGCCGCCCCGCTCGGGCTCGATTTCTGGATCGGGTTGCCGGCGTCGGAGGAGTCGCGGGTGAGCACGCTGGAGTCGGCGCCGCCGCCGACCGACCCGGCGGAGCTGGCGATGATGATGCAGATCATGGGCCCGGGCACGATGGGGTTCAAGGCGCTCACGATGAACGGCGCTCTGATGGGCCTCGACCCGACGAACAACCCGTTCAACACCCGCGAGGTGCATGCCACCGAGATGCCGGCGGCGAACGGCATCACGAATGCGCGCAGCCTCGCTCGGATGTACGCGGCGACGGTCGGCGAGGTCGACGGCATTCGCCTGGTCGACGACGTCACGATGTGGGCGATGTCGGGCGAGGAGGTCAACGGCCCCGACGAGGCGTTGGTCGCCGAGACGCGCTTCGGCATGGGATTCATGCTGCACAACGCCCTGGTGCCGCTGGTGGGACCGAACGGTTTCGGCCACGCCGGCGCCGGCGGTTCACTCGGCCAGGCCGACCCCGACACCGGCGTCGGGTACGGCTACGTGATGAACCAGATGGCCGGCGGTATCGCCGGCGACCCGCGCACCGTGCGCCTCAACGACGCCGTACGCGCCTGTCTGTGATTCGTCGCGTCGCCGTCAGACGGTGAATTCGCACGGCATCCGTTTGATGCCGTTGATGAATCCCGAGACGAGACGATCGGGCTCTCCAGTGATCTCGAGATCGGGGAGCTCACGGAAGATCTCGTCGTACATCACCTGGATCTCACGCCGTGCCAGGTTTGCCCCCAGGCAGAAGTGCGGCCCGCCGGCGCCGTAGCCCTCCATGTCCTTCGTGTTCGGCCGCGTGATGTCGAACCGGTGACCGTCGGGGAAGTGGTCCTCGTCGCGGTTTCCCGACCAGTACCACATCACCACTTTCTCACCAGCTGCGATCCTGGTGTTGCCGACCTCGATGTCTTCGTTTGCGACGCGCCGCATGTGGATGACCGGCGACGACCAGCGGACGATCTCGTCGGCGGCCTGGAGCGACATGTCGGCGAAGTTGTCCCGAAGCAGCTCGCGCTGATCGGGATGGTGGGTCAGCTGGTGCATCCCCCACGAGATCGCGTTGCGCGTGGTCTCGTTGCCGGCCACGGCGAGGAGGATGAAGAACGAACCGAACTCTGCAGCGGTGAGTCGTTCCCCGTCGACTTCGGCGTGCATCAGGATCGACGCGATGTCGTCGGTCGGATTGGACAGGCGGCTCTCGCCGAGTGACTGTGCGTAGTCGAACATGCCGGCCGCGCCCATGATCAGTCCGTCGAGGTCGGTGGCGAAATCGGGGTCGCCGGCGCCGAGGATGACGTTGGTCCAGTCGAAGATCTGCTGCTCGTCCTCGGGCGGTACGCCGAGCATGTCGCAGATGATCTGGAGGGGGAGCGGCGCGGCGAACGACTCGACGAAGTCGATCGGCTCGCCCTGCGACGCCTTGTCCTTGGCGTCCGCCACCAGGCGCCGGGCGCGAACCTTCACCGAGTCCTCGATCGCCGCGACGGTCTTGGGGGTGAACCCTTTCTGGACGAGCATCCGAAACTTCGCATGGCGCGGGTTGTCCATCACGATCATCGAGCCGAAGAACTCGAGCGTCTCCGGCGGCTGCTCGCCGAGCGTGATCCCGGACGCCGACGAGAACAGCTCGGCCTTGCGGTTGACCTCCTTGATGTCGTCGTAGGTGACCGCCGACCAGAATCCGGGCCCACGGATCCCGCCTTCGATCACCGAGATCTCCTCGTGGAAGCACATGCCGTCCCCGTGCTTCGATTCACGGCGCATCGCTGCGAACGCCGCATCGCGCTCGTCGAGTGGCTTGATCCAGAACTCGTTGTCGCCGAGGTGGGCGTCCATCACCGTGCGGTAGTCAGGCATGGTTCATCTTCGCAGCCGTGCCCGGTGCGTATCGTGGCGGGCGTGTCGCTGGAGATCATCTGCCCGCAGTGCGAGTCGGACGACGACCTGCGTGGTGAGCCACTCGACGACGGTCGGATCCGGTTGACGTGCGACGCCTGCAAGGTCACCTGGGACCGCGACCCGCGCCCGCGGTGTCCGACCTGTGGCGGCGACGACCTCTACCACCGTCCCCAGGTCATCCTCGAGAAGTCCCGCGGCACGCAGATGTCGGTGCAGGGCATCCACGTCGAGTACGGCTGCTGGGTCTGCGACCCGCCCGAGGTGAAGGTGCGCGGCGGGCGCACGCACCACCTGCCGGATCGCCTCGACGGGAGCCAGTGATCCAGCGCGTCAGAGCGACGCGAGGACCTCGCCGAGGCGCTCGAGCGCAGCGGGGTACTGGTGCTCGGGTGGTCGGCTGAATCCGACCACGAGACCCGGCCCGGTCCACTTTGCGCCGTGATCGGTCTCGAGACCCAGCAACCCGACGGATGCCTCATCGCCTGCGGCGATCACGTCGGTTTCGCTCGGGCCGTTCGCGGTGAGTCGACCCATCACCTGCAGCCCGGCTGATGCCGGAGCCAGGTCGAGCCAGGGAGCGGCGCGGGTCAGCACCTGTCGCAGGCGATCACTCCGGCTGCGGTAGCGCTGTCGCATGTCGCGCAGGTGGCGATCGAACTCGCCGCTGGCCAGGAATTCGGCGAGAACGAGCTGCTCGATCGCCGACACGCCGGCGCGGGCGTGGATCGAGCGCAGCATCTCGGCCTGGAACCCGTCGGGGACCACGAGCCAGCCGAGTCGCAGCGCCGGAGCGAGCGACTTGCTCGCCGTCCCTGCGTAGACGACGCGGTCGGGAGCCAGGCCCTGCAGCGCGCCGATCGGTCGGCGGTCGTAGCGGAACTCGCCGTCGTAGTCGTCCTCGACGATCCAGGCGTGGCGACGTCGTGCCCATGCGATCAGGCCGGTTCGGCGCGCAGGGCTCATCGTTGCGCCGGTCGGGTACTGGTGTGCCGGCGTCACGACCACTGCGCCGACGTCGGCATCGTCGAGCGCGTCGACGTCGATGCCCTCTGCGTCGACCGGGATCGGCACCGTGGTGAGCCCGGACAGTCGGAGGACGTCGACATGGAAGGGCAGCGCCGGGTTCTCGACCGCCACCCGTGGCCCTGCGCCTCGGCGCAGGGCGTCACCGATGAAACCGAGCCCAGCGACGTACCCCCCGACGATCCGCACCGACGCCGTCGAGGTCTCGACGCTGCGCGTCCGCGAGAGGTACGTCGCCAACTCGCGCCGGAGGTCCGGCACCCCGCGCGGATCGGGATAGCCGAACGTCGCATCCGGTGCCCCGGTGAGCACTCGCCGGGTCGACCGCATCCACGCCTGGCGTGGAAAGGCGCTCGCATCGGGTTCGCCGGGTCGAAAGTCGTACGTCGGCGTCGGGCCGAACAGGTCGACCTCGTCGGTGTCGTCTCGGGCGATGTGCACGTCGGCGACGCGGGTTCCGCTGCCGTGCTCGGCACGGAGGTAGCCCTCGGCGCAGAGCTGTTCGTAGGCGGCGACGACGGTCGATCGGGCGAGGTCGAGATCGGCGGCCAACGCTCGCGTGGAGGGGAGCGCGCTCCCCGGGCTCAGCCGTCCCGAACGGATGGCGCGGCGAAGCTCGGCTTCCAGTTGCTGGCGTCGACCCGGGGCGCCGGTGAGTCGCGGGTCGCGGTGGAGGTCGAGGTGGAGATCGAGGGTCATCGTGGTCCACCAAAGTGGTTTGCTCTGTACCCTGTCAAGTGGTCTTTCGATCCAGACCACTTTGCCGTACCGTCGATGCCATGACCATTCGACGATGGGTGCGCATCGCACTCGGCTACGTCATCGTCGTCAGCGTGCAGGTCGGCGCGTGGGCCGTCCTCGCTCCCCGGTCGTTCTACGACGACTTTCCGGGGTTGGGCCGTGCCTGGGTGTCGGTCGACGGACCGTACAACGAGCATCTCGTCCGCGACGTCGGCGCACTCAACCTGGCCCTCGCCGTGTTGCTCGTGGCCGCATGGATCCGCCCGAGTCGTCAACTGATTCGGCTCGCCGGGCTCGCGACGTTGGCCTGGGGAGTGCCGCATGCGATGTATCACCTGATCAACACCGACGGCTTCAGCGGAAGCGATCTCGCCCTCAGTCTCGCGGGACTGCTGTTGTTCGCCATGATCGGCGGCGGGCTGGTCTGGGGTGCCGGTCGTCTGGCCGAACCGACGGGCGACGGGCAGCGGGTGCCGCTGGAGGTGTCGAGATGAGGGTCTTCGTCGCCGGCGCCTCCGGGGTGCTCGGCCGGAGAGTCGTCCCGGCGTTGTCGGCGGCCGGCCACCACGTGACGGCAAACGTCCGTGACGACGAGGCGCGGCGACTCGCCGAGGAGGCTGGAGCTGCGACGGCGACGGTTGATCTGTTCGATCCGGCTGCAACCGCACGGCTCGGCGACGCCCACGACGCGATCGTCAACGTCGCCACCAACATCCCGACCGGTGCCTCGGCGGTGCGGAAGGCCGGATGGGCGATCAACGACCGGCTGCGATCGGTGGCGTCGGCGAACCTCGCCGACGCGGTCGCTCGGCCGGACGGCCGCTACGTCGGCGAGTCGATCACGTTCCCGTACGTCGACGGCGGCGACGAGTGGATCGACGAGACCCACGAGCGCACGTACTTCTGGGGCAATCGATCCTGCAAGGACGCCGAGGCCTCGGCCCGGTCGGTCACCGAGGCGGGCGGTGTCGGCGTGGCGCTGCGGTTCGCGATGTTCTTCGCCGCCGACAGCGCACACGATGCTGCCATCCGCGCCGCTGCCCGCCGCGGCGTGTTCGGGCTTCCGGGTGAGCCTGAGGCGTATGCATCGTGGGTCGATGTCGACGACGCGGCAGCCGCGGTCGTCGCTGCGCTCGATGCGCCGCCCGGCCTCTACAACGTCGCCGAGCCCGACCCGGTCCGGCGCGCCGACCACGCCGATGCACTGGCAAGCGCGGTCGGACGCCGACGACTGCGTCGGCTCCCCCGAGTGGCGGTGAAGCTCGCGGGCTCCGGGGTCGGCAGCCTGGCCCGCTCGCAACGGATCTCGTCGGCGTCCCTGACGGCAGCGACAGGGTGGGAGCCCACCCGGCGAGTCGTCGACGCCTGGGAGCGCTGACTCCCGGGCGGCGCCGCGGGCCACGACTAACGTTGAGCGTCATGCTCGACTCCACCGTCTCCCGGCTCGAGGACGCTGCCGACTCCGGCACGGGCGTGCGCTTCGTCGGCCACTCCGTGATGCCCGACGGCGAGCCCGTGTACGTGGGATGGGACCAGATCCACGACGAGGCACGCGCGGTCGGCGCCGCACTCCAGGCGAAGGGTCTGGTGCCCGGCGACCACGTGGCCGTGCTCGGCCCGACGAGCCGAGATCTGATCACGATCGTCCGCGGCTGCTGGATGGCGGGCATCGCGTCGATGGTGTTGCCGCTCCCGATGCGGATGGGCTCGCTCGACATGTTCATCGAATCGACGCGCGCCCGGATCCGCCACGGCGACGCGAAGCTCGTGCTGATCGACGACCAGCTCGCCGACTTCTACACCGCTGTCGACGGCGACCCGCCGATCGAGCCGATGCGATCGGTGATGCTCGGCTCGCCGAACGTCCCGAGCGGCGACGCGCTCGAACTCCCCGAACACGACCCGGAGCGGCTCGTCATCCTCCAGTACTCGAGTGGGTCGACCGGCGAGCCCAAGGGTGTGATGATCCCCGACCGGGTGCTCTCGGCAAACCTCGATGCGGCGTGCGAAGCCGCCGTGCTCGGCCCGGGCGAAACGATGGTCTCCTGGCTCCCGCTGTATCACGACATGGGCCTCGTCGGGTTCCTCGCGCTGCCGATGACGAAGGGTGTCGACCTGGTGCAGGCGGCGCCGCAGGACTTCCTCGGGCACCCGGGCAACTGGATGCGGTGGATCTCCGACCACGGCGGCACCGCGACCGCCGGACCCAACTTCTCGTGGGTGCTGGCAACGCGGGCACTCAAGCGGATGTCCGACCTCGACCTGTCGTCGCTCACGCTCGCGCTCTCCGGCGCAGAGCCGGTCGACCCCAAGGCGGTCGAGGCATTCGTGGTCGAGGCCGGCAGGTTCGGGTTCCAGGCGGGCAGCGTGTTCCCGGCGTTCGGCATGGCCGAGGTCGCAATCGCCGGTACGTTCCCCGAACGGGGTCGTGGGTTGCGCACCGACACCGTGGATCGCCAGGTCCTCGAGACGCAACGGGTCGCCAAGCCGATCGAGATCGAGGATCCGGACGACCTCGCCGTTCGGGCTCGCAAGCTCCCGCTGCTCGGCAAGGCGGTGCCGGGCATGGAGATGAAGGTCGTCGACCCCGACACCTACGACGAGGTGCCCGAGCGTCACGTGGGCGAGTTGCTGCTGCGTGGCACGTCGGTCACGCCCGGCTACTACAAGCGCGACGATGCGACCGCCGCACTGTTCCACGACGGCTGGCTGTGCACCGGTGATCTCGCCTACCTGCTCGACGGCGAACTCGTCATGTGCGGCCGCATCAAGGACGTCATCATCATCGGGGGTCGCAACGTGTTCCCGGAGGACATCGAACGCTCGGTCGGGACCCTCGACGGCGTGCGCGCCGGCAACGTGATCGCCTTCGGCATGGAGGGCTACAAGGGCAAGGAGTCGGTGGTCGTGGTGGCGGAGGTCCGGCCGACCGAGACGTCCGGCGATCTCGACGACATCCGGGAGGCGATCCACCATCGCACGCTCGAGGTCTGTGGTATCCCGCCGCGCGATGTCATGCTCGTGCAGCCCAGCACGCTCCCGAAGACCTCCAGCGGCAAGCTGCAGCGCTCCAAGTGCCGCGACGAGTACCTCAACGAAGTCCTCGCCCTCGTCGAGTAGCTCCCACCCGCTTCCGCTCCGGCTCCCGCATCGCTCATCCAGCGTTTGCGTCTGGTTTTCGGCCCCGCGTCGGGGCCGAAAACCAGACGCAAACGGGTGGGAGGGGGCTCAGGTCACGAGGGGGGAGAGGGTCTGGCCGAGGAGTTCGACGCGGCCCTCGATGAAGCCGTTCGGGATCATGTTGATCGTGAACCCGTCGAGGCCCGGGTTGGACGAGAGCAGCTCGGAGAAGTGCTCGCCGATCTCGTCGGGGTCGCCCCACGTGACCAGATCCAGCCACGGGGCGAGATCGTCCTCGGACATCGACGCCGTGTCGAACCCACGCCGGTCGAGGAAGGCCAGCATGTCGGCGTGCGCCTCGTCGTGGGTCGGGGCGATGCAACAGTTCTTCTGCTTCGACACGGTGATCTCGGAGCGGTCCCGACCGACCGCCGCGCAATGGCCGGCGAGTACCTCCAACTTGTGGGCGATGTCGCCGTCCTCACAGATCAGGTTCGACTCGTTCGCGTACTGCGCGACCATGCGCAACGTCTTCTTCTCGCCCGCACCACCGATCATGATCGGCACCGTGCCGACGGGATTCGGCTCGTTCATGGCGTCCTTGGCCGTGTACCACTTGCCGTCGAGGGTGGCCTTCTCCCCGCGCAGCATCGGCCCGATGATCTGCAGCGACTCCTCGAGCTTCTCGAAGCGGTCGGTGAACGTGCCGAACTCGATGCCGAATGCGTCGTGTTCGAGCTCGAACCAGCCGGCACCGATGCCGAGCATCGCTCGGCCCTGGGAGACGATGTCGAGCGTCGTCACCGTCTTTGCGAGCACGGCGGGATTGCGATACGTGTTGCCGGTGACGAGCGATGACAGCTTGACGTTCGTGGTCTCCCGGGCCAGTGCCGACAGCAGCGTGTAGCACTCGAGCATGTAGTCGTCGGGGTCGCCGATCATCGGCAGCTGGTAGAAGTGGTCCATCACCAGCACGGTGTCGAAGCCGGACCGGTCGGCCTCAAGGGCCTGCTGGGCAACCACGTCGAACAGTGCTGCCGGGCCGACGCCCGGGTAGGTGAAGTTGGGGATCTGGTAGCCGAGGCGGGTCATGCATCTGATTGGAACACTGTTCCAATCAGATGTCAAGTGAAAATGCCGCCCGGATGACATCCTAAGCTCCCCTCGATGAGTGATGGCTGGGAGCGACGACAGGAGCGGACGCGCCGCGACGTGCTCGACGCGACCGGGGCGTTGATCGCCGAGGCCGGTGTGGACGGCCTCACGATGCGCAAACTCGCCGAACGTGCCGGCGTCGCCGTGGCAACCCTCTACAACCAGTTCGGCGACCGAGACGGCGTGCTCGTCGCCTTCGTCAGCGCCGGGCTCGACCAACTCGAACTCGAACTCGATGCCCAGCCCGATGCCGGGCCGATCGACACCACGCGAGCGTTGTTCGATGCACTCGACGACAACTTCGCCGCCGAGCCCGAGGTGTGGCGCCCGATCTTCGCATCGCTCAAGTCCGGCGCTGGTTCCCACGGCATGGGTGCTGTTGGCGACCGAGTGGTCGCGTACATCGAGTCGGATTTCGACAAGGCTGCCGCCGACGGGCTGTTCGTGGTCGAGTGCGACGTCGAGACGCTGGCGCGCCATGTCTTCACCACCCGGATGAACCGGCTGGAGAAGTGGGCGCACGCCGCCATCGACTGGGATCTGTACCGGTCGTCGTCGACGCTCGGACTCGAACTGATCCTGGCCTCGATGCTCGTCGAACCACTGCGCAGCGAAGCGCTCACCCGATCGGGTGTCGTTCGCTAGTTCAGCAAAAAGCGGCCCCGTCGGTGGCCGAGGGTGGTTCCGCATCGTGGAACGCTGCTACGTTCGAGGTCACTCGTTCCGGGGAAGCGCGCGAAATCACGTCCACGTGGGCTGGCGCGCGTCGCTGGATCGGGCCTGAATTCGGCGGCAACGTGACACGAAATAGACGTCGCACAACAACACTCCTAAGGGGGAGCAGAATGGATTGGAAGCGTTTGGACAGTGCCCGCAGGGATGCGGGTGCGATCGAGGTCGACCTCATCGAGGCGTACGCTCAAGGAAAGATCAAGCGCCGTGACTTCGTGAAGCGCGGCACGATCATCGGACTCTCGATGCCGTTCATGGGCGGCATCATCGCAGCGTGTGGGGGGAGCGATGACGACGACGGCGGCGGCGGCGAGGAGAGCGCGTCGACCGACGGCACCGCTGCCCCCGGCACCGACGGCGGCGACGGCGGCGGTGGCGGTGGCTCCACCGGTGGCACGGTCGTCTGGGCCAACCAGCAGGGCGACTCGAGCACCGGGCTCGATCCGGTGAACATGCTCGACCTCGGCACGTACAACGTGGTGTCCCAGAGCTTCGAGTACCTCGTGGGCGTCGGCGACGACGGCAACATCGCAGCCACGGCGCTCGCGACCGAGTGGTCGCCCAACGACACCGGCGACGTCTGGACCTTCCAGCTCCGCGAAGGTGTCATGTGGCAGGACGGCTCCGAATTCACGTCGGCCGACGTCGCAGCGACGATGGACCGACTCGTCACCAAGGGGAACTCGGCGCTCGACGGCGTCATCGACGTCGGTGCGGTCGATGCGTCCGATCCGCTCGTCGCCGTGTTCACGCTGATCGAGGCGAACGGCAACTTCCCCGTGCTCGTGTCGACGTTCAACGCCCAGAGCCCGATCACGCCGGCGGATTACACCGACGGGACGACCCTGGACGAGCGACCAGCCGGCACGGGTGCGTGGATCCTCGACGACTTCGATGCGTCGACCTTCACGGCGAACTTCTCGCGGAACCCCGACTGGTGGGGTGGCACCACGCCGCTGGACGGCATCACGCTGCGCGGTTTCGCCGACATCGGCACCGCCGTCACGGCCATGACCAGCCGGGAGATCGACGGGATCCAGCAGTTCAGCGTGTTGGGCGGCGAGGGTCTGCTCAACGACGGCAACTTCACGGTGCTCGAGCCGCCGTCGGGTAACCACCGCCAGATCTGGTTCAACCTCGACCAGGGTCAGTTCGCCGGCCTCGAGGAGAACCGTCTCGTGCGCCAGGCACTCGCCTGGTGCTGGGACCGCGAGCAGATGGTGTCCACGCTGTTCTCCGGACGGGCGGAGATCGCCAACGACCACCCGGTCGTTGCGTCCCTGCCGTTCTACGATCCCGACGCCGTCGAACAGCGTTCGCGAGACATCGAGATGGCGAAGTCCCTGCTCGCAGAGGCCGGAGTCGACAGCATCAACGTCGAGTGCAAGACCGGCGATCTCCAGGAGATCCCCGAGCTTGCGGCGATCATGGCCCAGAACGCCTCCGAGGCCGGTATCAACATCACCGTCAGCACGCAGTCGAACTCGACGTTCTACGAGGACGCGTGGTGCCCGGCGCTCTACACCGAGGAGGCCCCAGCAGACGGTGTTCCCTGCGGTCCGTCGGCCGAATTCGGCGTCG
>Ga0316197_10003925_pt1 | contig 10572 bp, 10 predicted proteins | sample OudBiesiAoxic_MG_FD_204939 | JGI IMG/M metagenome (GOLD analysis project Ga0316197, IMG submission 204939) | Coastal sediment microbial communities from Oude Bieten Haven, Netherlands - site A oxic | ecosystem: Environmental > Aquatic > Marine > Coastal > Sediment | place: Netherlands... | reverse complement strand
TGCGCACCGCCAGGGCCGCCTCCATCCCCGCGACCCCGTTTCCGACGATGACGATCCGCATGCCCGCGGAGGATACGACGCCTTCGCGCCGGAGTTACAGTCCTCTCAAAGTTTCAACATCCGTTCGTTAGTATGTGGCAGCGCTGTATTTAATCACTTATTTTGTAAAATATGCAAGAAACTGCAACCAATGCCTTCGTGGCAGGTGTGCTGGTGGGCAAGCCCATCTTCCGTGCGCCCGGCATCGTCGTGCATGCGGGCCTCGACCGCGAGGATCGTGAAGTCGCCGTCATTGTCCTCCAAGCCGTCACCACCGACGGGCAGAAGGTCAACTTCGAGAACATCCCGCGCTACGCCGAAGCGTCGGGGATCCGAATCATCAAAGAAGACCCTTACGTACTTCTTGCGTCGCCGGCACCCAAAGGTGTCTTCCGCGACTTGCCGTGGAGCTCGTGGCGTCTCGACGAGCGCCTGAGGCATTTTTGTGAGGTCGCGAACATCGTCGCACGCTTCCACGCGACCGAGGTTCCGGTGGGCACCCTGTCGCCCCAGTACATCGCGGTCGACGAGGAGCTGAAGCCATTCCTATTGGGCCCTCGCATCGCGCCCCGGAGCGGCCCGTACGTCGCGCCGGAAACGGCGAGTGACCGAGTCCTCGAAACCCGGTCCGACATCTATTCACTGGGACGGCTACTGTACTTCGTGGTCGCCGGTGAGCAGCCGCCGCGGGAAGCGAGAGACATCCCGAAGCTCGAAGAGCTGGGGAGCCACCCCGCGGGAGTCGTCCGAATCATTCGCAAAGCTACGTGCCGAGACCCCGACGCTCGGTACCAGTTCGTCGACGAGCTCCTGGCGGACCTCAGTCAATACCGGGAGTACCTGAGCGTCGGCGTGGAACACCCGGAGGTCGAGGATCGAAATACGGGCCTGCTGAGCGTCGTGCCGGATGCGCCGGCGGAACCGCCACCGAAGGCCGATCCCGAGACCGACCCCACCAAAACACCCACGCCATCTCGGCGAAAGAGCAGCGTATTCGTCGCCGATCCCATGCGAAAACAACGGCTGTTGCGCGGCGTGGGTTTGGCGGTCGGATTCGCAGGCCTTTTGTTTCTCGCCAACGAGTATCTAGGCAACTCGAGCGGGCTCAGGGCGATCAGTCCCGACGACGTTGGCGACCTCTCGAGCTTCATCCGCGAAGCGTCGATGTCGGAGTCCACGCCGCCAGTCCTCTTCGCTCAGGTGGAGGAGTCCTGGGAGCTTCTCTCCGAGGAACGCCGCCGCGAAGAAGCGGAGTCCGTATTCTCGACGGCAGAGAAGCGCTGGGGAGCCCGCGACGGATTCCTTCACCGAGGAGAGGCACTCGTCGCGCAGCACTGGGAAGACAAGATCATCGTCTATGGAGGCCTCCACGGAGAGGAGCGAAAATGAACGGAACGCAGAGAGCACCGCGCCGTACACGGCGAGCCGGCTACACCCTGATCGACGTCATGATCGTCACAGTGATCATCTCGGTCTTGGCAACTATGGCGGTCAATCGCTATCAGCTTTTCGTGGCACGGGCGAAGCGCCCTGAAGCGGTCATGGCGTTTCGAGCGATCGCGGCCGCCCAGCGCGAACACCTGGTCACCCGAGGCAAGTACGCCGGCACCTTCGATGCGCTGGGCTTTCGGGTCGAAGGTGGCACCCGAATCTCCCCAACCGAGGTTCAGGGCCGTCGGTACAATTTCCGCCTGATCCAGGACGCCGGTCCCCGCTCCTGGTACTGCATTGCTTCCGGTGAGATCGACGGAGACCCCTTCAAGGACATCATCGGGGCGAGTAACCCTCGATAAATCGCCACCTCGGTAACATACCCCACTTGAGGACTGTAAATTTTATCCTATACTGGAATTCAAAAGAGGTGCTGAAAATGAAAATCTCGCGTTTGACAATCGGTCTTGGACTCGTAGCGGTGGTGGGCCTTTTTGGGCTCATAGAGGCCAGCGCGAGTCCATTTTCTATGTTTTTTCTAGCCGACGACCTCGGGAACCAGGTCCGTGGGACAGCCCCGGAGGCGAGCGAATGGGAGAACGATGGCGGCGACTCCGACGGTGACACCGGCGGTGGCGACTCCGACGGTGACACCGGCGGTGGCGACTCCGACGGTGACACCGGTGGCGGCGACGGCGACTCCGAAAAGAACAACAACGGACACGGCAACAACGAAGACGGCGTCGACTCCAGCAACCCTGGCAACAGCAAGGCGGGCCAGGATTCAGATCCGACAGTCGACGACGAGATGAGCAAAGGCAGCAGCGGTAGCAAGGGCAAGAAGAAATAGTCCTAGCTCGCCGAGTATCTCGGGATGCGACAAGTTCTTGCCAACCTGTGTGTCTTTAGTCTGATTGCTGGGTTCAGCGCGCTAAGCGCGCTGGACCCAGACGTTTATTATCAGAACGTCCAAGAAGACCAGCCACTGGAATGGGCGACGTTTTGGGGGTTCATGGCGGCCGCGGTGTTGTTCATGCGCGCCGCCATCCTGCAGCGCGAGAGGCGTCAGCTGCCCTGGTTCTTTGCCGGCCTCGCGACTTTCTGCGTCCTGGTCGCGATGGAGGAGATCTCGTGGGGACAACGCCTCCTCGGCTACACCCCTCCCCTCTACTTCCTCGAGAACAACTATCAGCTGGAGCTCAACCTGCACAACGTCGTACCGACGAGCCTTCGCAAGCTGACGCTCGGCGCGATTCTCGTGCTCTACGGCGCGCTGCTTCCATTGTTCGAACGCATCCCGGCGGGCCACGAACTGCTGGCGAAACTGAGGATCACCGCGCCCCCTGCCGGACTTGCGCCGATCTTCGTGGTGCTCGTCGGGCTCCTCATCGTCTACCCGCTCAGCTATACGGGCGAGCTCATCGAGGCATGCATGGCCGTGGCCTTTCTGTTCTCGGCCATCGCGGCGTCGGACCACCTGGGCAACGATGCGAACGAAGCAAGCAAAACGGCCCTGTCCATCCGGTGGCCGGCGCTCATTGGCACCCTGAGCGTCGTCACCATCCTCGCGTTGGTCAGCGCTTTTTGGTCACGCGCGCAGCTCTCTGCCGAGCCTGTCGTCGTCGAGGTCGCGGCCACGGAAATCCGAGCGATCGAACGTGACCTTCGGAACATGATCGACGATCAGATGCTTGCGTGCGGAAAGCACGAGCGCCTCAACGCAATGGCAAAGCGCTCCAAAGGCGAAAGGCTCCGCAAGGGCCGCTTCCGCTCACTTACACGAAGCGGTTTGCCCGAAGAGCGCGCTGAGTTCTTCATCGACCCCTGGAGCACCGCGTATTGGGTGCGCACCAGCTGCAACGACAGGCGGGACAAGGTCTTCATCTACTCATTCGGACCCAATCGCGGTCGCGACTCGAGCAAGTGGAAGCTTGGCGGGGACGACATCGGCGTGATCTTCCGGGTGCGAAAAGACGAAGCGCCACGCGCGGAAAACGAACGCTAGTCCGCGGCTTCAGACCTGGACCAGCACGCCCGGGTTCATCACCGCAGAGGGGTCGAGCACGCCTTTGACGGCGCGCAGCACCTCGCCGAACTGCGCCGGGCGCTGCTTCTCGTACCAGGGCCGATGCACCCGGCCGACCGCGTGGTGATGCGTGATCGTCCCGCCGTGGGCGATCACGGCGTCCGAGGCGGCCTTCTTGATCGCCATCCACTGCTCGGCCTCGGCACCGTATCGCCCGGGTGCGATGAACGTGAAGTACGGCGCGGGACCGTCCGGATACACATGCGTGAATCGGCAGCTGAGGAAGCCCTGCCCGCAGACGTCTTTCATCGCGCGCCTCACCTCGCTCACGACCCCGCTGTGGAGCCGCTCGAATCGGTCCCAGGTGCAGGCCGTCTCGAATGTGTCGGCGATCACGCCCATGCTCGCCATGGTGTTCAGCAAGTACGGCGCGTCGATGAACGCGTCTCGCCATACGCCCGCGCCGCCGCTGCCGCCGCTAGGCAAGCCGCCTTCCCGATACCTGGGCCCCTTTGGACAGGTGCCGCCGTGTTCGGCAACCAGCTCGAGCGCCCGGTCCATCCAGGCGTGAATCCGATGATCGGCCGATTCGAAGGCCACGATAAGAACGTGCGTCCCATCCAAGGTCACCGCGTTCAGCGCCGCCTCGCGCTTGTCGAGCAGTCTGCAGTTACTCGGATAGAGCCCCGACTGCGAGAGCGCCCTCACGGCCGCGACCGCGCGCCCGTAGTCGTGGAAGTGCACCGTCGCAGTGCCGCGAAACTCCGGGCGAGGCCGCACCCGCATCCATGCCTCGGTGATGACGCCGAAAATTCCCTCGGAGCCGAGCATGAGGCGGTCCGGGCTCGGACCGGCGCCCGAACCGGGCAGGCGACGCGACTCCCAAAGACCGCTGGGCGTGACGGCTCGCATCGACTGTACGAGGTCGTCGATGTGCGTGTACACGGTGGCAAAGTGGCCGCCGGCCCGCGTCGCGAGCCAACCACCGAGCGTCGAGAACTCGAAGGACTGCGGGAAGTGGCGGAGGGTCAGGCCGTGCTCTGCAAGCTGCGATTCCAACGCCGGCCCGGTCGCACCCGCCTGGATGCGAGCAGACATCGAGCTCTTCTCGACGTCGAGAACGCGATCGAGGCGTCCGAGGTCGAGGCTCACCACGGCGCGGTAGCGATCGTCGACGTCGCCTTCGACGCCGCCGACGACGCTGGTCCCTCCACCGAAAGGAATCACCGCGACCCTCGCATCGCACGCCCAGTCGAGCAGGGTGCGGATGTCTTCTTCGGTCCGTGGGGTCGCAACGAGATCGGGCGCGGAGTCGAAGTCGCCTCGAAAACCACGAAGAATGTCGCGGAAGGACCGGCCGTAGGTGTGCCTGACCCGAGCTTCGTGATCGTCGCTCAGTACGCCATCGAGCCCGGACGGCACACCGATGCGCGGCGCTCCCAGCGCGATGGCGTCGAGTGATGGAGGCTCATCGCAACGCTCCGGCGCAAAGCCCAACATCAGCTGCGCGTGCTCGCCCATCGCCTTTCGGGCGGCGGTATCGGGGAACTTGTCCTCCCAGCCCCAGCCCCAGAAACTCCGTTTTCGACTGTCGTTCATCGGCTGCGACCTTCCACCATCGGCGAGTCCTCTTGCAAGCGCCTTGACCGACCGCCGGTTCGGGGCTTCCCTCCGAGCATGTCTTTCCCCACGCCGCTTCGGGCGGTCATCACCGGGGCCGGAAGCGGTCTCGGCCGCGCCATGGCTCTCGACCTCGCCGGGCGAGGCGCCTCGGTGCTCGTCTCTGACATCGTTTTGTCGTCTGCAGAGGAGACCGCTGAGCTCGTCAGGGCGAAAGGGGCTCGGTCCGAGGGGGTTCGATGCGACGTCACCGACCGTGATGAGGTGTTTGCCCTGGTCAACGAGGCCGAGATGCGGCTCGGGGGCATCGACCTGATTGCAAACAATGCAGGCGTCGCCGTCGGTGGTCCGTTCGAAGAGATTTCGATCGAGGACTGGCGCTGGGCCGTCGACATCAATCTATGGGGCGTGGTCTACGGTTGCCAAGCGGCGATTCCCAAGATGCGTGCGCAGGGGCACGGCTACATCGTCAATGTCGCCTCTGCGGCTGGCCTCTTGGCACCGCCAAGTATGTCTGCCTACAACGTCACGAAGGCAGGCGTGGTTTCTTTGAGCGAAACCCTCTATGCCGAATACAAAACTCAGGGCATCCACGTCTCGGTTGTCTGCCCCACCTTCTTCCGGACGAACATCATCGGTGCCATGCGAGGGGCCACGACGAAAAAAGAAGACGCCCAGGTCATCCGTTGGATGGAACGCTCCAAAGTGCAAGCGCCTGGCGTTGCTGGGGCCGCCATCGATTCAGTACGCGATGGCAAGCTTTACGTGCAACCGATGCGAGAGGGCCGGATTGCCTGGCGCCTCAAGCGAACAGCACCGCAACGCTTTTACGATTCGATGAGCCGGGCTCACAAGCAGTTCCTGCAGAACCGCACAAAGAGCTAAGTTGGCGACGGCAGGCCCTCACTGCTATCCAGGGCCCACGCCCATGCGCCCAAACTTGGCCTTGATTCCAATTCTCGCCTTGCTTTCCCTCTCGCTCCTGTCGGCGACCGCAGCCGCGCAAGACGAAAATCATAACACAAGCGCGAGCGCCGAGGCGAACGCTGAGGTGGTCACGCAAGAGCCCGACCTCTTCGACCGCGACGCCCTGGCATACAACGCGGAAATTCTCGACGAGCTGCTCACTCGATCGAGCGTGCAAACGATCCGCGAGAGAAAGTTTGCAGCGGCTGCGGGTATTACCGGGGGCGCGGTCTTGCTCGGCCTGTCGGCCTGGCGTCTCCTCGAAGAACCGCCGTCGACTCAATACTCGCGCGGCCTCGGCGTGATGTTCATGACGCTCGGCATGGCCGATCTGACCACGGGGGTGTTCGCCGTGGTCCGCGTCTCCCATGAACGACGTCGGCTCGAGCGCTGGCAGAAAGCGCGCAAAGAAGGCATTACCAAGGCCGAGCTCGCACACTTCGAGGGCGAGCTGCAGGCGTCCCGCGACTTCCGCCAAGGCGAGCGCCTCTTGGTGCGTTGGGTCGCGCTCACCCATGCGTTGGCCGGGGTTCTCGTCGTCGCGTTCACGCCGATTCCCGACAGCGGGGGCCGCGCGGACAGGGCGTCGGGCTACGTCGTGGGTGCGGTCTTTTTCACGGTGGGCCTCGCCACCTTCGGTACTTCATTCCGCAAGACCCCCAGCGAGAAGGCTTGGAGCGAATACAACAGCCGCAAGATGCCCATGCCGGGCCACGAGTTCAGCTGGAGGCTCGCGCCGTCCGCGTCGAGGAACGGGGCCGGCCTGTCCTTTGGCGGCACCTTCTAGGCGCGACCGGCTTGCACCCGAGCCACCTCAGCGAGTAGGAAGCCCCTCCATGGAGCTCGACAAACTCAAAGTCATCGTCACCGGCGGCGCCTCCGGGCTCGGAGAGCACTTCGCCAAACAACTTCTCGCTGCGGGGGCCCAGGTCACCGTGGGCGACGTGAACGAGGAAGGCCTGGCCGCCCTCCCCGAAGGCATTCATCGGAGACGGCTCAACGTCGCCGACCAGGACGAGATCGCGAGCTTCGTCCCCTGGGCCGCAAAACAAATGGGCGGGCTCAATGCCCTCATCAACAACGCCGGCATCATCCGGGACGGCCTCTGGGTGGGGAAAAGCCGCTCGACCGGCCAAATCCGGCGCATGTCCCGGCAGGACTGGGACCTGGTCATCGCGATCAACCTCACGGGTGCGGCGCTGATGGTGCAAGAGGTCGTCGCCCACATGATCGAGCGCGACGAGCCCGGCGTCATCGTGAACATCTCGTCGATCGCGCGTCACGGCAACCGCGGTCAAACCAATTACGTCGCCGCCAAGGCCGCCCTGGCTGCGAACACCCGCACCTGGATGAAGGAGTTTGCGCCGTACGGCATTCGCGTCGCCGCGGTCGCACCGGGCGCCACCGAAACCTCGATGACCGCCAACATGAACCAGAAGGCGCTCGACATGATCAAGGCATCGGTGCCGCTCGGCCGAATGGGACAGCCCGAGGACATCTGGCGCGCGGTGAAGTTCATCTTCGACTGCGACTACTTCACCGGCGAGACGATCGACGTCCACGGCGGCGCGACGCTCTGATCAGCCCAGCGCCCGCATGATCGCGCGGTGCAAGAAATAGCCGACCGGCAAGAGCGCGCATCCCAGGGCGTACGCGCCCCAAAACGAAAAGCGCTCTCGCATCAGAAACGGGACGAAAAACAGCACCGTGATGGGGAGCGCCACCAGGATGCTGCGCGCCATCTGGAACGCGCTGCCCAGGTCGCGGTGTTGCAGATAGGCCAGTGGCAAGACGAGCATCGTCGCCAACGGCAGCGCGATGAGAAACCCGGCGCTCGAAGGATGTCGTCGAGAGAGCCACGCCGCGACGCCAATGACGAGCGCCGATACGAGCGTGTTCAAGACGATGAGCATGGCTGCCTGCCGCGGTGGCTCACTCGCTGAGGTCGCTGAAGAAATACTCGATCTGACCGAGGTATCGCTCCGCCCGGCGCCGCGCGATCGCGTTCGAAAGCCGTGCTTCGGGGAGCACGTCGCCAGCGTCGATCACCTCTTGCAAAAGCTCCTTGAAGAGCTTGTGGTCGCCGATGTTCACGGCGTAGTGACGAGCCATGTTCATCTGAACCATGAGGTTTCGGCGCTCCGTCTTCTCGAGCACGTCGTCCAGAATTAGCTTCGCCCGGTCCATGTCAGGCGGGAACTCCGAGGCCGCAAGCACGCCCATGGTCATCTTGCCAATCATGAACATGAAGTCGGGGTCGAGCGCGACCGAGTGGCCGAGGATCACTTTCGCGAGCGGAAGATCGGCGACCGTGTCCATGTCCTCCATGCCCATGTTGATTCGCGCCCCGAGCGACGCCCCTGCCCACAGAAGGATCGCCGCGTCCTGCTTTTCGACGAACACCGCGTCGAGCCAGGCTTCGAGGCTGTCGACCCCGCCCTTGAGCGCGTCATCGAACCCGGGGTCCCGAAGGCGCAGGAAGTGCTGGGAGAGGTCCCAGGCGCGCGTGTACATCACCAGAGCCCGGCGGCGTAGGTATTCAGCGTCTTCCCAGTCGTCCGCGATGTCCGCGACCTCGACGCGGTCCTCGATCCAACCGGTCCCATAGCCGACGTAGGCGCCCACCAAGGACAGGCCGATCGTCTCGTTGTCGGGGACGACCCGCAGCAGGCCTTCGAGCTGAATGATGCTCGCCGGAAACGACTTCCCGACGAGGTCGTAATCCCAGTGCTGCTCGATGCCGGGAGCCGCGCGCCCAAACAGCGCCGCAGTCGAATCCGCCGCCAGCTTCTCGGTATCACAACCCGTCACAGCAACGAGCGCGACGGCAAACATGGCAAAGGGGAAACCCCTCCAACGGCACATGACCGGCAAGTGAACCGGAAAGCCCCTGCGAACACAAGGCAAATCGTGCCGTTGCGATCATGCAAAATGTACCACCGGAGAACGGTTCGCGCTGCCGCGGGTGTTGGGGGGGCGGGCTGTTGGGTGGGTTGCGTGGTGAGGTTTGATTGAACCGCCCCGCCCACCCCCACCCGTAATCCTCCCTGGCGCGGCGGGCGCTTCGCGCCGCCTTGCCGGCGCATTCGCGCCGGGCTTCGCCCTTCGGGCTCGCGCTGCCGCCTGCCGTTGGGGAAGGTTGTTCGTCCTGTCTCCGTATGGAGGGGCGCGGCGGAACGCGATGTGGGGGTTCGGCGGCGTGTGAGTCAGGCGCTCGCGTGGGGGCGGCGGGGTGGGGATGAAGGGTTCACTCTCCCGCGAAACCCGTTTCGCACGGCACCGTGATCAACCGATAGTCGGAAGCATGGACCCGCTCTCCCCACCCCGCCGCCCCCACGCGAGCGCCTGCCCTTTTGACACGACGAGGACACCAGGGTACGTCCGCGCGCAGGGCGATGACTGCTGGGGAATGCCGAGAAAAACTCCAAGACCTCGTACAGCGCATGCAAGCGCTGGGGAGGTACCTTTGACCTCGATGGCCTTCGGCACGAAATCGACCGTCTGAGCAATCTGAGCGCCTCCGAGGGCTTCTGGGACGACCAGCAGCGCGCGCAGAAGCTGATGCGCGAGCGTGCGTCCGCCGAGGAAACTCTCAGAGAATTCATGCAGGTAGACAGCGAAGCGAATGATCTGCTCGAGCTTTTGGACCTCGCCGCGAGCGAGGGTGACGAGGGCGTCGTGGCCGACGTGGCCGAGCAGCTTCCTGCCATCGAAGCCGAGGTTCGGACCCTCGAGCTCAAGCGGATGCTGACCAAAGACGACGACACCGACGCGATCGTCACCATCAATCCGGGGGCCGGAGGGACCGAAGCACAGGACTGGGCGGACATCCTTCTGCGCATGTATCTGCGCTGGTGCGAGCGTCGCGGCTTCAAGACCGAGCTTCTCAGTAAGCAGCCCGGCGACGAAGCGGGGATCAAAGACGCGAGCTTCATCGCTCGCGGCGCCAACGCCTACGGTTACCTCCGCGCCGAGAACGGGGTCCACCGGCTGATCCGCATCAGCCCGTTCGACGCCAACAAGCGCCGGCACACGTCCTTTGCCGGCGTCAGCGTCGTCCCAGACCTTGGTGACGACCTCACCGAGGGGGAAATTGAGATTCGCGACGAAGACCTCGAAGTCAGCACGATGCGCTCGGGCGGCGCCGGCGGCCAGCATGTCAACCGGACCGAATCCGCCATTCGGATCAAGCACGTCCCCAGCGGCTTCACCGTGCGTTGCGAGGCGGAGCGCTCGCAGCATCAAAACCGCGAGACGGCGCTGAAGATGCTTCGTGGATTGCTGTTCGAGAAAGCGCGGCGCGAGCGGGAGGAGGCGTTCGAAGAGGCTTTCCTAAACGATCGGGCCGATATCGCGTTTGGCTCGCAGGTCCGCACATACACCCTGCAGCCGTACACGATGGTCAAGGACGAGCGCACCGATCACAAGGTCAACAACGCAGACGCCGTGCTCGACGGCGACCTCGACGAGTTCATCGAGACCTATCTCTT
>Ga0316197_10003924_pt1 | contig 10573 bp, 7 predicted proteins | sample OudBiesiAoxic_MG_FD_204939 | JGI IMG/M metagenome (GOLD analysis project Ga0316197, IMG submission 204939) | Coastal sediment microbial communities from Oude Bieten Haven, Netherlands - site A oxic | ecosystem: Environmental > Aquatic > Marine > Coastal > Sediment | place: Netherlands... | reverse complement strand
CCGTGGGTGTGTCCTCCCGAAGGAACGGACGGACCGGTCGGCGGTTGCGTGGCCGCGTCGGGATTCCCTTCAGCGGTCTACCTCGCCGGCTTCGCTGCCGGATTCGGGGTGCTCGCTCCGTGGGTGAACCGGCGCTGGCGCACGGCAGGATGGCTGACGATCTTGGTGTTCCTCGTCGCTCGATCGATCGACGGAACGCGTGCCCCCATGGACGGCCTTGTGGCGGTTGCTTTCGGCTACGCGGTTGGTGCGGGCATCCTGCTCGTGTTTGCCGCGCCGGATCGCCGCCCGAGGGGTTCCGACATCATCGCTGCGCTCGAGAAGACCGGGATCCGCCTGAGCCGTCTCGAGTGGGCCGACGTGATGTCGAAGGGCTCGGCGCCGTATTTTGCACGTACGACGGACGGCAATCGTGTGTTCGTCAAGGTCATGGGGCCCGAGGAACGGGCTGCCGATGCCATGTATCGGATCTACCGGACCGCGAGGCTCCGCGGCACCGAGCGGCGCACCGTTGCATCGGTGCGCCGCGCCGTTGAGCACGAGGCGGTGGTGTCGCTCAAGGCGCAGTCGGACGGTGTACGCACTCCACGGCTCGTGAGCGTCGCCGAAGTAGGGCCCAATTCGATGCTGCTCGCCTACGAGGCAGTCGATGGACGCACATTCGACGCTGTTCCGGATTCCGAACTCACCGACGATGTGCTGGTGGCTGTGTGGGACCAGGTCAACGAGATGCGTGCGAGGCGAACCGCACACCGGAATCTCGCGCCGGGGAACATCATGCTGGGTTCGAACGGGGCGGTGTGGATCATCGATTTCGGCTTTGCCGAGTTGGCGGCGTCCGATGCCAGGCTGAACACCGACGTCGCGGAGTTGCTCCTGGCGTTGTCGGCGCGCGTTGGGCCGCAGCGAGCGGTTTCCGCGGCCGTCGCCGGTGTTGGCCCGGAGGCGGTCCGCAGCGCTGCACCCCGACTTCAGCCGATGGCGGTGGGAACATCGGTCCGGCAGTTGATCGACGCCTCCAAGGGCCTTGACGAGGATGTGCAGGAGGCGGTGAAGGAGGCGACCGGCCTCGAGGACATCGAGTTCGAGCCCCTCGAGCGTGTTCGGCCAAAGACGATTCTCTCGGTCCTTGGCATCGGCGCAGCGTTCTACTTCCTCATCCCACAGCTCGCTCAACTCGACCTCGGGGATATCGCCGGCGCCAATTGGATCTGGCTCCCCGTCATCGTCGTGTTTTCCCTCACCACATACATCGGTGCCGCGTGGGCGCTCATGGGCTCGGTTCCCGACCAGATTCCCTTTGTCCCAACGTTGTACACGCAGGTTGCTTCATCGTTCCTCAACCGGATCACACCGGCGAAGGTGGGAGGAATGGCCGTGAACGTGCGATACCTCCAGAAGCGGGGCATCGAGTCGGCGATCGCGGTCACTGGCGTGGGGATCTCCAACGTCGCCGGGATGGTCGTGCATATCGCTCTTCTGCTTGTCTTCGTGCTGGCCACCGGGAGCGATGCCAACCTTCCGATTGCTGTTCCATCCGGCGGGGCGGTGCTCGTCGGTCTCTCCGTTGTTCTCACGCTCGCCGGGTTGGTGATGGTCACTCCGTGGGGTCGGCGGGTGTTCCTTCGGGGTGTTTGGCCGGTCATCAGGACGGCGTTTGGCGGAATCGTCCAGATCGGGCGTGATCCGCTGAAGGTCCTCCTCGTGTTCGGGGGGTCGTTCGTCACGACAACCGCCTACCTCTTCGCGCTCTGGTACAGCATCGAGGCGTTCGGCGGGGGTATCGGCTTCATCACCGTCGCCTCGGTGTATCTCGCGGGGTCGGCGGTGGCACAGGCCGCACCGACGCCCGGTGGCATCGGTGCGGCCGAGGCCGTGCTCATCGCCGGGCTGACGGCCTTTGGCCTCGCATCCGCCGTCGCCGTGCCGGCCGTGTTCCTCTACCGAATCGTCACGTTCTGGCTCCCCATCGCGCCGGGTTGGGCGGCATTCCAGAAGCTGCAACGCGAGGGCGCCCTCTGAGTTGCACGCTCCCGGTAGGCGCGGAGCGGAGGGGGCTTGACGGTGGCCGCTACTCGCGCGCAGCGACCGCCGAGACCTTCGGTCGGAAGAGGAGCCAGATGAGGGGGAGGCCGCCGAACATGGCGATGGCGCCCATGACCATGGCGGTGTCGAGGCCGAATCGGTCGGCAAAGGCGCCATACCCGATCGCGGCGATCGATCGGATAGCCATCGACATCGAGAGGTAGAAGCCGTTTGCGAGAGCTCGGCTCTGTGGTGCTTGCTCTTGGACGAGCGCCATGATCACCGGAGGCACCGCGAGCAATGAGAAACCGACCACCACCAGCATGGCAATTCGAATCCACCCTCCGGTAGCGAGAAATGCCAGGAGGGCGACGGGGGCCACGAGATGGCCGAACACCAGCACGGCCTTGCGGCCGATCTGGTCGCTGATCCATCCTCCGGCGAAGGCGCCTCCCACCCCGGCCGCTTCGACGATCGACAGCGCTGCTCCTGCGAGCCACAGGCTGGTGCCGGTCTCCGTGAGGTAGAGGGGGAGGAACACCGTGGTCGCCAGCATCATCATGCTGCGCATGGCGGTCAGCCCCGCGAGCACCACCATGAATCTCCGCATTCCCGCCAGCGCGGTTCTCCACGGCACTTGTTCGCCGTCGTCGCGAGTACGCAGCGGCACGCCGCGCAGGCGAAAATAGAGCACGACCGAGGTGGCGATGCCTGCGAGCGAGAGGAATGCGATCTGCTTCAGTGAGACGACAGCGAGCGCGCTCACTACCACCAGCGGTCCCAGGGTTCGGCCGAGTTCTCCGCCGACCATCCAGAAGCCCATGCCGCGCCCGAGACGGTTCCCCGACAGATAGCCCACGGCCACCGGTGCTGTCGAGTGGAACGCGGCAACGCTCAGGCCGGCGACGAGAAGCAACAGAGCGAGAGCGACGTACCCGGGCGCCCACCCGAGGGAACTCATCGCCGTGGCGGTGACCCCGGGTCCGAGAATCACGATCCATCGCAGCGTGGTCCGGTCGGCGAGATAGCCGATGAAGGGCTGGAGCAGCGAAGGAAGCTGGAGGAACGCCGCCAGCAACCCGGCGGCGGCGTTGGTGAGCGAGAACTTCTCGACGAAGGTCGGCAGGAGGGGAGCGAGGAACGCGGTGTAGGTGTCGTGAACGGCGTGGCCGGCGGCGATCGAGGTCACCCGGCCGGTCTGGAACACCGTGCTTTCCGCCGAATCGAGGTCGGCGGGTGGGGCGGGCTCGGTCATGTTCGTCCTTCAACCACGTGCATGGCTCCATCTTCACAGGCTGCAAGAGGGTGGTATTCGCCGGGTTGATCTCGCAGCCAAGCGTCGGGTTGCCACATCGTCGATAATCGATTATCTTAGGCGAACGGTGATCCCGAGGTCCGTGCCGCTCGGGATCCGGGAGGGATGGCCACGCAGATCTGAGTTGGAAACACGCCTTCAGCCGAGCACGCGCCGCGGAATTCCTCCCCCGTGGCACTGATTCCGGGTCGCGCACTATCCCCCCTGGTGCGTGGCCCGGAATCTCGTTTCGGCCTATTCGCGTGTCGCCGCCTTCGCCATAGCGTCGAGGAGGGGCAGCGGCTGGCCGCTGAGGAAGCGAATGAGTGCGCCACCTCCGGTGCTGACGAAGCTGATGTCTTTCGGATCGACGAACCTCCGTGCGCTGGCCACGGTGTCGCCGCCACCAATCACGGACTTGCCGCCGGCCGCGGCAACGGCCTCCCAGAGCGATCGAGTGCCGTACTCGCCGGCTGCCGACTCGTAGACCCCGGCAGGGCCGTTCACGAAGATCGTGGCGGCTCCGGCGATTGCTTCGGAATAGCGGGCGACCGTTCCGCGACCGACGTCGATCAAGAGTTCATCAACCGGGAGGTCGGAGGCATCGATCTCGCGGCGTTCACCGTCGCCGTCATAGGCGAAGTCGATCGGCACCTCGATTCGGTCACCGTATGCAGCGAGCAACTCGGCGGCTCGGGGAATGAACACGTCGAGCGAGCGGTCGCTGATGAATTCCTCGGTGGGCGCTCCGATATCGGTACCGCTTGCAAGCAGCATGACGTTGGCGGTGATGCCGGTGGTGAGGATCGTGTCCGCCGTGCCGTCGGCCAGGACCTTCTCCATCATCGAGAAAGCGTCGGAGATCTTGAGCCCGCCGAGCAGGAAGACGCATGGGCGGGGTGGGCTGTCGGCCAGACCGGAAAGCGCCGTCACCTCGTCGATGAGAAGCCGTCCACCCGCGGTCGGCAGCAGCTCCTGGAACGCGACCATCGACGGTGCGTTCCGGTGAGCGGCAGCAAAGGCATCGTTGACATAGATGTCGACCAGCGGAGCCAGGTTCCGCACGAGGTAGGTGTTGGTCATTTCGGCCGGCGTGAGTTTTACCGCGGCTTCGAAGGTCGACACCTCCTCGGTCAGGATCCGGAGATTCTCGAGCAGCAGAATCTCACCGTCCGAGAGCGCTTCGATCGCCGAGCGCGCCGCCGGGCCCGCAACGTCGTCGACGAACCCGACGTGACGGCCGAGCTTGTCGGACAGCCGATCGGCGTGCTCACGCAGCGAAACCAGGTTGTGGTAGTCGAGCGTGTCACCCTGATGGGCGATGATCACCACACGGGCGCCGGCGTCCGCCAGGTCGGCGATCGTCGGCAGGCTCATGTTGAGCCGATTGTCGTCGCTGATCCGCCCCGTCGAACGATCAATCGGCGAGTTGATGTCGACGCGCAGCAGGACCACCCGCCCTCGCACGTCGAAGTCTTCCAGGGTTGCGATGTTCACCCTGCTGCCTCCTCTCTGTGCAAACCGTCCGGCTACATGCCCAGGTATTCGTTGGTGCGGCCGACTGCCTCGAGGCGATCGGTCTGCATCTCGAGCGCGGCCCGTATGCCGTCGATCGTCTCCGGGATGACAACGGATTCCTGTGGGATGTTGATCGCGAACATGATGTCGTTCCCCGACAACCCGACCGTCTCTTCGAACAGGCCGACTTCGTACATGTCGCCACGCGGGTGGCCGAGGAAGCGCGCGTAGTTGAAGAGAGAAGTATTCGTGTCGAAGCCGTCTGCAATGCGGACGACCCGGATGCGCGGGTGCGCCTCGAACGCCTCGATCACCTCTTCCTTGGTGATGTCCCGCTTGGGTGTCGCCACGATGGTGATGATGTGTCCGTGGGTTACCGGTGTGTGAACGAGGATGCCGGTTGCATCGATGTGCGGCATGATGCTCATGAGATCGACGGCCTGATGATTCGGGATTGGTTCGATCTGCAGGGTGTCCACCAGCCCCCGATGGGTGTCACCCGGATCCGCAACGCGTCGGATGATCGTGATGGCGACCTTCTCGATTCCGACCGCACGATCGAGAGCGTCGATTGTGCGAATCAGGCCGGTGGTATTGCACGATGTGAGCTTGAGGTAGTCCTGCCCCACGCCGTTTGCGTAGTTGGCATAACCGTGAAAGAACACGTCTGCAACCTCGTCGGCTTCGCCGCCTTGGAAGATGGCCTTCACACCGGCCGCCTCGTACTTCGCCTTGTTCTTCACCCCGATACCGCCGGGAGCGGAGTCGAGCATGATGTCGACCTGGGCGATGAGGTCGTCGAAATCCCCCGCAACGGGAATGCCTGCGGCCTCGAGGGTCTCTCGCGCGCCCGGCATCGCAGCGTACAGGTCGTAGGGCATGCCCCGTTCTGCGAGCGCCATGACGGGCAGCGTCGGGGCGACGTCGGCGACCCCCACCAACTCCATGTCTTCCTGGCGGGCTACACCGTCTGCGAGACGTTGGCCAATGACTCCGAATCCGGCTACTCCAACCTTGATCTTGCTCACGAGCGAGCCTCCTTTCGTCTAGGCGGTCGCGCGCATGGCGTCGACGATTGCAGTTCCCATGTCGATGGTCGAGCTCGTGCCGCCCATGTCGCGGGTCCGGATCTCTCTCCCACCGAGCGTTGCCTTCACGGCCGACTCGATGTGGTTGGCGGCTGCGGACTCGCCAAGGTTTTCCAGCATCATTCGAACCGCCTCGATCGTCGCGATCGGGTTCACGATGTGCTTTCCGGTGTACTTGGGCGCCGATCCATGGATGGGCTCGAACATCGACGGATAGTCGCCTTCGGGATTCACGTTGCCGCCGGCGGCGAAGCCCATGCCGCCCTGGAGCATCGCGCCGAGGTCGGTGATGATGTCGCCGAAGAGGTTCGAAGCCACGACCACATCGAAGTAGTCGGGATTCTTGACGAACCACATCGTGAGGGCATCCACGAGCGCCATGTCCGTTTCGATGTCGGGGAAGTCCTTCGCCACGAAGTCGTATGCCTCGTCCCAGAACACCATCGAATAGTTCAGGGCGTTCGACTTCGTGCAGTTCGTGACCCGGCCGACCGGCGCCGTCGAGCCGAGCTTCTGCCGGCTGCGGGCCATCTCGAAGCCGTAGCGGATCGTCCGCTCGCAGCCTTTCCACGTGAATATGCCGGTCTGGAGTGCGAAGGCATCCGGTGTGCCACGCTTGAAGAAGCCCCCATTGCCTGAGTACTCACCCTCGGTGTTCTCCCGGATGACCAGGATGTCGACCGTTTCCGGCGTCGCCGTCGAGATGGGGGACGACACGCCGGGGTAGAGCTTGATCGGGCGAAGGTTGACGTATTGGTCGAAGCCCTTGCGGATGGCGAGCAGCATCTGAAGCGAGATGTGGTCCTCGACCTTGTTGGCGTCCCCGATGCAACCCAGGAAGATCGAGTCGAAACCCGCGAGGGTCTCGAGTGCGTTGTCCGGCATCATCTGGCCCTTGGCGAGGTACCGGTCGCAGGACCAGTCGAAGCTGTCCGTGTCGACGCCGAAGCCGTGGATGTCGGCTGCAGCATCGAGCACCCGCGCTGCCTCCTCTGTTATCTCGATCCCGACGCCGTCGCCGGGTATGAGAGCGATCCGATACAACTTCATGTGGCACCTCCCGGTGGCCGGACTTTCGTGTTGCCGATGCTATCGCTTGATAGGGAAACGGTCCATTCGAGCACCGGGCTCGAGCGGCCGGGTCTCACATGCCTGTGGCTTCGAGCAAATCGAACACGCCGCCCATGTTGCGGAGGAACCGTCGTGGGGAGAAGCACGCGGCGAGTTCGTCGGCATCGAGGTCGCATTCGGCGTCGGCGGCGAGCCGATCCGCCAGGCTGCCTCCCTCGTCCCAGGTCGCCATGGCGTTGCGCTGGACGATTCGGTAGGCGTCGTCCCGGCTGTGACCGCGCTCTGTCAACGCGAGGAGCACGGCCTGGGAGAAGACGAGCCCGCGAGTGGCTGCGAGATTCTCGGCCATCCGTTCGGTGTCGACCATTAGTCCGTCGACCAGACGCGTCATCCTCTCGAGGGCGTAGTCGAGCAATCCGGTGGCGTCCGGAAGGACGATACGTTCGGTGGACGAATGGCTGATGTCGCGTTCGTGCCACAGCGCCACGTTCTCCATGCCGACCGAGGCGTAGCCGCGCAGCAACCGGGCGATGCCGGTGATGTTCTCCGACGCGATCGGATTCCTCTTGTGGGGCATCGCCGAAGAGCCCTTCTGGCGCGAACCGAACGACTCTCGAACCTCACCGACCTCGCTGCGCTGAAGGTGGCGGATCTCGGTGGCGAATCGCTCGAGTGATGAACCCGTCAGCGCGATGGCGTTGAGGAATTCCGCATGGCGATCCCGATGCGTGATCTGGGACGACGCCGCTTCGATGCCGAGACCGAGTTGCCTGCAGACGTAGGCCTCGACCGCCGGGGGAGTGTGGGCATAGGTGCCAACCGCCCCTGAGATCTTTCCGACCGCGACGCTGTTGCGGGCGCTGACCATCCGCCGGTAGTCCCGCTCCAACTCGAACGCCCAGCTTGCGAGCTTGAGCCCGAACGAGGTGGGCTCGGCCCAAATGCCGTGGGTGCGACCGATGATCGGCGTATCGCGGTACTCGAACGCCTTCGCTTTCACGACGTGGAACAGAGCCGCGATACGTGCCAGAAGCAGATCGGCGGCTTCACGCATGAGCACGCCGTTTGCGGTGTCGACGACGTCGGACGATGTGAGGCCGAAGTGCACCCACTCGGCGCCGTCGGTGACCGATTCGGCGAGGAGGTCGACGAACGCCGCGAGGTCGTGGTTGGTGACCGCCTCGCGTTCCTTCCATGCCTGCGGGTCGACCTCGGACGCAGCGCGCACGGCAGCCGCTGCCTCGGCCGTCGCAATGCCGAGATCCACCCACGCTTCGACGGTGAGCGTTTCGACCTGCTTCCACACCGCGAGCTTGTTCACTTCGCTCCAGACGGCCGCCATGTCGGGGAGCGAGTAGCGCTCGATCATTGTTCTGGGCGCATCAAAGTCGCCTCGCGGCCGGGCCCTACGCCTACCGACGAGATGCGAACACCGCACAGCTCCTCGACCCGCTCAACGTAGCGGCGTGCCGCATCCGGCAAGTCGTCGTAGGAGGTCGCCTTTGTGATGTCGACGTTCCAGCCTTCGAGCTCCTCGTAGATCGGAGTGCAGTGATAGAGCACCGATTGCTGGCGCGGGAACTCGTCGTAGCGCAGGCCATCCGACTCGTAGGCCACGGCGATCTTGATCGGATCGAAGTGCGACAAGATGTCGAGTTTGGTGAGGGCGATCTCCGTCAATCCGTTGACCCGGGCCGAATAGCGCAGCGCCACGGCGTCGAGCCAGCCGCAGCGGCGGCGGCGGCCGGTGACCACGCCGTACTCACCGCCGATATCGATCATGCGGTCGCCGGTTTCGTCGAGTAGCTCGGTCGGAAATGGCCCGGTGCCGACGCGTGAGATGTACGCCTTGGCGACACCGATCACACGATCGATGTCCCGCGGACCGATCCCGGAACCGGTCACGGCGCCGCCGGCGGTGGGGTTGGACGACGTAACGAACGGGTAGGTGCCGTGGTCGATGTCGAGCAACGTCCCCTGCGCCCCCTCGAACAGTACGTTCTTCCCGCCGTGGATCGCCTCCCACACAAGGAGGGACGTGTCGGTGATGTGGCCCTCGAGGCGTGCCGCGTAGACCAGATACTCCTCGTAGATCTCGTCGACATCGAGTGGCAACTGGTTGTAGACCTTCGTCAGTTTCCGGTTCTTGTCCTTGAGCGCGACCTCGAGCTTCGTACGGAAGATCTTCGGATCGAAGAGGTCCTGCATGCGGATGCCGAAGCGGGAGAACTTGTCCATGTAGCACGGGCCGATGCCACGCTTCGTGGTCCCGATCTGCTGCTCACCGAGGTATCGCTCGAGCACGGCGTCCATCTTGCGGTGGTAGGGCATGATGACGTGCGCGTTGCCGGACACCTGCACCCGGGACGGGTCGATGCCGCGTTCGGTGAGTTCGTCCATTTCGCGGAGCAGGACGGCGGGGTCGACGACGGTTCCGTTGCCGATGACCGGGACGACCTGGGGGTAGAGGACCCCCGACGGTATGAGGCTCAACGCAAACCGCTCGCCTTCGACCACGATCGTGTGTCCGGCGTTGTTCCCGCCCTGGTAGCGGACCACCACGTCGGCACGTTGGGAGTAGAGATCGGTGATCTTCCCCTTGCCTTCGTCGCCCCACTGGGAGCCGAGGATCACCGTCGCTGTCATGTGGTCTCCTCCACTGGTGAAAGCCGATTCTACCGGCCCATCCGGACGGGGCTGTAGCCGGTCGGGAATGGCGTGGCACGTTGGGTGGGGCCCCGGTAACCTTGCGTGGCCGTTATGGTTTCCCGACGATTCACAAGGACATCCATGGACGAGCGTATCGCCATCCGAAAAGCCACTCTCGACCCCGTCGGCACCCCCGTTCTCCTCGCTGCCAGCGAGTCGCCGCCGATCCGCACCGAGGCGATGCACTTCCACACCGCGGCGTCCGAGGAGTTCTGGGACTTCACCGACATCGTTCGCGACGTGGTGAAGCGATCGATGGTCGGCCACGGCCAGATCACGGTGTATACGCCGCACACCACCACATCGATTGTCATCAATGAATCCGAGACCGGCTTCCTCAACGACTTCCGAAAGGCCATCGACCGCACCGTTCCCGTCGATGCCTACTACGAGCACGACGACCACGATGTGCGCACCGAGAACATGCAGGAAGACGAGTTCATCAACGGCCACGCTCATGTCCGTCAGTTGCTCGTCGGCCAGCCATCCGTGACGATCCCGATCGTGGACGGCGAAGTCCTTCTCGGCCAATGGCAACGTGTGCTCTATGCCGAGTTCGATCAGCCGAGAGAACGGCGCGTGTTCTTCCACGCGCAGGGAATCTGATCCAACCTCGTAGCGACTCCGCCGAAATAGCGCCGTCCGACGGCGGCGACCTCATTGTCTGCCACGATGTCACGAAGTCGTTCGGCGACATCCCTGCGCTGCGCGGGGTGACGGTGAGCATCGCGGAGCGCGAGGTGGTCGTGATCATCGGACCGTCGGGGTGCGGGAAGTCGACGTTCGTCCGCTGTATCAACCGCCTCGAGGCTCACGACGATGGCACGATCATCGTCGATGGAATGGAGTTGACCGGCGATGTCGCCAA
>Ga0316197_10003923_pt1 | contig 10574 bp, 9 predicted proteins | sample OudBiesiAoxic_MG_FD_204939 | JGI IMG/M metagenome (GOLD analysis project Ga0316197, IMG submission 204939) | Coastal sediment microbial communities from Oude Bieten Haven, Netherlands - site A oxic | ecosystem: Environmental > Aquatic > Marine > Coastal > Sediment | place: Netherlands... | reverse complement strand
CCATCAGCCGGTCTCCTCGATGAGTTCGGATCCGGGGAATGCCTCGGCGAGTCGGTCGATCGGTGTCTTCACCGTCTCGGGCGGCGCGTCGACGAGGTCGTCGAGATCGACGTCGTCGTCATGGGGAAGCTCGACGACCGGCGGCGCCTCATCGGCCACGGACGCATCCTCGACTGCGTTGGCGGAACGCGCCGCGGCAGCACGCGGCGACATGGCCCGTTCACCACCGTTCGGCCTCTCTGGCGGTGCCGGCGTCGGATCGGCATCCCGGTCGGGGGCGCGGTCGGGTGGACTCGCCGGCGAAGCTGCCGCACTCACCCGATCGACGGTCGTCGTTCCCGGGCCGGGGCCGTCGCCCGACCCCGTGACGAGGCGGACCTCGACGGGATGCCCCAACTGGGTGGCCAGAGCGCCCTCGACCGCCGAACGGTGCTGCTCACACTTGCCGAGGTGCACGTCGTTGGGGACCGACAGCGTGAGCGTGCTGTCGGTGCTGCCGACGAACTCGGCCGGGGCGTAGACGGCACGCGCCATGCCGCGCAGCGACGGTCGCACCGTGTTCTCCCACAGATCGGCATCGATCGCCGCCGCTGCGGCGGACGACACCGGCTGTTCGGCGGCCACCGCCGAACCAGCGGGTACCGGGTCGGCGGCCTCCGGTGCAGGCGTCGTCGAATCCGAGCTCGCCGGATCGGTGACCGCCGGTTCGGCAGCGGCCGGTTCGGCAGCGGTCGGCTCGTCGGCGGCCGGCTCGTCGGCCGGAACCGCAGACGAGTCGCGGGGCGCGGCAGGAACCTCACCCGACGCGGGCCCCCGGCCGGCGGGCGCAGCGTTGGGGCCCGGCCCGGTCGCAGGGCGCCGGGCTCGCCCGCCGAGCGCTGCGCGACCGGTGGAGGGATCGACGGGGGGCGCAGGCGTCGCCGCCGGCGCCGCAGCTGCCGATTGCTGTTCGAGACGTTCGAGACGAGCCATCAACGCGCCGACATCGGTCGACACCGCGTCGGACGTGAGCTGCACGGTGGCGACGTCGAGCAGCACGCGCGGGTCGGGCGCATGGCGCATCTCGGTGAGCGCTTCGCCGAGGTGTTCGATGCCGCGGACCAGGCCGGCAGCTCCGAGCCGCTGGGCCTGAGCCGCCAACTGGTCGACGCGCGGCGACGGCAGTTGCACGAGATCGGGGGCCATCAACGACAGGAATCCGTTGCGCAGATAGGCGATCAGTTCCTCGGTGAGCGTGCGGGTGTCGTATCCCACGTTGATCGCGTGCGCGACCATCGTGAGCGCACGACCCGCCTCGCGATCGATCATCGCCTCGACGAACTCGTCGACCGCCACGACGTCGAGATCGTCACCGCCGGTACTCGCGACCAGTTCGAGCGCTGACAGGGCATCGCGGGCCGACCCGGCACCGCGAGTGAGCACCTGCTCGACCGCCGCATCGCTCACGTCGAGCCCGGCATCGGCAGCAACCCAGCGAACGTGCTCGTGCAGCGTGTCGGCCGGCAGCAGGTGGAACTGGAGGTGCTGGGTCCGACTCCGGATCGTGTCGGACATCTTCTGCGGGTCGGTGGTGGCGAGCACGAACACCACATGCGGTGGCGGCTCCTCGAGCGTCTTGAGCAGGGCAGCCTCGGCCGCCTTGGAGAGCATGTGCACCTCGTCGAGGATGTACACCTTGTGACGGCCGGGCGTGCCGAGCGCCGCCTTCTCGATCAGGTCGCGCATCGCGTCGACGCCGTTGTTGCTGGCCGCGTCGAGCTCGTGAACGTCGTAGCTGGTGCCGTGCTCGACGGCGAGGCATGACGCACACTCGCAGCACGGCTCGCCGTCCTGCGGGTTCTCGCAGTTGAGCACCTTGGCGAGAATGCGGGCCGAGGTGGTCTTGCCGGTGCCGCGCGGACCCGAGAACAGGTACGCCTGGCCTTCGCGCCCCTCGGCGACGGAGTTGCGGAGCGCACGAACCACGTGGTCCTGCCCCTTCACCTCGCCGAAGCGACGCGGTCGGTAGCGACGGTAGAGGGATTGGGTGGCCATCGCCGTCACGATAGCGATGGGGAGTCACACCCGACGTCCTGCCGACGTCTGCCGTGTCGATCCGTTCCGCCGAACGAACCAGACGTCACCGACTCCGTACTGTTCGAGGCATGACACCGCGCCCGGCACGACGACGCCGAACCGCCGAACGGTTGCTGATCGCGTCGCTGCTCGGCGTGACACTGATCGCCTCAGCCTGCGATTCGGCGTCCGACACGACCGTCAGCCCGGAGGCCTACATCGCCGACCTGGAGGCGATCTGCGAAGCGACGACGAACGACCTGGACGCGCTCCCCGACCCGCCCGAACAGATCTCGGTGACCGAGTTCGCCGTCGACGCCGCCTCACTGCTCAGTTCGGAGGCCGAACAGGCACGCCAACTCGCCGTGCCCGATGAGCTCGCCGACGAACATCGCGCGTTCGTGAGGAACACCGATGATCAGGCCACCACCTGGCGGGCGATCGCCGACAGCGCGAGCGCGGCGGCGAACGACGACGGCACGACGCCGGATCTCGTGGAGCTCACCACACGCGTCGGAGAACTGACCCTGGGCCGCGATGACCTGGTCGTCGAGATGGGAGCCGACGGCTGCCGACGCGCCTCGTGACGGCGCTCACGGGGCCCACCGCCTCCGCGGTGCCCGAACCGACACACCACCATCGTTCGAGCGCAGAGCACTAGCCTCGTGACGACTGTGAACGAGCGCACACCTGTTCCCTCCCGCGCACTGCGCCGGCAACGAATCCTGCTGCGCGTGATCGGTGCCGTGACCGCCGTCGTCGCCGGCCTCATCGCGTTGGCACCCGGCGTCGCTCTCGCCGAGAACTCCGTGGCCAGTTCCACGCCGGCAGACGGCGCCAGCGTCGGCGATTCACCGGCCGAGATCCAGATCGTGTTCGTCGAGGAACTCGGCGAGGTCAACACGATGGCGGTCGAGTGCAACACCGTGTTGTCCACGATCGGTCGACCACGCGTCGGCGACGACGGGCTGACGCTGAGCGCCGAGGTGGTCGATCCGCTTCCCCGTGGCACCTGCGTGGTGCGATGGGGTGTGAGCAACACCGACGGCGAACCGAACGGTGTCGGCAACCTGACCTTCACCGTCGAGAACGATCCGCCGGCCGTGGCCACCACCACCGCCACCACCGAACCATCCGACACCACCGCCGACACCACGGCCGGCGGATCGACCGAAGGCACGACGGCGACCACCTCGTCGTCGGGAGATGACGTCGCCGACCTGTCGAGTGTCGATGCCGGTCAGGGGCCGTTGTGGCTCGGCCGGCTGCTCTCGGTGTTCGGCGTCGCCGTGCTGTTCGGTTCCCTCGTGGTAATCGCCGCCGCGTGGCCGGAAGGCGTCGAGTACCTGCTCGCCGTGCGCTTCATCCGTGGCGCCTGGATCGTCGCGCTGATCGGAACCCTGCTGTACGTCGCCGCAGCCACCGCAGCCGTCACCGACACGTCGCTGGGGAGCGCGCTCAACCCCACGGCGTGGCTCGATCTGTTCGACGCAGGCGCCGCCGGAATCGCCGCGCTCGCACGGCTCGTGTTCGTGATCGCAGCGGCCTGGGTCGCCTTCCGGCCCGACCGCGTCATCGACCCGGTCACGCAGATGGTCGCGCTGGGAATCCCGGCACTCGCGGTCGTCACGATCGGATTCAGCCGCACCGACACCGACGTCGCCATCCTCAGCATCGCCATGGGCATCCTCCACGCCCTGGCGATGGCGGTCTGGGTCGGCGGTGTCGTACTGCTGGCTCGCGTCGTGCTCGCCGGGCCGGGCGAGGAGGACCTCGTCCACGCGGTCAGGGGATTCGGCCGGCTGTCCAGCCTGGCGATCGGCACCACGGTGCTGACCGGCGTGGTGCAGATGGTGATCCTCGACGGCGGCAACCTCTTCAGTTCGTCGCACGGCCGGCTGGTGCTGCTGAAGACGGTGGTGGTGGCCGTCATGGTGTTCGTGGCGATGTCGGCGCGGCAGTTCGTCAATCAGCGTCTGACCCGGGCGAACGAGATGACGATCCCGATGGCCGACCGGCTGCGTCGAGCCTTCGGTGTCGAAGCCATCGCAGGCGTTCTCGTGCTCGCCATGAGCGCGTGGCTGTTGTCGCTCACCCCACCCAACGTCGACGCCGGCCCCACCATCAGCTACGCGATCGAGCGCAACATCGAGGCGCCAGAGGCCGACCTCGACGTGACGGTGTCGTTCACCCGGGACACGGTCGGTCTGTCCGGGCTGCGGGTCCAGGTGGATGCACCAGATCAGGACCTGTCCAACCTCGAGGTCATCCTCACCGCTCCGGCGAACGACGAGATCGGCACGATCACACAACCGGTGCCGCTGAGCGGGCGTGGCGCCGGGGTGTTGCTCGAGGGTGACGACGGGCTGCCGCTGCTCGTCGCGGGCGATTGGACCGTCGCCGTGAACGCTCAGACCGCACTCGGGGTGTTCAACAGCGACCCGCTGGGCTTCACGATCCTCAACGCCGACGGCACGGTGCCCACGACCGAGTTGACCATCCCGCCGGTGGTCACCGTCACCATCCCACCCGCCACCACCACCCCGTAACGCTGGTGTCTGACACCAGCGTTACAGCTGGCGGTTGACGACGTCGTGGAAGCTGGCGGGGTCGGCCACATCGAGCTGGTCGTAGCGGCAGCTCTCGGGGGTGCGGTCGGGACGCCAACGCAGGAACGACACGCCGTGACGGAAGCGTCGGTTCTCCAACTGCCCGAAGCTCACCTCGGCGACGAGGCCCATCCGGATCGGCACGAACGACAGGTCCTTGCCCGCGTTCCAGCGGCTGCCGGCCGACGGTGACGTGGCGCCGCCCCCACCCCGCTGCTCGTCCTGCCACTCCGCCCAGTTGCGCCACGGGTGCCCATCGAGCGCGTCGTGGGTTCGCGGTTCGAGTTCGGCGAGCAGCTCTGCTCGGCGTTTGACCGAGAACGACGCAGCGACCCCGACCGAGTGCATCTCGCCGCTGTCGTCGAACAGGCCGAGCAGCAACGAACCCACCCCGTTGCCGTCCTTGTGGATCCGGTAGCCGGCCACCGCACAGTCGGCGGTGCGCTGGTGCTTCACCTTCAACAACGCACGCTTGCCCGGCTCGTAGACCCCGTCGATCGGCTTGGCGACGATGCCGTCGAGGCCTGCCCCCTCGAACTGCTCGAACCATTCGACGGCGACGTCACGGTCGGTGCTCGCGGGCGTCAGGTGCACGGCCTCACCTGGCTCGATCGCCGCGACCAACGCAGCGCGCCGGTCACGCATCGGGAGTTCGAGCAGCGACGTGTCGTCGAGCGCCAGCAGATCGAACGCCACGAAGGACGCCGGCGTCTCCTCGGCAAGTCGCCGCACCCGCGAGTCGGCAGGGTGGATCCGCTGGAGCAGCGCGTCGAAGTCGAGGCCCCCGCGAGCCACATCGGCGACCACGATCTCTCCGTCGACGACGCACCGGTCGGGCAGTGCCGCCGCCAGCGGCGCCAGCAACTCGGGAAAGTACCTGCCCAACGGCCGGAGCTTGCGGCTCATCAGCTCGATCCGATCGCCATCGCGGAACACGATGCAGCGAAAGCCATCCCACTTCGGTTCGAACAGGAACGCGGGTGCATCGTCGTTCGAAACGGTGGGGATCGATCTCGACAGCTTGGCCAGCATCGGCTCGAGCGGTGGCTGCAGCGGCAGCATCCAGGGTGCTGGGTCAGCCTGCTCGGCTGCGTCGGTTGCAGGACGGGCCATCACACGCAGTCTGGTCGATCGCCGCGGTTGGTCCGGTACCCACTAGTTTCGAGCCCGTGACCAACCCGATGCAGGAGAAACTCGCCGATCTGGCCGAGCGACGTGAGCAGGCGGTCAACGCCGGCTCACCCCGCTCGGTCGAGCGCCAGCACGCCAAGGGCAAGATGCTCGCCCGTGAGCGCATCGAGTACTTCCTCGACGATGGATCGTTCCACGAACTCGACATGCTCGCCCGTCACCGCGCCCAGGGCTCGGGCCTCGAGGAACGGCCCTACACCGACGGTGTGATCACCGGCTGGGGCACCGTCGATGGCCGCAAGGTGTTCGTGTTCTCGCAGGACTTCACCGTGTTCGGTGGCGCTCTCGGCGAGGTGTTCGCCGAGAAGATCCACAAGATGATGGACCTGGCGCTCAAGGTGGGCGCTCCGGTGGTCGGGCTCAACGACGGCGCCGGCGCCCGCATCCAAGAGGGCGTGGTCAGCCTCGCCAGCTACGGCGGGATCTTCCACCGCAACGTGCTCTCGTCGGGTGTCGTGCCACAGATCTCGGTGATCCTCGGGCCCTGCGCCGGCGGCGCCGTGTACAGCCCGGCGATGACCGATTTCATCTTCATGGTCCGCGAGTCGAGCCACATGTTCATCACGGGTCCCGACGTCGTGAAGACCGTCACCGGCGAGGACGTGACCCTCGAAGAACTCGGTGGAGCGATGAGCCACGCCACCAAGTCGGGTGTCGCCACGTTCGTGTCCGACGACGAGAAGTCCTGCCTCGACGATGTGCGGTTCCTGCTGTCGTTCCTGCCGTCGAACAACCTCGAGGAGCCGCCGATCGAAGACCTCGGCGACGACCCCGACCGCCTCTGCCCCGAGTTGCGCGACATCCTGCCCGCCAGCCCCAACCAGCCGTACGACATGACCGCGGTGATCCGCCACGTCGTCGACGACGGCGAGTTCTTCGAGTACTTCCCGCACTGGGCGAAGTCGATCGTGTGCGGGTTCGCTCGCGTCGACGGCGCGCCGGTCGGCATCGTGGGCAACCAGCCGAAGGTGCTCGCCGGCGTGCTCGACATCGAGTCCTCCGAGAAGGCGGCACGGTTCGTGCGCACGTGCGATTCGTTCAACATCCCGCTGGTCACGTTCGTCGACGTGCCCGGCTTCCTCCCCGGCGTCGACCAGGAGTACGGGGGCATCATCCGCCACGGCGCCAAGCTGCTCTACGCCTACTGCGAGGCCACCGTGCCGCGCATCCAGATCATCACGCGCAAGGCCTACGGGGGTGCGTACGTGGTGATGAACTCCAAGTCGATCGGCGCCGACCTCGCGTTCGCGTGGCCCACTGCCGAGCTCGCCGTGATGGGCCCGCAGGGCGCCGTGGAGATCGTGTATCGGCGCGAACTGCAACAGGCGGCCGATCCTGCCGCCCGCCGGGCCGAACTGGTGCAGGAGTACACCGACAAGTACGCGACGCCGTACGCCGCCGCCGAACGTGGGTACATCGACGACGTGATCGACCCTGCCGAGACCCGCCAGAAGCTCGTGGCCGGATTGCGCATGCTGGCGTCCAAGCGCGAGGAACTGCCCCGCCGCAAGCACGGCAACGTGCCCCTCTGATGGCTGTCGCCGTCCGAGACCGATGACGACGCCGCCGCCGCTTCCTCGCGAGCCGGGTCCGCCGCGGTCCACGCCGACGCCACCACCGCCGCCGCCGCCGCCGTCATCGTCACCACCGCCACCGCCACCGCCATCGTCACCGCCGCCGTCACCAGCTTCGACAACACCACCGCCCCCACCTGCACCGACATCGCCGTCCGGTTCGCCGAGCCCCGGTTCTCCGAGTCCAGGTTCTCCTCCGCCGCCGTCTGCGTCGGCACCCCGATCGCCGGCCGTCGACGACCACCTCGCCGACCTGCTCCGCCAGATCGATCAGGAGGGCGACCCGGCCTCGATCGAGGCAACCCCCGAAGTCGGGTCGGCCCTGACGAACCCCACCGACGTCGCCCGTCCCGAACGCACCGAAGCCGCAGTGATCGAGTCGGCGGGTGGGATCGAGTTCGAGCCCGTCTTCGCCTCGTTCGGAGCCCGGGCCGGCGGCCTCGCGATCGACGCGCTCGTCCTGATGTTGCTCACGCTGCCCGGCGGCATCGCATTGGCGAGCGGTTCAGGCGGGCTGATCGCGCTCGGTTCGTTGCTGGTCGTCGCAGGTTTCGCGCTCGGCACGATCCTCTACGCCCGAGCCGTGTCGTCGACCGGTCAGTCGGTCGGCAATCGTGCTGCCGGCACCAGGGTCGTCGATGCCCGCAACGGCAGCCTCGTTCCGGCAGGAGTCGCCGGATTGCGCTACGTGATCCGGTTCCTCGTGTCGCCGATCTTCTTCTTCGGCTTCGTGATGGCCTTCTTCAACACACAGCGCCGCACGTTCCACGACAATGTCGCGGGCACCGTCGTCACCAGGCCGCCGCGAGCGACGTGGTCGATCGACGACGAGAACGACGTCTCGCCCTGAGACGCACCACCGCCACCGATCTAGGATGCCTCCGATGCCCGAACCGACGATCACCCCCACCCCCTCCGACGAGGAGGTCGTGGCGATCATGGCCGCCGCCGAGGCGCTCTGGCCGAAGCCGGTGATCCAACCCGACGAACAACCAGACCGCAGCACCGCGTGGCGCTTCAGCGGCCGGTGGTGGGCACGCCCGGTCCCCGCACGCCGCGACCGCCCCTACCGCTGACCTGGCCCGGTCCTCCGCACCGCTCGGCGGACAGCCGTGATCTGCAACACTCGGGTGCATGGCCATGCCTCCACCGCCGCCACCGGGCCAGGGTTCCACGCCCCCGCCGCCGCCTCCCCCGTCCACCCCACCACCTCCGGGATTCGGCGCCACGCCGCCGCCTCCCCCGGGTGCGGTGGCCACAGCCCCGTACGGATACGCACCCAGCGCACCGCCACCTCCGGGCGGCGAGCGCGCCGGCTTCGGCATCCGGCTCGGCGGTTACCTGCTCGACGGACTGCTCTACGGGTTGCTCGGGCTGGCGTTCCTGATCCCCGCGATCCTGATGGGATTCGCGGCGTTCGCCGACTGCGAGATCGTCGACCGTTTCGACGAGACGAGCGAGCTCGTCTGCCCTGACGGTTCGCCGAGCGCCGGGTTGCTCGCCGGCGCCGTCCTGCTCGCGCTGTTCGGCTACCTCCTGGTGGCGTTCATCTACGTCCGTGCCCTCGGCAAGACCGGCCAGACGTGGGGCCGCCGGATCGTCGGCATCAAAGTGGTCGGCGAGCAGAGCGGCGCACCGCTCGGGTTCGGCCGAGCGCTCGGGCGAAGCCTGTTCGCGGTGTTCATCTCTGCACAGATCCTCTACCTCGGCTACCTCTGGATGCTGTGGGACGACAAGCAGCAGACGTGGCACGACAAGGTGGTCGCATCGATCGTGGTCAAGACCTGACGGCACCGACGATGGATGTCACCACCGTCGCCGACGACCTCGCGGTGATCCACGACGGGGCAGACGTTCGGCGCTACGACGATCTGGCACCCGACACCGACCACGTCCTCGATGGCGTGCCCGTGCACACCCTCGAACGTCCGGCAGGTGAACTGCTCTGCAGGTTCGCCACGGTCAACGACGTGCACTTCGGTGAGATCGAGGCCGGACGGATCGACGACCTGACCGACGGCCCGATCCGCCGCTCGGAGCCGGGTGCCGACCCCTACCCGGAGGTGATGAACCACGCCGCCGCTGTGGAGATGGCCGCGATCGACCCGGCCGCGGTGGTCGTCAAGGGCGACCTGTCGGTCGACGGGAGGCCCGAGGAATGGGCCGCGTTCGAAGCCTGCTACCGGGCTCCGTTCGGCGAGCGGTTGCACGTGGTTCGCGGCAACCACGACGCCTACCGCCACCAGGGCGACTATGCGGGCGACCGATGGATCGAGCTCCCTGGCGTGGTGGTCGCATTGCTCGACACGGCCATTCCCGGGGCCACCACCGGTGAGATCGAGACCGAACAGCTCGACTGGCTCGATGCCCAGGCCGCCTCGGAGGCCCACGATGGGGGCCGACCAGTCATCGTGATGGGTCATCATCAGCAGTGGATCGGCGGGCCCGGCGGGACGCGCAGTGACGACTACTTCGGCCTGCATCCCGACTCGAGCGACGGTCTCGACGAGGTTGCATCGCGCCGGCCCTCGATCGTCGCGTACGCCGCAGGACACACGCACCGACACCGGGTGCGGCCGATGCGTCGGGCCGGCATCCCGTCGATCGAGGTGGGGTGCACCAAGGATTTCCCTGGCACGTGGGCCGAGTACCGGGTGTACGAGGGAGGGATCATGCAGGTGGTGCACCGGATGTCCTCGCCCGACGCACTCGCCTGGAGCGAGTCGTGCCGCAACCTGTACGCAGATTTCGGCGTGGACTACGAGAGCTACGCCCTCGGCACCCTCGCCGACCGCTGCTTCGTCATCTCGACCTGAGCCATCCGCGAACCCTGTGACACCCCTACGTCATCATGGGACGCATGGACATCACCGTGTTGTTGATCGCCGTGTTGCTGGCCGCCGGGGCCGCCATCGGCGGCTACCTGCTCGCCATCCGGCGCGGCGAGACCGAGTCGGCCGAACGCGCCTCCGAACGCGCCGCTGACCAGGCTGCCACCACCGAGGCTCTGCAGCTCACCATCGACACCGCCGTGCGGGGTGCGGTCGCCCAGGCACGCGAGCAGGCGGTGGCCGAGCGCGATGCCGCGGTGGCCGCGGCGCTCGAGCAGTCCGCGGTACTGCAACGCGAACAGTTCGGTGCACTC
>Ga0316197_10003921_pt1 | contig 10576 bp, 11 predicted proteins | sample OudBiesiAoxic_MG_FD_204939 | JGI IMG/M metagenome (GOLD analysis project Ga0316197, IMG submission 204939) | Coastal sediment microbial communities from Oude Bieten Haven, Netherlands - site A oxic | ecosystem: Environmental > Aquatic > Marine > Coastal > Sediment | place: Netherlands... | reverse complement strand
TTTCATACCGTGGCCGAGTGGGCTTCATTGAATCCGGAATTTGATTGACGAGGCGGGTACTGGATGGACTTTCTGTTGAAGCAACGCCTGGTCGGGGCCATTGTACTGGTTGCCCTGGGTGTCATTTTTATCCCCGTCTTGCTGGAAGGTCCCGAGCAGACCCTGGTTCCGGAGATGGAGGCGTTACCGGAGCCCATCGACCGGCAGCTGAGAAAACCGCTGAACGCTTTTCCGGCACCTGACGCTATCCCTGCAGAGCCGGAACAATCTGTTGTTCTGGCCGATCCGGAGCCCGAACCCGAACCCGCGTCTGAAACCAGGCTCGAGGAAGCCTCCGCTCCGGTCCAGGCCGTTAACCAGCCAGAGCCACCTTCCCCGCCACCTGTGCCTGAGGAAAAAGCGCTTAATGCGGGGCCGCTGGCTAGCTGGGTGGTACAGGCAGGCAGTTTTTCCAGTGAGCAAAACGCCTTGCGCTTAAGGGATAAGTTGCGTCAAGCCGCCTTTGTCACCCAGGTGGAGAAGGCACGGGTCGGTGGGAAATCACATTACCGGGTCCGGATCGGGCCGTTTCTGGAGCGGGCTGAGGCGGAAAAGAGTCGGAAACAGTTGCTGGATAAGTTCACCATAAAAGGGCGTGTGCTTTCCTACCCTTAACAGTATCCTTCGAGTAACATACACCGATGCATGGTGTGCCACAGGCAAACGCCTGGTACGGAGTTTTCGGGTGATCTGGGTAGACTATATTCTGCTGGGTGTTATCGTTATCTCCGCCTTGTTGAGCCTGTGGCGCGGTTTTGTCACGGAAGCGATTTCGCTGCTCAGCTGGATTGTGGGATTGTGGGTGGCAGTGGTTTTTTTCCAGGATCTTGCCCACTTGATGAAAGACTGGATCGATACGCCATCGATTCGTGATGTCAGTGCTTTTGCGATACTGTTTGTCGGTACCGTACTGGTCGGCGGTCTGGTTAATTATCTGGCCGGACAGCTGGTTGCCAAAACCGGGCTTACGGCAACAGACCGGGTTCTTGGCATGCTGTTCGGGATTGCGCGGGGTATTGTGATTGTCGCTGTGCTGGTTCTGCTGGCCGGTTTAACCGCTTTGCCTCAGGACCCCTGGTGGCAGGAGGCGCTGTTGCTGGAACATTTTCAGGATATGGCTTTGTGGTTGCGCAGTTTTCTGCCAGCGAATATTGCCGAGAATATCCGTTTCTGAAACTCAGGGGCATAAAGACGTGTGTGGCATAGTCGGTATCGTTTCCTACGGCGCAGTTAACCAGTCAATCTACGACGCCTTAACGGTCTTGCAGCACCGGGGGCAGGATGCAGCCGGCATCATGACGTGCGAGGGTGGAAATTTCTACCTGCGCAAGAGCAATGGCTTGGTGCGCGATGTATTCCATACCCGCGACATGCTGCGCTTGCGCGGTAACATGGGGATTGGCCATGTGCGTTATCCGACCGCCGGCTGTGAAAGTTCCGCCGAAGCCCAGCCTTTTTATGTGAATTCTCCGTACGGTATTACCCTGGCGCATAACGGTAACCTGGTTAATGCTGATGAGTTGAAGCGCAACCTGTTCCAGGAAGATCTGCGTCATATCAATACTGAATCGGATTCCGAAGTGCTGTTGAATGTGTTCGCCCACGAATTACAGCGTCGTGGCAAACTGCGCATTAACGAAGACGATGTTTTTGACGCAGTATCCGGCGTGCATAAGCGTTGCGCCGGCGCTTATGCGGCGGTTGCCATGATTACGGGTGTTGGTGTCGTTGCTTTTCGTGATCCGTACGGTGTGCGGCCGCTGGTGTATGGTCGCCGCGAAACGGAACGCGGTGTTGAGTTCATGGTGGCCTCTGAAAGTGTTGCGCTCGATCTGCTGGGCTTCGAGCTGGTCGGCGACGTGCATCCCGGCGAAGCTATTTTTCTGGGTAAGCGCGGCAATATGGCGGTGCGTCAATGTGCGGAGAATCCGCAGTACTTTCCCTGTATTTTTGAGCATGTCTATCTGGCGCGACCGGACTCGATTATGGATGATGTTTCCGTGTACAAGGCGCGCCTGCGCATGGGAGAATTACTGGCCGAAAAGATTCTGCATGAGCGCCCTCAGCACGATATCGATGTTGTCATACCGATCCCCGATACCAGCCGAACAGCCGCTTTACAGCTGGCCAACAGGCTGGGTGTAAAGTATCGCGAGGGGTTCATTAAAAACCGTTACATCGGGCGTACCTTTATCATGCCCGGTCAGCAGCAGCGTAAGAAGTCGGTGCGACAGAAATTGAACGCCATCGATCTGGAGTTCAGGGACAAGAACGTCATGCTGGTGGATGATTCCGTTGTGCGCGGCACTACTTCCCAGCAGATTATTCAGATGGCGCGCGACGCCGGAGCCAAACATGTATTTTTTGCCTCAGCGTCACCGCCGGTGCGTTATCCGAATGTGTACGGTATTGATATGCCGAGCAAGGGGGAACTGATTGCGCACGGTCGTACGGTAGAGCAGATTGCCAAGGCGATCGGTGCAGACTGGCTGGTATTCCAGGATCTCGATGACTTGATCGATGCGGTGCGCAAAGGCAACCGCGATATCACCTCCTTTGACTGTTCCGTTTTTACCGGTGAGTACGTGACCGGCGGAGTGACTGTCGAGTATCTTGAGCACCTCGAGAATCTGCGCAGTGATAGCGCCAAGCAAGAGCGCCGCATTGCCGATCACGAAGTAATTGAGTTGCACAATAACGCTTGACCCTTGTTCCGCCCAGCCCGATGCTCCGATTTGAGATTCAGCCTGCGCTCGGCTAACAACTATGGCAAATGCGATAGCGTCTGTTTTCGCTGTCAGTCGGGGCGGGTTTAATATGCCCGCCGTAAAAATGAGTTCTGCCCCTGTTCTCTCACCACCAGGGACTCGAAGGACCCAAACGTGACCTTTATGCCCTTCAAGGTGAATTGCGCAGCAAGACAAGGTGAATCGCCGACAGGCGAGAGAAGGTCCTCTGGAGGAGAGGGTGCCCTGGGGTATGTGGTTAACGTTATGGGATAGAGCGGCTGGAGGAGAGGGCTATGTCCGACACAGAAAATCAATCGTTTGGATTCGAGACGCTCGCAGTTCGTGCCGGGCAGCATCGAACGGCGGAATCCGAACACAGCGAAGCTATATTCACGACTTCCAGCTATGTTTTTGAAAGTGCCGCAGACGCCGCCGCACGGTTTTCCGGTGAGCAGCCGGGAAATATCTACTCCCGCTTTACCAATCCCACCGTGCGTTGCTTCGAAGAACGTCTTGCGGCATTGGAAGGCGGAGAGCGTTGTGTGGCAACAGCATCCGGGATGTCGGCAATTTACGCGACCTGTGCAGGACTGCTACAGGCCGGTGACCAGATTGTTTCTTCGCGCAGTATCTTCGGTAGTACAACATTGTTGTTCACCAACTATCTTCACAAGTTCGGTGTCGAAACCCGTTTTGTTGCACAGCATGATCTCGACGACTGGGCCCGGGCAATACGGCCGGAAACCCGTCTGCTGTTCCTGGAGACGCCGTCAAACCCGTTAACCGAGGTTGCCGATATCGCTGCGCTTGCCGATCTGGCGCACGCCAACGATTGCCTGCTTGTGGTCGATAACTGTTTCTGTACTCCGGCCTTACAACGGCCGCTGGCACTGGGTGCTGATATCGTGATCCACTCGGCGACCAAGTATCTTGATGGGCAGGGCCGTTGTGTGGGCGGAGCCGTGGTGGGTAGTGACGCTGTTGTGGGTGAGGGCGTGTACGGTTTTTTGCGGACCTGTGGGCCGACCATGAGCCCGTTCAATGCCTGGGTCTTTCTGAAAGGCCTGGAAACCCTGTCGATCCGCATGCAGGCACACTGTGCTTCAGCACAGGCCCTGGCGGAATGGCTTCAGGAACAGCCGGCAGTCAGCCATGTCTACTATCCCGGTCTGGCATGCCATCCACAGCACCAGCTGGCTGCCAGGCAGCAGTCCGGTTTCGGTGGTATCGTCTCGTTTGACGTGAAGGGCGGTAAGCAAGCGGCGTGGCGGCTGATTGACGCGACCCGTATCTGTTCCATTACCGCCAACCTGGGGGACACCAGGACGACCATCACGCATCCGGCGACGACAACACATGGCCGCCTGACAGCAGAGCAGCGTGCCGAGGCGGGACTCTCCGACGGTCTGATTCGGGTGGCGGCAGGGCTGGAAAATATCGATGATTTGCGTGCCGACCTGGCCGGTGGGCTGGCAATATAACGCCATTTGTTTAATGGATGTGTTTAAAATGTCTCGGATACACGGTTATTTCTATTTCAACATGGTCAGATTCAGAGGTAACGGCGATGCGAAACTTATGGCTGGTGGGATTAGTGTTTTGTACCGCGGCATTTGCTGTGCCGCTTGTATCCCTTGCGGATAGCGAGCAGGCCGAAGACCAGGTCAGTTTTCAGGTCGAGGCCGGGCGCGATGTCGAGAATGACCTGGTGACCGCGATCCTGAATGTCACGGCCGAGGCCCTGAAGCCGGCAAAACTTGCCGACACTATAAACAGCAACATGAGCTGGGCGCTGGAACAGGCGCGAGCGAATCAAAAGGTAAAATCCCGCGGTGGCGCATATCAAACCTACCCGGTCTACGAGGACAAAAAAATTGTGCGTTGGCGGGGGCGTCAGGAGCTTCAGCTCGAGTCGCAGGATGTTGACCAGCTGAGCGAGCTGGTCGGTACGCTGCAAAGTCGATTGCAGATGCAGTCCCTGCAGTTTTCGGTGTCACCGGATAAGCGTCGCCAGGTCGAGGATACGCTGATCGAACAGGCGCTGGCGGCTTATCAGCAGCGCGCGGAAATCATCCGTAAGTCGCTGGGTGCACAGGGCTATAAACTTTTGGAGGTGAATATTGACACGGCGGGACAGAATCGCCCCATCCCCCCGCTGCGGGCAGAAGCGGTGTCGATGCTGAGTCGATCGAGCGTGAGTCAACCCGCCATGGAGCAGGGCACCAGCCGTGTCAACGTTCAGGCCAGCGGGAAAATTCGTTTATTGCGTGACTAGGAGCCTGTCGGACTTAGGGACAATCTACTGCGCTGGTGGGAGAGCGGCCCAAATGCCCCTGATTTTTCGTTGCGTAGGCCCACTATGCGCCTCAAAATCATGACCATTTGTCCTCGTTCTCCCACAAGGTGAATTGCGCAGCAAGACAAGGTGAATCGCCGCCAGGCGAGACAAGGTGAATTGCGCAGCAAGAGAAGGTCCTCTGGAGGAGAGGGTCCTCTGGAGGAGAGGGTGCCCTGGGGTACAAGGTGAATCGCCGCCAGGCGAGAGAGGGTGCCCTGGGGTACCATGCTCGCTACGATTGCCTAAGTCCGACAGGCTCCTAGCTGTGGGGGCAGGGGCTGATTTTACCAACCCCCCAGCGATGGACGTCTTCGAAGTTGACGCTGCCTTTGTTTTGCAGATCGGTGTCCGGCGGCACACGTGCAATATTCACGGTGCAGGCGCTGGAGACCGTCTGGTTGATTTTATCGCCGTTGTAGCGGGGTGAAACAAGCAGCAGTTCCACCGTCTCCTGCTCATAAACAAACGGCTTGTCCAGGCGGAGCAAATAGTAGTCATGGCGCGTGGGTCCGGGTAGTACCGCGACGCCTTTAAGGCTCAGGGGATTTGGCCCCTCGTATTCATAGGGTTCGTAGACTTCGAGGACGTGCTGCTGATCGGTCATGCTTGCGACCTCCTAGGGCAGTGCTCCAAGCATGCCCAAACTGGGTCCGAGTGTCAAAATTCGAGCCGCCGTTAAAATATCATTAACATTAATTAATTTGTATAAGATAATGAAATATGACAAATAAGTGTAAGTCGCTCGTGCTTGAGCTGGCGCAGCACGCCATAGACACTGTCCGTGGTGACCATTTGACAGCGCAGGCGGCAGGCGATGAACATTTCGAGTCACCGCTGCATGTGGTGGCTATTGGCAAAGCGGCGGCTGCCATGGCGGCTGGTGTGCAGGGGGTATTGGACAAGCAGATCAAGCGCACGCTGGTTATTACAAAAAGGGGGTATGTCGCTCCCTGGTCAAAGGATCTGCAACGGGCTGAAGTCATACAGGCAGGACACCCCATACCGACGCGGGAGAGCCTGGCTGCCGGCATGCGTCTGCTTGAATGGATGAATGGAGCGGGAGCGGATGCCCGCTTTCTGTTTTTGATTTCCGGCGGCGCATCCAGTCTTGTCGAAGCGCCTGTGCCGGGTGTTGATCTTGCCGCTCTGCAGGGTATCAATGAATGGTTGCTGGGCAGTGGTTTGAGTATTGGACTGATCAACCGGGTACGGCGGAAAATATCGCTCATAAAGGGTGGTAATCTGTTGCCTTTTTTACAGGGGCGGCAGGCAAAGGTCTGGTTGTTATCTGATGTCGCAGCCGATAACCCTGCCGTCATTGGATCGGGTCTGCTCTATCCCGGAGATGACGAGTCCCGGCAGGATGTTACCTTACCGGACTGGTTGGACGATGTCCTCAATACGGTTCCCGCGCCGGCTCCGGTGGAGGAGACAATCCCCGAGCATCGGGTTCTGGCTAACCTGGCTGTAGCCTGCAAAGCAGTCGCCGGGCAAGCTACTGCGCAAGGCCTGCAGGCGACGCTGCATGATAGCGGACTCGATGGTGATGCCGAAGCGACAGGCCGGGCATTGGCGACCAGGCTCAGGAGCCTGCCGGCGGGTGTCCATATCTGGGGTGGGGAAACCACCGTACAGCTACCCGCTGAGCCCGGTCGCGGCGGACGCAATCAACACCTGGCATTGGCGGCGGCGCTGGGGCTGGCGGGTGAGGAGGATGTCTGTTTGCTTGCGCTTGGGACAGATGGCAGCGATGGACCCACCGAGGATGCCGGCGCCCTGGTGGATGGGGGTACAATAAGCCGTGGCGAACTGGCAGGCCTCGATGCAGCCGATCGATTGCGGCATGCGGATTCAGGCAGCTTCCTGGAGGCCAGTGGCGATCTGATATCAACCGGGCCCACCGGCACCAATGTGCGTGACCTGGTGATTGCCTGGAAAGGGGGCTGATGTGGAGACAGAATATAGGCGCGTAGCCTTTTCGGGACACGCTGTAAATACATCCTTGTACGCTCGACGGCAGCATCCCTCGGCAATTGCTCCTGCATTGCCCTACTTTCGTCCGTCCCTGGGCTCGTGCTGCCGACAGTCCCGAAAAAGCCACGCGCCTATTCTGTCTCCGAGCTGGCAGATGTTCGGTGAAGAGTCTTATGTCCACGCCTGTTAATAAACTTGCCAGTAAAAATCTGTTTGCCTGTGCCAGACAATGTCTCGACTGCGCAGATCCCGCGCTCAAGTGCGAATTGACGGATCTTGCCGTTGCAGCACTGAGGTCCGGGCAGCTGAGTTTTGCGTCAACGGCTGAACCCGAACCGATAAGGGTGCCGGGCCGGCCACCGAGACCCAGGCTGGTGCCGCCCCGTGATCTGCCGCGCCGCCGCCTGGGCAGCACGCTCGGCCGGGCGACCTTGTTGCACGCACTTGCGCATATTGAATTCAATGCCATCAATCTTGCATGGGATGCGGTCTATCGTTTTCGAGCACTGCCGGACGCCTTTTACGCAGACTGGGCATCGGTTGCCGTCGAGGAGGCGTATCACTTTCGGCTGTTATGCGGGCGGCTTGAAGCTGTCGGTTTTGCTTATGGTGATTTCGATGCCCATGACGGCCTCTGGGAAATGGCCTGCAAGACGGCCGATGATCCAATGGTGCGCATGGCGCTGGTGCCGCGCGTACTGGAAGCCCGTGGCCTGGACGTGACACCGGGCATCATACAGCGGCTGCAACAGGCGGGTGATAATGCCGCCGTTGAGGTGTTGGAAATCATTCTGCATGACGAGATCGGGCATGTGGAAATCGGTACGCGCTGGTTTCGTTATCTGTGTGCGCAGCGGGGTCTGGAACCTGAAGCCACCTTCGCACAACTCCTGCAGCAGTACATGAAAGGGCAGGTTAAGAAGCCTTTTCATCACCAGGCCAGGCAGCAGGCCGGCTTCACTGAAGTCGAAATGGAAACGCTGGAAGAGCTTGCCTCCAGGAGGCATTAACAACTATGAAAAATGCATCGAGCGCTTTGTTTTGCCTGTTGCTTGTTGCCGGTGCAGAGGTTAACGCCGGAGAAAAAGGTACCGTTCTATGGTACGCGGAGCAGGAAACGGGCATTGAACCCTACAAGGTCCGTTACATCGTCAGCGGCGATTTTATGCGTTCTGATGAGGGCAGTGATGAAGGTGGGTTCGTATTGCTCGATCGAGCAGCGCAACAGATCTACAGCGTAGTTCCTCAAAACCGGACGATTCTGCACATTGACGGGAGAGGGGAATTGCCGCCAGTGCCGTCACAGCTTTCCATTGAGATTAAACGCAGCATCGATGAAAAAGCACCCAGGCTGGCCGGCGAGGTTCCGGTTACGCTCGAGCTCTTTGCCAACCAGGAGTTGTGTTATTCGGCGGTGATCGCGCCCGGCCATCTGGAACAGGCACGGGCCGCTTTCGGGGAATTTGCACAAGCGCTGTCCATCCAACAGTCCAAAACGCTTGCGGCTACCCCTCAGGAATATCAGACGCCTTGTTTCCTGTCCCGGTATTTATACGCAACAGATTTTCACCTGCGACAGGGCATTCCGCTGCTGGATTGGAGCCAGGAAGGACACAGGCGCGAGTTGCTCGATTACCAAACCGGGGTTGAGCTGGACGAAGGCCTGTTTGAGCTTCCGGACGGATTTGCAGTGATCAAGGCCTCTGGCCGGTAGCTGCGGTCCCTGGGCCGAGATATCGCGCCGAAGGGCGGTACTGCTACGTCATCCGTGTGTTTGCCAGCTTAATCGTCACAGCTTAGTGTCTGCAACTGCCAGCCTTGACTGTCTATGGCAAGCACACTGCCCGTCTCATACCAGTCACCCAGAACAATCCTCGTTATCTCTCTGCCATTACATCTGAAGGTATGAATGCCGGGACGGTGCGTGTGTCCGTGGATCAGCAAGTCGGCCTGGTTTTCCCCGGCGCTGCGGCGAATAGCATCCTGGTTTGCATCCATTATGCCTTCGTCCTTGCCCTGTTTGGAGTGTGCACTAAGTTCGAGGGCTTGCCGGGCCATTTGCAGGCGCTGTGCCACCGGCAGGCGGAGAATATCCCGTTGCCAGGCCGGGTCACGAACCGTGCTGCGGAAACGCTGGTAGTCCTTGTCGTCGCTGCACAGTGAATCACCGTGCATCAGGACGGTTGCCATTCCGTATAAATCAATCCGGGTGGGGTCCGGCAACAGGCTGCAGCCGGTCTCTGCGGCAAACTGTCCGCTGAGCAGAAAGTCGCGGTTACCGTGCATGAGATAGGCCGGTGTGCCAGCATTGCTTAACGCTTTCAGCGCCGACTTGACCGGTTGATAGGCCGGTTCCGGGTGATCGTCGCCGATCCAGGTTTCAAATAAATCGCCCAGAATATACAGGGCTTCTGCCTGACCTCGCTGCTGTTTCAAAAAAGTCAGGAAACACTCTATGATCGCCGGGCGGGAAGGGTGTAGGTGGAGGTCCGATATGAAAAGGGTCGACATGAATGGAACATGAATGGAAAAGGTCCCCGCTTACGCGGGGATGACTTCCCTTATTCTTCGACAGTTTCTTCGACCGTGACTTTTTCGATAATGACGTCTTCCTGTGGTACGTCCTGGTGACCACCGCGGGCGCCGGTCGCGACTTTTTCCATATCCTGGACCACGTCGAGGCCTTCGACAACTTTGCCGAAAACACAATAACCCCAGCCCTGGGCAGTGGGAGCCGTGTGGTTGAGAAAACCGTTGTCTTTGCTATTGATGAAGAACTGTGCCGTGGCAGAGTCTGGGTCCGATGTGCGGGCCATGGCGATAGTGCCCAGGTCATTTTTCAGGCCGTTATCGGCTTCATTCTTGATCGGCGCGCGAGTGGCCTTCTGTGTCATGCCAGGCTCAAAACCGCCACCCTGCACCATAAAAGAAGGGATAACGCGGTGAAAGATGGTGCCGTCATAGAAGCCCGATTTGGCGTATTCCACAAAATTGGCTACCGTTTCAGGGGCTTTTTCGGCATCCAGTTGCAGAACGATGGTGCCTTTGTTGGTCTGCATTCGCACGGTCACAGTTGAATCTCCTTTTGCAGTGGGTTTGGTTGCTCCGGCAGTAAAAGGCAAGACACAGAGCAACATTGCAAGAATGAATCGGTTCAGGGTTTTCATATTTATCCGGGGTCCTGGTTGCCAGCGCCGTATGATATACCCGACACGGGGCATTTTTCCATCTGCAGGGGAGTCGGTGCCCGCCGGGCGTGGTGATTTCCGCGCCAGTGGCCATTTTTTGGTAACATGCGCGCCTTTCCGGTTGGAGCTGACCACATGCTGAAACTGTTCAACAGCCTCACACGCCAAAAAGAGGAATTTGTACCGATTGAGCCTGGCAAGGTGCGCATTTACGTGTGCGGCATGACCGTCTACGACCTGTGTCATCTGGGGCATGCGCGCGTACTGGTGGTGTTTGACGTGATTGTCCGGCATCTGCGCAGCCTGGG
>Ga0316197_10003920_pt1 | contig 10577 bp, 8 predicted proteins | sample OudBiesiAoxic_MG_FD_204939 | JGI IMG/M metagenome (GOLD analysis project Ga0316197, IMG submission 204939) | Coastal sediment microbial communities from Oude Bieten Haven, Netherlands - site A oxic | ecosystem: Environmental > Aquatic > Marine > Coastal > Sediment | place: Netherlands... | reverse complement strand
GCGTCGATGCCCTGCTGAACTGGTTACGGCAGGATTCGCGACTGGCTGATCTTGACTGCAAGGAATCTTTTACCGATACCCTCCCCTTCAAGCGGGCCAAGGTCAAAATCAGGAAAGAAATCGTCACCCTAGGGGTTCCCGGCATTGATCCCCGCCACAGCGTCGGTACCTATCTCGACCCGACGGAGTGGAACCAGCTGCTCGCTGATCCCGATGTGCTGCTGGTGGACACCCGCAATGACTACGAGTACCAGGTCGGCAGCTTCAGGAACGCCGTCAACCCGCAAACCGTGTCGTTCCGCGAGTTGCCACGTTACGTGCGCGAGCACCTTGACCCGCAAAGGCACCGTAAAATTGCCATGTTCTGTACCGGCGGGATTCGCTGCGAGAAGTCGACCGCCTATATGAAGACGCAGGGTTTTGACGAGGTGTACCATCTCAAGGGCGGCATTCTCAAGTACCTGGAGGAAACCCCGCAACAGGAATCCCTCTGGGAAGGTGAATGCTTCGTTTTCGACGAACGCGTCACGGTCAACCACCGGCTCGAGAAAGGCAGCTACGATCAGTGCAATGCCTGCCGCATGCCCATTACACAGGACGACAAGACCAGCGACAGGTTTCAACAGGGCGTCAGTTGCCCTCACTGTTACGACGGGCTGACCACATCACAAAGGATGCGTTTCCGGGAGCGGCAAAAACAGATGGAGCTGGCCAGGCAACGCGGTCAGGCCCACATGGGTGATGACGCGGCCGGCAGCAATGCTGCAAACCAGGCCAGCAAACTGCGCAACAAGAACCGGCAACGGACCCGCAATAACAGCCTGCAGGAATGACCCGATGCCTGACTGGCGCCTCAATGGGATCAATCCTGCAAGGATCTGCGAACATCCGGCATCGCTCTTGCCCTTCCGCTAACCTTCGGCAGCGCGATTACCTGGTATCGGGACTTTCACCCGACTGGTCCAGTGCCATGCCCGGCATACACGGCGCAATTGAGATGCGCCGCGCTTTTTGTGGCGTCCCTCTCGAAGCGCCTTGTTATGTTTTTATAGTGTAATTACCTGATCAGGCATATTACCTGAAAGAGCACCATATAAATCTGGGAAACAACCGATAGTAGCTCCATCTACCAACATGCTGACTATTTCTCTCTCATAGGCACACTGGTCACATGCCATCAATAACATACCCGATCCAGCTGCGACTTTCGCCAGGCGCTCGCCAATAGGGTTGCCTCTTTGTAATACATACGCATTATCTTCAAAGAAAAACATCCCAACCACTTCTACACCATGAGTATCCTTTTCCAATTGTGGAAGAATCATTTTCCCCAGCTTGTAAGAAACCGAGTGACCTTGTGTTGAAAATATATAAGCGACTTTCATTTTTGCCTCTTCTTTAATGGTTGTAATGCAGGCATCCGTGTACTCTATATTGTGTGGCTAACGATTGAGACAAGCCGCACCAACACAAAAACTTCCATGAAGCGCCACAACACTTTCCAGCGTCGGCTTGGGTAATTGGTTAGGCAACATCCGTTCCCGGTGCGAATAGGTATGCCTTTCTGTCCCAGAACCGGACATCTACTTCCGGCCAGTCGCTACGAAAAAGTTCGAAGGCTACCCATTCTTTGCCAATGGACTTCACAGCTTCTCCACCGGTTTCGATTGCTCTTTGTTTGTAGCCGGATGATAAACGGAATGCAACTGTTCTCATGCCTGCAGCGTAAGGAAATACTGTATCGTTAACATATGCAATAAGGTATCTGTAGTTGTCAGTATCCGGGCAATAAGTATGAGCTTCACCTGGCCGTGCGATGGCGATTTCAAGAGCGTTCGCTACGTCCGAATGGGCGGACTGGCCTGATATATATTCCAATACCGGGTGATTTTTTTCAGTACTCAATTTATCAGGTAGCTGTTCCATGCCAGTTTGTTCAGGACGGAGTTCGTGCGCATAGTTGACCACGGGAAGTCATATCAACGTCTCGCATCAGTCGAGTCGCTTGTTAGATTTCGATTCCACTTCCTCAAAGTAGTCATACGTGTACTCAACGTCGTAGCTACCATCTCCATCTGAATCAAGCTCTGCGGATATTAACTTCCCCATTCGAAATTTTTGTCTTTTTTTTCGCAAGTCACCTCCTTCGCCAAGTATCTCAATTTCATCTATATTTCCATATATGTAAGTTGCACTGTAATCAGCATTCCCGTCCTGATTTAAATCTGAACTCTGAGAATGAGTCAGGCCGTTCTTATATTTATATTCTGTTTCATAGATACCATCAAAATTATCATCGTATTTTGCTGTTTTCAAAATCCCCCTGCGATCGAAGTAGTAAACAATATCTGCGTTTCGATCAAAATTCCTGTCAACCTCGGTTACGATTATCCTGTTGTCTCTATAGATCCACTTTTCATCAAGCACACCATCGCCGTTCATATCAATACCACCTTCAGTAACTGGCGTGTTGTATGCCCATAAGATCAAACCACCACCTATCAGCAGGCCAAGAATAAATGACGTCACCCCAGCAGCAGGCTTTTTGATTATATCATTCTCTTTTTCTACTTCAATTGCCTCCCAATCCCGGATTACCTGTCCAGCTTTCTCATAATCTGACTCATTCACCATGACTCTAACTATGTTAATTGCCTGAATCTCTCCCACACCACCAGGCAAATACTCACCATCAACCCTACCTTTTATCCCTTCCTGCTCAAGAAGGTTCAGAACCATATAGGCATCAAGGGCAGTTGATGCTTCGTAAATACTTTTCATAAGAAATCTAGCGTTGGGAGCCAGCCGCGCATGCCAGATCGTCGGGCAGGACTGACTTGTTAGGCATATCGCTATTCATCGGAGCACTGAAGTGTTTCACGATTCCAGCTTTCTCCTCGATCCAGGCAACTATCGATTAATACAAAGCGCCCGATATACGGACTAAGGGTCAGCAATGCCCCGAGCACAATAAATGAGGCAGATCCTTTAGTCGCCCCTGGGAATGTTTGGATACCCTTAAATACACCCAGTCCGAAAGATAATGCCGCCAATGCAAAACAAATATGTCCTATAGCTCGGCGAGACCACCCTGGGGGATATGGATTTGGCAGTCCTCCTGACACCCAAGCACTGTAAATAGAGCTATTCAGATAAAGCAATGCCACTATGATGAATACGATCAGCACCAGCCACTTTATCAACCGTCTAAATACTGAAGACTGTGCAGTATTGTTCATATGCCTGACGCCAAGTTATGCGCAGCCGGCGCAGCCAGTCGTCCGAGTATGTGCAGCGAACGGCTTGAACGCATTGTCAGGCACCATTTGATCCACCCGATGGCGGCCATTCCTCGTACTGAGGTGCGCCTTCCGGGATTACTTCCCAGGACGCCTTTGAACCAACAAAGATATGCATGCCTATTGATATGCCCGGATCACCATCAACACACCCTAACGTAACCCCGTGAACCTTTCCATCGACCGTTCCGCACAAAGTTGAGCCACAGATGCTGCAAAATTGAAGCCCTGTTCCATGCTTTGATTCGTGGCTGGTGAGGAGATCCTCGCCAGAGAGCCATTCGAACGTTTCGGGCTCGACCACGGCGTAAGCGGAGGCTGGGGAACTAAATGCTTTTCGACATATTGAGCAATGGCATGAGCGGGCGTCGCGCAATTCACCATCGACCTTGTACTTTATCGCACCGCAAAAGCATGAACCGTTGATGGTCATCGTTTCGTCTCGTTATTTTGTGCCTAACTACCTGCTCAGCGGCAGTCAAAAGTGGCGCGTTTTTGCGCCAGCTAAACAAGTGCCGCTTTTGACTATACGCTGGGGTCCCGACTCGGTCGCCTAGCGTTTCTTCACGTGCCGCATGAGACGCTGTTTACGCTTGTGCTGCCGCCCGGTGAGTTTATTCCTGCGGCCCTTGAAGGGATTTTCGCCGGTCTTGAATTCGATCCGTATCGGTGTACCTGTTAATTTCAGTGCCTCGCGGAAGGCATTGACCAGGTAACGTTTATAGGTCGCCGGCACGCGTTCCGTCTGGTTACCGTGGATCACGATAACGGGAGGATTACGGCCACCCTGGTGGGCATAACGCAACTTGATACGACGCCCGCGCACCAGTGGTGGCTGATGTTCCTGAACCGCCCGTTCCAGGATATCGGTTAACCGGGGTGTCGGCATCTCGCACATGGCCGAGGCATAGGCCTTTTGAATATACGGGAACAGGTCGCCTACACCGGAACCATGCAACGCTGAAATGAAACGCATGGTGGCAAAACCAAGAAACGGCAGCCGGCGGTCCAGTTGATCGGTAATCCGGTTGCGCTCATGCGCGTCAAGCCCGTCCCATTTATTGACCGCCACGATAAGCGCCCGCCCCTTTTCTGCAATATACCCGGCGAGGCTGGCATCCTGTTCACTGATTTCCAGCTGTGCATCCAGCACCAGTATCACGACATGCGCCGCATCGATGGCCTGCAGCGTTTTAATCACGCTGAACTTCTCTATGGTCTCCCTCACCCGCGCGCGGCGGCGCACACCGGCGGTATCGATCAAGGTGTAGGGTACATCGTCGCGTATAAAGGGAATAAAGATGCTGTCCCGCGTGGTGCCCGGCTGATCAAAGGCCAGTACCCGTTCCTCGCCCAGGATGCGGTTTATCAATGTCGACTTGCCGACATTGGGCCGCCCAACCACGGCAACGCGGATGCTGTCGTCATCCCCTGCCTCGCCGGGTTCCTCTACGGATTTCGGCAGCTGCGCCATGGCATGCTCCATGAGCACCGCCACACCGCGCCCGTGCGCGGCCGCAATCGGATGCATGTCACCCAGGCCCAGCGTATAAAAATCTGCCATGGCGCTGTCCGCATCGATGCCATCGGTCTTGTTGATCACCAGCAGCAGCGGTTTGCCGGTACGCCGCAGCGCCGTGGCAATGGCCTCGTCACCGGCGTTCAGACCATCCCGCGCATCGACCAGGAAGAACAGCAGATCGGCTTCCTCGATCGCCTGCCAGGCCTGTTGCGCCATCAAGCCATCGAGGTCATCGGACTCACCGCTCAGACCGCCGGTATCGATAACAATAAACGGCCGCTCGCCCACCCGGCCATCACCGTACTTGCGATCACGCGTCAGTCCCGGCACATCAGCAACCAGCGCATCGCGTGTCCGGGTCATGCGGTTAAACAAGGTTGACTTGCCAACATTTGGACGGCCAACGAGGGCGATTACCGGCAACATGGGATTTCAAAAATACTCAGTATAAAAGGACGGACAGGGTTATCGGGCAAGCAGCCCGACAACATTTTTCATTACACGCCGGGCAGTGCAAACGCCGACAGCCTGCCTGAATTACCGTATACATAGAGGATGTCGCCGCTGGCCAACGGTCTCTCCCGGATACCTTTAGCATCAACCTTTGCACGCGCCGCGATGTGTCCATCATAGCGGGACAGCAGGTGGACATAGCCTTCAAGGTCACCAACCGCGACATAGTCCCCGATGGGTTCCGGCGCGGTAAGTTTCCTGTTGAGTAACTCATCGAGGCGCCACTCGGACGCACCGGTCGAACGTGACAGTGCCCAGACATTACTTTCATCATCGGTCACATATACCTGCGAAAAGTCAACGCCGAGCCCCACATGTGAGGACATGTCCCGCTGCCAGCCCTGGTTGCCCGTTTGTGCCTCGATCACGGCAATGCGGCCCTGGTAGGTTGTCACATAGACGACACCGCCAACAATCACCGGGTCGCCGTCAATATCCACCAGGCGGTCAATCTCGGATCGACCCTGCGGGATGGCGATACTGGCCTCCCAGACAGGAAAGCCCTTTTCCGCACTCAGGCCAACCAGCTTGCCATTGGCAAACCCGGCAACCACCAGGCCGCCTTCAACGGCCGGTGTGCTGGTGCCACGCAATGTCAGCACCGGTACCGAGCGATCATGTATCCAGAGCTGTTCACCGCTATCGAGGGACAGCGCGGTGACATTGCCATCGGCCGTTTGTACAATCACCTTGTCAATATCGACCTGCGGAACAGATAACACCTCACTGCTCACTGCAGCTTTCCATAACAGGGAACCATCTTCGGCACTCAACGCCAGCACCTCGGCGTCACTGGTACCCACGAGGACCACGTCGCTGCCCGCCCCCGGCCCGCCGGAAATCGCGACCTCTGTCTTTACTTCCCAGTTTTCCTTCCCGGTCTCGGCATCCAGCGCCACCACACGCCCCTTGCGGTCGGCAACAAACAGCTGCCCCCCGTAGACGAACGGCGCCAGGTTGACGAACTGTTTGTCATGGCCAACACCGACACGGGTACTCCAGAGTTCCTTAAAGGGGACCGGATCGGCAATATCAATCAATGTCGCAGGGGGTTCGGTATTATCCGAACCACCGACAATACTGTTGGTCCAGTTGGACACGGTAGAGCAGGCACTCAACATCAGCGCCAGACTCATGGCGGTAATGGTTTGTTTCACTCGGATTCCTCAACGGTGGCAACCGCTGCCACCACCGTACTGTCATATTTGAGTTGCAGCAGATGGCGTCCCGGTGCATCACTGGCCGTTGCCGCCAGCGCCTCCTGGTAGGCGCTGTTGGCCGCGGCCTGGTCACCACGGGCGAAGGCAATGTCGCCCCTGACCTCGGTATACAATGGATCGAAAGGGGTGCCCGGCGCAGCCTGGTCGAGCAGGGCAAGCGCACCATCGTTGTTATCCATGGCCATCATGACACGTGCCATTCGCAGGCGGGCCGTATCTCGCATGAGGTCAGAATCACTGTTGTCCATCACCCATTGCAGGTGCGACGTGGCCGCCGCCAGTTCACCCGCCTCGATATTGATTCTTGCCAGCGCCAGGGCCGCGAGTGCCGCATAGGGTGTGCCGCTATAGTCCGAGAGCAGCATGCCGGCCCTCTCGGTAACCACCTGGTTATTGCCGCCCTCCATGGCCGTCATCAGCGTGGTGTAGATATTCGAAGCCGTCTCGGCATTGCGTTCCTGGTAAGCGAACCACGCCTTGCCGCCGAACAGCACCGCCAGGCCCAGTACCACGCCGGTAATGATTGACCCGCCATTCTCGCCCCACCATTTTTTGACTTCAGCAAGTTTTTCGTCGTCTGTTAAGTTAGCGTCCATCGTGACTCCCGTTAATTCACATCAATGATTTCATTTATACGTGCAGCCACATGCTGCTGCGACAAGGTTTCCTGTTCAGTCTCGTGGCGTAATGATTTCAGGACCACGTTGCCGGCGGCAACCTCGTCATCCCCCATTACCAGTGCAATGCCTGCGCCACTCCTGTCTGCCCGCTTGAACTGGCTTTTGAAGCTGCCATTGCCGCAGTTGGTCTGCAACCGCAGCCCGGGCAAGGCGCTGCGCAGCTGTTCCGCAAAGACCATGCCGTGCTGCACTGCCTGTTGTCCGTTCAGCACCAGGTACACATGCGGGTGACTCACCGGAATCTTCGCATTGCCTGCCTCCAGCAGCGCCAGTAATCGTTCCAGCCCGATCGCAAAACCGAAGGCCGGCACGGGCCTGCCGCCAAGGTATTCGACCAGTCCGTCATAACGGCCACCGGCGCATATTGTACCCTGTGCACCGAGCTGATCGGTGACCCACTCGAACACGGTTTTCGAATAATAATCGAGCCCCCGCACCAGGCGTGGATTGACCTCGTAGGCAACGCCGGCCGCATCCAGCAGCGCACGCAGTCCGGCAAAGTGCAGCCGGGACTCGTCGTCGAGATAGTCGGGCAACTGCGGTGCCGCCCCGATCAATGCCTGCATATCCGGGTTCTTGCTGTCGAGTATGCGCAACGGGTTGCTTTGCAGCCGCCGCAGGCTGTCTTCATCCAGACCCGACTCGTGTGCACGCAGGTAGGTCACCAGTGCAGCGCGATAATCCTCGCGCGACGCCGGCGTCCCCAGGGAATTAATTTGCAGCACGGTACCGCTGAGCCCCAGCCGCTCCCACATGCGCGCCGACATGAAAATTATTTCGGCATCGATATCCGGACCGTCCATGCCGAAGGCCTCGATGCCGATCTGGTGAAACTGGCGGTAGCGGCCCTTCTGCGGACGCTCGTGCCGGAACATGGGCCCGGCATACCAGAGACGCTGTACCTGGTTATGCAGAAGACCATGCTGCATGCAGGCCCGCACGCAACTCGCGGTACCCTCCGGCCGCAGTGTCAGGCTGTCACCATTACGGTCATCAAAGGTATACATTTCCTTTTCAACAATATCAGTCACTTCACCGATCGAGCGCTTGAACAGCTCGGTCTTTTCCAGCAGCGGCAGTCGAATTTCCTGGTAGCCATAGGCATGCACCACCTCGCGCAGCGCATCCTCAAGATACTGCCAGCTGGATGACTCCCCGGGGAGTATGTCGTTCATGCCTCGAACGGCCTGTAGGGTCTTGGCCATGGTTTACACGCGTTACTGTTGAGTGTGTTAGCAGGAATTCATGTGGACAGGAGGCATATACCTGCCATGCCCACGGCCATCGTATTCATTGTGTTGCTTGCGAGTCTGCCGGCGGCAGCGCCAGTCGTCCCGGTACAGGTTGCTGTGTATCCTGTCCCCGGGACGTGATCAGTCTTTCAGCAAACGGGTACGCCAGCCAGATCAGGATTACCGCCAGCAATACCAGGATAATATTGCGCAACAAGCGCGCCGAGGGCAGCTGAAAAAAAGGCGTAGTACCCTTTAGTGACACCACTGTCAGCGGTGGCGGCTCACCGGTTTGCTCCGTGTAGTCCCTGACGATCTCGTCTTCCGGCAAGCCCACCATGCGTGCATAGTTGCGCAGGTAGCCCTTCACAAAAATAGCAGCGGGCAACGCCGCCTTGTCGTCATTTTCGAGCGCCTCGATGGTAGCAATATCAAGATGCAGCTCGTTGGCTATCACGCGTATGTCGAGCTCGCATGCCTTGCGCGCCGCAGCCAGCCGCGCGCCTATCGACAAACGATCGTTGCCTGCAGTCGTCTTCGTATTATCAGTATCTTGACCGGCGCTCATTCTCCCACTCCAGCAATAAAGCTGTCTCGTCACTATCGGGAAAATTATTCTTGAGAATAATCGCGTATTCACCCCAGGCCTGGTGATCGTTCAGGGCAAACTCGGTTTGTACGGCCAGCCACAGGCTCTGCGGGTTGAGGGTGGCGGCCTGCTGCAGTCGCTGGATATAAGCGCGCGCACCCAGATAATTACCTTCCTCGTACCTGATAATCGCCATCTGCATCAGTGCCGGCCCAAACGTGGGGTTTTTCTGCAATGCCGAACGGTAGTACTCGCTTGCCGCTGCCAGATCCGGTATGCGTGCGGCGCACATCCCGGCATTGGTCAGTGGTACTTCCGGTGTGGAATAGAACGAATTGTCTGCCGCCTTTAAAAATTGTTTCGTGGCTTCCTCGTGACGATCCCGAAAGCACAGAAACTGTCCGTAGTTGTTGTGCGCCCGCGCACTGTCCGGTTTCAGTTTCAGTGATCTTTTATAGTGCTTTTCGGCGAGGCTGTTTTCGCCAACCTTTTCGTAAAGCACGGCAATCGCATCGTGCGCAGGTGCATAGTCGGGTTCCAGCTCCAGTGCCTTTTCGAGCTTTACCCTGGACTGCTCGTAGTTGCCTTCACGCAGGTACTCCACGCCCATCTGGGTATTGGCATTGGCCGCGGCAGAGGCATTCTTCTGTTCGGTCTTTTGTTCAGGCGAACTGGCACAGGCGGCCAGCAGCTGGGCGACGATCATGCAGACAATGAGTTTTCCGGGTTTCATAAACCGGCTACCCGTGTAGCCTTCTGCATCCGCTCGCGTCGCCGGGTACGGTCCTGGAACTGTCCCGCAAGCTGGCCGCATGCGGCATCGATATCATCGCCACGGGTACGGCGCGTAATGGTCACAATCCCGGCCTTGTTCAGGATCTCGAAGAAAGAATGGGTACGGTTACCGGAACTGCGCTGATAGCGGGTTTCGGGAAACGGATTGAAGGGTATCAGGTTAACCTTGGCTGGCACCCCTTCGAGACAGCGCGCCAGCTGGCGTGCATGTGCATCGCTGTCATTCACACCTGCAAGCAGCACATATTCAAAGGTCACCCGGCGCCGGCCCTCGCCCACATAGTCTTTGCAGGCATCGAGCAGTTCCCGTATCGGGTATTTTTTGTTCAGCGGCACCAGCTGGTCGCGCAGCAGGTCATCGGGTGCATGCAATGACACCGCCAGGCTGACATCGCAGTCTTCCCGCAGTTGCCTGAGCGCCGGTATAACCCCCGCGGTGCTCAGGGTAACGCGGCGCTTGGACAGGCCATAACCGTAGTCATCCAGCATGATGCCCATGGCGCGGACCACATTGTCATAGTTCAGCAAGGGCTCACCCATGCCCATCATGACAACATTGGAAATCACCCGCTCACCGTCGCTTGTCTGGCCGAGGTCGCGCGCCGCAATCCACAGCTGCGCGATGATTTCGCCGCTGCCGAGATTGCGATTGAAGCCCTGCTGCGCCGTCGAGCAAAAACTGCAATTCAGCATGCAGCCGACCTGGGATGACACACACAGGGTGCCA
>Ga0316197_10003919_pt1 | contig 10578 bp, 9 predicted proteins | sample OudBiesiAoxic_MG_FD_204939 | JGI IMG/M metagenome (GOLD analysis project Ga0316197, IMG submission 204939) | Coastal sediment microbial communities from Oude Bieten Haven, Netherlands - site A oxic | ecosystem: Environmental > Aquatic > Marine > Coastal > Sediment | place: Netherlands... | reverse complement strand
ACAAATCATTTTATTTTGATTTTATGATAAATAAATGAATAAGTCAAATTTTTATAAAAATAACCATTAATTCTTTAATTAAAAAAATTTTAATATTCTATCATCTACGTCAACAAAATAGTGATCGAAATTCATTTTTTTGAAAAAGGGCTCATTTTTTTTCAAAAAAATGTTGACTTTTTTTAGAAAAAGTTTTATTCTAAAGCATGAAACAAAAAAGACTTGAAGGTTCCCAATTAGAACAACTAGATGAAAAATAAATCAAATAAATACATTTTAACATCAAAAATGTAATATTTTAAAAGTATTTTTATTTTCTAAAAAGGAAACCAAGTTTTGAGTTTGTACATAAGTACTATCACTAAAATATATAATTCAGGAGGAAATGAAGATGAAAATGTTTGCACAACTATCAAGAGTCGGTAAAGCACTGATGACACCTATCGCAATATTACCAGCAGCTGGGATATTCTTAGCAGTAGGAGCACATGCTGATATACCATTAATGAAAAACGCAGGTGACGTTATATTTGGAAATCTACCATTACTGTTTGCAGTAGGAGCCGCTATAGGTTTAGCAGGTGGAGATGGAGTCGCTGGTTTAGCAGGTATTGTCGCTATGTTAATTATGAACGTTACTATGGGAAGTTTAACTGATGCAGCAGCAGGAGTAGAAGCAGGGAATAAAGCGTTTGCTTTAGTTCTTGGTACACCTACACTTCAAACTGGTGTGTTCGGTGGTCTTATTGCAGGTATTATCGGAGCTACTATGTATAATAAGTTCCATAAAACAGAATTACCTCCATTCTTAGGTTTCTTTGCAGGTAAAAGATTAGTTCCTATCATGGCAGCTTTAGTAGGATTTATCGTTGGTATGATAATGCCTTATATCTGGCAACCAATCCAAGCTGGATTAGAATCATTATCTATGGTAGCTAATGACCCTAACAACTCAAATTTATCAACATTCATATTTGGTCTAATAGAAAGAGCTTTAATCCCATTCGGATTACACCATATCTTCTATTCTCCATTCTGGTTCCAATTCGGTGAATATACAAATGCCGCTGGTCAATTAGTTCAAGGAGATAATAGAATTTGGTTTGCAATGTTTAACGATGGAGTTAGAAACTTCTCATCAGATACCTATGTAGGTGCAGGTAAATTTATGACTGGTAAATTCCCATTCATGATGTTTGGATTACCAGCAGCAGCATTAGCAATGTATCATGAAGCAAAACCTGAAAAAAGAAAATTGGCTGGAGGTATCTTATTCTCAGCAGCATTAACATCATTTTTAACAGGTATAACAGAACCAATTGAATTCGCATTCTTATTCGTAGCACCAGTTTTATATGGTATTCACTGTGTAATCGCAGCAACATCATTTATGGTTATGAATATGTTAAATGTTAGAATTGGTATGACATTCTCAGGTGGAGCTATCGACTATGTTTTATTCGGTGTTTTACCAGGAATCAGAGGAGATTTCGATAATAACTGGTACATGGTAATAGTTGTAGGATTAGTATTAGCTGTAGTTTATTACTTCCTATTCAGAACGGTTATCAGAAAGTTTGATCTTAAAACTCCAGGTAGAGAAGAAGACGATGAAGAGGAACAAATCAAAGTAAGTGGAAGTGAATTGTCTATCTTAGTTATGGCTGCTTTAGGTGGTAAAGATAACTTAGTTACAATCGATGCTTGTATCACAAGACTTAGATTAGAAGTTAAAGATGTAAACGCAGTAAATGATAAAGAATTAAAAAGATTAGGAGCTTCAGGAGTACTTAAAGTTGGTACAAACGGTGTTCAAGCTATCTTTGGAGCAAAAGCTCAATTTATAGCACAAGATTTAAAAGGTATGTAATTCATACATAAGAGGAGGGCAATCCATAAGGGTTGTCCTCTTTGCTTTTAATTTGTAATATTAAATAAAACAAAGGAGGATGACACAAGTAGAAACTCTACTCATGTTCACCCTCTCATTTACTTAGAATCTATAGTTAACTCCTAATGTATACCAAAACATATCTAATGTCCTTGTCTCTTTATCCCAACCTGATGCTTTTCCACCTTCTCTGTCTTGCCAATCATAGGCTATTCCACCATCTACTGACCATTGATCATTGATCTTATAAGCTGCTAACAGTTCCGCTCTTACTCTAAAGTCAGATTCATAAACGGTTCCTTCATTCCCTGTTTTATTACTTGTATTTTCTACACCTCTATACAGGCTATATCTTATTCTAGGCATAATTGTCAACTTATCTGTAGCTTGATAGATCCCCATTAATCTTATTTGATGATCATACATAGTATTATCTTCTCCACCATATCCATGGTAAAATTCCCCTGTTGAATAAAAAGTCGGTCTTAATGCAAAATCATCTGAAAGTTGGAATGTTGGTCCCATGTCACCTTCATAGTACCATCCTTTTCCCTTTCCTGATACTACTCCATTTTGACTTTGACCACTATCAACATCATGTCCTACTACTAACCAACCGGATAAATACTCATATCCAGTATCAATTCCTAATTCCACTCTATCCCTGTCTCTATTTGATTCTGCAGCCCATGCTGCTCTCTTTTGGTTACCTCTTTCTGCCCTATATTTAAAAGCAACTCCTACTTTATCATTAGCTTGGTACCTTACTTTCCAATCTGATCTAATAAGTTGATTATCTGCACCTTCAGAATTAATATGACCTGTTAATCTTTGCTCTATATTCAAGTGGTAACCCCATTTTCCTCTAACTGCATTTAATCCAGTTCCTACCATAAAAATATTTTCTGAAGGATGAAATCCATCATATCCTGAATATAATTCATTCTCTATATAAGTCCTAGCTGATATTTGCCAATCCTCACCTTGATCTCCTTGTTTAATAAGTTCTGTTCTACCACTATCTTCTACTTTTACTACTGTATTCGCTAATTTTTCTTTTAAAGTAATATTCTCTGCTTTTAACTGTTCCATTGTTTGAGGAGTATCCTCAGCGAAAGCATTTGCTCCTAAAAATACAACTAACCCCAACATCGATAATTTTTTTTTCATTTTGAACCTCCATAATTTAATTAATATATTTATTTTAATTTAAATTTTTGCCATGATTTAATATTGTCTATAAAAATAAGATTATCTCCACGAACTCTTCCTATCACATTACTATTTCCATCATTTTCATAATCTCTTAAAGCTATATGCAGTTCCCCTTTGTACCTATCATAATTTGAGTTTTCTATAATCACATCTCCTCTTTTAATACTCCTTGTATTTTTAGAAGATATTTCATAAGTTTGATATTTTATCCTAGGCATAGTAGATCTTATAGTGTATTCACTGGCATCACCTCTATAAAAATGGAGCTCATCGTATAAAATTTTATCCTCTGTTTCTGAAAGTTCAACCTCTAACTCTATATCTAACGTCAACAGCCCTCTTCTAAGTTCCCCTAAAGCCTTCAATTCATCCTCTGAAGCAAAACAATTAGCTATAATAACGTCATCTACTACATCAGTATTCCAAAGGTCTCTCGCTTGTACTGTGATGTCATCTATAAATCTATGCTCTTCTAGAGTACACAATCCCTCTGAAACTGGCCATGGGCCAAAGGTAGCAGCTGTAGAATTTATAAATGCAGCTACCCTTATTCCATTATTTTTATAATTTTTAGAAGTTTCTAAAAATAACTCTCTCTTCAAGCCACTTCTTTTTTTAGGATAAAAATTATGACATCCTAATATATTATGAGTATCGGCACAATAAGATAGTATGTTTTCTAAATATCTGTTAGGCTGACTGACATTTAATTCAATCATTAGGTTTTCTTTATTATAAGTCATCATAGCTTCTTCTGCTCCAGAAAACCCCTCATCTAATCTCAATCCATCTACACCCATCTCACGAAAAAATGATAGATCATCATAAGATATGTTTAAATCTTTAAATATAGATGGCGCTACATCTACTATTACTTCAAAGTTATGCTCTTTAGCATAGGCAATTATTTCTCTAAATTCTCTAACTATTGATTCTTGATCACCTTTTACAGATAATAGACAAGTAAAGATCCTATCAAACCCATATTTTGCTGCTCTTTCTATATAGTTTTTATTCTCTTTCAAACTAGCGTGTTCGGGATATATCGATATTCCTAATCTTCTCATCTCATAACTCTCCTTTTTTAATTTTTAGTTTTCCAATTCTAAAGATTTTTCATATACTCTTACAAAAGGTGTATATATAAAGTAAGATAATGTTACTAGCCCTACACTAAGTATCAATGCTCCTACACTAAAATTCGTTGCTAATAAAGCTGCTATTGGCCCTGGAGTCGTCCATGGTACTAAACTTACTATTTTCCCTACTAAGCCTGTTTTCACAGCATACCAAGCTATGGTAGCGTTAATAATAGGTACTCCTAAGAAAGGTATAAACAAAATCGGGTTCATAACTATAGGTGCCCCAAATATTATTGGTTCATTTATATTAAATAATCCTGGAATTGTTCCTAATCTTCCTATTGATCTTAAATGATCTGTTTTACTTCTAGACATGGCTATTGCAAGTCCTAAAGTCGCTCCAGCTCCTCCTAAATATACAAAAGCATCTAAAAATCCTCCAGCTAATATTTTAGGTATTTTTTCTCCTGCTTGAAGTGCAGCTTGATTAACTGCTAAGTTAGATAAAATAATTGGATTTATGATTGCTACTACTACATTTACTCCATGTAACCCAGCAAACCATAATATATGAACTACTAAAATAATTAATAAAACTGCTGGTAAACTATCTGATGCAGATATAAATGGTGCAAAGGTATCCATTATTAGTTTTGGAATCATCTTTCCAGTACTTTGAACCCAGTTATTTAGAGGCTGAAGAATTATTATTACAGCAATAATTGGTGTTAATAATTCAAATGATTTTGCAATTGCTGGTGGAACAGAATCAGGTAACTTTATCACCATTTTTTTTGTAGCCATAAATCTATATATCTCGATTGCTATAAATGAACCAATGATTGCTGTAAACAATCCATTTGCATCTAGATATCTAGCGTCCATTACTGGCATCCATCCCCCATCTACGTGGAATACATTCATTACTTGAGGATCTTTTGCCATAGGTACCCAATCTAATTTTGCCGAAGTCATAAGGAAGGTAAATAGTGTTAAAAATCCACCAGTAATACCATTCAACTTATATTGATTAGACAGACTATACCCAATTCCAAAGGATACAAATAAGGACATAACTCCCATACTTACATAAAATGGTTGAACCCAATTAGCTTTATGAGCACTCATTAAATCAACGTACCACTGCATATATAATGGTGATGCTTTATCTGTAAAAGGCAAATTAACTAAAAGCAGTATAAATGATCCTACTATTAAAAATGGCATAGCATATACAAATCCATCCTTTAGTGCAGTAAGATGCTTTTGATTCGCCATTTTAGATGCTAATGGCATCAAGTGTTTTTCTGTGAATTTTGTGAATTTTGTCATAATTTTATTCATTTTTCCCCCCTATATTAATTAAAAAATGATTATATATATATTGGTATTTAAGATTAAATTACATCTAATAATATCTCTACTAAAGAAATAATCGTCTCAGCAGACATATATTGATCTTCAGCATGGGCAATTATTAAATTTAACTCTACTACCACATTATCATCATCTTCACACTCTGCTGTAACATATTTATGATGCACCCCATGAGCTTCTAATAATAATTGTTTAGCTTCAGATAATCCACTTTTATCTTTGTTTCGTAGAGCTTCTAATGCTATACTTTTAGCAGTTCCTGCCATTGCAATTATTGGCATAAAACCTTCTATCAATTCTTCCTTTGTAAATTTACTCATGTTGACCTCCTTATTTCCCTATTAGTTCTAAAGCAAAATCTAATATCTTTTCACCTTTCATCATTCCATAATCCATACTATTAATCACTTCTACAGTTTTATTAACTTCTTTAGCTAACGTATTCAATTCATCTTTCTTAAATCTTACTTGTGGACCTAATAAGAATACATCATACTTATCTAGATTAGAATGAAATTGCTCCAACCCCATTGCTTCTATCTCACATTCTATTTCTTTTTTTTCTGCTGCCTCTCTCATTTTCTTCACTACTATACTTGTGGACATTCCTGCACTACATAATAATAATATTTTTTTCATCTCTGTTACCTCCTGATTTTTTCTCTTCTAAAAATAAATTTTTTTTAATTTTTCTCTATACAGCAAGTGTACATTATGAGTAAATCAAAAGCAAATTCAATGAAAAAAAAGTTTTTTTCGTCTAATTTAACCGATAAAATATATACTTTTAGTTTTTTTCAGAGTATAATTAACATATAACGATTAGTTTTTATATTTATTTCGTCAAATATTATAGATTTTACCTTTAAAATCTACAAAATAATTTTAGGAGGTTGGAAAAAAATGAAAAAAAACTGTATTTTTTTAGATGCAGAATCATTTGAAAAATCATTTTCTCTAAAAATCGAACCCAAATTGAAATCTAAAGAGAAAATATTTTTAGATAAATTAATTAAAAAAATATCAATTAATTCACATATAGTTTTTTTTTCTCTAGGTGAACTATACGGGATATATAAATCTAAAGATCTCTTAGAGATTAAAACCAATATTTTGAGATTAAGTAAAAAGAAGATGTTTTTTACTTTAATAAATTTAGAAAAAGAAACAATTCAGGGTGAGTTTTATCTATTAAATTCTATCTATCTTAAAAATGATGGAATATATGTTACTCCTCCTTTAGAATTAATCTACTCATTAGATAAAAAGTCTATTTTTCATAGAGTAGATCTATCCACTTTCATTAGATTTAAAGAAAAGCACACTTTTAGCTTTTATCCAAAAATAATTGAAAATTTTGATTCTAAAAATTTTGAGTATAATGTAACTCAGTTAAAAAAAATCTTAGGAGTAGAAGATGATTATTATGAAAGATTTTATGACTTTGAAAAAAACATTATAAAACCTATTATGAATGATATAAATAAATCTTCTAAAATTCATATACAATATGAAAAAATTAAAAGTGGTCAAGGAAAAACAAATAAAATTACATGTTTAAAATTTTCTTTTGTAGATAGTGTAAAAGAGGAAATCTTGAAAAATACAAACATAACTATACATTCCATTAAAAATAAGGTCCATGATATACCTAAAATAAGTAAATTAATAGAATCTTCTTTAGGAGAAGGTGAACCAGAGATAGTTTTTAAACTAATTGATAAGATCCAATCAAACTTTGAAGCCCCTATCGATGTTTTTTTAGAAGCCACACTAAAAAGTCATTACAGATTAAAAGGTGAAGCTATAAAAATTATAGATATTTCTGAAAATTTCACCTCTTGTTTTAAGATTGAAGGTCGATTATACAAGGAACTATCTATTTTTAACTTTAGCTATAACTACTTTTTTTTACAGGAATTGCAAAATTTAAGGATAAATGGAATTTTTAATTACAATATATTTCCTTGGAAAATAAAAGTAAGATTTAATCCCAAAGAAAACTCTAGTATAAAAATCTATCTAAATTTAGAAGAAGATCTCCCCCCAGAAAATTAAAAAGGCAACATGATGTACACACAAATAAAAAATCAGGAGAAATTCTCCTGATTTTGTTTTTATCTATTATGTACTAAATTATCTACTAGATGACACGCTACAAAATGTCCCTCTGAAATTTCATTTAATGCAGGATCTCCATGGCTACATTCAGGTCTAACATATGCACATCTTTTTGCAAATCTACATCCTTCTTCTGGATTGATCGGAGAAGTTATCTCTCCATGTAATTCAATTCTATCCATTTTATGCTTTAAATTTGCTACTGGAATAGCAGAGAGTAGAGCTTTTGTATATGGATGTCTTGGATTTTTAAATAATACTGCAGATGGTGCTTTTTCAACTAATTGCCCTAAATACATTACTGCAATATCATCTGAAAAATGTTTAACTACAGACAAATCATGGGTAATAAACATAAAAGTTAATCCCAATTTTTGTTGTAAATCCTGCATAAGGTTTAAAACTTGAGCTTGGATAGATACATCTAATGCTGATACAGGTTCATCACAGACAATAAACTTTGGATTTAGTGATAATGCACGAGCTATACCTATTCTTTGTCTTCTTCCTCCATCTAATTCATGAGGATATGTATTTAATAACCTTTGACTTAACCCTACTAAGTCCATTAATTCCTTTACTTTATTACTTAACTCTTTCTTATTGCTAACTAATTTATGGATGATCAACGGTTCTCCTATGATCTCACTTACAGTCATTCTAGGATTTAAAGATGCAAAGGGGTCTTGGAATATTATTTGCATATCCTCTCTTAATTTTCTCATTTGACTTTTATCAAATTCCCTTATATTTTGACCTTCGAAAAAAATATCCCCATCTGTAGCTTCTAAAAGTCTAAGAATTACTCTTCCGGTTGTAGATTTACCACAACCAGATTCTCCTACAATCCCTAAGGTTTTACCCTTTTCTATAGAAAAATTTACTCCATCTACTGCATGTAACATTCCTTTAGGAGTCTTAAAATGTTTTTTTAAATTTCTTACTTCTAATATTTTATCTGCCACTTTTATTCCTCCCTATATCCATTCTTGTTTAATGTCTTCTTCAAACATCAGACACTTAATTCTATGCCCATCAATATTTGTATGCCTAGGTACTCTGCTAGAACAAATATTTTTAGCCTTATCACATCTAGGGTGAAATGCACATCCAGAAGGTAAGTTTGTTGGATCTGGCATAGTTCCTTTAATGGGACTAAGTCTTGTAACATCACTGTCTAGACTTGGTATAGAACCGAATAATCCCATTGTATATGGGTGTTTTGTAGATTCAAATATATCTTCTATCTTTCCATATTCTATAATTTCTCCACCATACATTATTGCTACCTTATCACAAACTTGAGCTACTACACCTAGATCATGTGTTATCATTAACATGGCTGTTTTAAATTTTTCTTTTAAGTTATTCATAAGATCTAATACTTGAGCTTGGATAGTAACATCTAAAGCCGTTGTAGGTTCGTCTGCAATAAGTAACTTAGGATTACATGCAAGTGCTATGGCAATTACCACCCTTTGTTTCATTCCACCAGAAAATTGATGGGGATAATCATTATATCTTGCTCCTGGAATACCTACTAATTCAAGCATTTCTTTAGCCTTTTCAATTGCTGTTTCAACATTTATATCTTGATGAATTAAGATTACCTCTGAGATTTGTTCTCCAACACTCAACACCGGATTCAATGATGTCATTGGATCTTGAAATATCATAGAGATCTTATTTCCTCTTATTCCTCTCATATCATCTTCAGAAAGTGACAATAGATCCCTTCCTTCAAATTCAATGCTTCCACCCATGATTTTCCCTGGAGGATTTGGAATAAGTCTCATCATTCCTAAAGCTGTAGTAGTCTTTCCTGCTCCAGTTTCTCCTACTAGCCCCAATGTCTCTCCCTCTTTTAAATCTAAATTTATACCATTTACTGCTTTTACTACTCCATCTTCAGTTGTATATTGAATAGTAAGATCTTTTATATTTAATAATTTATCACTCATAAGACTTGTCTCCTTTTGTTATAGTATAGAAAATTATACCCACACCAACATACTGGTAATTCATTCTATGTTGTGCCTATTTGGATGCAACATTACGTTACTTTATTTGATTATGATTTTAATCTTGGATCTAATGCGTCTCTAAGTCCGTCTCCTACCAAGTTTAAAGCTAAGATAGTAATTACTATCGCTATACCTGGAATAGTCGTTACATGAGGTGCATATCTAAGATATTGTCTACCTCCAGAAAGCATTGCCCCCCATTCTGGTGCAGGTGGTTGAATACCCAATCCTATAAAACTAAGTCCAGCTGTTGAAAGTATTGCTCCTGCTACTCCTAATGTTCCTTGAACAATTACTGGAGCGAGTGCATTGGGTATGATGTGTTTAAATATAATTCTGAAATCATCTGCTCCAATTGCTTTAGCTGCTTCTACAAATTCTTGATCTCTTATTGAAATTACAGATGCTCTTACAATTCTTGCATATCCAGGTACTGAAGATATACTGATTGCAAGCATAAGATTAAATAAGTTTGGTCCTAATGCTGAAACGATTGCAATAGCAAGTAAGATACTAGGAACAGCTAGGAAAACATCCATGATTCTCATGATAACGTTATCTAATTTACCACCATAATAACCAGCTATAGCTCCTAATGTTCCACCAAGAACTATAGAAATCCCAACAGCTAATATTCCAACTTGCAGTGATACACGGGCACCGTGAATAAGTCTAGCAAACATGTCTCTACCATATTCATCGGTTCCAAAAATATGTGCTCCACTTGGACTTTGTAATCTGTCTCTTAAATTTTGCTTGATTGCTACACTATCATATGGTGCGATAACATCAGCAAAAATAGCTAATAGGACTATTACTGATAAAATTGCAATACCAGCCATGGCCATTTTATTTTTTTTCAGTCTTC
>Ga0316197_10003918_pt1 | contig 10581 bp, 11 predicted proteins | sample OudBiesiAoxic_MG_FD_204939 | JGI IMG/M metagenome (GOLD analysis project Ga0316197, IMG submission 204939) | Coastal sediment microbial communities from Oude Bieten Haven, Netherlands - site A oxic | ecosystem: Environmental > Aquatic > Marine > Coastal > Sediment | place: Netherlands... | reverse complement strand
CTCATAATGTGTGGTATCGCGGTCTACATTAAAGGTAAACTTTAGTTCTTCTATATTTTTCCAATTATTGATGCCGTGGGCATATGCTATTTTTTCCGGGATTGTTTGTTCAATATTTTTTGAATTGGCATCTTTTTTTTGTTCTGTTTTGCAACCAAAAAGAAGCACCAATGTTAGTATAACCAGAAAGTGTAAAATTCTCATAATAATGTTTTTTCAAATATAACAGCTTTTCAATTCTTAAAAGGTAATATTACATGACTTTATTGGGGTAGTAAATCCCAATAAAATGATTAATTTTGGTTTTTAACAAAAAGAAAAAAATGAGTAACAAAAAGGGAAAAGTTCAAGAAGCCATTGATGAAAAGTTATTGGAGGATAGAAAAGTATTTCTTTGGGGTATGGTTGATGATGATTCTGCAAAACATGTAATTGATCGTTTATTATATCTTGATATGCAGAACAATAAGGAAATACAATTGGTAATAAATAGTCCGGGCGGCTATGTAACCTCCGGTTTTGCTATTTATGACACTATTAAATCATTAAAGAGTCCGGTCTCAACAGTTTGTAGTGGATTAGCAGCTTCAATGGGTTCTATTCTCCTCTCAGTTGGTAAGAAAGGCCGACGTTTTATACAGCCTCATGCGCGTGTCATGATCCACCAGCCAAGTGGCGGAGCAAGAGGTCAGGCTTCGAATATTGAAATCCAGGCCAAAGAGATAATCAAGACAAAAGAGATAGGAGCAAAAATACTGGCTGAAAATTGCGGGCAAACCTATGAAAAGATCCTAAAGGACTTTAACCGTGATTATTGGATGGATGCTGAAGAATCCTTAGAATATGGAATTGTAGATGGTGTTTTAGACTAGGCAACACTCATTTAAAACAAAAAGACCTTCGTATCATATTTGTTCGAAGGTCTTTGAAAATATATATGGACGCCTAGGCGGAAAATTCGATTTTCTATATATACGAATAACAACCTCTGAAAGATCTTTTTTGAAGAAAAAATGATAAGCTATGTTTTTATTTACAAGCAGGTATAGGTCTTCCATACACTTAAGTAACTTTTGAACCATTGACTGTTTTTGAGACTGGTTTTCATCATAACTCCCAAGAAACTTAATTTTAGTACATTTACCCTCAAACCTAACCATTCTGCAGGCTTTAATTATGAGGCAAACTCCAAAAGATATCGCTATTATAGGATCCGGATTAATAGGATCTTTATTAGCAATATATCTCAAAAGGCTGGGGCACAAAATTACTGTGTTTGATCGTCGGCCTGATATCAGGACTATAGAATTTTCTGGACGTTCCATCAATCTTGCAATGAGCGATAGAGGATGGAAATCTTTGGGCGAAGTGGGTATTGAAGAAGAGATAAAGAATATTGCAATACCCCTTTATAAACGGGCAATGCACGTAAACGACAAGCCTGTTTATTTTCAGAAGTACGGCAAAGAAGGAGAGGCAATCTGGTCTATATCCAGAGGATCTCTGAACAGGAAGATGATTGATCTTGCTGAAAATGCAGGGGTCATTTTCAGATTTAACGAAAAAGTCTGGGATATTGATTTGCCCGAAGCCCGATTGTATACCGGGGCAACGGAAAAAGGGGAATGGAAAGCGTACAATTATGACATTGTGTTTGGATGTGATGGGGCATTTTCCAGAATTCGCCACAAAATGCAACGCAGAAGCCGCTTTGATTATTCACAGGATTTTTTAGAGGTTGGCTATAAAGAACTCACTATTCCACCTAATGATGATGGGACACACAAATTAGAAAAAAACTCCTTTCATATCTGGCCCAGAGGGAATTTTATGTTTATAGCAATGCCAAATCAGGATGGTAGTTTTACCTGTACATTATTTTTACCATTTGAAGGCGAGGTTTCTTTTGAGAATATTAAAACCAAAACCAGGGCAAAAGAATTTTTTAAAACCTATTTTCCTGATGTAATTAAAGAAATAGACAACCTGGCCGAGGATTTTTTTAAAAACCCAACCAGTGCTATGGTTACAATGAAATGCTATCCATGGACCTATTGGGATAAGGTTGCTCTTGTTGGGGATTCTGCACATGCCATTGTGCCTTTCTACGGGCAAGGCATGAATGCAGGTTTCGAGGATATCTATATTTTGAATAATTTAATTTCCCAATATGGGGATGAATGGGAGCGCATTTTTCAGGAGTATCAAAAGAAGAGAAAACCAGATGCAGATGCTATAGCCGAATTGAGCTACAGAAATTTTGTTGAAATGAGTAGCAAAACCGCAGATCCGCTTTTTTTGTTACAAAAGAAAATAGAAAAACATTTTGCTGAAAATTACCCGGACAAATGGATTCCGGTATACTCAAGGGTTACATTCTCTGATCAGCCTTATTCAGAGGCATTAGCCATAGGTGATGAGCAGGAAAAAATAATGGAACAGGTTATGAAAATACCAAATATTGAGCTTATATGGGATAGCCCGGAGGTAGAAGAAAAAATATTAGTCTTGCTTGAAAAGAGTTAAATTTTTTAGTCAACTACCTGTTTTTCATTTCCGATCTTCGCATTGGCATTTGATCAATTAGATCAAAAATCTCTTTTGGTTCTATAATGAACTTCTTTTTAAGTTTCACACCACCATCTTTTCCAATTAAAATAACACCCTGAAATTCACCATAAGATATTTTATCGGGATTAAGATTGGTTTTTAATCCGTTATTGTCTAAAACTTCCTTTGCGGTACAAATAAAAAGAACTAAATCTCTTTCCTCCATTTCGTCATTCCGACTAACAAACTTATTAACCTGCAAATCTCTGACAGGCAAATTATTATTCGTATCTATTATAAGCAGAACTCGGTTTTTCCACCTAAATTCTGTTAATTCCTGTGCGGACATCCCGTTGAATTGTAGTATGAAAATTAAAAGTGCAATAAATCTTGGAGTAAACAAATTCATATAGATTACTAAAATAAAAAAACCACCTGATTTCAGGTGGTTTCAAGTAAATATTTAAACCTATCAGATTTTGGAAAACATTTTGTGCATCTTCTCTTGTTCTTCTTCAGCTAAAGCTGGATCTACAAGAATTCTTCCACTATGTTCATCTGTAATTATTTTTTTTCTGGAAGCAATTTCTACTTGTACCTGGGGCGGTATGGTAAAGAATGAACCACCTGAGGCGCCTCTTTCAATTGGAACTACTGCCAGACCGTTTTTAACATTATTTCGGATTCGTTTATAAGCTTGTACTAATCTATCTTCAATTTGCTTTTCAAATTTTTCAGATTTAGCCAAAAGTGCTTTTTCCTCTTTATCCGTTTCGGCAAGAATCGCATCTAATTCACTTTTCTTGTGTTTTAAGTGGGCCTCACGTTCTGAAAGCTTTTCTTTAGTCTCACTTATTACTTCCTTTTTTTGCTCGATTTGAACTTTGAATTCTTTGATGTTCTTTTCGGCTAATTGTATTTCCAATTCCTGAAATTCAACTTCTTTCGCAAGCGAATTGAATTCTCTGCTATTTCTTACATTTTTTTGTTGATCAGCATATTTTTTTATCAATACTTTGGCCTCTTCAATTAAGTTCTTTTTAGCCCCGATTTCATAATTTATGGTCTCCAAATCTGTCTTTAACTTATCCATCCTTGTTTTTAAACCAAGCACTTCATCTTCAAGATCTTCTACTTCGAGGGGTAATTCACCACGTACATTTCTAATTTCATCAACTCTGGAATCTATTAATTGCAAATCATATAATGCTCTTAATTTTTCCTCCACGGTTGTTTCTGCTTTTGTTGCCATATTTAATAATACTTGATAGGATTTGTAATACTCTCTGATAAAGAGATTGCAAAATTAGGCATTTTTTTTGTAAGATAGTCTACCAATAAATTTTTTGTAAACTGCTCAGTTTCATAGTGCCCTATATCTGCGATAAGAATTTTGTTTTCAGCTTCAAAAAATTGATGATATTTTACATCTGAAGTAATAAATATGTCTGCACCCGAATTTTTAGCTGTGCTGATGGCGAAAGCCCCACTACCTCCTAAAACAGCTATTTTATGAATTTTTTTACCCAAAAAACTTGAATGTCTTATGCAAGATACATTCATTTTATTTTTGATAAAAGTGAGAAAATCCTTTTCAGCCATTGGCACTTCTAATTCACCAATCATTCCCATACCAATTTGAGAATCTACATTGTCTAAAGTACTAATTTCGTATGCTACCTCCTCGTACAGGTGATTATCAAACAGGGCTGTTAAAACACTTTTTTCTTTGTTTCGTGGAAAAGTAACATTGATCTGAGTTTCTTTTTCTAAATGTAATTCACCCTTGTTTCCCTTTACCGGATTTGCGTTGTTACCTGCTTTATAACTTCCTGTCCCGTCTACTGTAAAGCTACATTCGCTATAATTTCCAATACTTCCAGCCCCGGCTTCAAATAGACTATTTAACAGCGCTTTGGCATGGGTCTCAGGGATATATGTAGTTAATTTTTTTATGGTTCCCTTTTGAGGGATTAATATTCTCGTTTGTTTCACCCCCAATACTTCACATATTTTTGCATTAACACCATCTATAGCATTATCCAATGCAGTGTGCAGGCAATAAATTGAAATATTATTTTGAATAGCTTTAATGATTGCCCGTTCTACATAATTAGATCCCGTAAGGTTCTTGATTCCTTTGAATATAATAGGATGAAAACTAATGATAAGATTACATGATTTGCTTATTGCTTCATCGATAACATTTTCGAGCGTATCCAGAGTGACAAGAATATTAGAAACATTCATATCCTGATTACCTACCAAAAGCCCTACATTATCAAAATCTTCAGCATATTCCAAAGGGGCCAATTCTTGAAGTATTTCAGCAACATCTTTAACCTTCATATCTAAAATTTATAGCTGTTAAAATAAGGCATATTCATTGATTGTATGTTCTTTAAAGTCTTACAGGTATTTAAAATCATATTCAGGTATCTGGAAACTCATACACATCAACATTAATTTTTATCAAATTAAAACTAGTTAAAATGGTTAAAATTTAATCGTATGTTTTTAGTTATTTACATACATCAAAGATAAAATATTATATTTTCGTTGCTATGCAGCTGCTAAGAATTCTAGCCTTTCCATTTTCTTTAATATATGCCTTTGCGGTATATTTTAGGAATCTTTTATATGATAAGGGAATCTTAACTTCTGCTACGATGCGTACGCCAACCATATGTGTTGGTAACTTAAGTGTTGGAGGTACCGGCAAAACACCTATGATAGAATGGCTTCTGAATCATTTGTCCGGAGGTTCAAAGTTGGCAGTATTGAGTAGAGGTTACAAAAGAAAATCCAAAGGCTATGTCCTGGCACAACCTACTAGCACGGCAGAAGAAATTGGAGATGAGCCCTTACAGATTTATTCTAAATTTCCTGAAGTTGCAGTAGCGGTAGAAGCAGATAGGATTAAAGGGATTGAGCAACTTCAAACCTCCAGGAATCCGGATCTGATCCTTTTAGATGACGCATACCAGCATAGAAAGGTAAAACCATCATTTTCTATTTTATTGACTTCCTATGACCAATTGTATACCAAAGACTGGTATTTGCCTACAGGAAATTTAAGAGACAGTAAAAGTGCTTCTAAGCGCGCAGACTTGATTGTTGTGACTAAGTGCCCGCCAGATCTGGACAATGAAGGCCAATCGAGGATCAAACAAGAGCTTAACCCTGAAATGAATCAGAAAGTATTATTCTGTACTCTAGAGTACGACAACAGTTTAAAAGGAGAAAAAGCAGATTTGTCCATACTCGATTTAAAGAATAAAGAAGTTACCCTGATAACAGGAATTGCTAACCCTAAACCATTAGTAGAATTTCTACAAAGCGAGGAAATTCGTTTTGATCATCGAGAGTTTAGTGATCACCACTATTTTTCTGGGAAAGAGATTGATTTTTTTAACTCCAGACCTTTAGTGCTGACAACAGAAAAGGACTATATGCGTTTGAAGAATAAGGTAGACAAACTTTACTATATATCCGTCCGACACAGATTTTTAGGGGATGGGAGGGAAGTAATTAAAAAAAGCCTTGAGAACTTAAGTAACTGATTTCTTTGATTTATGTTCCAGGATGTTTTCGCCAATTTTTTGGTAGAATACCTCGGGTTTAAAAGGTTTAGTAACTACGTCATTACATCCTGCGGCATAGAAACTTTCTAAGCTGTCATCCAGAGATATAGCAGTAAGTGCAATAATTGGGGTTTCAGAATCAAATTTTCTAATCTGAATTGTGGCTTCAACTCCACTGATTCCGGGCATATGTATATCCATAAGTATCCCATCATATTGACTTGTATTAGCCATTTCTACTGCAGTGTTTCCATTACTGGCAATCTCACAACTAATCCCTCTTTTATTCAACATTTTTTTGGTGATCACCTGATTTATCTTGTTGTCTTCAACAACTAAGACATGCAGTCCATTTAAATCATAGTCTTTTTGGTCTATCTCAAATGCAATGTCATCAACGACACTATCTTTACTTTTTAGCTCAAGTTCAAAGAAAAAAGAACTCCCCTGACCCAATGTACTTTGTAGCTGAATTTTGCTGTCAAATAGTCCCAATAGACTCTTGACAATGGTAAGCCCAAGGCCAGTGCCTCCATATTCTCTGTTAATCTGAATTGAGCCCTGTTCAAAGCTATCAAAGATATTCTGTTGTTGTTCATTTGAAATACCTATACCATTATCTTTAACTTCAAAATATATAGTCACCTCTTCTTCTTCCTTTTTCATAAGTTTCGCTATCACATTTACTTCTCCATTTTTCGTAAATTTTAAAGCATTACCTACAAGGTTCATAAATATTTGAGATAATTTAAGAGGGTCACTCATTAAATGCTTGGGAATTTCTTCATCATAAACCAATATAATTTTTGTATTATTTTCCTTAGCACTTTGTTGTAATGAACTTATAACATCTGCAAGTACCTTTTTCAAATTAAATTCCATGTTTAAAGGCTCCAATTTGTCCGCGTCTATTTTGTTTATTTGCAGTATGTCGTTTATAAAATTAAGCAGGTAATCTCCTGAAAATTTTAAAGACTTCAAATGTTCTTTTTGACTCTCGGTTGGATTTTCCTCCAATAATAAGTGGGCCAAACCTGTAACGGCATAAAGCGGGGTTCTCAATTCATGACTCACTGTAGACAGAAAATTAGTTTTGGCTTCCATAGCCTGGACAGCAGCATCTCTGGCTGTTTGAAGCTCCCTGTTCTTAGTTTGTAAAAGATCATTGGTCTTTAACTTTATCTGGTTATTCCTAAATAGCGATACCGCCAATAATGAAATAATTATCAGAAAAGCTGAGGTCAGGATCGCGGTAATTTCAGATCTGTTACGGGATTCACTTAATTCCTCTATTTTGGTATCCTGGCGTTTAATTTCTTCAGCCATAAATTCAAATTGAATCCTATCTGCTGTTTTAGCTTCAGCCTTAATTTTTTCAATGGTGAAAACAGAATCCTTTAGTTTTAAAAGATTTCTGTTATGCACAAGAGAAAGATTATACTTTTCCCTTTTTTCATAAGCTTGCCCCAATATTTCATTAGCTTCAAACACCTCTTTGGAGAAGTTATTAGTCTCCGCAATTTCTAATGCGCTAATCCCACTTTTAATACTCTCGTCATAATCCTGAGTATTTAGATATAACCTGGCCAATCCCAGGTGTGATTTTGCCATAAGGGACTCTTTTTCAAAAACATCATTATTTACTACAAGAGAATTGAAGTTCAAGGTGGCGCTGTCATATTTTTCTATGCTTAGGTAAATATTGGCCTCCAATAGCAATATATTGTTGAGAAGATTACGGTCATTGGTAAGCTGCCTGGATTCATTTAGCATAAAAATAGCCTGGAAATTGTTGCCGCTGTCGTAGAGTAATATGGACTCAATAAATTTATGAACCGCATGGCCATAAGGATATTCCAGGTCGTTCAACAGTACTGTCGCACGATCCCAATAAAAAAGAGTAGTTTCTCTTTTGTCCAGTTCCATGTAAAGCAAGGCAAATTTGTGATAACAATCTACCAGGGCTTTTTCATCCTCTGTTTCTTCTGCCAAAGCAGCAGCTTTGTCCAGGGATTCCAGGGCAAGATTTATTTTGTTCTGGTTTTTGTAGGTTCTGGTTTCATTAAAGAAAGTTTCCAAACCATCTACCTGATTTGTTCGCTCCTGAGCCAGGACAGCAGGAGCATAAGACAAGCACATCAATATGAGCAATACCTTAAGAATTCTACTATGTTGGAAAAGTAATTTCAAACCACTTTTTATCAATCTAGGAAGTTAAGTTAATACAATAAACTTTTGAAGTACTTACCTAACTTTATGATGTTTCGAAAATTATTAAATTTTTTAATAAACCTTACTGTAAATTCAAACGTTCAGGATAAGCAACTATTGTTTGTATAAACAGAAACTATAGGTTATTTCTTATAAAAAGCCCTGTTTTTTAGTTCATTTTAGGAAATTCTGTTAAAAATATTATTTATTTAGAGAATAATCACTGTTTTATTAACAATAAAGGGCATTTTCCAACCCACACTTTATAAGTGGTAATTACGGTTAAAACTTTATATCTTATTTAGAATCCTATGGATAATATAGGGCAGATACTAATTTAATGAATATGTTTATGTGCTTTATATGAAGATCTAACCAAAGCTCCACTTTCAACATGCCTGAATCCCATATTTTTACCTAATTCCTCATATTTAGTAAATTGTTCAGGTACGATGAACTCTTTTACCGGTAAATGCCTTTTAGAAGGCTGAAGGTATTGCCCTATAGTAAGCACATCAACCTTAGCTTTTCTGAGATCTTCCATGGTTTCAATAACTTCAGATTCTAGTTCTCCAAGACCTAACATAATTCCAGATTTAGTGCGTTTAACACCATGTTCTTTCAAGTAACTAAGTACATTTAAGCTACGTTCATATTTTGCCTGTATCCTTACTTCGCGGGTAAGTCTTTTTACAGTTTCCATATTGTGTGAAACAACTTCAGGAGCAACATCAATAATGCGATCCAAGTGAATCCCAAGCCCTTGAAAGTCCGGAATAAGCGTTTCCAGGGTTGTATTCGGATTCATTCTTCTAATAGCCTTTACGGTTTCCGACCAGATAATAGACCCCATATCCTTAAGATCATCCCGATCTACAGATGTAATTACAGCATGCTTAATTCCCATAATCTTTATGGAACGCGCCACTTTCTCTGGTTCTTCCCAATCCACATTTTCGGGTCGGCCAGTTTTTACGCCACAAAACCCGCAGGACCTGGTACAAATATTACCCAAAATCATAAAAGTAGCAGTTCCCTCACCCCAACATTCTCCCATATTAGGGCAACTTCCGGAAGTGCATATAGTATGCAAGTCGTACTTATCTACCAAACTCCTTAGTTGAGTATATTTTTTCCCTGTTGGCAATTTAACTCTTAACCATTTTGGTTTGCCTTTGGGGGGGTGCACATGGGATATAGTTTCAACGCTCATAGAAAATTTTTAGCAAATATACGATCAAATAGAAAAACAGAAGCAATTAGTCAGGGGTTCAACTTTTTTATTAAAACTTGATGCAATAAAACTATCTATTGATTTTGATTATTTCTGCTAATAGCTTTTTTGCCCTGAGTAATTTTACTTTTACGTTATTCAATGGTTCATCTAGTTCTTTGGCAATTTCTAAATAGGATAGTTCATTAAAATACCGAAGATTAATAACTTTTTGATAATGAGGCTTTAACTGTTTAATATTTTGAAGAAGTTTTGCAAGATTTTGATCTGTAATTAATTGATCTTCAGCGGTTGGAGCATCATCAAGAACTTTTTTTATGGCCTCACTATTACCACTTTCTGTGACATCAAGAACATTCCTTTTTCTTTTTCTTATGAGGTCTACATGCAAATTTTTAGAAATAGTGATTAACCATGTTTTGAACTCATATGCCGGATCATAAGTATCTAATTTGTCGAAAGCCCTGGAAAATGTCTGTATCGTTATATCCTCGGCATCATTTTCATTTTTAGTCCGGATCAATTGAAAACCATATACATCATTCCAGAATTTATCAAGTAAAGTACTAAAAGCAATCTGATTGCCTGCTTTAGCCCTTTCGATGGTACTTTTGAGTGTTTCTTCAGTTTTGTCCAAACCCTGTTATTTAAAAATCTAACCCCAAAGCGTGCTAAAATGACGTGGTGGTGGTCTGTTCTTTTTTGCAATCCTGCTCTTCGGGAAGTTTACCACAGTAGCCACAGGCCTCGCCATTACTGTTTAGATAAGGATTTTGACTGGCGCATGTACCGGCAAACTTGCCATCTTTTTTAGACCATATTTTAATTGCAATACCAGCAAATGCTAAAGCTAGCAGACCAATGGTAAGTAAAATCAATTTCATAAAAAAAATTTATACAAAGATACAAAAATAAAGCCCCAGGAAGGGGCTTATATAATCTAGAAAAATATTGTTTCTCAATAGGAGATATTGGCTACAATATTTTTCACTGTAGGAGTGT